>Ga0307476_10000026_pt1 | contig 158573 bp, 111 predicted proteins | sample atmos_gasesECM2C_2_FD_203314 | JGI IMG/M metagenome (GOLD analysis project Ga0307476, IMG submission 203314) | Hardwood forest soil microbial communities from Morgan-Monroe State Forest, Indiana, United States - atmos_gasesECM2C_05 | ecosystem: Environmental > Terrestrial > Soil > Temperate... | reverse complement strand
CTACGCCAACGTGGATCATCTCGTGCCTCCTTCAGGGCTTGTGCTTCGAGCACGTACTCTACCCTTGGAGGCACGCCTTTCTCCTCTTCATTACATCTGAGCGGAGTTGGCGTTCGCGGGGCGAAGGACAATGCAGTCGAAGAGCCTGCCCTGAGCTTGCCGAAGGGACCCCGTGAAGTGAGCAGCGTATGAAGACGCGGCAAGAATTCTCACTGCGCCGAGTGTGTGGTGAGAATTCCTTGAGGCGACACCGGAACTACCAGCAGTGCAGGGGTCCTTCGACTGCGCTGGACATTCGCTTCGCGAATGTCCGGCTTCGCTCAGGATGACATTTATTTTGAGTACCGCGGGAATGTACGCATCGCGAAGAGCTTGCAGTCAGGATCGCCAGGCGCGCTGTTGAACGTCGAGCGATGAGAACATTACAGGTTCGTGGTGAACGCTGGTGGCGTGGCGGTTGATGGCGGTGGCGGCCTGAGTGCGAAGGTTGCCATCGCGGGAGTCGAAATCGAAGGTGCTGACGTGGTGCGCGCAGCGAGTGCAGGTAAACTTCATGCCGCCCTTAATCCGCGCGATGGTGTAATGCCGCTTCACAATTCCGAGTGTAGTCTTTTGTGGCGCGAAGGATAGGCACGGGGGTGGGGCAGCGAAGGTAACGATGGGGGATGGGCGGTGAGAGTTCCATTGTGGGAATGGGCACTGTGGCGCTGCCAGCAGGATGTGGATGCGAGTCAAACGCTGTTGTGCGACTCGCTCAGGTCCATCGTCGGGCAAAGAGCGCCCTCTTCAGGATGACACAATAGGTTGAGCGATTTCACTGATTCAGGCGGTTGTATTTCTTTAGCACTTCGCGGAGGCGGTCGTGGGGCAGGGATATGACCTCGTGATCGTCGATGCCCTTCATGGTTTCGGCTGCGACCATGGCATTGATCACGGCTTCTTCGGTGGCTTGCACCGTGGCGAGAAAAATAGGGTCGAGGGAATCATTCGGCAGCATGGTGAGTTGGTGCAGGCCTTTGGTGCCTACCGCCCCTGGATTGGCAGTCGAGAAGGCGAGGAAGATGTCGCCGGATCCGTCGCCGGAGTAGCTGCCATTGCGGCCAAGGCCCAGGGAAACCTTCTTGGCGATGCGCTTGAGTTGCGTCGGGATCAGCGGGGCGTCGGTGGCTACGATGACGATGATGGAACCGGTGTCGTGGCCACTGAGCGGCCCTTCAGGCCGCTGGACAGCCGGGGGCGGCTGTCCCCACATGGACCGTGAAGAGTCTGCAGTTTCGTCACCGTAGGCTGGATCTCCGGAATTTCTTTGCCGACCGGCACGCCTGCGATGCGGAGTTGGTCGCGACGTCCGTAGTTGCATTGAACCAGAACGCCGACGGTATAGCCGCCGAATTTCGCGTCGAGAACACGCGAGCTGGTTCCAATGCCGCCCTTGAATTCGTTGCAAATCATGCCTGTGCCGCCGCCGACATTGCCCTCCTCGACGGGGCCGGAATGCGCTGCGTCGAGTGCGTGCCAGGCGTCTTCGGGATGAACATGGAATCCGTTGATGTCGTTGAGCCAGCCGTCCCAGGTTTCGGCGACCACCGGGAGCGACCACCAATAACCTTCCATGTCAGGCGTGCCGTGCTTAACGTTCCACGCGATGACGGCGTCGCGGACCACGCCGACGCTGTGCGTGTTCGTGATCATCACGGGGCCGTTAAGAAAACCCGAGTCGTCGACCCAGGTGGTGCCCGTCATCTCTCCGTTGCCGTTCAGCGTGAACCAGGCGGCAAAAACCGCGTCGTCAGAGGTCTTGCCGCGGGGATGAATGGCGGTGACGCCGGTGCGCACGGGGCCCTTGCCGACAATGAGCTTGCCTTCGCCGGAGATGAGGGTGGCGTGGCCGACCTCGACTCCTTTGACGTCAGTGATGGCGTTGTTCGGGCCGGGCATGCCGTCGAACGGAACTCCGAGGTCGCGGGCGCGAGGCTTGGATTGGGCGTACACAGAGATCTGCGCGGAGAGTGTGAGAGCGAGCAGTGCAACTAGAACGATGCGGTTGGCAACATATAAGAACATGAAGGGCCTCCGACGAACGAGGAAGTATATTAAGGATGTGCTAACGAGCGGAAGTAGTAGTGGCGGCCGCAGGGAGCAGGCCTCAGAAAGAACGGAAACAGGAAGCTAGCATTAGAACACAAAAGGATGGTGAGTTGAGCAGAAAGAGGAGTTCCAAATGCCTATGTGGGAAAACCCAAGCAGGGGAGTTTCCGAAATCGACTCCCCTGCCGCAGGTCAGTTTAGTGGTGATCGTGGTCGCCGTGGGTGTGGCGCCAGGTCCAGTATTCTTTCTGCTCTTCAGGACGGAGCTTGCGGAAATCGCGATCCGGATCGCGATGGTTTTCGCCGGCCCACTGGTGGTAGAAGACCACCTCATTGTCGTTCCAGACGTGATAGTCGCTGTAATAGGGGTCATAGACCCGGTAGTAATGATGATGGCCGCACGCCATGCCCAACACAGAAGACGCCAAGGCGGACGCGAGAAATAGCGAAGTGACGAAACGCGACTTGCCGTTCATGCAGTAAATAATCCTCCTCGGGTTGGTCGATCTCAAACATCGTCCGACTCGCAGGAAATTGAGCGGATTGACATTCGTTGCGTAAACCGCGCAACTGGGTTGTCTGCTGACGCTGGCAAACCTTCACACTCTCACGTTCAGTTTTTCCAAATCGCCTTTCAATTGATCGAGAGTCTGCATCTGGATCGTGTGCATTCCAAGTTTCGCGGCACACTCCAGGTTCAGGGAGCGATCGTCGATGAAGCAGCAGTCTTCAGGGGCGATCTGTGTAATCTCGATTGCCATCCGGTATATCCCACTCTCGGGTTTGCGCAATCCGACAAAACAGGAACTCACAAACAGGCGGAAGATCTCCCGCAAACCAAACTTTTCGATGCGATACAAGTTCAGGTCACGCGACTCGTTGTTGATCGCGCCCATGAAGTATTTCCCGGCGGCGGCCAGCGTGCGGGCGAAGTTTAGAACCTCGGGCATCGGCCGCGACAGCGATAACATGTGGTCGCGAAACTGATCGCGAGTGAAGGGACGGACCTCGTAAAAGACAGTCCGATCCAGATACTCGTCGAGAGAGATCTTGCCGCGCTCGAAAGACGAGACCACCATCTCGTGCCGCGCCTGAAATTCCTTCGCATCGAGATGAAAATGTTCGAGCGCGTCGGCGCGTTCCGTATGGTCCCACGCATTGGTTAGCAGCACTCCTCCAACATCCCAGAAAATGGCGCGAATCGCAGACACGGGTGAAACCTCCTTATCCTTTTGTCATTCCGAGCCGTTCTTTGGCGAGGAATCCGCTTTGAATTTCTTCAGAAGACCAAGAGTGTAGATCAATTCGGATTAGTGTTTGTAGATGCTGGTCTCGGGATGGTAGTTGCGCCAATCGAACCAGTAGTCTTTCAACGCTGGGACGCGGTCGAGGCACTTTCCTTGCGCCGGGCCAGAAATGGCGCAGCCTTGAAAGTTCCACTGGCTGGCGGTAAGTGTGTCGAGCAAGGTCCAGTTTTTCGTTTCGGGTTTAGCGTCAGGAGTCTTTCCTGCCTGAGCCTCGGCTGGTTCCTCGCCTTGCAGAAAAAATTCGGCGGCGCGTCCGTCGATGCGGCTGATGAAGACGCGGAATGATTTGCCATCGGGGCCGAGGACGAGCAATAGCGGCGTGCCGTTGACACGATCCACAACCGGAGACTGCTTGGCGAAAGTTTCCCAGGGATAAGCGCGAGCAGCGCCAGCGACGGTGAGTCCGATGACCACGTCACGGGACTTAAGTTCGGTGCCGGGAAAGCTGATCACGACGGGAAGCTTGGCTACGTCGGGCTCCCAGTTGGGATCGTATTCTTTCGTGTATTTGGCGATGGGAGCGAGCACTTCGCCGCCGGGGAATTCATTTCTCCATTCGCTGAAGCTCAGTTCGTCGCTCAAAACGAGTTCGAGTGCCGCGCCTTTCAGCGGGCCATAGATCGCTTTGCCGGTAATCTGTTGCCACCAGCTTCCAGTTTCTTTATCGCGCATGAGGAAGTTCTGGTTGTTGATGCCGGCCAGGTAAAAATGCAGCACCCGTCCGTTAACCGTTCTTGTCCACACCAGACCGGTGTGACAAAGCGTTCAATAGGTGACGGCGATCGGTGCCCCGTCGACCACGTCATTCAAAATGTGGTGGTAAGCCATCTGGCTGATCGGATACGCCCGGGCGTCGCCGCCGAAGCGCACTGCCAGGATCATCTCTTTAGGATCCAGTTGGCTCTGCGATTGCGGCACGAATTGCGCGGCGGGGATGGGATGAAACATCCACTCGAAATGATTGAGCCGGGCCATTACCGCCGAGAAGGTGACCACGCACATTGCGAGCACAAGCAAAGCCTTGCGCCAGCGGCCGCCAGTTCTCCATAGCATGAACGCACAAAAAAGACATACGACGCCCGCAATCGCCGTGCCCAGAGGAGCGCGCTGGCGTAGCGCCATCGCAATCAGGAGCGCCCGCGGCGCTTGATAGCGGAAAGGACGGATGATGAAAACAGGGATAAAGAAAAGGCCGAAGGCGACAACTGCGCTGATGGAAAAGATAGCCCAGAGCGAGCGTGAGCTTGGATGCACGGTGGCCGGACTATCGAGTTGTGGTGTCGATGGCAGCGCGCTCATGGATGAGTTAGGTTACGCACAGAATTTTTGTCTGTGAATCGTACGGGAAGTGGTGCGCGGGTGGAATAGTACAAAAAAATTGACCCCGGTCGCGGACGACCGGGGTGTTAAATCCAGCTTCGTGCGATCTTACTGCGGTGTGAAGCTTTGGTGGAAGCCCAGACTCACCACGTCCTGGAACATGGGAGTTCCGGGAGGCAGATTGTTCGGGTTCAGCAGTTGTGTGTCGAAGAAATAGTTTCGCTGAGGAGCGCTATACGTGGAGTTGCAGCACTTGAATACTCCCGTGGCATATTGGGAATAAAACATGCTGATCTGCGAACCTGCATAGTTCACTCGTCCGCCCTGGCCATTGTCGCTCCGATCCTCGAGATAGCGGAGGAAGTTGTGCATACCGCCATCGGTGCCAAAATCCTGCCCACCCCATGCCGGTTGCGGGAACGGAATGCTCTTCCCAGCGGCGATGGCGACCCGGTAATAGCTGGTGTTTCCCATTCGGCCAGGATTGGTGCCATTTTTCACGGCTTGTTGAGGATAGAGGAAGCTTTCCAGGTCAAACCAGCCTGTTTTGCTTGTCGGCACCTGAGTGGCCGAATTGATGGGCGGGTTGGAAAGCAAAGTGACCGCGTCCGCTATGATTGCCGCGGCGGAGTGTGGGTTGGTGGTGCTGTTTTCACTTGGCCAGAAGCCATCGACAGGCCCGGTATTGTAGTCTCCGTACACGTAAACCGGTTCCTCGGAGGCGACGGTGAAGCCGCACGTGCCCGGACACGCCTGCCCGTTGGGCAGGGCCGCTGCGCCCGTGGGTGGCACAAAACTCGTGCCCGTGGTTTCCATACCTCCGTCGATCAGGCGCAACACGTGCCGTGGGCCGGTTACCATGTTCCATTCGGCCGTAGCGGTGCCGTAGGTCGGAACGCCAGCGGTGCTCCCCGAGTAACACTGGATCAAATTACCGGCGACGGAACCCTGAATGTAATAGGGTTTGGCCATGCTTGCCAGCGGAATGCCAAATCCGGCGCCCAGGTTTTTCTGACCCCAGTTGTCGACAGCCGCGCCAAGTATCGTCGTACCTTTTATTGCCGTATCTTCCGGCGAATAAGGAGTAGGCGAAGCGACATAATATGTGATCGGTTCCAGCGTACCGTTGGGCACGCCGACCGCCGAAGCGCTGTTGACCACGTCGTTTAAACCGGACATTCCGGAGAAGCCGTTATAGAAAGCGATCCCAGGGAACGGGTGGGCATCGGGGATCATGCCGCGATGGTCCATGAAATAAAGAATGTAACCGTTCTCGACGGTGCCATTCTGATTGGTCGTAGCCACCTTATTGCCACTGCCGCTGGCGTAGGGCCCTGATTGTTGCAGCCAGAGCCACAGATTGCCTACGTCGAGCTCGACTGCGTTCATGATCCCGTTCGGGCTGCAGTCCGAGTTCGGCGGCGCTACGTCGGCTGGGCGGCTGTCTCTTGGCTCGCCTTCGCGCGAGTCGTAGAAATTAATGGGAAGCCAGTTGTTCGCCGTTGCAGCGCCGCCGGTCGCCGTGCTGGGGACTTTGCCGTTTTGCAGCTGCTGCAGGACCAGAATCGCGGGGCTAAGCGGGTTTTGGCACGGGCCGGTTGGGTAGTTAGGAAAGTTTGGGCAATAGGGAACGGTCGCGGTGTTGCTCGAGTAGGGATGAGTGGGCGGCCAATTATAGCCACGCGCGAAACCGTAACCGAGCCATTCTGACGTGATGCCAGTCCAAGCCTGAGTGGTACTGTTCCAGTATTCCACGCGAAGCCAAGTGCCCGAGCAGAGAGGATCGGGAGCCGACGAGGTAACTTGGCCGAAAAGCGGCCATGCGAGTGGTACAGTGTTCGTGCAGGTCGTGGGTGCATTCGTAGTCCAATTGTTCGGGCCAGCGCTCGGCTTGGCCACGGCATAGTACATATCACTCCCTAGAGGGACGCCGTTTGCCGCAGCTGCCTGCGTTAACGGCACATAACCCAGGCCGCCGGCTCCCTGCCTCCACGGAGTGCCAATCTGGAAGTCCTGCGTGGCGGCATCGGCGCGGACGCTTCCGGGATAAAGGTCGGCTTCGGTATCGGCCAGAAGAATGCGGATTGCGGCTTCGGTATAGAGACGTGAGGTGCTCAAGAGCGGACTGTCGCTTGCCTGGGGGCGACGAATGATCTCGATGGCCCCCACTACGTCAGATTGCACGAAAGGTAATTGCAACTTCGTTGCGCCGGTATACCCGTTTGTGACGTAGCTGTTAAATCCGCCACCTGCGACGGTTCCTTGGGAGATATTTGGCCACGCGAGGGGGCTGGGGTAGTTCGGCGTGCCAAAGGACGGCGCAAACCCACCCGTCCAACTGCCGGCGGTCAGCGCGTTGCAATTGGGGGCTACCGGTCCACTCCCCGGGGCAGGAGGACAAGCTCCAGAGGCGGCGGGCACGTAAACCTGGCCGCCGTAACCGGCGGTAGTAGGATGGCCGTTTTCCAGCTGGTCGAGAATCACCTCGCCAACGGCCGCGATCTTGTCGGTAAACGTTAAGCTTGAGCCTGAGGCGAGAAACAGATTGCCGTTGGTGTGAACGCGGCCACCGAAGTTAAAGTTCGGTCCGGCGAAGAAATCGCAGTCGCCGTCACAGAACAGTCCGAACTCAAAGGCCGGAAGCAAGGCTACCTCTACGGTGCGGGTGAGGTTCACGGATGCGCCGGTTGCCGCTAATGTATTGGTGCCTACCTGGCCTGCGCTCGACTGTCGCGTGGCGGTTACTTGCAGATTGAACGGGATGAGAGTTGCCACCATCCCTTGGTTCGCACCGGCGCCGACGATATCCCACGTGCCCGTCGGGTTCACAGCAGTCGGACAAACGTTGTTTGGAGGCCAGCTGATCGAAGTGGTGTAATTCATGCCGGTGATGTTGGAACCGGTAACCGCCGTGGGATAGTAGGCGGGAGCGGTCAGAGCGCAAAGGGCGGCGGCATTCGGTGTCTGCGAGGTCTGGTATAGCTGAGAGAGCGAGGCAGTCAGGTTTTCGATGCCAGCCTCGGCACCGTAGTAGGCGATGTTGCCTTCAAGGTCATTGCTGCCCATGCGTTGCTCATTGTTGACCATGTAGATCAGCCCGACTGCCATGGCCGACATCAAAAGCGTCAGCAGAAGCGCCGCGACGAGCGTGAAGCCTCGCGAATCTGCGGTTGTCCTTCCCATTTTTCCCCCTTGAACCTTCCGCGACCGGCGCAGACAGCCGATCATTGGCAAACCTTTCCACTATTGCTCAGTGAATTGCAGAAACTCATGTTGCCCGCGCTGACAGAAGTCTGCAGATACATACTCTGAGAGCGGGTGCCTCCCGAAAGCGGACCTTGCCCCATCACCAGGATGTTGGCTTTTTGAATCAGCGCCAGATTATCTCCTGCGAGCAGCGGATTCGCCTGATTCGCGTCGAGTGTGCCGGCAACGGAATTGATCACGTCATAGCTGAATTGCAGGTTGATAATGTTGTCCGCCACTGGGACGGCGGTGAGACCGTTGACCTGGCGCATCAGGCGTGGAGTTTGAATCGTGCCTCCAGCGGGAGGAACCTGCAGGAAATAGGTGACCGCGAACAACCGGTTGGCGCTTATGGTGTCATTTGCGCCGGTGGCAGCAGTGAGCGCATTGGCGAGACTGTTGGCGCCAGTTTGATTGATATTGAGCGGGTCGGGGCTGGCAAAACCAACCACCCAGGGGTCGGCGCCGGCTATGCTGGTAATCTCAGCGACGGCGGTGGCGATCTGAACGGAACTGGTGCCCTGGCCATTCGCCGCGCCCACGCCGGTGCCTGCGTTTTGCACGTTGAACAGAATCAGGTCTCCCACATTGAGCCCGCCCGGTGCCAGGATGTTCGTAGGCAGTCCGGCGGTAGGACAAGCAGCTGGACAGGTATTCAGCGTGACCGTAGCAGTGGTTGAAACTCCCCCAGCAAAAGTGAACTTGAAGTTGCTCAGCGGGAAATTGTAGTCAGAATAGATCGACGTGATGCTGTCATTCACTGCGGCCGGAGCGCTGGGAATGAGCGTGCCGTTCTGTACGCCGTTGCCGAAGCCGGGGATGATGCCGGTGAGGTAATTGCCGTTGGGGTAGACGGCGCCCGGAACGTAACAAGTGCCGCCTTGGTTGCAAGCGATCTTGCTATTTCCCAAAGCATTGGGCAACTGAAAGCCCCCAGTGGGCAAGCCTGCGCCCGCCAGGCTGATGTCCTTGGTCATCAATTCGATGCCGGAACGCATGTTCTGCTGGGTTTCGGCTCGCTGGGTTACAGTGAAGGCCACATTCGAGGCCTGACGGAACAAGGTGGTCATCGCCGCCATCATGATGAGGCCGATGACAGAGGCAATCATTAACTCCAGCAGGGTGAAGCCGCGTTGCGATTTTGGATTCCGTGGTCTCATGGTTTACAGGCTCAGTGGTAACTCGAAATCAACCCATTGACGGAATAGTTGCGGGTTGGCCAATTCGGTTTGGTATAACTGACAGTCACAGTGACGCCGATCAGGTTTGCGTTGACTGGCCCACCAGGCAGGTTGACAGGGTTAAAGGCGATCGTGCGGGTAAAGTTACTCAAGCTGAAAGTTTCGTCGTCGGCGGTGCCGAGAACGCCATCGGGGCCGGGCAGGATGGTGCACTCGACGCCACCGTTAGGGCAGGCGGCTCCGGACGCGGTAACGCACGGAGCGGTGTCGCCCTGCACGCCGACGATTCCATAGATGGGTCCCGCACAAAGCAGAGGTTGGGCCCCAGCCAGGAATATCCCGCCGCTACCCGTATTTTGGATTGCCGCGAAAGGAAGCTGTTGGCTATTGCGGGCTGTGTAAATACTCTCCAGGGCATCAAGCGCTTTCTGCCGAGCGATCAGATCTTCCTGCGCCGACTCAGTTGCTGTGATCGCTAACCCGAAGGCGCCGATTAAGGCAGTCATCCCGACGGTTAAAATCACGATCGCGATTAAAACCTCGATGATCGCGAAACCGCTTTGGTCGCAACGCTCCGTTTGCTTGTTTTCTTGCCTCATTCTTGCACCCATATCGGAAGACCTGCCTGTTGACCCAGAGCCCATCCGCGTACTCGCCCGGTAGCTCCCCACACAGTTATCGCTTTCGAACTGTACTTACTGCCGGCTGGGAGCGTGATGTAGACGACTCCGCTCGCCAGTAGATTGCCGAGATTGTCTTGCGCCGAGCCGTCCGGCATGAACACCAGATAGGGCGGAGCGAGAGGAACACCAGGTTGTGCCGATGATTCGAAGTCAAGGGCGTTCAAGCCCGTGCCGAAGCCGTCCGGTGCGTTGGCCGGATATCCGTTCGTCGCGAAATTAACGTCTGGGGGCAGCGTATAGGTCATCACTTGCTGTATTGGTTGGGCCACTCCTCCAATCACCGGAGGCTGGTACTGGACTTGAACAGTGGACGCTGTGAAATTGATTTGGTACTGGTGTCCCTGAGTGATCGCCTGGTTTCGAGTGTTGCGCAGGATCATCAGGGTTTTCTCATACCCCGTATTGACGTGACCTTGTAACAGAAGCGGCTGCAGGCCCATGTATGTGATCCCACCGAGGATCAACGAAATGCTGATCGTGATCATCAATTCCAGCAGTGAGAAGCCGTTTTGTTTCCGCAATGCCATAAGTTCTTTCGGGGTGCTAATCTCCCCAGGATTTCCTGAAGCTGTCGTTAGACTGGAACTCTTAACCGGGGAAGGTCGCCCGACCGGCAGTTGTACCGGTGCGGCAGACTTCATCCTAGGAACGGGGACTGACGGCGTCAAAGCACCACGGTGCAACGCCAACGTATTGGTCTTTTGTAATGGCGGTGGTGACTCAGGTCACTCGCTGAGTTCAGTGGAGTTAGCGTGATTCTTACGGAAGGCCCGGGACCTGGCGATGACTCCGGTAACTTGTCGGAAGAACTGGAGTGATCCTACGATCATGCAGGTATGACTCTTTCATCGCTATTGGTTTGCGAAGACGAAGCATCCGTCCAAGTGTTGAGCCGCGTTTTGGAGGAGCTCGACATCCGCGTGGAGTTATGCTCGGACGCCGCACGCGCCTTTGTCCGCCTCGCGCAAGACAGGTTCGACGTAATTATTCTCGATTGTGAAACTCAGGCGGATCTGGTTTCGCTGTTGCACGAGAGCCGTTCTTCCCGTCTGAATGACGCAACTCTGGCCGTGGCCATAGTCACGGGACAGGAGAGCATCCGCGAGATGTTCTCACTTGGAGTGAACTTCGTCTTGTACAAGCCAGTGTCCTACGAGCGTGCGGTGAGCAGTCTGCGCGCGGCACAGAGTGTCCTGCATCGGGATAAACGTCGTAAAGGACGCGCTCCGGTGCATACCCATGCAACCATCGACTATGCCGGCGTGGAACAAGCGCGAGCTACTTTGGTGGACCTGGCGGAAGACGGCATGGCTGTGAATTTCGGGGAGAGGCTGCCACCGACCTGCAAAGTTTATTTTCAGTTTCAATTGCCCGGACAGATGACGAATGTAAGGCTGTCGGGCCAGGTGGTTTGGCAGGATTGGAACGGGCGCGCGGGAATTCAGTTTGTGGATGTGCCGCAAGCTTCGCGGCGCGTTCTGCGAGAGTGGTTAAACATCAACCTGAGCGAAGCGATGCAGCGCGAGTTGGCCACGCAATCGGTAGAGGTTGAGCACTCAATCCGCCCGCGTGAAGATTCTGATGTGGCGGAAGCACAGATCGTTGAGAAGCAGCACCAGGATCAGCATGATCGACAGGAGGCGACAGGCCGGGATGGAGAAGCGGGAGCACGACTGCGATCCGAACCGGATAACCGCCGCCGGGAAACCCGCTACGCTTGCCGTCTGGGCGCCGAGGTTTACCAGCAGGGAAGTACGGTAAAGAATTACTGCCACCTCAGCGACCTGGGGCCGGGCGGATGCTACCTGGAGATGCCACTCGCGTTTTCCGTGGGCACTCCGATAGAGATTATTGTGCGCACGCACGAAATGAAGCTGCACTTAACCGGTCAAGTGAAAGCGTCGCATCCTGGCTACGGGATGGGGATCTCATTCAAGCTGAACACCAAGAACGAACGCCACGGCGTGCAGCAATTGATTGATTTCGTGGCGGCCGCGGCTGAGGCCAGCGAGTAGGTTGGTTAGTAATTCCAACTCCCTTTGTGATCCTCGTTTTACAATCACCAACTTGTCAGACGTTCTAGTCTCGTCGGAAGAGAGGGTGCCAATGTTCGGTTTGATCCCAGAGTATTGGGAGCGTATTGTTGGGGCAATTGTGACTAAAGACGACCATTGCCTGACATCCCCCATAGCCAAGGGGTGCCTGTTTGCAAAGCGTTACGCCCTTCCGGTATGCCAAATCCATTGCGGCAAGTCGTTCGCCTTCAGAAGCAAAAATTTCCGAGTGCTCGGCGAAGCAGTGGTTACGGTCGTCGAGCGAATCGCAGACGTGAATTTTGATCGGCAATCTTAAGTCGTCCACTGCCTGGCTCACTTTCTGTGCCGCTGCGGCGAATCCAGTAACAGCCACGAAGAAAACCCGCAATTCCAGCGAGATTAGCTTCTCTCTAAGTCCGTCCGCGAGAGTAGCTAGATACCCACAAACCGAATCACCAGTACCCAGAAAGTCGTCCACAAACATCAGGGCCTGAACTCCTTCCCGATCGAGCGATTGGTTTAGGCGAGCAGACTCAACGAGATTGTCTCTGTAGATGTTATTTTCATCACAATAGAGCCGTGCTAAATGGGCCCCGCTCTTCCCAGGACCATCGAGGTAACTGACCAAAATATCAGATCGCTTGAGCTGACGTAATGCTCGTCGCTCGACCAGTCCTCTACTCATGATGCCATGTACGTCACGCATTTTCGCCCGCAACTCATCTTCAGAGTAGATTTTTAACCTCTGTAATATCTTGAACATCAGTCGCTGATCTGTTGTATTGCCGAATTGGTCTAGCCAAGCTCTCACTTGTTCCCCCCCGACGTGCCTCCCTTTGTAAAAAGGCCAAGAGGAGCACAGTCGTGTTACCTCATCAGCAGTGACGCGAGCCCTCTCTTCGTCACGTCTCCGTGCTTCAATTGCAGCCAAGTCCGTGAATGTCGTGCTTATCTCGAGAAATCCAACTTCCTTCAGCCAACGGGTGAAAAATGGGATCTTACATTGATAGAAGCCCTCTCTTTCCACGAGAACTTGTCTATGTACGAATTCCTGCAGCTCTCGCTCCACGGCAAATTCATTCATTCCGAATCTGGCAGCTTCGCCGATGATCTGCTCCTTACTTACTGAGCCAGCTGTTTTAATTACTTCCGCCATCGAAATCAAGACCTGACGTCGACGCATCGACACTTCCTCTTGTCGGTCTCCGGGTTCTAAGATGGCGTCCTCCCAGAAATGCGCAAAGCTCACGGGAGAGGAGCTCTCAAGGGCCGCATCGATGGCGACTTCGACTTCGTCAACTGTCACGTGGCAGTCACGTCGGCTCACCATGAGTTTGAAAAGCGAGCGGCAAATCATTACAGTAAAGAACGGATTACCAGCGGCTTCGGTGTGAAGGCGAACCAGCGCTTCGTCGGCAAAAATGAGCCACGATTTAACTGGTCTCCGGACGAGATCTTGAAAGTCATTCCAATGCCTTTCTTTGTCGAAGTAGTCAACCCGAATTGTCTGGAATTTGTTGAGTGCCTCACCTTGGCAGTCGAAAACGAACTGCATTCGTTCTCCCCCAATCAGAACGAACCCAACCATAGCCGTGTGAGAAATGCTTCGAATGGTGGCGAAAAATGCATCGCCCAAGAGTCCCCGCTTGAAAATTTGAGCTGGGACTTTATCGAACTCATCCAGCATGAAAATAATCCGGGACATGGGTGCAATCGCAGCCACGTGATCCAGAAAATCAACTAGGGGAGTGAGCGCACCATCGAATTCGGGTATTTCTAGGTTTGAAAAGCGCTTGTCCGCCGCAGCTAGGAGCTTGCAGAGACGAGTGCCCATCTGCTCAATGGTTCTATTAGGATCAGGATGCACATAAGAGCCAGCTTCGGCATACACTACGACAAATTGCTTAGTCTGATCGGCTCCTAGTTTAGTACGCAGAGCGTTGCCTATGGATGTCTTGCCTACTCGCTTCTGTCCATAAATGCAAGATGAACCGACCGTTGTGGCGCTTACATGCGCCACTAGGCGATTCAACTGCTCTGTCCTACCAATAAGCTCGTGGTCGTTAGCAACTGGCTCCAATCTATATGGATCTTCAAGAAGTAGGCCCTCCCAGTCGATGCCGGACGGCTGGCCCACCAACTCCACAATATCCGATGCACTTTCTGAAGTACGATCAAAATTCGTCCATTCCCATTGCAACTCCACGATCAGGGTTTCGATGGGCGTTTTCAGGCGTATGGGAAACTCGACGACGATCGGCCTAGGTGCGACTTCCCCGAGAAATACTTCCGACTTCAACATTTCTGCAGAATCAGATATATGCGCTACTCGACAGGAGACGTCAAAGGCGTATCCCGGGCCATTGTTCACAAAAACAAAAGCAAGGTTTAAATGTACGTTAGCTGAATGTAGTGGATACCGTTTTACAGGCGGACGTAACGTGATCGATGCTGGTGCAGAGACGCCGCTCTTCTCAAAACGGGCAATACACAGACGTAGAAGTTTAAGCGCTAGGCCGCCAAGCAATTCGCGGCTGTAGCGGGTGCCGAACGCTTCGGCGCGCAATAGAAATCGCTCGAGCGTACTCTTTGCGGTTTCATAGCAATGTAGTGCGGCTCTTTCGTCAGCTTGAAAATACTCCTGTACCGAGCTGCACAGTTCATCAATTGTTGCGCCACTAATCATTTCTATCTCGACGAAGGGGGATATGAGGAACTTTGCTTTGCCGAGCGCTCTTTTTAGGTCATGAATTGCGGTATTTAAGACGTCCCATCTGTCCGTTCCCAGTCCCTCCAATACAGAAATGGCATGGAGCACCCCTTGTTCTGTACGCAGAACATATCCACGAAGGGCCTGTTCCTTCTCAAAGCTTTGTCTCTTTGCATCGATTTTCAATTGTCCATAAACCGACCTTGCAAAGTAGGCGTCGAATAGCTTAAAAGACTCCGCTTTGAAGGTTGGGGCGTCTGAACACCAGTTTTCAGCAGAGGCTAGGAGGCGAAGCAAACAGAGAGCATAGAATTCTCTCTTCTGGTCCGAACTTTGCTTGTCGAAAAGTTCCACCTCAGGGTTGACGATTTCCTTGTACCCTGCCTGACGCAGCACAGCTTCACAAAATAGCCGACGCCGCTGGGTTTTAGAGACTTCATCACTAAGGCTTGGAAAGCTTCCGATTGCGTATTCGACTGCAAGGAGTGGACGATTGTGTAACCAGCTTTCCAAGTTGGAATTTGTATTGCCTAGCGTTGTTGTATTTACTGACATGGGCATCACCTACCATAAATCGACTGTGGACTCAAGGAAGTACCCGAACGCTGGGGAAGGAGACCAATCTAGCACTCGTTGGGAGCAATAGAAAAGTACCTTGGATAGTTCGGTACGTCTACTGCTGCCGGTCTAGTCTGGCACACTTATTCTAATCCCGAGGGCGTCCTTCTGCTCCGGTCTCTTGTCCGCGACGGCTTTCTTGAAATATTCCAGCGACATTTGCAGGCCGGTTGTGAGATCGATCTTTGGCTCCCAGCCGAGCAGTTGGCGAGCTTTGGTGATGTCAGGTTGGCGTTGCTTTGGATCGTCTTGCGGCAGCGGTTCGTAGCGTATCTTACTTTTTGACTCCGTCACTTTTAATACCTGCTGAGCACATTCGAGAATTGTGAACTCAACCGGATTGCCGATGTTCACCGGCAGGTGTTCGGAGGACTTCGCAAGGCGCATGAAACCTTCGATTTCATCGCTCACGTAGCAGAAGCTGCGGGTCTGGCTGCCATCGCCATAGACGGTGAGGTCTTCGCCGCGCAAGGCTTGCTTCATGAAGTTCGGCACGACGCGGCCGTCGTTCAACTGCATGCGGGGGCCGTAGGTGTTGAAGATGCGGGCGATACGCGTATCGACCTTGTGATAGCGGTGATACGCCATGGTGACGGCTTCGGTGAAGCGCTTGGCTTCGTCGTAAACCGAGCGTGGGCCAATGGGATTCACGTTTCCCCAGTAAGTTTCTTTCTGAGGATGCTCGAGCGGATCGCCGTAGCATTCGGATGTGGACGACACGAGGTATTTCGCGCTGTACTTCCTGGCGACATCGAGGGCATGAAAAGTGCCGAGCGATCCAACTTGCAGCGTGGCGATACCGTGCGCGTGATAATCAACGGGGCTGGCGGGGCTGGCGAAGTGGAAGACGTAGTCTACGCGGCCGACGTCGAATGGCTGGCAAATATCTTTTTCGACAAACTCGAAACGAGAGTCGTTTGCCAGATGTGCGATGTTGGAGCGGCGACCGGTGAGAAGGTTATCGACCGTGACCACATTCCAACCATCAGCGAGCAGGGCATCGCAAAGATGGGAGCCCAGGAACCCGGCGCCACCAGTCACCAGAGCGCGAGGTTGATTCATGCCTTCTTCGCGTTCTTCACGGCGGCGGGAACGCCTTCGGGTTGCGATGCCGCGCGTCCGACGCTGTAGTAGGTGAAGCCGTGCTCCGCCATGACTTCCGGATCGTACAGATTGCGGCCATCGATCACGATGGGATATTTGAGTTCCTGGTTGAGTTGATCGAGATCGAGATTGGCAAACTCTTCCCATTCGGTGAGAATCAGCAGAGCATCGGCGCCGCGCGCGGCTTCATAGGAAGAGTTGGCGAAGCGAAGGCCTGAGTTCATGACCTCCTGTGTACGCTCCATGGCTGCTGGGTCGTAGGCCGTGATTTTGCAGCCTTCCTGGAGCAAAGCCTGCACCAGAAAAAGAGCGGGCGATTCTCGAATATCGTCGGTGCCGCCTTTGAAAGCGAGGCCCAAGATACCGAGGTGTTTGCCGCGCAATGTCCAGAGAGCGCTGCGCACTTTGCGGAGGAATCGATCACGCTGATCTTCGTTGATGCGCATTACTTCGTCGAGCAGGCGAAAATCATAGCCACATTCGCGGGCCACCGCGCGGAAGGCCATCACATCTTTGGGAAAACATGATCCGCCGTACCCGATGCCGGGATTCAGGAAGCGAGGGCCGATGCGGGTGTCGGTGCCAATCCCGTGGCAAACCTGATTGACGTCGGCGCCCACGGATTCGCAGATGGAAGCGACCGCATTGATGAAGGAAATCTTCATGGCCAGAAATGCGTTGGAGGCGTGCTTGATGAGCTCCGCGCTCTTCGTACTCGTCACGATGATGGGAGGCGGGATTGAGGCGCGGTCAGGGCAGGGTATTGCATCGTGGCGTTTGTAGTAGGCGCCACTGGTGAGTGGAGCATAAACCTCGCGCAGAACATCGGCGCTGCGATCGTTGTCGCAGCCGATGACGATGCGGTCGGGAAAAAGAAAGTCGGTGACGGCCGTGCCTTCGCGCAGAAACTCAGGGTTGGAGGCGACGTCGAAGGACTCTAGGTCAGTCCCGTTGCGTAGGATGATCTTGCGAACCCACTCGCTGGTGTAGACCGGAACGGTGCTCTTTTCAACGATCACTTTATATTCGTCGATGGCACCCGAGATCTCGCGGGCGACCGACTCGACGTAAGAGAGATCGGCATCGCCACGATCCGTAGGGGGTGTGCCGACGGCCACGAAAATCACCGAACTCGCGCGCACAGCTTCCGCCAGATCGTCAGAGAATTGCAGAAGGCGTCCGCGGTGACGGCTCAATAGTTCGGGAAGGAATTTCTCGTGGATGGGGATCTGCGCATTCTTTAGCGCGGCCAACTTGCGCTCGTCGTTGTCCACCAGGAGGACGTCGTGGCCGAGGTCGGCAAAGCAGGCCCCCGCGACTAAACCGACGTAGCCGGAACCGACTACAGCAATCCGCATATGCAGACTCTCCGCATTGAAGAACTTGGAAAAGCTGTGAGCTCAGACACGAGCGTCAAGAGATCTCGAGAGGGAACAAGAAAAATAGTTTTAAGACTCATTCTGCCGAGCCGCAAGATTAATTAATTCTAACATCTGTCCGAAAGCAGGGAAGTGAAGATATAGGCACACTCTGGTTCGTGGTTCTTGTGCGCGACCGTTTCGGGACGCTTCGCTGGGTGAGCGGTCGGATCGTCTGCCGCGGGCTCAGGCTGGGATTCAGCAGAGTCGGCGGGGCCGACTGTGATATTGACAAGGCTTTCGTTTGGGTTGAAACTCCGCTACAGAAAGCACATTTCTGAGTTCTTCGCATGCCTGAGCCCCCCATGCCGGCTGCTGAATCTGGGAAGAGTCCCGCGGCAGAACCATCTTCTACGGATAGCGCGCCCGCGCCGATTGCCAGCCCAAGCATCCAATCCGACCTCGCAGCACTCACTGCGCGATTTGCGGCACATGGCGGGGGCAGCTTTTCAGCAGAGTTTGCCGCCGACCTCGCGTTCGATATTGTGCTCAATGAAATTGTCGAGCAGGCGTCTCTGGCGACTGGCGCGACGGGGGCTGCCATTGTTTTGGCGCGCGATGGAGAAATGGTATGCCGGGCCTGCAGCGGAAGCACCGCGCCGCAACTTGGATCGCGATTGGAAAACGGACCGAGTGTTGCAAGGGAATGCCTGCGCACCCGTCGGCTGCAACGATGCGACGATTTGCGAGCCGATCCTCGCCCTGGGATGGAAGGGGCGCGCAGTCTCGGGGTACGGTCGATGTTGGCCTTGCCGTTATTACGCGATCAGGAAGTGGTCGGTCTTTTCGAGGTCTCTTCCACACGGCCTGCCGCGTTCGGCGAGCGCGATGAACGCGTACTCGTAGCGCTGGGAGAACGCATCCTTCAGAATATGGAGAGTGTCGTCGTACCTCCGCCTGCTTCCCCCGAACCGCCGCTCCCGCTTCCGTCTTTCTCGCAAGTGAATACCGCAGCAGATCGTCGACCGATCGATCCGCGAATCATTGAAGGTGCGCGAAGGATTGTCTCAGTTCGCGGGTTTGATATTTTAACCGGTGCGCTAGGCTTTGTGGTTCTAATTTGCGCCCTGATGCTAGGGATGCTTGTCCGGCAGCGTTTACGCTCACAACGTGTGGCCACGCACGAACATTCCATCAACGTCGCTGTACACGGATCGACCGGAGAAGTTCCTCAGGCGAGCGATCCTGCCAACACTTCTGGCTCGGCAAACTCTTCTGCTTCACCATCAAATTCGCGCAGCGCGAGCCGGGAAGCAACTGCTCGCCCCGGCGAGCTACTGGTGTACGAAAACGGGCGGGAGGTATTTCACATACCGCCGGCGCGGCGGCCGGCCGAATCGCAGCCGGCGGAGGGACTGGTTCAGCCGGCGTCGTCAGTGGAACCAGCAGATACGATGGAGTTGTCTGCCGCTGCTGCGGAGAGTGGTCTGATGCATCGCGTAGAGCCGGATTATCCGGAAGACGCGCGCCGGCAGGGGGTTCAGGGCGCGGTGGTGCTGGAGGTTCACATCAACCCCGATGGGGCCGTGCAGGAACTGAAGCTGATTAGTGGATCTCCATTGCTCGCTCAGGCAGCGACGGACGCAGTGAGGCAGTGGAAATTCAAACCGCACACGGTGAATGGGCATCGGGCGGAAATGCAGACTATCGTCACGCTCAATTTCAAGCTGCCGCAATAAAGATTGCTGTAGAAACAGCGGAAAGAGATTAAGTCGCGGTCTTGCGTATCTTGATCTGAGGTTGCGATGAGGCCTTGACCGGGACAGGCATGGGCCCGGATTGTCCCCGCAGAGATGGAACTGCGGTCGGACGATGAATATTCGCTTTGCCAAGCACGTGAAGCAGCACTTCGACCCGGCTGGAGACGCCGAGTTTGTCGAAAATACGGAATAGATAATTCTTGACTGTATGTTCCGTGAGCGACAGTCGATGCGCAATCTGGCGATTGGTAAGTCCCTCAGCAACGCAGCGCACAACATCGACCTCGCGCGCCGAGAGCAGCGAACCCCCGATGCCGGGAAAGTTCGCGAAGGTAGGCTGCGCTAGAGCTTCAAGAATGAACTGCAGTTCTCGGCTACTTGCCCACACCTGCCCGAGATGCACGCAATGAATGCATTTGGCCAGGGATCGGAAGGGTTCGGTGCGGCAGAAAATGCCGTGGGCTCCGGTACGAAACGCTTCGGTTACGCTGGTGCGCTCGGACGTATCGAGAAGCATAATCACGCGGGTATCGGGACATTGGGTGCGAATCTCGCGGACCGCTTCGAATCCCGCCGTGTCTTTTTCGCCGAGCTTCGCGCTGATCACCGCCACATGCGGCTTCTCACCCATCGCCAGCGTAACAATGCTGGCCGGTGTTGGGGCGGATTCGATCATCTTAAAGGGTGCCTCACGAGCCAGCGCTTCCGCCAGCAACTGAGTGCTCATGGAAGTGCTGTCGGCCGCCAACACGCGAAGCGGGTTTTGCACGGGAACCGCAGGAGACTGAACCATATGGGAAATTTTCGTGCTGCGTTTATCTGAAGGAGGTGGCCGCTCTGCGAACAGCGGCTGGTCCACACTTGTACCTAGAATAACGGGAGTGAGACCCAGAGTAAATAGCACTACCGGGGGATTTCTTTACCTTTGCGCACGTGTTTTCCTCAGTGTTTCTGCGCCTGGGCCGAATACTCCGATCAAGTCCGCAAGGCTGTGGAAATGGAAGCCCAATCTCGCCAGAGACTTTAGTCTCTCCACTTTCCGCCTCTTGCAGGAATTTTCACAGCCGGGATAGGATCAGTGACAAGGAAACAGGGTGGGAGATGATCCCATCGCCATTTTTTTTCGAAGTCGATCCCCCTTTTAGTTGCAACGTTTCACCGAACTGGCCACGATGCCAGTGACTATGCCTAATTGTTCGTTAACCCATACTTGGGCGGGGTGATGAATAAAGTTATGGCTTACGAGACTTACGGCACAGATTGCGATGCCAGGAATTCCAGCGTTGGCGAATTAGTTACGGGTTGGCTGCACGAACCGCGTTGGTATGCGATCCGAACCCGTTCGCGTCACGAGAAAATGGTGTCGGAGCAACTGGAGCGGCAGGGGATTGAGAGCTTTTTGCCCCTGCTAAAGCGCACTCGCCAGTGGACAGATCGAACCAAAGAAGTCGAGATGCCGGTTTTTTCCGGCTACAGTTTTGTGCGCATGGTTTTTTCCTCGGCCGAGCGGCTGCGGATTTTGCAGACTCATGGAGTGGCCGGATTCGTAGGTCCCAATAATGTTGCAATGGCGATTCCGGACAGCGAGATTCAAGATGTGCGAAGGCTCGTGGCAAGCAGCGTTCCCTTTGAAGAGCATTCATTTCTCCATGTCGGCCAGCGGGTGAGAATCCGGGGCGGATCGCTGGACGGAGTCGAAGGGATTCTTTCTGCGCACGATGAAGATCAAACTCTGGTGGTTTCGGTAGAGTTGATTCAGCGTTCGCTCTCGGTTCGAATTAAGGGCTACCAGGTTGAACCTGCCTGATCAGTTGCAGCATCCGACGAAAGCGTGCAAGAGAATTAAGGGGGATCAGGAATGTTTTTGAAATTTTACGGGTTGAAGGAACAACCCTTCGGAGTCACGCCAGATCCGAGATATTTGTATCTGAGTCCCGCGCATCGCGAGGCGCTGGCTTCGTTGTTCTATGGCATCGAGGTGGGAAGAGGATTCCTTGCCTTAATCGCGAAGCCCGGTATGGGCAAGACCACGCTTCTGTTCCACCTGCTGGAGAAATTCCGCAACTCGGCGAAAACCGCCTTTCTGTTTCAAACGCAATGCACCTCCCGCGAGTTCATGCGCTTCCTGCTGGCTGAGTTGGGCTACGACACCGGCGATCACGATTTTGTCAAGATGCATGAGGAGTTCAATAAGCACCTGCTGCGCGAGGCTCGCGCCGGCAACCGGTTTATCGTGGTCGTGGATGAGGCGCAGAACTTGGATCCGTCGGTACTTGAGACCATCCGGTTGCTATCAGACTTTGAAACCCCAAAGGCAAAACTTCTTCAGATAGTTCTGGCGGGTCAGCCCGAACTCGCGGACAAACTTGCCAGCCGAAATATGGCTCAGCTGCGACAACGCATCTCGCTGGTGAGCGGCCTGAAGCCACTCTCCATCGAAGACACGCGGAACTATATCCAACATCGTCTGAAAGTGGCGGGCTATGAAGGCGGGAATTTATTCACGCCGCAAGCTCTGGCCGATACGGCAGAGTTCACCGAAGGGATTCCGCGAAACATCAATAACTTCTGCTTCAACGCCATGTCTCTTGCCTGCGCGATGCGGCAGACGACGATCGATGCCGCGATTGTGCGCGAGGTGATCTCCGACTTGGATATCTCTCAATATGTCACCGAGCATCGGCCGGCGGATCGGTCGGTCGCACGGTTGGTGGCCGGCGGCGAAGAGGTCCGCTCCGATTATGAGTGGACGGCACCCCGTCCTGTAGAGACGCTTGCGGGAGTCTCGGGAACGCAGTCGGAAGCTGCGGCTGGGCTTCTGGCCCGAAAAAAAGCAAAAGGTGAATCGCTGACGCCGTCGGAAGCTAGAGCTTTTCTTGAGCAGATCACGCGCTCGCTCAAGGGTGGGCAGTCTTAGTCATCCGAAATAGTTCGGAACTTAGCAGGGCGAACTGGAGAGTAACCAGCGCGCGGTTACTGAGTGGAGACGAATGGAGGGACTATCAGGGACTTTAGTTGCCTAGGCATTGGGCCTCTTGTCGCTGTTTGTGCGCTTTCGTAGTCTATCTTTAACAGTTTGTTGCACACTGCGTCCCCCCTTAGCATCCTCCACTAAAGCGCTTATAGCCCGCTGGGCTGGAACAACAGAATTTATCCGATCGTGTTAGTTGGGGGTCTCAGCGAATGGGACTCAGAGGGCGGAGCTGTAAACAGGGTTGTGGAGAGACCAAGATCAAGTAAGCCGGAGAAATTAAAGATGAATATGAACAGTGATTTTCTGTTACGCGAAAACCTGGCCACGGTAGGTGATGGCCCGGAATCGGCTACAGGAGCCGAAATGACGGTCCCCGAGAAACTGGCGGCAGGGCCGAGGCCTACGCTGCGAAGCATGCGCGCCGCAGCCGAAGTGCTGGCAATCCGCCATGCTTTGCAGGAAACGAAGTGGAACCGGAAACGGGCCGCTAAACTGCTCAGCATCAGCTATCGTGGCTTGCTCTACAAGCTGCGCCAGCACCGTATTGTGCAGTCCGACGTTCCGTCCGAGATTCAGTCCCAAAGCCAGAGCTAAGACGTAGGTTAGCTTTGGCGAGCATTGGAAGGCGCGAAACGCCTACAATGGATGTAGACGTGACGGCAGATGCGGACATTGGAGTAAACCATAAATGAGTCGTAACTTCGAATTGTTACAAAACCTGGGCAAGGAAGTGCTGCTGGACGCGCCCGCCGCGGTGGCTGCGGTCGATCAGCACCGGCGCGAGCCAGTGGTTCCTCAACAGGTCGAGTCCAAAGAGCCGCAACTCAAGCTGGAGCCGAAGGAGCGGGAAGAGCTCACCAAGCTGGCGCAGCGGATTTTCCTGCAGCCGGGAGCGGATGCGCCTCGCGTAGTTGTATTTACTGCCAGCGAATCAGGAAATGGTTGCAGCTCGATTTGCGCCTGCGCCGCCGAATTGCTGGCCGCCCAGGTGACTGGCTCTGTCTGTCTGGTGGACGCCAATTTGCGGCGTCCGGGATTGCACGAGCAGTTTGCGGTCGAGAACCATTTCGGCTTGGCCGACGCATTGCAGGGAACCGAACCTTTACTCAACTATGCCCGCTCGATGTCTCGCACGAACCTCTGGTTGGTGAGTTGTGGATCGTCTCCGGAAGCTGCCCTGCCTCTCTTGAGTTCTGATCGTATGCGCCAAAGGATTACTGAGCTGCGCTCTGGAGTGGATTATGTGCTCATTGACGCTTCCGCGATGAATGTTTCGAATGATGCGACCGTGCTGGCCGCCGCTGCTGACGGAGTGGTGATGGTGTTGAAAGCGAATTCTTCGCGTCGTGAGACTGTCCGCAAAGCGGTGCAGGATATGCAAGCCGCCCATGTACGCGTTCTGGGCGCAGTCTTGAATCAGCGAACCTTCCCCATTCCAGATGCGATTTATAACCGGCTGTAGGGTGTGTGGCTTGAAGTAATCGAAGTCGGCTGATCTTAGTAAGCGCTGTTTAAATTCCTCGGGCCGAGCCAAGACAAGTAAAGGGAATCATTAAAATGATTGAGAATTTGCGAGCCGATTTGCAAGCTGCCGCCGGCCACCGCGCGCTCGAGCGGGGATGGCGGGTATTCATTCGAAGAGAAACCAAGGCGATCTTGCAATACAGATTTTCGCACTGGGTGCACACCTTACGCATACCCGTAGTTCGTCAGTTGCTGATGATCGTCGCGCTGGTTTGGCAGCGCTGGAATCAGATTATGCTGGCGGGAATTTTGATTGCGCCGGACGCCGAAATCGGGCCGGGGCTGGTTCTGCATACGGCGTACGGATTGCAGATTTCACCCACGATCATCGGGTCGAACTGTACTTTCAATTCCCAGGTGCACATCGGTACCGGGGTGAAAAGCATTGGAGACAACTGTTATTTTGCGCCGGGTTGCAAAGTCATCGGCGAAGTAAAAATTGGAAATAACGTACTGGTCGTGGCCAATAGCGTAGTCCTGACCGACGTACCCGACAACACGACCATCATGGGCGTGCCGGCGCGCATCAAGTTGCCCGGTGGCCGTTTGCGCAAGATGCCGTGGAAGACGATGGACGCCAAGAAGAAAGAATCCCAGATCAGCGCCACGAAGGCGAATGGATCGAACGGTGCCAACGGTGCCAACGGTGCGAAGACGAACGGCAGCGCAGCCGTTCCTAAGACAAATGACGCCCAGCCGGAACCGCAGCAGAAAATCAACGCTTAAAATAATCGTTGCTTAGACAATCGCCGGGGAGAGAGAACTTTGGACTTCGCGTGGACAGACGAGCAAGCTGTGTTTCGTAAAGAAGTGATCCGGTTTGCGAAAGAAGAGTTGAATGACGACCTCATCCGCAGGGACGCGGAAGAAGAATTTTCCTGGAGCCATTGGAAGAAGTGCGCCGAGTTCGGCATTCAGGGATTGCCGGTGCCGGAAGAATTTGGCGGCGGCGGCGCGGATATTCTGACGACCGTTTGTGCTTTGGAGGCACTGGGCTACGGTTGCCGCGACAACGGCTTTCTGTTTTCCCTGAACGCCCACATGTGGACGACGGAAATCCCCATCATGACGTTCGGCACCGAGGCGCAGAAAAGGCGCTATCTGCCGAAGCTGATAAGCGGGGAATGGATCGGGCTGCATGCCATGACCGAACCCGGCTCCGGTTCGGATGCCTACAGTCTTAAAACACGCGCCGAGCGCAAGGGAAATTGTTATGTGCTGAACGGCACGAAGACGTTCACCACGAATGCTGAGCACGGCAGCCTGTTTATTATTTTTGCGAATCTCGATCCGCAGATGGGGCCGAACGGAGTTACTGCATTCCTGGTGGAACGGGATACTCCCGGCCTGATCGTTGGCAAGAAGTTGCACAAGATGGGGCTGCGGACTTCGTCCATGTCGGAAGTTGCGCTGGTGGATTGCGAAATTCCGTTGGAGAACATCCTCGACAAAGAGGGCGCTGGCCAGGCGGTTTTTACGGCGTCGATGGAATGGGAGCGCACCTGCATTCTCGCCAGCCATTTGGGCATGATGCAGCGAGTGCTCGAAACTTGCGTCAAGTATGCCCGGGAGCGCAGACAGTTCGGCCAGCCGATCGGCAAATTCTCTGCTATTGGCAACAAGATCGCCGACATGGATGTACGGCTTGAGACCAGCCGACTGGTGCTCTACAAGGCGGCGTGGCTGAAGAGCCAGGGGCGGCATCCGTTGCGCGAAACCTCGATTGCCAAACTCTACGTAAGCGAGGCCTGTGTGCAGAACTGCCTGGACGCCATTCAAATCCATGGCGGCTACGGCTATATGACCGATTATCAGATCGAACGCGAATTGCGCGATGCGATCTCCGGCAAAATTTATTCCGGCACTTCGGAAATTCAAAGGGTAATTATCTCTGGGTTGCACGGGTTCTAGCGGCAGAGATTATTGGTTGTCGATTCATAAAATCCTGCGCCAAATACTGACGCACGATCCACTGATTAATCCACCTACGAGGCATCATGGCTTACGTCCTTCAGCAGCTGTTAAGCAAGAGCACGTCCCGGTTTCCGGAAAAGCCGGCGGTGTGGGCGCGTAATCGCAGCATCAACTTTCGGGAGCTCGATGAGCGGTCGAACCAACTCGCACATTTGCTGCAGCAGAGCGGAGTGCGCAAGGGCGACCGAGTCGGCTTGTTCTTTCCGAAGTGTGTGGAGTCGATTATCAGTATGTTCGCGGTGGTGAAGGCGGGGGGAGTTTACGTTCCGCTCGATCCGCAAGCGCCAGTCGACCGTGTCGGCTACATCATCGGCAACTGCGGAATTAAGGTGCTGATCACCCAGGACGAACGCCGGCGTTCTCTGGACGCGGCGACGCGAGAGTCTCTTGAAAAGTGCATCGTGGTCGACGAAGCCAAGCACTCGGGCAATGGAACTGGAGTAGTTCCCTGGTCCGCTCTGTCGGAGTATCCCGCGTCGCATGCGCCGGTAGTTACGCTAACGGAGACTGATCTCGCATACATCCTTTATACGTCGGGTTCGACGGGCCGGCCCAAGGGCGTGATGATCAGTCACCAGAATGCTCTGACGTTCATCGAGTGGTGCGCCGACAAGTTCCAGATCACGAATGAAGATCGGCTCTCGAATCACGCTCCGCTGCACTTCGATCTCTCGGTGTTCGATGTTTACAACGCAATCGAGGCGGGCGCGACGGTGTATTTGGTCACGGAAGAGATTGCGCTGTTTCCAACCACCCTGGCGAAGTTCATCGAGACCCAACAGATTTCGGTGTGGTATTCGGTCCCTTCGGCTCTGGTGCTGCTACTTCTGCACGCGGATTTGAAAGCTGACAAACTATCGCAGCTGCGCACGATTCTATTCGCGGGTGAAGTCTTTCCCATGAAGTACCTCAAGCAACTGGCGGAGCTTTTGCCCGCGGTTGACCTGGAAAATCTCTACGGCCCAACCGAAACCAACGTTTGCACTTATTACAAGGTTGATCGCGAGCGCTTGGCCAGCATGGATAAGCTGCCGATTGGCATCGCCTGCGAAAACACCGAAGTATTTGCCGTCAACGATAAAGATGAAATCGTTACCCAGCTTGGAGAGAGCGGCGAGCTTTACGTGCGCGGGCCGGGCGTGACCTGCGGATATTGGGGCGATGTGGAGAAGACGAAGAAAATGGTTGTGCCCAACCGCTTTCAGCCGAATTTTGAGGAAAAGATGTATCGCACGGGCGATCTGGTCACGCTGGCCGAAGACGGCAACTATTATTTTGTTGGCCGCCGCGACAGCATGATCAAGAGCCGGGGCTACCGCATCGAACTGGGAGAGATTGAAAGTGCGCTGCTCAGCCATCCCGCGGTACGCGAGGCGGCTGCCATCGCGGTGCCCGACGAGGTAGTAGGCAATCGCATCAAGGCGATTGTCGCGGTCCATGCATCGGAGAAGGCGCACGCAGCAGAATTGCAGCAGCATTGCGGCACGCGGATTCCGAAATATATGATTCCGGAGTTCATCGAATTCCGCGACAGCCTGCCTAAGACTTCTACCGGCAAGGTGGATCGCGTAGGACTGGCGCAGGAAAGCCAGCCTCTTGCTGTGTAGCGCGGAGCGCGAACAGATTTTGTAATCAAGTTTTTGCAAGTTGTGAATTCATTTCAAGATAGTCAAACTTCAGGAGGAGTAGCAGCAAATGACAACGAACGCAACGACCGTTAAAGATCAAATCCGCCAGTTCGTGAGCGAAGAATTGGCTGCCGCAAAAGGCGTCACCCTGGTAAGCGACGATCAATCGCTGATCGATAACGGTGTGGTCGATTCTTTGGGAATTTTCCGGCTGGTAACCTTCCTCGAAGAAAATTTTGGAGTGAAGATTGGGGACGAAGAAATAAGCGCCGACAACCTGGCGAGCGTCGACATGATCGAACAGCTCGTGCTTCGCAAGGGCAAGAAGTAACCAAAATCCTTGCGACATGTCTGAAGAGACCCAATTGCGGCTAAACGCCGTCCAACTTTCGGGCGTGGGCCACAACTCTGCAGAGACGATAGTGGCGACTGAGAATCGTCCGCCGCTCGCAACCCTGCCAGAAATGGTTGCGGCGCAGGCGGGGGCTACGCCCAATGCAGCGGCGCTGGTCGCTGGCGCGGAGGGGCTTAGCTACGCCGAACTGGATCGTCGTTCAAACCAGCTTACGCGCTACCTGGCATCGGTTGGAATTGGTCCCGATCAACTGGTCGGATTGTGCATGGAGCGATCACCCGCGATGGTGGTTGCTTCGCTCGCAATTCTCAAAGCTGGCGGGGCGTATGTTCCGCTTGATGCCACTCTGCCTGCGGACCGGCTGGATTTTATTTTGCGGGATGCTGAGCCGCGGGTGGTTGTCACTGCAGATGGGTTAGCCGCGAAACTGCCGAGTGGTGATTGGCGGGTCGTCGATTTTAATTTTCAAGCCGCCGAAATTGCCGCTTTCTCGTGCGAGCCTTTCGCGTGTCCTGCTACGGCAGAGAATCTGGCGTATGTGATCTATACGTCGGGATCCACGGGCCAACCGAAGGGCGTTGAAATTACGCATCGCGGTTTAGCGAATTTAGTTTCATGGCATGTCCGAGCCTTCGATGTAACGCGGAACGACCGCGCGAGCCATCAAGCCGTGCTGGGATTCGACGCCGCAGTCTGGGAGATCTGGCCTTACTTGGCGGCTGGAGCGAGTGTCCACATCCCGCCGGAACCGTGTCGTACCAGCCCCGAAGCGATGCGCGACTGGCTAGTGACGGAACAGATCACGATTACGTTCTTGCCCACGCCCTTGGCAGAGCGGATGTTATTGCTCAAATGGCCGGATCAAACCGCGCTTCGAATTTTGCTGACCGGCGCTGACACGTTGCATCACAGGCCATCACCCGATCTGCCCTTCGCGTTAGTGAACAATTACGGGCCTACCGAATGCACGGTGGTCGCCACTTCCGGCACAGTGGCCCCTCGCGATTCCGCGAAGCCTTATTCTTCAAATCAGTATTCGTCAGATCAGCCGTCAAATCAGCTTCCAACCATCGGCCGTCCAATCGACAACACTCAGATTTATATTGTGAATGAAGAGATGCAGCAAGTTCCGGCGGGCGCTGTGGGTGAACTGTGCGTCGCTGGGGCGGGATTAGCGCGGGGCTACCACAAGCGCGCGGACTTAACCCTGCAGAAGTTTGTTCCCAATCTTTTCCACGCGCAACATTCAGCCAATGGTAATTCGCATTCCTCGGGTCGGCTCTATCGAACCGGAGACTTGGCGCGTCTTCTGCCCAACGGTGAGATCGAGTTCATGGGGCGGCTCGACGAGCAAATCAAGATTCGCGGTTTCCGCATCGAGCCTGGCGAAATCATCGGAGTGCTCAATGAGCATCCTGGCGTGCAGGCCAGCACGGTCGTGGCGCAGGAAAATCGAAGCGGAGAAAAATCGCTGGTGGCCTATGTCGTCATCGCCCCGGCAGCAGCTTTAAGCAGCAGCACGTTGCGCGTACACCTGATGAAGCGGCTTCCGGATTACATGGTTCCAGCGGTGTTCGTGCGCATGCAAGCTCTGCCGGTGACGGCGAATGGGAAGGTCGATCGCGCAGCTTTGCCAGCTCCATGCGATGACAACCGCTTGGGTGAAGACAATTTTGTCGCGCCCAGCGGACCGGTGCAGGAGCGGCTCGCGGTCATCCTGGCTTCGCTTCTCCATGTGGAACGGATCGGGGCGAACGACAATTTCTTTCTTCTGGGTGGGCACTCGCTTCTGGGCACGCAATTGATTGCGCGGGTGAATGAGACTTTTGGAGTCGAGCTGCCTCTGTTGCAGCTCTTCGATCACCCCACGCTTACAGAAATTTCGGATGCGATTGAAACCCTGATTCTGGCTAAGCTTGAAACCAAGAGCGCTGGCGATGCTCATCGCCTGCACGCTGATTAGAACTTCCTCGTAATGTCTGGTAATGCTTCAGTTTCTCTCCGCCTTTGTTCTTGATCGCTCTGCTGGCCACATTGGTTGTATGCTGGCTCATGGCCGGATAAACCGGTCCGCGGGAGCCCGGTCTGTGTTCCCAACAAAATCATCCTGTAATGTCACCTGACAGCCAACCCGTTTCCAGGCTGGAGAGCCCCGGCACCGCTTTGAGTCTTTATCATCTCCTTGACCCTGCCGTTCTGGCGAATCCCTATCCACTTTTTCATCGGCTGCGGAGCGAGGCTCCTGTCCATTGGGATTCGTTTCTTCACGCCTGGATTGTGACTCGTTACGCGGACGTTCTGGAAGTCTTGCAGACGTTCTCGGCCGACCGAACTCCTACGCCCGAACAACTCGATGGCATGGGCCTCTCGCAGATCAGCCCTCTGGCGCAGTTGATGGTCAAGCAAATGCTTTTCATGGATGCGCCTGCGCACACCCGCCTGCGCACCCTTGCTTCGAAGGCTTTTACTCCCGCCCGGATTCAAACTCTCAAAGAGCACATTCGCGAGATCGTCGATCGCCTTCTAGCTGCAGTCGCGGATAAGGGCGGCATGGATGTGATCGCGGATCTCGCGGAACCATTGCCGGCAATTGTGACCGCAGAAATGTTGGGCGTGCCGGTGGACGATCATCGCAAGCTGAAAGTGTGGTCAGGAAATTTTGCCGAGATGCTGGGTAACTTCCAGCACAATCCCGATCACGCGCAAATCATGCTTCGAACTGTCGAAGAGATGACTGCATACTTTCAGGACGCAATCGCAGAACAGAAGCAGCGTCCCACGGAAGGGCTGATTCACTCGCTGCTGACGGCGGAGATTGATGGCGATCGTTTGACGGATGAAGAAGTGGTTGCGAATACGATCATCACGATGGTTGGAGGACAGGAAACCACCACCAACTTGATCGGAAACGGCCTGCTCACGCTGTTGCGTCATCCCGACCAGATGGAGAAGCTGCGCGGCGATCTGACGCTGACTTCATCCGCAGTGGAGGAGATGTTGCGCTTTGAAAGTCCCAGCCAGCATACGGCGCGCCTGGCGCCTGCTGACCGCGAACTGGGCGGCCAACTGATCCGCAAGCGCCAAGCTGTGATTGCGGTGATGGCCGCCGCGAATCGCGATCCCGAGCGCTTTCCTAACCCCGATCGATTCGACATTACGCGGCCGGACAATCGCCATCTCGCTTTCGGATACGCGGCGCACTTCTGCTTCGGGGCGCCGTTAGCTCGAATGGAAGGCCAAATTGCGTTCGAGGCTCTGTTACGTGCGTTCACGAATCTGCGGCTTGAAGCGCAGGAATTAGTGTGGCGGACGAACCTTGGATTGCGCGGGCTGCAATCTCTAAGAGTGAAGTTCGACAGTCCGGCGCGAGGAAGTTCCTTAGGCCCGCTGGATGCGCCGAGTCAGAAAGTCACCGCGCCAGGCTCGGATGACTCTGGCATGAGCACATTCAGTACAGATCCGAACATGGAACGGAACGAGACGAAGGCTGAATATCCATCCCACAAGTGCGTTCATGATTTAGTTTCGGAGCGAGCGCAGCAATCGCCAGACTCGATTGCAGTCGTTCATGGTGATCGACAACTTACCTTCCGCGACCTTGACGAACGCGCTAATCAGTTGGCGGATTATCTGCGCAAGAAGGGTGTTGCGAAAGACGTTCCGGTGGGAATCTGTCTCGAGCGTTCGCTTGAGTTGACTGTAGCTCTGCTGGGTGTCATGAAGGCTGGAGGAGCGTGCCTGCCGCTCGATCCCGATTATCCCAGCGAGCGTCTCGCTTACATGTTGGAGGATTCTCAGGCGCAGGTACTTCTAACCCAGACTGGCTTATTGACGTCGTTGGGAAACGCGAAGCCTGAAGTTGTTAATTTCAACTCTGATTGGAAAATTCTCGCAGGCTGCAGTCGCGAGAATCCTACGGCCCCGTCGGATCCCGAGAGTTTGGCTTATGTAATCTACACCTCCGGATCGACGGGAAAGCCGCGCGGGGTAATGCTTCCACATCGTGGCTTGGTGAATCATCATGTTGCTGCGATTCGTCTTTATGACCTTCGGCCGACCGACCGCACTTTGCAGTTTTCTTCTCTGAGTTTCGACATTGCGATCGAAGAAATTTTTCCCACTTGGATTGCGGGCGGCACTGTGGTTCTGCGCACCAACGACATGCCCCTGGCGGGTTCGGGCTTTTTGCGCTGGATTCGACAGCGAGCGATTACGGTGCTCGATCTGCCAACAGCTTATTGGCACGAATTGGTGCGGGAACTGGAGGAGTCCAGTGAACCTCTGCCGAAGACGCTGCGACTGTTGATTGTGGGAGGAGAAAAAGCCTCGGCGTCGGCGTTCGCGTCCTGGCTCAAGTGCGGCGGAAGCCGGGTGCGTTGGATCAATACTTATGGGCCCACGGAAGCCAGCATTATCGCGACCTCCTACGAGCCGAACCCATCACAACCGATTCCTGAAAATTTACCGATTGGCCGTCCCATCGCCAACACGCGGCTCTACATCATGGATGAGCAAGGAAACCCTGTTCCGGAGGGCACTCCGGGAGAGCTTTACATCAGCAGCCCAGGCGTCGCTCGCGGTTACTTGGGCCGCCCGGAATTAACGGCGGAAAAGTTTGTTGCCGATCCATTCATCGACCAGCAATCTGGCCGCGAACCGCAAGCGCGCATGTACAAGACCGGAGATTTAGTTCGCTCTCTGAGTGATGGCAACATCGAGTTTCTTGGGCGTGCCGACTTCCAGGTAAAGATCCGCGGGTTTCGCGTGGAGTTGGGAGAGATCGAATCGATTCTTGAAAAGCACCCAGGCGTCGCCGAGGCTGTAGTTGTCGCTCATGAGGCGAATAGCGAAAAGCGGCTGGCGGGTTATGTGATTGCCTCGCGCGCCAAGCCGAGCGGGCTTGAACTGAATAAATATCTGAAGGAACGGCTGCCCGAGTATATGGTCCCGGCCGATTTTGTTTTTCTGGAAACGATGCCGCTCACTCCAAACGGCAAGGTGGACCGGCGTGCGCTTCCTGTGCCGCAAGCCAGAGAGGTTGAGCGGGAAGAGGAGTTTGTGGCGCCGCGCAACGAGCTTGAGGCGACGATGACTCGGCTCTGGGAGCAAGTCCTGGGCAAACGGCCCATCAGCGTACGCGACAATTTTTTCGAAATCGGCGGGCACTCGCTGGCCGCGGCGCGCCTGGCATGGCAGGTCGAAAAGGAGTTTGGCAAGAAATTGATTCTTACCGATCTTCTGCAGGCACCCACGGTGGAAGAGTTAGTTGCTCTAGTGGGGCTGGACGGGCCCTCCGGCACGCGATCGACTGTGGTTGCTTTACAGCCGCTCGGATCCAAACCTCCTTTTTTCTTCGTGCACGGAATGGGAGGAACCGTTCTGCGGTTTCGAGACCTTGCCCGCCACATGGCTCCCCATCAGCCTTTTTTCGGAATACAAGCGCCCGGACTGGATGGAGCGCAGCCATGCCTGCAGAGTGTGGAAGAGATGGCGGAAGTCTACCTGGAGGATTTGAGATCAGCTCAACCAGAAGGCCCGTACTATCTTGGCGGGTATTCGCTCGGCGGTTACGTGGCGCTGGAAATGGCGCAGCGCCTTTTGGCGCAAGGGGAAGAAGTAAGAGCGCTGGTTCTGCTTGACACCTATGCTGGCGGATCGCGGTCTCTGCTCGACCGATTCCTCACGCTCTCGACGGCGCAGAAGATCGCTTACGTGAAGAGACGCGCGATACGCTATCAGAAAAATTTCCGCAGAAGAATCGAGTTTTTATTTCTTCCGCCTGCGGTGAAGAAAGTGCGCCGCGCCTGCGCTGCTGCAGGAGACCGTTACCAACTGAAGCCTTATCCGGAAAAAATTCTTTTGTTTCGCGCCGGCGAGAAAGGCTTGCGCGGATTGGAAGAGGCCGGCGAGGGATGGCAGAAATACGCATCCGGCGGACTTGAGATTCACGAGTTGGATGGCGATCACGGCAACATCCTGAACGAACCCAACGTGCGGTTGTTGGCGGCAGACCTTCGCCACTGTCTTGAGCGCGCCCAATCCGAAGGATCGCGACCAATGCCGGTTCACGTGTTGTTGGGGCAGCCCGACCTGCAGTTAAACTGATACCGTCCCCGTATCTCGCAGTTGTTCGTACGCTATGAATCCAACGAAGACGCCTATGGAACCGGTTGATAGGAACGATCCTGAAGGGATGGGGTCGCACCATGCTGTGAGCGCACAGGCCGTGGCAGATGGGCCGCCAGCCGAAACTTCGGTCGAGGAATTGGCCACGGCTGAAGCGTCCGCAGAGCAAGACCACTCCTTGTTCAGCAGGAGCTTTCTTTTTGGAACCTTTCGCAAGTGGTTCGCCAAGGGTGGACTCGCGATTGTCGATTACGGGCTTATTTCCGGATCGAATTTTCTTCTGGGAGTGCTGCTGGCTCGCTGGTTGACTCCGCGAGACTACGGCGCATATGCGTTGTCGTTTAGTTTTTTCATCCTGGCGGGCTTTCTCTACCAATCCCTCTTGCTCGAGCCGTTGTCGGTTTTTTCCGGCACTCTGTTTCGTGACAACATTCGCGGCTACCTGAAGACCACTCTGTGGATTCATTGGGGGCTCTCGCTGGTCATGTGCCTGGCGTTGGCTATAGCTGCTGTGGTTACGTATTTCATTGGGCATTCGCCGGTGCTGGCGATCGCGCTTGCGGGCATGACCATTGCCACGCCGTTCATTCTGGCGCATGGTCTGGCGCGGCGAAGTTTTTATCTGAAGTTGATGCCCGGTCCGGCGGCGTTCGGATCGGTTTTTTATTGCGTTCTTGTGGTTGGAGGAGTGTTCTTATTCTTCCGCTTGGGAACGCTCTCGTCGTTCTCCGCTTTTCTGCTCATGGGCTTGGCTGCGCTGGTTACAAGCGTGGTGATGGTATTTCAACTCAACAAGGCTTTCGCGCCGGAGACCGGGCGTCCCCGGTTGCGTGCGACCTTTGGGAAGCATTGGGAGTATGGCCGTTGGGCGCTGGCGACCTGCTTCGCGACGTGGATTCCAAACTATTTTTATATTCCGCTGGTCAGCAGTTTTTCGGGAATGGCCGCGGCGGGTGAGTTGCGCGCACTGATGAATCTCGCCGCTCCTGTGCTGCAAACCTATGCGGCGCTCTCGATGTTGTTTTTGCCCTACGCGGCGCGGGTGCAGAATCAGAATGGCAAGAAGGCTGCCGCTGCGCTCAACCGGCGGCTGGCGTTTTTGTTCGTTGCGGGTTCGGTGGCGTACTGGGCGGTTCTGATTCCGTTGAAGACGCCACTGTTTCATTTTTTGTACAACGGCAAATACATGGAATCGGTGTATTTGATCCCGTTATTTGCGCTCGAGACTACGATTTGGAGCGCGAGCCTGGGACCGGCGATTCTGCTGCGCGCGATGGAATCTCCGCGGTCTTTGTTTATTGCGAATGGGGCCGCCAGCGTAGTCGCAGTGCTCATCGGGATTCCGGCAACGCGTTATTTTGGTTTGCCGGGAGTCATTTGGAGCATGATTGGCGCGAACTTTCTCTATGTCGTTGTCGCCTTCATGCTGTTCGGACGTAAGCTTTCGGCAGTGCAGGCGCCTGCTGCGAATCTTCGGGAATCGCTCTACGCGAAATAAGTCTTAGGTTTCAGGTCTTTGGGTCTCAGGCCGCGCCAATAGTGGCGGTTTCGGACCCTAAGACCTAGCACCTAAGACCTAACACCTGTGATCGGCACTGGAGAACCATGCCTCGTGTGTTCGTGACCACCAGTTGGGACGATGAGGATCGCAGCGGTTTGAAAGTGGCCGATGTGCTGAACCGCCATGGGCTGCGCGGAACCTTCTACGTTCCCACGGGAAGGCTGGGGCACGATCCGTTCTTCACTGCGGCTGATCTTCGTACTCTCTCCGTCGCCGGTTTCGAGATCGGCGCCCACACGGTTTCCCACGCGATTCTCACTGAGATTGGTCCCGAAGAACTCAAACACGAAGTTGGCGACTGCAAGGTGGTCCTGCAACAGATTTTGGGAGCGGAGGTCACAATGTTCTGCTATCCCAAAGGCCGCTTCAATGCCGAAGTCATGAGCGCGGTCGAGCATGCCGGATACCGCGGTGCCCGCGGCACTCAGATGCTCGACTCGACTACGGCGTTCGATCGCTTCGCAATGCCGACCACCGTGCAGGCTTACCCGCATCGCAGATCCAACTATTTGCGCAACTTGATTCGGCTCGGCGCGTTTGGCGCTTTGTTTGAGTCCGTTCCCGATCTGATTGGATTCGATGGCTGGCTTGAGCTCGGCAAGAAGAGGTTTGATCGTGTGATGCGTCACGGTGGCATTTGGCATCTGTACGGGCATCCGTGGGAAATTGAGAAGCTTGGTTTGTGGGAGCAACTCGGGGAGATGTTGCAGTACGTGAGCAATCGAAGTGGTGTTGAATATGTCACAAATGGCCAGTTGCTGGAGCTTGTGATGGGAAGTGTTCCTGGGAAAACTGGTCTGGCGGAAACCGAGCCGCAAAGCGCGATCATTCGCAGCCGGTGATCAGTAGTCATTTCGCGATGGCGGAGACTCTTGAAATCTCGGAGCAGAAGCGCAAGTTGCTGGAGCGGTATCTGCAGCAGCGTTCCGAGGAAGCGTATGTTCCGGCCGCGATCCCGAGGCGCGCTCCGGGAGCAAAGATCCCGCTGACTTTTGCGCAGCAACAAGTCTGGTTGCACGCCCAACTTGCTCCGCACCTTCCTGTCTATAACGAGCCTTTCACGGTGCATCGCAAAGGGCCGCTCGACATCGGTGCGCTGGAGCGTAGCTTCACCGAGATTATTCGGTGCCATGAAGCCTGGCGAACAACCTTTGCGACGGTCGACGGCGAACCCGTGCAGGTGGTACATCCACCCTTCGAGATCAAGTTGCCGTTGGTCGATCTGCGAACTCTTCCGCAGTCCGAACGGGTTGCCGCAGCCCTGCAACTCGCAACCGAAGACGCGCGCCAAGTTTTCGATCTGGCAAAGCTGCCGCTGCTGCGGGCTCATCTCGTGCGTTTGGCAGACGATGAGTATCGCCTCTTCGTCAACTGCCATCACCTCATCTTCGACGGTGTTGCGGGATACCAGGTTTTTCTGCCTGAGCTCGTGAGCTTGTACAAGGTGTATGCAAGTTCAGGGGCTTCTCCGCTGGCGGAGTTGCCATTTCAGTATGGCGACTACGCGGTGTGGCAACGCGAATCGCTGCATCCAGCAGCAGTCCAGCCGCAAGTCGAGTACTGGAAGCGGCAACTGGGTGGGGATTTGCCCGTGCTGCAACTGCCCACCGACCGGCCTCGGCCCGCCGCGGAAACTTTCCACGGGGCGATGCAGCGCTTTACCCTATCGAGCGAACTCACCGACGGTCTTCGTGCCCTGACCCGGCAACAGGGGGCGACCCTGTTCATGACGGTTTTGGCTGCGCTCGATACGCTGCTCTATCGTTACTCGGGCCAGGAAGACATTCTTGTCGGGAGCATTACTGCGGGGCGCAACGATCGTGGGACGGAAAAGCTGCTCGGGTTCTTCTTGAATACGATGGTCCTGCGCACGGACCTTACAGGCGATCCTACTTTTAGCGAACTGCTTGACCGCGTGCGCACCACTACGGTTGCGGCTTTGTCGAACGGGGATGTTCCGCTCGACAGGGTTTTGCGAGAGCTTCATCCGCAGCGAGATTTGAGCCGCAATCCTCTTTTTCGAGTGTTGTTGTCGCTGGAGCCTACGCGCGTGGAAATTGAGCCGGGTTGGGACTTAACTCCAATCGATGTGGAGACCGGCACAACGAAATTCGATCTCTGCCTGGTGCTCGATGATCGCAACGACGGCCTCTCCGGACGCATGATCTACAGTACCGATCTCTTCGACGCTGCCACCATTGCGACCATGGTGGAATGCTGGCGAACGCTGCTGGAACGGGTGGTCACCAACCTAGGGCAGCACATCAGCCAAGTTGCGATTTTGCCGGAAGTCGAACGGCGAAAGTTGTTGGTGGAGTTTAATCAGACTCAGAAATCGTATCCTTTAACCTTTGTGCACCAGCGATTCGAAGTTGAGGCTGAAAAGAATCCCGATGCGATTGCGGTGAAGTGTGGCGGTGCGGCGCTTACTTATCATGATCTCGATCAGCGTGCAAATAAGCTTGCCCATTATTTGCGAAGTATTGGCGTCGGCCCGGAAACTCCTGTTGCGCTGTGCCTCGAACGCTCCGTCGAGATGATGGTGGGCATCCTGGGTGTTTTGAAAGCCGGTGGCGCGTATGTGCCGCTCGATCCCAGTTACCCACGCGAGCGGCTTGGATTCATGCTGAATGACTGTGGCGCTTCAGTCCTTCTGACTGAGGCTCATTTGCCGCCAATCGCGCAATCGTCGCGGCAGATTTGTGTGATCCGCCTGGATGCGGATTGGCCGGAGATCGATCTGCGGTCGGCGCAGTCTCCTGAGGCGAGCATCGCTCCCGAGAACCTTGCCTATGTGATCTACACCTCGGGTTCGACCGGCGGGCCTAAGGGTGTGCTGGTCACGCAACGGAACCTGGTGCAGTCGACGAGTGCGCGCCTCGATTATTATGACGGCGCGGGCAAGGACTTTTTGTTGCTGTCGTCGTTCGCTTTCGATAGCTCTGTGGCAACCATCTTTCATGCACTTTGCTCGGGCGGCACTCTTGTTCTGCCGCCGGCGGAGTTCAATTGGGAGGCGCGGCAAATCTCCGAATTGATCTCGAAGAATCAGATTACGAACATTCTCTGCATTCCTGCGGTTTATCACGAGTTGCTGCAATCGACGAACTTCGGCCGGTTGTCTTCCCTGCGCGCCGTGGTGCTGGCAGGCGAATCGTGCCCCAGGCCTTTGATTGACATGCACTTTAAGGCGCTGCCCAGAGTGCAACTGTTCAATGAGTACGGACCGACGGAGGCGACCGTCTGGAGCACGGTGTATCGCTGTCAGGCAGGGAATGCGCACGAGGCAGTTCCGATTGGCCGCGCGATTGCCAACACTCGACTCTACGTGCTTGATCGTAATCTGCAACCTGTGCCCAGCGGCGTTCCGGGCGAGCTCTGCATTGCCGGAGACGGCGTTGCGCGCGGATATCTCAATCGCGCGGAGCTTACGCAGCAGAAATTTATAACCGACCGATGCACAGCGAATCCAGATTCGCGAATCTATAGAACCGGAGATCTGGTTCGCTATCTTCCCGATGCGAACCTTCAATATTTAGGGCGAACGGACGAACAAGTAAAAATTCGCGGCATGCGAATCGAATTGGGGGAGATTGAGACCGCGCTCTCCGCACACCCGGATGTGAAAGCAGCGGTGGTCACAGTGGAAGGTGACGAGAGCTTGGTGGCGCATGTCGTCAGCGGCGAGCAGCTTGCGACCTCGGGCGCCGAACTCGGTGCATTTGTGAAAACGCGGTTGCCGCGCTACATGGTGCCGGCAGTGTTCAGGTTTGTTTCCGCTCTGCCGCGTTTGCCGAACGGGAAGGTCGATCGTCACGCATTATCTGCGGCTGCGGAGACTCCGGCGATTGCAGCGGTTTCAGGCCCGGTTGCGCCACGGGACTCGTTCGAAGCTCGATTGCTGCTAATTTGGAAGGAAGTGTTGGGAACCGAGAGTTCCGACGTTACGCAGAATTTCTTTCAACTGGGCGGGCATTCGCTGCTGGCGGCCAAACTGCTCGACCGCATTGAGAAGGAATTCGATCAGTCCCTGACCCTGGCATTCGTGTTTCAGGCTCCCACCATCGAACTGATGGCAGATTGGCTGTACAGTCCCAATCAGAGCCTGCGGGCGCGGGCCGTGGTCGAGATTCAACCGAAGGGATCCCTGCCTCCTTTATTCTGGGTTCGCGCTACGCCCCGCTTCCGGCTTCTCGCCGAAAAGTTAGGGCTCGACCAGCCGTTGCTCGGCCTCGATATTCCATATGCCGACGCCATCAAGCTGCCCACACCTTATCGCATCGAAGACATCGCCTCGTTTCTTGTGCGGGCGATGCGTGAAGTTCAACCTCATGGACCCTATGCTCTCGCCGGACTTTGCGTGAACGCCGTAATCGCCTACGAGATGGCGCGGCAACTTACATTAGAAGGAGAAGAGGTCGCGCCGCTGATTATGCTCGACGGGCACAACCAGGCGTACTACAAGAACCCGCTTCGCGATGGACGCTATAGCGGCAGGATTAAATACCACCTCGCTAACATTATTCATTCCGACGTCCGCCAAGGTTCGGCTTATATCCTGGATCGATTTGAGGAAGCTCGCCGCAAACTGGAACGAACGCTATGGCAGTTTTCTTCTGATCATGGCAGCAATGGGAAAGCCAGCACGATGCACAATGCCGATCCGGTCGTGCATCCCGCGTTTCATCGCTACGAGCCGAAGAGCTACCGGGGCGGGATGGTGATGTTGCAGTCGAGCGACTGGCCCGAGGGTGCTTATTTTGACTTTGCTTTGGGATGGAAGGATTTGGTGCAAGGCCGAATCGATTTTCATCGCATTCGGGGAAATCATCCGTCGATGTTTACGGAGCCGAATGTGAATATCGTGGCGCAACAGTTGAGGGACGGCTTGGCTAAGTACGGCTCGCCTGTTCCAAAATGAAGGGAAATTAGAGCCTTTAGACTTTTTTTACTAGGGTATTTAGTCACCAATTTCGATGTTCTTACAACGTCGCTAAGCCTAGATAAAGACTTTAGACACTAGGGCATTTGGCCCCTTGCAACAATCTACATTCCCGGATAATCTCGCAACAGTCGATGGACACGCGCGCCCTTGGAGCGCCCCGGCGTGGTGGCTCCCCCCGTAGGCATTAGCGATTACCAAAACGTATTGAAACTGGCTGAAGTAGAGAAGGCAACAGCCCTTTGTGTTGCTCGTCTTTTCTTACACCGGTTTTTGCGGCAAATGGGACTCAGAGGGCGGAGCTGTATCCGGCCCCGATTAGCAGAATCTGTGGCAGCGCTCTTACGGGGCGGAATAGAATACATACAACCCACAATCACCACGGAATCAAGCTCGACAACTCGCTCGGGTGGAGAAGAAATACTCATGATGATGAAGATGAAGCCGGGAACGGCGCTGATCCAGTTCGGCGCGATGCTGGTTGCCAGTGTTACGCTGTGCGTAGCGCAAAGCGCGCCGCAGCCCACGCCGGTTAGTGCGAACGCGACTACCGATACAAAGAGCGAACCCCAGCTCCAGACGCGAAACCCGCGTTACACCATCCGCGCCGCCGACACCTTCGATGTGAACTTCGAGTTGAGTCCGGAGTTCAACCAGTCGGTTACGGTGCAGCCCGATGGTTTTATCACGTTAAAGAGCGTGGGCGACGTCTACGTCGCCGGCCAAACCGTGCCGCAGCTTACGCAGACATTAGGCACTGCCTACGCCAAGATTCTGAACGATCCTCTCATCTCGGTGGTGCTGAAAGATTTCGAGAAGCCGTACTTTACCGCCAGTGGTCAGCTGAATCATCCCGGAAAATATGAGCTTCGTGGAAACGTTACGCTCACCGAAGCCATCGCCATGGCTGGCGGCTTCAACGGAGACGCCAAACATTCGCAGGTATTGCTGTTCCGGCGAGTGAATGACCAATGGCTTTCGGCGAAGATTTTCAACGTGAAGGAAATGATGAAAGAGGGCAAACTCGGCGAGGATCCGACGCTGCGTCCCGGAGACCAGTTATTCGTCCCCAAGAATATGCTGTCGAAGATCAAGCCCTTCATTCCGAATTCAGGCGTAGGCGCGTATGGACAGATTGCTCCGTAATCCACCAGAAGATCCGTTCGGGCCGTTGCCGCAGTTGCCGAGGAGATTATTACTATGACGAATTACGAAATGAATTCCGCGAAGAGTACCGGGACATTTGCCTTTACCCTTCGCGACGTGCTGGCCGTCGGTTTCCGCCACAAGCGCGTGCTGATGCTGTGCTTCGGCGGAGTGCTGCTGGGCACGGTTCTGGCCATCCTATTCATGCCGCCCGAGTATGTAGCCCAGACCAAGATTCTGGTGAAACACGAGCGCGTCGATCCGGTGATCACTTCGCAGCAGAGTTTGCCCGTGCAGGCTCACGACGAAGTCAGCGAGGAGCAGTTGAACTCCGAGGTCGCCATTATCGAGAGCGACGATGTGCTTCGCCAGACGGTGGTAGCTTGCGGATTGCAGAACCGCAGAAGCTTTTCGGCCTGGATGTTTGGCCGCACCGAAGACCAGAAAATCGCCAAAGCGGTGGAGCGACTGGTTTCGAGCCTCAAGGTCGAACCGGTCCGCAAAAGCGATTTGATCAGTATCAGCTACACCTCGAGCAATCCCAAGCTCGCAGCAAAAGTTCTTTCGACTCTGGCCAACGGTTACATTCAGAAGCATCTCGAAGTTCACCGTCCGCCGGGGCAGTTGAAATTTTTCGAGCAGGAGACCGAACGCTACAAACAGGACCTGGATAAAGCCGAAGATCAGCTGCGGCAGTTCGCGCAGGAAAAGGGCGGAGTTGCGCCGCTGTTGGCGCGAGACATCACTCTGCAGAAGTTGAATGACTTCAATGCCAGCTTGCAGCAGACGCGCGCCGACATGGCTTCCGCACAGAAGCGCATTCAGGATTTGCAAAAGCAGTCGGGCAGCACGCCGGACCGCATTACCACGCAAGTACGCGAGTCGGACGACGCTACGGTTTTGCAGCAGCTCAAGAGCGCACTGCTGACTCTGGAGCTGAAGCGCACCGAGTTGCTGACTAAGTACCAGCCGGGTTATCGCCTGGTGCAGGAAGTCGACAAGGAAATCGCCGATACGCGCGCCTCGATCGTTGACGAAGAAAGCAAGCCGTTGCGCGACAAGGTCATGGACCAGAATCCCACCTATGGCTGGATCGGAACTGAATTAGCTAAAGCCAAGGCCGATTACAGCGGGTTGCAAGCTCGCGAAGCCGCCACGCAGGCGATTGTGGGCATGTACCAGGAAAATGCGCGGCAACTGGAACAGAAAGACCTAACGCAACGCGACCTGGCTCGAACCGCTAAGGCTAACGAAGATAACTATCTGCTGTACCTCCACAAGCGAGAAGAAGCGCGCATGGCGGATGCTCTCGACGAGCAACGCATCTTGAACGTCTCCATCGTGGAAAATCCCACGGTGCCTTCGCTGCCTACGGGTGATCGCTGGAAGTACGGTCTGGTCGGCATTCTGCTGGCTGCGACTCTTAGCGCTGGCGTTGTTTTCACCATCGAATATCTCGATCCATCGTTGCGGACCCCGTCCGAGGTTATGTCGGAACTGAATATTCCAGTGCTGGCGGCGGTTCCACAGAGAAGCGTGGACTTCGCCAAGGCACGCATCATTAACGCGAACGGAAATATTCCTAGTTAACTCCTCTCACGCTCATGCCATTTCCGGCAGGTTATTTCCATCCTGACCGGAAGCCGACATTCCAGTTGCACTGTCGTTTTTGCAATCCCCCATTTCAAAGTTTCGACCACAGGGTTTGGAGGTTCTCCGAGGTGCGCAACGATCAGCGTAAGACTCTAAAGCATCTGGTGCAGTTTTTCGATTTGTTTGCAGTTCTTCTATGCTTTGGCCTCGCCACCATTACGGTGTCGCGAATCTTCAGTGCCAGAGTGTCGTTCAGCGAGTTCCTCGAATTACGGATAAAGATTCAAAACATCATTATTTTTTCCGGAATCGTCCTCCTCTGGCATCAAGTTTTTCGCATGTTCGAAATGTACGAATCGCGGCGCTTGTCCCGTAAACGGGATGAGGTCGTCGACATCGTCAAGGCAACTTCTTTGGGAACCATCCTGATGTACGGGATTGCCCTGGCCTTCCATGTGACGATGATTAATTACGTATTCGCCACCGTATTCTGGGCTTCGCTGACCTGTATCACGGTCGCGGGCCGGTTGACGGTGCGATTCGTTCTCCGCCAGGTTCGAATCAAAGGTAAGAATCTTCGCAATATCGTTATTGTCGGCAGCAACGATGCAGCGGTTCAGTTCGCGCGAAAAATCGAAGAGAGTCCTTGGCTCGGTTATCGTATTTTGGCTTTTGTCGACGAAGAGTGGCCGGGAATCGCCAAGTTCAATCAGGAAGGTTATTCGCTGGCTTGCAACTTTGAAGAGTTGCGCAGCTTTATGCGGCGCAACGTGGTCGATGAAGTTGTCGTGACTCTTCCGCTACGTTCTCTGCATTCTCATGCGACCGAAATCGCCGAACTCTGCGAAGAGCAGGGAATCCTTTTGCGCATGGTTTCCAACCTCTTTGACCTGAAGAAGGCGCGTTCCAAAGTCGAAGAGTTCGAGGGCGACTCCCACATCACACACAGCACCGGCACCATCGTTGCTGGCTGGCAGGCTTTCATCAAGTGGGCGGTGGATTTTACCGCATCGCTGATTCTCGTTATCTTCTTTACTCCGCTTTTCCTGCTGGTTGCGGTGCTGATCAAGCTGACTTCTCCCGGGCCGGTGTTCTTCCTGCAGGAAAGGTTGGGATTGAACAAGCGCCGCTTCAAGATCTTCAAGTTCCGCACCATGAGTGTGGATGCGGAAAGCCGCATGAAAGAGATCGAGCACCTGAATGAAGTGAGCGGACCGGTATTCAAGATCAAGAACGATCCCCGCATCACGCCCGTCGGCAAGTTCCTGCGGAGCACCAGCATTGATGAACTACCCCAATTGTTCAACGTGCTGAAGGGCGATATGAGCCTGGTTGGTCCGCGGCCCATGGCAGTGCGCGATTATGAAGGCTTTAATGAAGATTGGCAGCGCCGCCGCTTCAGCGTGCGGCCCGGAATTACGTGCCTCTGGCAGGTTCTGGGCAGGAACACGATTCCGTTCGAACAGTGGATGGAACTGGATCTGCAATACATCGATCGCTGGTCTCTGTGGCTCGACTTTCAAATTTTGATGAAGACGATTCCCGCGGTGCTGAAAGGCTCGGGCGCCAGCTAAGCTGCTGGCGCGGCGAGTGAACACTAGCTGGCAGTTTTTCAAAAGGCTTAAAATCTAATAGATGAGTTCCGCGCCCACACAGTTTCCGGTTCCGGTCAAATCGCGCCTTCGGGTCACTACGGTCGCGGTGCTGGCCGCTGTGGCTTTTGGGACGTTGTTTTTGTTGACCACGGCCACGGAGTTTGTGGCCGACGAAAACACTACCACGGTAATCGTCGCGGCCTTGGTATTCTTTGGATTGCTGGTCTTTGCCGCCGCTTACGGACGTGCGAGCAGCCAGCCCGCCAAGTGGCTCATTTTCGTCGTCTGGTGGGGGCTGCTGGTTTCTGAAGAAGTTTTCTCCTACCGCAGCGACATTGCCGGTGGCGCGGGCTTTTCCTCACAAGCCTACGACCAGGGCATTCTCTGGATCGTTGCGCTGCTCGGGCTGCTCATCATCGTTCTGAAATTTCCTGAGGCATTGCGCGGCCTTTTTAAGGGAGATTACAAGTGGGTTAGCTGGATCACCCTGGTCAGCATCGTCTCCTGCGCATATTCGCCGAATCCCGCTTTCTCGCTCGCCTGGGCTTTCAAGCTGACGCTGGTGGTGCTGGTGATGCATATCACCCTTCAGCAGATCGCAGGCATGGATGAGCTCCGCGACTTTCTGAACATCACCGTCTGCGGATTCTTCATTCTGGTTCTGGCGCCCACATTGCGCTCCATCTTTGAAGCGGATCCCCTCGGAGAATATGGTTCGGGCGCGCTCGAGCAGCGTTTCCGCGAGGCTCCCACTGCGATTTCCGGCATCGCCGGCTTGCTGGCAATTTTGTGTCTGATGTTGTACTCGCCGGGCAAGCGCCGCTGGCCGATCTGGGTCGGCGCCATCGCTCTCATCATCATGGTCGGCGCGGGAGGCAAAACCGGAATCATCGCGGGCATTTTTGCCGGATTGCTTTTCTACGGATTGCTGAAGCGTTTCAAGGCAGTTTTGATCTTTGCCGGAGTTGCTGCCGTCATGCTCGTCGTCGCTCTGAAGTTCACTGCGCTCGGCGATTACATGACGAACTACTCGCAGTTGCAAGCCGGCCAGAGCTTCACCGGCCGCACCGGCCTGTGGGAGTTCCTGCTGCCTTACATTTTGGCCAAGCCAATTCTCGGCTACGGTTTCGACGCTTCGCGCTTTATGGCTGTGGTTCACCCGGATACGCCTTTCGCCAGCACGCACACTCACAATAGTTTGATCGAGGCGATGTACAACACCGGCATCATCGGTCTCAGCCTCATCATCATGGTGCAGGTCGTGATCGTGAAAAACCTGTGGCGCACCATCAAACTGGCGGCGACGCCGGAGTTGCGGTTCATGGCGGTGGGCTGCCTGGCAGCCTTCGTCAATCTATTTATCAACGGGATGTTCAACGCGACGTTCGGCGGACGTCCCGACGCGCCTTACATGATGCTGATCGGTTTGGTGGTCGTGAGCATTCGTCTACGGCAGATGTCCGAAGCGGAACCATCGCGAGGCATGGCATTCAGGTAAGTCGATTTTTTTTCGTCACCTGTCATTCTTCATCTTCAGTCTCTCTTTTACGACAATAAAACCTCCCCGACTTCATTTAGAGGAAAAACGTGCCTACACTTCGCAAAGTTCGCCACAGGCTTGGCAAGACTTCTCTCCACAAACCGCTGGCCTGGGTTCGTCATCGCAACCTGATTGACTCGGACGTTTTCGTCGCTTCGTACCCTCGATCCGGAAACACCTGGCTGCGGTTCATGTTGTTTGAGATTCTTCTTGGCCAGTCTCCATCATTCAATCATGTCGATAAAGTGGTTCCTGACATTGGCAAGCAGCGTAAGGCATCGCCGGTGCTGCCCAATGGCGGCCGGCTGATCAAGACCCATGAGCCCTACCGAGCGGAGTACGGGAAAGCAATCTATCTTGTCCGCGATGCCCGCGATGTGGCCTTGTCGGAATTTGCCTATCAGAAGGCGCTGGGGCTGGCGGGAGACAATTTCGACAAATTTCTGGCGCGGTTCCTTCGCGGCACGGTGAACCCGTTCGGTTCGTGGACGAATCATGTGAATTCCTGGGTGAGAGCCAAAGACGAAGGCCGGGCGCAGATTCTGCTGGTGCGTTTCGATGAAATGCGTCGCGAGCCCGAGGTTTCGTTAGGCAAGATGATGGAGTTTCTCGAGGTTCCCGTCGCGGCGGAAGTGATTCAGCGCGCGGTCGCGAATAACTCCGTACAGAAGATGCGCGACCAGGAGAAGAAAAATCCCGTGAAGGCCTCTGCCAAAGGCCGCTTTATTGGCAGCGGGGCGGTCGAGGGCTGGCGCGAAAAATTTACCGAGACGCAAGCCCAGCGGGTACAGCAATCCGCTGGCAATATTTTGTCCCGGCTCGGATACTCGACAGTAGGGTCCTAGGTTCTGCAGTGGTGGTTGGTGGTGTTCGATCTTCCTTGTTCGATCCCTGGTTCGGTCCGGTTCGGTTTTCCCCACTTTCAAATTTTCTGTGGAGGTAGTTCTGTGAACGCTCGTATTTCGGCGGTCCCCAATGCCCGTAAGTTGGCCGGCAACGTAAGCGCTATTGCTATCGTTGCTTGTGTGTTTGGTCTTTTGCTGTTGCCAGCGGGCATGCATGCTCAGAACACCATCAACACGTATGCTGGCGGAGGAACGGCTGGCGGCGCCGCGCTCAGCATCGATCTGCCGGGCCCCACCGCGGCGGTTCGCGATGCCGCGGGCAATACCTACTTTACCGCTCCCTATTCCACCTACGTCTTTAAGATGTCGAACGGCACGGTCACCACGTATGCCGGGACCGGTGTCGAAGGCTTTGGTGGAGACGGTGGGCAATCCACGTCTGCGATTTTGGCGCTGCCCAGCGGCCTCACGCTTGACGGCAAGGGAAATCTCTACATCGCCGACTTCGGAACCGCCCGCATTCGCATGGTCAATACGACGACCGGCGTCATCACCACTATTGCGGGCAGCGGCACCCGCTGCGAACCTGCCACCGGAACCTGCGGTGACGGCGGACCTGCCACCAGCGCGGCGTTCAACTTCCCGCTCGGAGTGGCCCTCGATGCCAACGGCAACGTGTACGTCGCCGACGCCTTCGACAATCGTGTGCGCGCCATCAACATGGGTACGACCGCAGTCACGATCTTTGGAGTCAAGATTCAGCCGGGTAACATTGCCGCAGTCGCCGGCAACGGCGTGCCCTGCGCCACGCCGACCGGAAAATGCGGCGACGGTGGCACGGCCATTGGGCCCACTTTGAATTATCCCCAGAGCGTCGCCTTCGATAGCGTCGGCGATCTCTACATCGCCGATACTCGCGACAACAAGATCCGCATGATCGCACCTGCAGCGTCGCCGGTTATTACCACGGTCGCCGGTACAGGATCAACCTGCATTCCCACGACACGCTGCGGCGATGGCGGACCTGCGACCGCGGCGAACCTGTGGCAGCCGATGTCGGTTTTCATCGACCCCACGACCTCGAACATTTATATCGCCGATACGTTTGGCAACAAAGTTCGCCTGGTGAGTGGCGGCAACATCAGCACCATCGCGGGAACAGGAGCGCAGGGATTTGCCGGCGACGGCGCTGCGGCCACGAGCGCTCAACTGAACCGTCCCGAGAGCGTTTTCCTGGATAGCTCGGGAAATCTGATCATCGCTGACCAAGGCAACGAACGCATCCGGCAAATCAGCGGCGGCAACATCTCAACGATTGCCGGCGGCGGTTTGGGTAATGACGGTGGTCCAGCATCGAATGCAATTCTCGCCGATCCCTTTAACCTTACGGAAGATTCGAGCGGCAATCTGTATATTGCGGATACTTTAAACAACCGCATTCGCTTCATCAATGCCAGCACGCACGTCATCTCGACCTTTGCGGGCACTGGCAACGCGGGCTATACCGGCGACAACGGACCAGCGACTAGCGCTACCCTCGACGGACCGACCGGGGTCGCGATTGATTCCGCCGGGGACGTATTCATTGCCGATACCAATAACCAAGTGATTCGAGAGGTCGTGGCCAGCTCAGGCAACATCATCACCTACGCCGGAACCGGCAAGTCCTGCGCGCTGGGGAATCCAACCAACCCGTGCGGAGATAACGGCCCGGCAACTTCGGCTACGTTTACCGATCCCCTCGCGATCGCGCTCGACAGCTCGAACAATCTTTATATTGCCGATTACAGCGTGCACCGGGTTCGCGAGGTCAACGCTTCCACCCAGATCATCACCACGATCGCCGGAGTCGGCATCGCTGGCAAGGGAGGCAACGGTGGCCTGGCGAATGCGGCCCATCTCGACCATCCTTCAGGCGTCGCGGTCGGCAACACGGGCAATGTGTACATCGACGACTCATATAACAACGAGATTCGTTGCATCGGTTGCCTCGGTCCCGGCTACATCAACGATTACGCGCTGAACACAGCCTTCAGCCTCACAGGAGATGGTGGCCCGGCGACGAGCGCTAGCATGTGGGCGCCCATGGAAGTGGGATTGGATCCCGCGGGCGACCTGTTCATCGGCGGCGGAAACAATAACGTGGTGCAGCGCGTCAGCGCTGCGACCGGCATCATTGGCACGGTCGCCGGAGACTACGCTCAAAAAGGCGTGGGAGGATTCTCCGGAGACGGCGGTCCCGCCACTGCGGCGAAGATTTCGAACGACGGCCTCGTTGTCGACGCGCAAGGCAACCTGTACATCGCCGACGCAGGCAACAACCGCATTCGACTGGTGCAGTTGTCGCCGGCCCTCTCTTATCCCAACCCGTCCAACTTCGCTTCGTATCCGATTGGCACGGCCAGCCCGCCGCAGAACTTGAACATCATGAGTTCCGGGGGAGCCGATCTCAGCCTGACCGCGATCAGCTTTGGCGGCAACAATCCTCAGGATTTTTCCGAAACCACTACTTGCGGTGGAGGAACGCTCCCCGCACTCCTCGCCGTGGATGTGACCTGCCAAATCGCAATCACGTTCGCTCCCAACAACTACGGCAAGCGCACCGCGACCCTGCAATTAACCGATAACGCGCTGAACAGCCCACAGGCGGTGAACCTGGTCGGTTTCGGTCCCTACTTCACGGTATCCGCCTCGCCCACATCGCTGCCGATCACCCGGGGATCGTCCGCCAACACAACCGTAACCGTGACGCCGTTCGGCCAGTTCAATCAGGGAGTCAATCTCTCCTGTAGCGGGCTCCCAGCGCAAACGACTTGCACCTTTGCGACGAATCCGGTCATTCCGAACGGTACCAATGCAGCGACCTCAGTTCTCACCGTGCAAACCGGCTCGGGCACGCCCAAAGGGAAATTCGTGATAACGATCACCGGCGCCTTTGGCCCGCAGAGCCAACTGCAGTGGTCAACGCAGGTTCAGTTGGTCATTAAGTAAGCTCAGCAAAACCTGATCTCGTCCCTGATGCAGCCGCAGCCCTTCATTGCAGCATTGGGGACGAGTCAAAATCGTTCACGCAGGGACTGACTACTGACGCTGCAGGGCTCGCTTGTAGATTTCGAGTAGGACGGGATAATTTTTGTCCGCGGTGTATTTTGCTTCGTACTCTCTGCGGGCTTCCTGACCCATGCCGCGCAGTTCCTTTGGATGCGTCCAGGCCCATTCCACTTTGTGAGCCAGGTCTTCCGGGTCTGCGGGAGTGAAATGGATGCCAGTGCGGCCATCGGCAACGATCTCGGGCATGACGCCCATACGGCTGCAGATCACGGGAGTGCTGCAGGCAAAAGATTCAACCAACGTGACCGGAAAATTCTCGTACCATTCGCTCGCGAAGATCAGAAACCTGGCCTGATTGATGGCCGCCAGAGTTTGCTCGCGCGGCATGTGACCCTTCAGTTCAACGTTGGCCAGGCCCTCTGCGGCAGCCTGCACCGTCAAGCGCTCCTTATCGGGCCCGCCGCCGAGAATGAGAAGAGGAATGGGCTGCGAAAGCCGCTTCCAGGCTTCCAACAACGTGTCGACGCGTTTCTTCGGAGAAAGCCGGCCAACGAACAAAGCGTAGTCCCCATCGCCCGTGCGAGCGCCCGGGTCGGGAGAGACAAAGTTGGGCTTGACGAAAATCTTTTCTCCCGGCAATCCTCCTTCTACAAATTTGTTGCGAGCAAATTCGCTCAGGGCGATGAAGCACGATATCTCGCGCTTCCAGGTGTCGCGCAGCCGATGGGACGCCAACATGAGAGCGACAACGGCTGAAGCGGAATACGAGTCGCGGTAACAGGCGTGTTTTACTCCTTGCCACAGAGATCCCGCAAGACATTCTTCGCAAACCTTGCCATCGCGAAAAAATGTTGCGGTGGGACAGAGCAGACGATAATTGTGCAGCGTCTGCACCACCGGGATTCCCGCCTCAGAGCAGGCAGAGTAGATCGAAGGCGAGATCATCACAAAGGTGTTGTGGACGTGCACTAGATTAGGCTTCTCCTGCTGCAGCAACTGCAGGAATTCTCGTCGCGAGTCTGACGCCCAAACCGTTCTGGCTGCGAGATTGACCAGCCGGACGCCGTGGTAAGAATCTACATCCCAGTTACTACGGCAGTAGGGAATCACTTGATGTCCGGCGTTTTCGAGCATTCTGCGCTCCTGCTCGAAAACAACGTCTTCTCCTCCGGGTTGCTGGTAGGTGTTGTGAACAACGACGATCTTCAGAGAATTCTCCAGCATCTCAATCCATCAAGTGCGTTGCAACCCTGACCAGACGCCCAACTTAAGATACGAACTCACTCGTTATCCTTCGCCGATAATGCCTGTCGACCGTTCAGCAGCAGAAACAATGACGCGAATTATCGCATGAAGGTGGGCGTTCCATGTCAAGAAACAGTTGCGCTCGAACAGCCGTTGCCGTTCTAAATTACTTTCCCCGGGTTCGATGGAATACAGAATTCAAGACCAACAGAAGGCTGGCGAAAAAGCCGATAAAGATTAGTTGGTGATACGCTCTCAGCCTGTCAAAGGCTATCTTGCGGAGCGTGACCGGCACAAGACCCTTGGAGCAAACGGGAAGCAAGACAGGTAACCTGCGCCATGTGCCAGCGCGTTTTGGGGGATTGTAAGATGAAAGAATCACAACCAGTAGTGGAGTCCCAAGTGACGATGCGAGAAGTTTACAAATCTTTACTGTTGAAAACTTATCCGGTGTGGTCCAGCGTGATGCCTGGATTTTATTATCCCTACAAACTTGAGGCCGGCTGGGTTTATCTCAACATCAAAGAGTCCCGGATGATGCTGCAGCGCGCGCTCGGCTGCTACGAGGAATCGAAGCATCAAGCCTTCAAACAGTTCCTGCGGCCGGGAGCAACCTTCGTGGATGTGGGATGCAATAAAGGCGACTTCACGCTTCTGGCGTCGCGGTTAGTTGGACCGCAGGGACGCGTCCTGGCCTTCGAGCCGCACCCGGAAAACTGCCGCTGGATCAGAAAGAGTATCGCGAAGAACGAATATCGTAACATCACCCTTCACGAAATGGCTCTGAGCGATGCGAATGGTACGGCGCAACTTCACATCGGAGAGAAGAGCGGATTCCACACCCTGCTGGCGGGAAAGCCGCAAAGAGAAAAAGGTATCATTGAAGTGCAGACGCGGCGTCTCGACGATTTGTTGGCGGAGGTTGGCTTCGATCGCGCGATCGAAGCTATCAAAATCGACGTCGAGGGCGCCGACATGCATGTTTTGCGTGGCGCTCGCGAGACGATTGCGAGAAGCCCAGGCATTGTGGTTTTCCTCGACGTGCATCCCCATCTCGGCGTGAACCCGGCGGAGGTTTGCGATTTCCTGCGAGGGCTGGGGTTGGACCTCTTTACCGAAGAGCCACCCTTTAATGTCGCAATTCAGGATCACAGCTCCCTGGATGCCCTGATCGCCCACGCCTGATTCTTGAGTGCGATTTCGGATAGGAGACTTTGGTCTCTATATACAATAACTACATTATTTTCACGTAGATAGTTTTGATTAATCGAAATGGATAGAGACTTTCGTTAGTAAGGCCTTCGGCCTCTTGCAGCAATCTTCATTGCCGCATAATCTTGCTCTATTCTTGCGGTAACCCTCCCCGAGCAACGGCCTACCGTTCCGTTTCGATTGAGGAAATTGGCCACTCATAGTTGTTAGATGTGAAGCCGTCGAAGGTTTGCGCATTGCCCCGTTGTGACTCAGAGGGCGGAGCTACATCTGCACTACGACGACCCGGCAAAGAGTTAGCGGCACACGCCGAACCACCTCGACTCTTACTTTCTTTTCTAATGAATCTTTCAAGCCCTGAAGCCGCCGATCTGTTAACTGAAAACGCACCCGCGATTCCCAGCTTTCGTGTGCTGGATGTCCGGGTGAATTCGGTCCAGATACCTGACGTTGTGCAGATCCTCGAACGCTGGATCGGCGAAAAATGGATCGGGGAGCGCGGACGGACGCGCTACGTCGCCGTTACCGGCATGCATGGAGTTTCGGAGTCGCGCGAAGATGCCTACTTTCGCGAAGTGCTCGACCATGCCGACCTAGTGATCGCCGATGGGATGCCTCTGGTCTGGATGGGCCGCTTCCACGGCCACAAGCAGATGAAGCGGCGCGCCTGCGGCCCCGAACTCTTCGAAGTCTTCTGCCGGGAAACGGGCGCGAAGTATCGGCACTTCTTTTATGGAGGAGCGCCGGGCATTGCCGATCTGGTCTCACGAAGCTTGCAGGAGCGCCACGGCATACGAGTTGCTGGAACCTATTGTCCGCCCTTTCGTCCGCTGACGGACGCTGAGGAGGCGGATGTGCAACGCATCGTGGCCGCCGCCGCTCCCGACATTTTATGGGTGGGGCTGAGCACTCCCAAGCAGGAAAAATGGATGTATCAGCATCGTGACAGCTTCACGGTTCCGGTGATGCTCGGCGTCGGTGCTGCCTTTGACATGAGCTGCGGACGTTTGAAGCGCGCCCCGAAGTGGATGCGGGAGCATGGATTCGAATGGTTTTACCGGCTGGTGAGCGAGCCGACTCGCTTGTGGCGCAGGTACATCATCAATGGTTCGAAGTTCGCGTGGGCTGTTTGTATCGAAGACGTGATGCCACGATTGTTTCGTTGATCTCTTTCTTAAATTCTTAATTCTTGCTTTACAGGTGGTTACGCAATCGACCCCAGAAATGATTCACGCCGACTAATGAAAGTCGAACGTCCCACGCCCGCTAGTTCTGGTTCCGGACCCTTGATCGTAGTTGGAATGTGGAGATCCGGAACATCGCTGCTTTACAGTCTGCTGAACCAGCATCCTGACATCGCCCTGATGTACGAGGCAGACCTGTTCTTGCTGCAACCTCTGTTCACGGGCAAAGGCAGCAACCCTGACTGGCGAGCGCGCTGGGAGTTCTGGAATTCCGCTCTCTCGCGTCATCACATTCGCGCCGAGCGAATTCCGGTCACCGTTCCCGATCTTCGCAGCGGCGCGATGGCTGCCTGGGAAGAGTACGCCAACGACGCAGCCGTGATGGGAGAGAAGTCTCCGAACTACTTCGACTGTCTGCCCACACTGGCAGAAGAACTTCCGGGTGTGCGGTTCCTTATTATCTGGCGCGATCTCGCCGATACCTGCCGCAGTATTGTGCGGGCGCGAACCGGTTCCACATTTTTTTCGAAGCCCGGCATTCTGCACCGCGCGGTGATCGGTTACCACAAGCTCAAGCAGGGGCGCGATGCTTTGTTGAGCAAAAACATTCCGGTTCATGAAATTCAGTATGAAGAAATGATTCAAGATCCCGCTGTCGTCCTGGCGGGAGTTTGCCAGTTTCTTGGAATTCCTTTCGACGCCCGCATGACCTCGCTCGAAGGCGTCGATTCTTCGCCGATTTACGAAGGTTCTCATCATAAGCAAGTCAAGGGTGGGAAGATCGAGCGTTCGAAGGCCTGCCGCGAAGTTTTGTCGTCGCAAGTAAGACGCAAGATTCAGCGGTATGTGAATTACTGGCGGCAGGAATCCGGTGGAGTTTGGCCGCGCTATCCGAGGTCTCAAGAAAACACTTCCGATGTTCCGGGCGCCACGGAACGGGTTTCCGACGAAGTGCTGTTCCGCGCTTTTCGGGCACTAGACCGGTTTACCGCTTTGGTTTACTGCTACGCTCCGTTCGGTTGGTTGGATCGCTACCGTTCCTACAAAAATCGACGTTTGGTGAACGCTTCAATCCAGATCGAAGCAGCTCCTGCAAAACTAGAAGCCGCTGCGGTCCCCGAAGAAGCCGGCCAGCACGTCGGTTCTTAGTATTCAATCTGCGACCAAAAAACCCGCTACCAAACGACTAATCCCTTACTTCCGCTAAGCTTTGCCATCACATTGGAGATAAAACATGCGTAAGATGACCCTCAGCTCTCGCAGTATTGCTGCTGCCGCCGTTGCCCTTGCCTTCGCTCTGGTGGTTCTGGCGGGCGTGCCGGCTCAAGGGCAAGCCTACACAGGTGTATTAACCTGGCACAACGACAACCAGCGAACCGGCCAGAACCTCAGTGAGACAATTCTGAACCCATCCAACGTGAATTCGAAGAGCTTCGGGAAGCTATTTTCCTATCCGGTGGACGGCCAAATCTACGCTCAGCCACTGTATGTTTATAACGTCACCATCGGCGACCAAGTGCACAATGTTGTCTATGTCGAGACCGAGAATGACAGTGTCTACGCGTTCGACGCTGATGGGCTGAGCACGACTCCGCTGTGGCAGGTAAGTTTTCTTTCCACTGGCGTAACTGCGGTGCCTTGCGGTGCCACCGGCGCATGTACTGCCATTACGCCCACCTTTGGCATCACCGGCACTCCGGTGATCGATGGCAACAGCGGGACCATGTATCTGGTTGCCTTCACCGCCGAAAACGGCACCTGGGTTCAACGTCTTCATGCTCTGGATATCACCAGCGGCGCGGAGAAATTCGGAGGTCCCACGGTAATCGCAGCTTCCGTGCCTGGCACGGGAGGTGGCAGCGTCGGCGGTACCGTCACATTTGACGCAATCCACGAAAGCCAGAGAACGGCTCTGCTCTTGTCGAACGGAATCGTTTATATGGGTTGGGGAACGTTCGCCTACGCTCCCTGGCATGGCTGGATCATGGGTTACAACGCGCAGACCATGAAGCAGGTCGCGGTGTGGAACGATACCGCCAACGGCAAACGCGGCGGCATCTGGAACGCCGGCGCTGGCTTCTGCGCCGACATCCTGGGCAACATCTACGTGTTGACCGGAGACGGCACCTTTGACGCCAACACTAGCGGCAGCGAATACGGCGACAGCTTCGTCCGGCTCACTCCGACGGGTACCAACGGCCTCACTCCGGCCGACTATTTCACGCCCTTTAATCAGGCGTATCTCAGCACAAACGATCTCGACGTGGGTTCGGGCGGAGCTGTGATCGTGCCCACACAGACTGGCGCGCACCCCAGCGAGATCATCGGTGGCGGAAAAGAAGCGGCGATCTTCGTGGTTGACCGCACCAATATGGGCGGATATTCGACCACCCAGAACAACAACGTGCAGACCGTGACCGATACTTCCAAAGGTTTCTGGAGCAGTCCCGCATATTGGAATGGCGGAATTTATGTCGCCGGCTCGTCGGGCACGCTGAATCGCTACACGCTCAGCGGAGGTTTGCTCTCTACGACTCCCGTCTCGCATTCTCCAACCACGTTCGCCTACCCCGGCGCTACGCCTTCCATTTCGGCTAACGGAAACAAGACCGGAATCGTATGGATGATCCAGACCGGAGGCCAGCCTAAGGGCGGACCTGCAGCCGTTCTGCGCGCCTATGCAGGGGCGAATCTTGCCACCCAGTTGTATGGCAGCGGCCAGGCGGGAACGCGCGATGTGCCCGGCCCAGGAACGAAGTTTTCGGTCCCGACCATCATCAACGGCAAGGTTTATATCGGAACCCAGACCGAACTCGATATCTATGGTCTGCTACCGACGAAGTAGCGGGTTGCCCGCAATTATGTTAGCGCAATGACGTTAGAACGATTGCCGAACATGAAAAAGTTGGTGAACGTTTGAAGCCACGTAAGTGCCGTCTTGAATTACGTTGGCTTCTGTTAGTGGCGGCGATCTCGATCGTAACGGTAATGGTCGCGGCGGCTCAACAAAGCGATGAGAAAGCCGCCGCAGACGCTTCGCTGAAATACCAGATCAGCGCCACGTTGACCGACTATTGCCCGTTGGAAAGAACATTACCTCTGCATGAGGTAATGTTTGATTTTCATAACAAGTCTTGCCGCGCTGGAACCAAAGTCGCCGAGCGGAAGACGCCAACGCTTCCGCACGGTCCGCTATACACGAACGTGCACCTTGCGGGATATCACTTGATCGATTGGAGCGACGGGCATCCCTCACCCAACACACGCAATACGGCGAAGGTAGAAATCTCGAAGACGGCTACCACGCTTTCGGCGTCGGGCTGGCTGGACAAGTCGACGTGTACGAAGAAGCCTGCGGGCGATGTTCAGGCCAAGGGTGTTCTGGCGGAAGACACGTTCTGGCAAGCCAGGGTCGTACCCGAAGTGCAATTCATGGAAGACCTGCAGCAGCAGGAGCCGGCGGTGACGGCGGATCTTATTCCACCGCAGACCACTGCGGTGCTGAAGTTGTCCGCGGCTTGTACCAGCGATCGCCCGCAATCGCTGGAGTACACGGTCACGCCAGTCATAAACGGCGTTGCCCAGGCTTCGATCTACACCAGTGAATTGCAGGTCGACAAGAAAGCTAGCGAGAGCGAATGGGACGGTGTTTCAATCCATGCGCTCTGGAATGCGTTGCCGGCAAAGGGCGCAAGCGAACTCAGCGTAACCATTGTTGATCGGAAAAGTGTTAAGGAACCGGCAAATTCGCCGGCCCCTTAACAGCACAGCACTACTGTGAGAAGGAAAGATTAGAGATTCTTACTCGTCAGCAGAATCGGTTCGGCGCCAATCTGCACGGTTCCACTGATCGCAGTCGGAGGGTCTCCCGCAAGATCGTAAAACTTGGTGTAAGTCGAGCTTGGTGTGTACGAGGATGTTGTGCAGGTTCCGTTGCTGCAGCTTTGCGACGTGTCCCAGACCGCTTGCTCCTGCACTCCGCCCGATGAAGTGAAGTTGCAGGTCCAAACCGTTCCGTTTGCTGCACAGGGGCTGGTCAAGGTAGCGCCGACCATCCAGCCAAAGACCTGGCCGTAAGCGGTTCCAGCGAGATCGAGGCTGTTGTCAGAATTCAGAAAGGTTCCATTCTGCGTGTTGCCGTACTGGAACCAATAGAAGCGCGAGACGCCCATCGACCACTGCAGGAGATACATCCGGCCTACGTAGGCGGCTTGCATGTTGGGGTCGGGAAGTCCGGCGTCCTTGTTCCAGCTGCCTTCCGTATTCCAGACGGGTAGAGAGGTAAGCGAAGTGCTGAATCCGGAATTACTGATTGCGACACTGAGATCGCCCAGATCTGAATTTTCCGACGATTCCGGCACCTGGCTGTTGCAGGCATCGCTATAGCCGTGGTAAGTGATGACGTCGGCGAATGGGGCGAGTGGATTCCCCGGAGCCAGAGTCGCCACGGCATTTAGATAGGGGAGTTCCCAGCTTTTGATGTCCTGGCCGCTTCCGTCATCCCCCGGCGTTGGAGTGGTTACAAGGGCCGTGGAGTCGGCTGCTTTGATGATTGTGTAGGCGTCCATGGCCATGCGCGCCATCTGCGCTGGGGTGCCCTTCCATTCCACCAGGATGTTGGGCTCGTTCCAGATTTCCCAGTAATGGATGGGCAAGCCGTTTGATTTATTGTGAGCCGTAATTGCAGTCACGAAATTTTGCCAGAGGGAATCGTCGCCGGAACCATCCGAGTTGAGGCCCATCGGCGGATCGCAGGAGCCGTTGTTAGCAGCCGTGCAACTGGTATCGCCTGGATTCGAGGATGCCCAGGTCGGCACCGCGCCGAAAGTGAAGACGAAGTCGTTCTGCCCGTTCTGCTGTGATACAGCGATGGTGTTATCCAGCGTGGAGAAGTCGTAGACGCCGGATGAAGTGTTGATGTCGTTCCACGTAGTTTCGGTCGCCCACAGGCGAACTGCACCAAATAGAATGGCCGGCCATGGGTATTTCGGAGGTGTGGTGAAAACTCCGGGATGCAAATTGAATCCGAAATATGCCGCCGGGATGGCGCCTTGGGTCGCCGGCGATGACGCACGAGGACGTAGTGACGTAGCTGGACGCAATGGAGCCGCGTTAGGCCCCGAGGTACAACCCGCCGGCGGGGGCGGAGGCGGCGGAGACTTGATAATCTGGGAAGACGAGCTAGGTCCACCGCCGCAGGCAGTGCCGATCCAACAGGAAAGCAACAGTATCGACAAGGAAAGCGCGGGAAAACAGCTTCCCGGTTTTTCACTGGAGTGAATGTTGCGGCGAGATATGGCTCCAGTCGTTCTCAGTTGCATAGACGTAACCCTTTCCTGTGAAGAAGTTGGCAAATTCAATTCAGTTTGGCCTTGATGCTCTACTGCGGCAGGTGGCATGGCAAGTTTGAGTCCCCGATCCACGGAAAGCAGGCCGTTGTCTTCGGGATACAAGAAGTCTGAGCAATCTGAACCCGGTTCTATGAATAAAGTTGCGGCTTTCACAGCAGAGCCATCTGTTTTCGCTTCATCGTATCTGGTTTCAACACTTTTGAGTGCGACAAGCGAACAAGCTCCTTCGTCTACATTCCCCCGCGTGCTTGATCTGCTCCGCACGATGAATTGGTTAATACGCTGATTCTAAGTAGCTTACCAATTTCAGCGAGGATCATTTCAACGAGGTCAGTTGTTCCAAAGGTAGTCCTTTTGAGCAACGCATATTCGGGAAGGAATCGAACAAAGATGCAGATCAGAAATCGTGCCCTGGGAATTCTATCCGTTCTTGTGGCTCTGAGCGGCGTGGCGGCGTCAGCTCAAAACAACTGCGGCGGCAATCCCTCCTACGGTACTTGTTCGGCTCCGGCCGCACCGGCGCAGGTTTGGTGTGCCGGTAATAACGCCGCCAGCACCTGTCCGGGAGGCACCTCGTGGGTGGGCTTCAACACTACGACCCCCGCAGCAGGGAACTGGACCAATCAGTTTGAAGGGTTGGATGCGAGAGGCATCTTGAACTCCGGTCGTACCCCTGGTGCTGAGCCTGACCCCAACGGCGGGGTAGGGCCCACGGATGCGTTTGGCGTCGGGCAGTATCTGGAGTTTGCGGATAACTACATCCAGGCGTTCGATAAGGCGACGGGCAGCGGTATCTTCTCCAACCTAAGTGGCGGTGCGGCCTCTCCGCAACCGATCGGAATGCTGTTCTCGCCCAGTGCGTCCACCTACTGCGCCGGTGCTTCTCTCGACGGCATTGCAAGCTATGACCGGATCGACAACGTTTTTGTTCTGGCCAATATCTTTAACAACCGGGGCACCTATTATCTTTGTATGGGTGTGAGCGCCCCGACAGGCTCGGTGGCTGCCAGCAATCTGGAAGGAGTTGCGGGCCAGAGCGCGTGGAACGCGTACGCGTACAACATTGCTCCCGCCATTCCAAAGAATGCCGAGGGGGTCACGTATTTCCCGGATTATGAAAGATTCGGAACCTGGCGTGACGGGTTCTACATCAGCTGGGACCTGATGGATGTTTCGAACGCGTACAACATCGTCGGAGTGGAAGTCTGCCAATTCGACAAAGCCAACATGATCGCCGGACTTCCATCGAACGCTCCCAAGTGCTATACCTACATTCCTCAATATGTCGTTGGAACTTCTGGTACCGACAGAAGCTTGATCCATACTCTGTTGCCAGCGGATTTCGAAGGTGAGAATCCAATTCCTTCTAACACCGCGGGTGAATATTTTCTGGCGTTGGTCAATCCTTCGAATACTGGAACCAACGTGCAGTGCTCGGTATCGCCGTGCACTTCGAATCGTCTGGCTTACTGGACATGGTCCGGATTGACCAGCGGCGCCGCGCCGACAATCCTGGTCCTTACGGGGCATCCGTTCACGCCGGGTTGTTATTTCCCGAAAGCACCTTACAACACATACTGTGTTCCGGAACCGTATGGGAAAACGATTGATGGTCTGGGAGATCGCCTGAGCTACCGTTTGGCGTATCGCTACATTACCGGCACCACCAGCACAGAGTACCTGGCTGTGACCCACACCGTCCAGGAGAACAGCACCACCCGAAGAACGGGAATACGTTATTACAAGCTGCAGGCGGGCAAGACTCCGAAGCTGGCGATTCTTGGGGAACTCCAGGACACTACAAACAATTATTTCCTGTCCATGCCCAGCGTCGCCATGGATAAGAACGGCGACCTCGGCATCACCTATAGCGTCACAGGGAACTCGACGAAAGGGAGCACCAATAACTACGATCCATCCCCGTTCTTCGTAACCGTGAGCAGTGCCGGAGTTCAAGGAACGCCGGTGGCGATTCTGAGCAACAGCGGATCGAGCGGGCAGGATGAAACCGACCAGGATTGGGGCGAGTACGTGAGCGTATCTTCCGACCCCGATGACGACACCACATTCTGGGCAGTGGATGAATATATGAGTGGGAACCAGCTCGGCAATTGCTCCTACAAGCTCGGGGTTGGAAGCGGGTGTACTTGGGCTTCCAGAATATTTACCTGTCAAAAAGGATCTGGTTGTTAAGTTGGACGTGAATCGTTCTCGTTATGAAAGTACGCATCCGTCATTGCCCACAGTGGAGTTCATAAAAATTCCAGAAGTCAGAACTAGGGCCTCGGCACTAGGACCTCAAAACCACCACTCCGTCACTGCCAAACGGACAAAAACTTCCACTAGAGAGACACAATTAAGGAGCAGATAATGTTCTTCCCTTCGATTTCAACTCGCACGATCCGGTGCGGTTTACGACTTGGACTGCTTGCAGTTTTGGGTGTCGGGACCGCGGCGGCGACGACGAACTGCTATACCATCTCGCCGTCCAGCTTGAACATCCAGTTCGTTAATCAGGCTGTTGGGACAACCAGCACGGCGCAGCAGGGCATCACCATCGACAACCAGTGCACGACCACCCTGCAGATCACAAGCATCACTGTGACTCCTTCTGAATTTCTGCTGAGCATGGGCTATACCTGGAACATTCCCGCCAAGCAGGAAATTCAGTACGGCCTGCGATTCAGGCCTGACGCCGCTCAAACCTTCAACGGAACAATCACGCTTGGGCTCGCCAGCGGGCCTCCCATTGTGCTCAACATCACCGGCACCGGTATCACGACCGGTGCGGTCGCCAGCTTGACCAGCCCGTCTCTGACGTTCAAGGGCGTTCAACCCGGAAAAACGGCTACCCAGAAAGTGACGCTTAGCAATACCGGCACAACGCCGATGACGGTCCTGGCAGTTTATACAGAGCCCCCCTTCGCGGTAAATGGATACACCGGAGGCGGAGTAGGAACTGTGATACAGCCGGGTGGGACGCTTCCCCTGACGGTTGGATTCTCACCCTCAGCCGTGGGAACTTACAACGGGACGGTAGTAATTACAAGCGACGTCCTGAACCCGGTGGGCGTGACCCTCACCGGGACTGCTCAGGCGCCTACAACGCTGGGGATTACAAGTTTTGCCACTCTTCCTACTGCCACACAAGGGGCTGAGTATTCGGCCACGCTTACCGCAGCCGGAGGAACACCGCCTTACACGTGGTCCCTTGCCACTGGTTCCAAACTACCCACGGGCCTGACTTTGTCGAGTGCCGGAATCATTTCCGGTAGTCTTCCTTCCACTTTGAAGACGGGAACCTACAAGGTTTCAATCCAGGTTACGGACTCCACTTCGAAGCAAGTCACGGCCACGAATTCATTGGCGGTTGCCGCACAGACCGGTGCCACCTGCAACAACATCTCGTGGAACATCGGCGGTACGAACACCCCTCTTGTTCCTGTTACAGACTTGGGAACGGGGACTTATCTGGGAGTGGAAGGCGGTCTCTATCCGAATGGCAGCAACATTATGCCGGCATCGCACGACGCGGATGGCCTTGCCCTCGCCAGCGCGATTCAGCCTCTGGATGCCAACGGCAACCCCGACCCGAATGGTAAGTACGGCTTGCTCTCGCTCGGATTGTCGGTTACGTTCGAAAACTACTTTTACTTCCAGCAGGCAGGGCTGGCCGATACGTCTCTAAATCCACACCTGGTGCTGGTGAATGGTGCGAATCCGAATCTGACGGCAGCCCGCTACGCGAATGCCGCGGATCCGATTTGGAATACCGAGACGAATTTCTTCCTGCCGAATGCTGGCCTAACCGCGAACCAGATCGTTGCAGCCTGGGTCATGGTCATCGATGGCTATCCCACAGGTACCTTTCCCAACGATATGGTCGCGCTGCAGAGCCAGTACGAAGCAATCGCCAATAACCTGCACAATAAATTCCCCAACCTGACCATGGCATTCTTCTCTTCGCGCGACTACTCCGGTTACTCGAACGGAAGAGTGCAGCCCGACGATCCGGAGCCGTACGCTTACGAGACTGCCTTTGCCGTGCGCGGAATGATTGAAGATCAGCTCAATGGCAATGCCAATCTCAACTACAACCCCAACAACGGTCCGGTAACGGCGCCGTGGCTGAGCTGGGCGGATTATGACTGGGCCAACGGTATGATCCCGCGCAGCGATGGTTTGGTTTGGACCTGTCAGGACTTCCTCAACGATGGCACGCACAACTCGCTGCCGACTGGCCGCGAGAAGGACGCCAACATGTTGATGAACTTCTTTAAGACCGATGATGTGACGATGCCGTGGTTCCTGGCGCCGGCACCTCGCAAGTAACAAAAACCGCCTGTGAAAAGCGGGGGCTCCGTTTCCTGGGACCTCCGCTTTTTTCCCTCCTGTTCGGGTTACTTAAGTTCCCTTCTTTTATTACCAGTTAGTCTCAATAATCTCCTCAGAGGTGTCTCATGGCGTTGGTGGATTCCCGAGTGAAGTCGGGAGCTCTCGTTGGGAGCTTTCTCGCAGTCGTCTGTCTGTTCGCATCCACGTGTTTTGCCCAGTCCGTACGCCCGGCGCAGGCTAAGCCGGCCGGCAAGTCTGCCCAAGGCGACATTACCGCCATTCAGCACATCGTTTTCATCGTCAAAGAAAACCGCAGCTTCGATAACTACTTCGGGCAATATCCCGGGGCGGATGGCACGACCACCGGTCTTCTTTCCACCGGACAGACCATGGTTCTCGAACACACGCCCGATCAGGTGGTCGACATGGGCCACGACTGGACTTCCGCCATCACCGCCATGGACGGCGGCAATATGGACGGCTACGACTTGATTCTCTATGCCAACGTCAATGGCGCGCTCATGACCATGTCCCAGCTCACGGCGCAGGACATTCCCAACTATTTCAACTATGCGCAACACTTCGTTCTAGGGGATCACATGTTTTCGTCGCTGCACGGCGAAAGCTTTCCCAATCACCTTTATACGATCGCCGCAACTTCGGGCGGCGTCTTCACCGTTCCGCAGCCTTTGGGTTCGCAGAAACAGGGCTTCAACTGGGGTTGCGACTTGCCTTCCGACTATGCGGTTCGCGTCATGGACGACGACGGCGACGTCAGCGATTCGTTCCCTTGCTTCGACTTCCAGACTCTCGCGGATAGTCTCGAAAATGCCAACATCAGTTGGAAATATTACGCACCTCCTCAAGGTACGCAGGGATATCAGTTTTCGACTTACGATGCCATCAATCACATTCGTAACTCACCACTTTGGGCGCAGGATGTAGTTCCGGATACGCAGTTCGCGGTTGACGCTGCAAACGGCAACCTGCCCGCGGTAAGCTGGTTGGTCACTGGGCCCAACAGCGAGCATCCGCCCAACAGCACATGTCTTGGCGAAAACTGGACGGTCCAGCAATTGAATGCTCTTATGCAGGGGCCGGATTGGGGCACCACCGCCGTGTTTTTGACTTGGGATGACTTCGGTGGCTTCTATGATCACATACCGCCGCCGCAGGACGACGAGTTTGGTCTGGGTCCGAGAGTCCCGTTCCTCATCATCTCTCCCTACGCCCAGCCCGGCTACATTTCGCACACGCAGTACGAATTCTCCTCTGTGCTCAAGTTCATCGAAGACCGTTTCAACCTGCCGCCGCTTTCGGATCGTGACGCCAACGCCAACGACACTACGGACAGCTTCAATTTCACCCAGACTCCGACTCCACCGCTGGTCTTGACTCCGCGGACTTGCCCGATCAACTCCGCTTCCAATTTGTATTTCGGCGGGCAGCTCGTGAGCAATCTCAGTCCCGCGAACGTGATTACCTTGACCAACATTCGCACGACGCCTATTACAATTTCCAACATCGCCACTACGGGAAACTTCACCCAGAAGAACACCTGCACCACCCTGGCGGTGGGCGCGACTTGTCAAGTCATAGTAATGTTCGGCCCCCGACAGACCGGGCCTCTCACCGGAACGCTCACCATTACAGATACCGATGTTACTAGTCCACAAGTAGTAAACCTACAAGGCATTGGTACCCAAGTTACCCTGTCGGGCACAAAATATCCGGGCGTCAATTTAGGTACGTCTTACCTCAATTCGCAAACCACTGCGGCGGTAACGCTCACCAATCATGGTACGTCGCCGCTCACTATTAACAGCATTACGACCGTAGGAAACTACGCGCAAACCAATACCTGCGGATCCTCGGTTGCGGCTGGAGGCACGTGCACAATTGAGGTAAGCTTTAACCCTGCTACTGCCGGAACCCTCTATGGCAACCTGGTGGTAAACGATAGCGATCCGGCGAGTCCGCACACAGTTCGTCTCTATGGAGTTGGAAGCGCTACCTTGCTCGCGCCCACGGTCTTAGGTTTTGGCAACGAGCATCTGAACCAAACCAGCAACCCCAAGACGATCAACATGACGAACGTGAGCATAAACCCGCTGCACATTGGTAGTATCACGCCCAGCACCAACTTCTCTGCGACTAATACCTGCGGTGCGTCTTTGGGGCCTGGAACGGCTTGTTCGATAACTGTAACTTTCACGCCGACTCAGACTGGAGCCATAAACGGCTCATTGACGATTTCGGACGCCGACTTGAATAGCCCGCACGTCCTGAAACTGACCGGAACCGGAGTCAGTCCTTAATCCGACAACCGGGATACATAACAAGTCGATTTAATTACCTAACAATCTGCGGCGGGCTGTGCATCGACGGACCTGACGCAGAACTTACTCATTGTTGCGCCGCTAGTCTGGGCCTCTGTCGTTGGCGGACCGCAGGGCAAGATAACGATAACCGACAGCAACAATGACCCCTCAACGGTAACGTTCTCGGGAGCCGGAGTTACGCCTTAGCATGCGTATAAGGGACTATCGAGCTTCTTTCGTTTATTTAATACGGTGGAGGCTCGCAATTTTCAGCAAGATCCGAACCGCCAAATAATGAGGTGAAGTACATGGCGCGCTTATCGAACCGAAAAAAGTCCGGCCTCGGCATCTCGGCCATTGTGTTGATTTTCAATCTCTTTACGGTTGTAGGCCTGGGCAGTATGGCATGGGCTCAGGCCAAGCCCCCCGCGAAAGCTGGTAAGGCTGGTGACATCAGCGTCATTCAACACATCATTTTCATCATCAAAGAAAATCGAAGCTTCGATAACTACTTCGGTTTATATCCGGGAGCGGATGGCGCTACTACGGGACCTACTTCCACAGGCCAAGTCCTTGCTCTGCGCCACACACCGGACCAGGTTGTAGATATCGATCACGAGTGGGTTGCCGCACTTACCGCCGTCGATAATGGAAAAATGGACCGCTTTGACCTGATTCCGAACGGAGATATTAACGGCCAGTATCTTGCTTATTCCCAACTCGCTCCCACCGACATTCCGAATTATTACAAATACGCCAAGAATTTTGTGTTAGCTGACCGAATGTTCTCGTCCGTGCACGGGGACAGTTTCGAAAATCATCTTTACATCATCGCCGCTCAAGCAGGTGGCGTGATCACGCAGAAAAAAGGCTCGCCTTCATCTCCCACCTGGGGTTGCGATGCGCCTCCGAACTTCTTATTGCAAACCGAGGATGAGACGGATGGAGTTATCTCAGAGATATTCCCCTGCTTCGACTTTCAAACGCTTGCGGACCGGCTGGACGGCGCGGGAATAAGCTGGAAATACTACGCGCCGGGCGAAGGCCAGAACGGGTATGTCTACAACACTTACGACGAGATCAACCACGTCCGCAACACCTCACTTTGGACCGAGCATGTGGTTTCGGATGATCAGTTCGCTGTCGACGCTGCGGCCGGAAATCTTCCTGCGGTGAGCTGGCTTGTTACCGGGCCGAACAACGAGCACCCGCCCAGCAGCGCCTGCCTGGGCGAAAACTGGACCGTGCAACAGCTGAATACGTTAATGCAAGGTCCGGACTGGGCTACGTCGGCGGTCTTCCTTACGTGGGATGATTTCGGCGGTTTCTACGATCACGTTGCGCCTCCGCCGATGGACTTATACGGTCTGGGACCGAGAGTGCCTTTACTTATCATTTCTCCTTACGCACAGGCCGGCCACATATCTCATACTCAATACGAATTCGCATCCGTGCTGAAGTTCATCGAAGACCGCTTCAACTTGACGCCACTTACACAAAGAGACGCCAGCGCGAACGACACGACCGACAGTTTTAATTTCTCTCAAACGCCGCTTCCTGCGCTGATTCTGAAGCCTCAGACTTGTCCCATTCAGGCCGCCTCCAACGTTTATTTTGGCGGAACCCCGGTGGGTACCTCCAGCGCACCGTACTCTCTCGTGCTCACAAACATCCGCACCTCTCCCATCACGATTTCGAACATTGCCATTAACGGAAACTTCGTCCAGACCAACAACTGCAAGACACTGGCGGTGAACGCCAAGTGCAGCATCAATGTCGCATTCAAACCGTTGCAGAATGGTCCTCTCACCGGATCGCTGACGATTACCGACAGTGATACGACCAGCCCGCAGGTTGTCAGCCTTCAAGGCATCGGCAGCGAAGTTAGCGTCTCGGATTCTCTTTATCCCGGCATCAACTATTCCGCCACGGTGTTGCTGGGGTCTTCGTCGGCTGCGCAAACTGTGACCGTCACAAACAAGGGCACGGCTTCGGTGACGGTAAACGGCATTAGCACCGTTGGAGATTTTGCCCAGACCAACACTTGTTCCACCAGTATCGTGCCTTCGGGTTCCTGCAACATCAGCGTTAGCTTTGTGCCGACCACTTCCGGCATTCGCTACGGAAATCTCGTGGTTGCAGATAGCGACCCGGCAAGTCCTCAAACCGTCCGCCTCACCGGCAACGCCACTGCGGTTGCGGTGAACCCGCTTAAGCTCAATTTTGGAAATCAGACGATCAATACGACCAGTGCTGCGGAGTCGGTGACGATCAAGGTTTCCGGCGTGAACCCGGTGAACGTCGGCGCCATCACCCCCAGCGTTAATTTCGCCGTAACGAATACCTGTGGCTCGTCGATTGTGGGAGGCGGAAATTGCAAGATCGGAGTTACTTTCACTCCAACTCAAGTAGGAAGCGTAACGGGCACACTCACGATTAATGACGCGGACTTGAGCAGCCCGCAAATCGTACCGCTCTCGGGAACGGGAATTCAGTAGCCTCGGGTAACGAAGAGCAGTGCGACACGATTAGTGATGAACCGGCGCTGCTTCGAGCATTACGGGTAGTTCTCCAACGTCAATCTTATCTCCGCTCCGTGCGGAGCGCTCGCCTGAGAGTTTCGTAAGCGTCGTTGCGTCCCACGCCTTGGGCACATCGAACTTGGCGCTTTGTGTCTCATTCCACAGAATCCAGGCGCTCTGCCCGGATTCTCTTGTCAACTTGCAAACCCAGTTTTCGTCCGCCTGCCTTTCGCATGATTCCATGCGTGCACCGATCAACCATTTCTGAACTTCTCCGTAAGCGCGTGCTGAATTAGTCGCGGTGGCCTGGTCTTCTTGCGTGAACGGAATGCTGTCGTGGCCATCATCGTCCCACGCATACCAGTAGAATCGATCCACTCCTCCCGCCCAGTTCAAAATGTAGGCTCGCGCTGCCCACCCTGGAGCCTGCCCCACGAGATCGATCCGATCGGTCAGCGGATTCTTAATCCATCCAGATTCCGTATTCCAGAGAGGCTTGTCGCCGACTCCGTGCTTGCGCATGATTTCCTTTGCCGGCAGGATCAGATCGAGCATCGTCTCTGGGCGGTGATAGGTGTAGAAGTGGTATCCGATAATGTCCGCATAATTTCCGCCGCCAAGCGTCAGGTAACGGTCGAGCCAATCCAAACCGTTCGCATTCACCGGTGATGGAGAAATCACCTTGATGTTTGGATCGACTTCCTTGAGAGTGGTGTAGGCAATCTTTGCCAGCTCCAGCATCCTCTCCGGAGTTCCGATGTCGCGATTGCGCGGAAGATTGGGCTCGTTCCATATTTCGTAATACATGATCCGGCCTTTGTAACGTTCCGCCTGGGTTCGGATGAAAGTTCGCCAATCATCCAAATTGCCGATGTCACCCACGATCGCCGTGTGAAAACGGCTGCTCGCCGCCCACTCCGGAGTTTCTCCGAATGGTAGAAGCAGATCCACGTCATGCTTCTTGGCAAGCTCAACTTCACGGTCGAGAATCTCCCACTGCCATTCATTCCTGCGAACTTCCACCTGAGGCCAGTGAACCTTAGCGTCCCATAATCGCCAACTGCCGAATGGAACGGGAGGCCATGGCGTTGAGCCAAAGGCACGATGAATGTGGAGGCCAAAAAATTCCCGAGGAATTGGCTTTGCTGGTGTATTGAGCTTGAGCGGGCCGGACGATGACTCTGATGGCGAGGGATCTGAAATAATGAGAGAAGAACTAGCAATAACCATCACGCATACTGCCACGATTCCGGCGAAGCAAAAGGGAAGTCTCATCGTTCTCTACTCTAAAGTGGCTTGCGAATCCGCATGGGCAGCGGATATTTCAGTATAGGCTACGCTTGTTGCAAAGCTCGCTTGTAGATTTCGAGCAGCATGGGATAGTTTATTTCCGCCGTGTATTTCGATTCGTATTCTTTTCGGGCTTCTTTGCCCATGGCGCACATCTCATCCGGATGCGCCCAAGCCCATTCCACCTTGCGCGCCAGGTCGACGGGATCAGCGGGGGTGTAGTGAAGGCCAGTTCGGCCGTCGGAGACGAGTTCCTGCATCACGCCCATTCGGCTGCAAATGACCGGCGTGCTGCACGCGTAAGATTCTGCAATGGCCATACAGAAAGTCTCATACCATTCGCTCGAAATCAACATGACCCGCGCGTTATTGATGGCCGCCAGTGTTTCCTCTCTCGGCATCTGGCCTTTGAACTGAATATTGCTCAGTCCATCGCGCGCGGCCTGCGCCTTCAGTACTTCGTGATCCGGACCACCACCAATAATGTGCAGAGGGATAGAGCGCGGCAGATGTTTCCACGCCGAGACAATCGTCCCGACGCCTTTTTCCGGCGAAAGGCGTCCCACGAATAACGCGTAATTGCCCTGGCTGGTGCGCGTACCAGGATCCGGCGAAACAAAATTCGGTTTTACCAGGATTTTGTCTTTTGGCAGTCCGGCTTCAATGAATTTGTTGCGAGCGAATTCGCTCAAAGCTATATAGTAGGAAATCTCGCGTTTCCATGTGCCGCGAAGGCGATGCGTCGCCAGCATCATCGCCACAATTGCCGTAGCCGAGTGCGAGTCGTGGTAGCACTTGTGTTTGATCCCCTGCCACAACGACCCGGCCACGCAATCTTCGCAAACCTTGCCGTCGCGAAAAAAAGTGCCGGCCGGACACATCAGCCGGTAATTGTGCAAAGTCTGCACAACCGGCACCTTCGCCTCGTAGCACGCCGAGTAGATCGATGGAGAAATCATCACAAACGTGTTGTGAATGTGTGCCAGGTCCGGCTTTTCACGCGCGAGCAGACTTGCGAAGTCGCGCTGCGTGTCCGAAGCCCAGATGGTTCCCTTGGCCACGCTGAGCTTGCGCAATCCCTTGTACGATTCGACGTCCCAATTACTCCGGCAATATGGGATCACCTGATGCCCGGCGTTTTCGAGCATCTTTCGCTCCTGCTCAAAAACCGCGTCTTCCCCTCCGGGCTGCTGGTAGGTGTTGTGAACCAGTACGATCTTCAGAGCTTCCTCCGGAGTCCCTTCCTTACATTTTATCTGCAAAAGCGCGCTGCCCCACAGAGTGTTGCGACCCTGCCCCGGCCGGTTCGACCGAAAGCGCACCCGCTTCAGGATTGCCAAGAAATGCTATGTCGGGCGGGAAGGCAAGTCAAGTAAGGGAAGCGCGAACTCTCTCATTAAAGATTAAATTTGCGTTAAGAAGAAAGCCGTACGCCTATCCGTGCGCAAGTTCTTTCGCCCTTTGCGCGGCTTTGACCACTGCCTTGATCAGCGTGACGCGCAGTTTGCCTTCTTCGAGTTCAAGGATGCCATCGATCGTGCAACCTGCCGGCGTGGTCACCGCATCTTTCAACAGCGCGGGATGGTCGCCGGTTTCGAGCACCACGGTGGCTGCGCCCAGCGTGGTTTGCGCGGCCAGCAGCGTGGCCACATCGCGCGGTAATCCTACCTTTACGCCGGCCTCGGCCAGCGACTCCAGGATGATGTAGATGTATGCCGGCCCGCTGCCCGAAAGGGCGGTGACGGCGTCCATATGCTTTTCGTCTACGATCACCGTCCTGCCTCCTACTGCAAATAGCGCGCTGGCGACTTCGAGGTGCTCAGCGTTGGCAAACGCTCCCCGGCAGATGGCCGTGATTCCAACTCCAAGCAGGCATGGCGTGTTTGGCATGGCTCGAATCACTGGAGCCTTGATGCCGAGCGCGCGCTCGATGTGCCCAGTCGAGACCGACGCCGCCACGGAAATGAAAAGTTGTTTCGCCGTCGCTACCTGCTGAACTTGAGCCGCCACTTCTTCCACAACCTGCGGTTTCAAGCCGATCAGAATAATATCCGCATTCCGAACCGCCGCAAGATTGTCTGTACCAACCGCAATGCCAAGCTTCTGACTTAGACTGCGGGCTCGCTCTTCGTGAGCCACGGTGGCACAGGTCGATTCCGGACGCAGCAGTCCCTTATCCAAAAGTGCCTTGAGCAGGATTCCACCCATCTTTCCCGCTCCTAGGACTGCCACCCGCTTACCCGACAAGTCGACGCTCATTATCCCCTCTCCACTCTTTCGCTTCTGCTAACTGCCAGTTTTGCTAGTCTGCTGGCTCTGCTTCCATTTCCAAGCGGTTGCAACGATCTGATCGAGCGAGCGTTGCGCCTTCCAGTGTAGAACCGACTCTGCTCTACTCGGGTCCGCGACCAGCGCCGGAGGATCGCCCGGCCGCCTGGGCACAATACGTCGTGGAACCCGCCGGCCGCTCACCTTCTCCACTGCATCCAGAATTTCTTTCACCGACGTACCTGTGCCGCTGCCCAGATTCACGGCAATCGACTTGGAGTTCTGTTCCAGGTAATGCAGTGCGGCAACATGCGCTTCCGCCAGATCGTTCACGTGAACGTAGTCCCGGAGGCAAGTGCCATCGGGAGTGGGGTAGTCGTCGCCGAAAATGTCCAGCTCCGGACGCGCGCCCACCGCGGCATCCAGAGCCAAAGGAATCAAATGTGTCTCGGGCTGATGCATTTCGCCGATCTCGCCGGATTCATCCGCTCCCGCCGCGTTAAAATAACGCAGGCTGGCAAAACGCAAGTCGTAAGCGCGGTCGTAAGCTTCCAGCGCGTTCTCAAAAAAAAGCTTTGTGACTCCGTAAGGATTGATAGGCGCGCGCGGATTGTCCTCGGTGATCGGAACTTTCAGCGGAACGCCATACACAGCGCAGGTCGATGAAAAAATAAACTTGCGCACGCCGCAGTCGATGCAGGCATTCAATAACGCCAAAGCCGCTTCCACATTGTTCTGAAAATATTTTCGCGGGTTCTCCACCGACTCGCCTACATAAGCGTAAGCGGCAAAGTGCATCACGGCATCGACTCGGCGCAGCGCAGCCGTCACTTTTGGGGTGTCGGCAAGGTCTCCCGTGATTAGCTCAAATCCAGCCGTAAGGCGCGCGTGGCCAGTGGAAAGGTTATCGTAAATTAAGGCCTCGTGACCCTGCCGTCGCAACACGCGCGCAGCGTGGCTTCCAATGTATCCCGCGCCTCCAACCACTAGAACGACCAAGGTCTGCTCCTGCTACTTTGCGTTAGAAGGTGATTTATGAACAGGAGGAGTCTATCAAATCCTGCTTTCCATCCTCATCTGCCGGAGGTTAAGCGGAGATTTTGTCCGGGGAGGCCAACGCGCCTATCGCCGTGTCCTGCGTCGGAACCTTGTTTGGAGCCTCACGCAAAAACCGATCAGGACAGACTAATGCCAATACCGGCGTAGTCATAAACGTAGTGAACAGAGCCATTAGTACCATCATCGAAAACAGCGCGGGAGAAATTACTTTGATATCCAAACCGATATTGAGAATCACCAACTCCATCAGACCTCGAGTGTTCATCAGCGTACCAAGGCCGGCGGCCTCCCGAACCGGCATACCGGAAAGCCAGGAAGCCACCATGGAGCCGCCGAGCTTTCCCACCGTTGCCACCAGAATGATCAAGCCACAATACATCCACATCTCCTGCCCTTTCACCAGCCCAATGTCGGTGCGCAGCCCGGTGAATGCGAAAAATAGCGGCAGCAAGAGCGTTACGGTGATGGTCTCAAAGCGGTCGAGCACATAGCGCACAAACCGCTGTTCCTTGGGCATGATCGCACCCATCAGGAAAGAGCCGAATAGAAGATGAATGCCCAGCCACTCGGTGCATAGTGCCGAAACTAGCACCAGCAAAAGCATCAGCGCCAGCAGATTCTCACTGAGGTGACCGCGTTCCCGGTAAACCGTTTCGAAGTGGCGAAGCAGATGGCTCACGCCATAAATCATGATCAAAGCGAAGGCGACGATGCCACCGATGGTGACCCAGATCGAGGTTGAACTGTGCGCGGTGCGAATCAGCACCACGATGTAGGCGAGAATGCACCAGCCGGTTACGTCGTCCACCGCAGCGCAGGCGATGGCGACGGTTCCGAGACGGCTGCCAAGCAAGTCACGTTCCGCCAGAATTCGCGCGAGAACCGGGAACGCCGTGATGCTCATGGCTGCGCCCATAAATAAAGCAAAGCTTGTGAAAGCTACGCTGTCATCGGAAAGCTTTGGATAAAGGTAGAGCGCAAGAAACGCCGCTAACACAAACGGGGCGGTGATGCTGACGTGGCTGGTGAGCACCGCAGCGTGCCCGTGTTCCTTCAATTCCTGTGGATTAATGCCCAGACCAACCAGAAACATGAAAACTACAACGCCAATCTGGCTAAGCGCATTTAGAAATCCGAGACTGCTTGCGGGGAACAGATAGGCGGAGATTCCTGGCGCCATCCATCCCAGCAGCGATGGCCCCAGCAAAATGCCGGCGAACATCTCGCCCACCACTCGCGGTTGCCCGATTTTGCGGAAGATCGTGCCTACGATCCGGCATAGCGCCAGGATCACCGAAATCTGCAGCACTAATTTAAAGAGATCCGGCATATCAGTGAGATCCCTTCTTCACCGGAGTTGCAACGCGGACCGCGCGAAAGTCGACCGGGGTGCAAGACAAACAAGTGCTCACTGACAGCGTTCCTTCCAATGACCGCGGATTGGCTTTGGGATCGACGGTGGCTACCAGCGAGATCTCACGGCCGCTCCCACAACCCGCTTCCTCGGACCATGGAGCCGAGGGCACGAGAGAAGCCTTGAGAGACGTTCCGTCAAGCGCTCCTGACGCAGCGGACTTGGGCCCGTCCTTAAGACTTAAAGTGAAGTTTCTGCCCGATTGGGAAATTGCGAGCGCCGCATCTGGAGAAGATGCGAGAGTTTTGCCGCAGGGCAGTGCGGCTAAGCGGACGGGATCAGTTTGCAATTTCCAAACGCCGTCGACCGAGATAGGTGCGGCCAATGCGCGACCGCTCTTCAATATCCCCACGAGGCCCAAGATCGGCAGACCCACCAGGAGAGTGTAGGCGATGATGAAGTTCCTGCTGGTACGTGACATTGGGCCTCTCGCCAATCCGGGGGAATTAAATGCCGCCTCCCGGATACCCCGCCCAAAGGTACCTTCCTGTGAAACTCGCCTGCCGCTTTCAGGAAATGGGAACATTATAGCACCGATTGTCTAGGCGCCCGGGCTGAATGCATTCGAGGTCAAGTCGCCCAGCAACTTATGCCAGGGATGTTTTTCGTTTTGTTCGACCTCGGTGACCATCTTGCGCATTTTTTCCAGCACCGGCGGAGTCGCATCGTCGTAAACGTCGCCCTGCAGAAGCTTCAATACGTCCAGACGATACCTCTTATCGTTAATGAAATACGTGAACAATACGTTGAGCCGGTAGTAGACCGTAATGAAGTCATACCAGTTCTTGGTTCCGCGACGTAGGGTATCTTCGTAGTTGAAGAAACTCTCCCGCGAGAAATCATTTTTTTCGAGAGCGCCCAAAATGTCTTTGTGCGCAAATCGCGAACTATTCAGCGCGATGCTTACGCCGGTGGAAAAGATGGGATCGACGAAACGCCCCGCATCGCCGACCATGACAAACCGGTCGCCGCAGAGCTGCTTCATGGCGTAGCTGTAGTCGCCTTCATCTTTGAATGGACGAATGCGATTCGCTTTACGCAGAGTTTCTTCGATCATGGGCCGAGTGCCCACCGAGCTCCAGAAAAACTTCTCGCGATCTTCTTTGGACTTGGCGAAATTCTTCTTTTGGGTTACGACGCCGATGCTGGTTACATCGTCAGAGATTGGAATCTGCCAGATCCACGTGTTCGAAATCGGCAGGAAGTGAATGTAGATGTAGTCGAGGTTGGTATCGCGCTTGGCAAAGACTTTGCGGTCGTAACCATCGAACCATGTGTGAATGGCATACTGGTCGAACACCGAATCCTGAACCTTGAGCTTCATCTGATTCCCCAGGAAGGTATTGCGTCCGCTGGCATCCACTACCACTTTTGCGCTGACATTCATTTCCTTCGGACCCATGTTGAAGCGGATGATGGGTTCCTTGGGGCCGAAGTCCACCGCGCTGACCTTGATGCCGTCGTAGACGGTCGCGCCCAGTTTATTGGCGTGCTGCAGCAGCATCAGATCGAACCTGCCGCGATCCACGTGGTAGGTGTGGTTCTTGTCGACGCCGGCTTGCTGGCGCTCGTCGAAACGAATGTCGACATTGCAATCCGGAGCCAGTCCCTCAAGATCGTGCACGTAGGGCACTTTGTGATCGTCCGTCGTCCACACCGCGCCATATTTATGCGGAAACTTGGCCGCTTCCATCTGCGGCAGAAAATCCAGGTCCCTGAAAACTCGGGTCGAAGACGGCACAAGGGACTCACCCACGTGCGGCCGCGGAAACAGCTCCCGCTCGAATACCACGCAACTTACGCCAGCCTTGGCCAGGTAGGCGGCCATCGAAGATCCAGCTGGTCCTCCACCAATAATGGCGACATCAAAATCGGGCTTCGTAATAACCAATGCTTCCTCCTAAATGTCTTTTTGAAAACGCTGTGGCTGCGCCGTTATTGGCTGGCCTGCTTGAAAGCGTCTACGGTCATGTCTCCCAGCAGCTTGTGCCAGGGATGCTTCGTGTTTTGTTCGACCTCAGACACCATTTTCTTCATCTTCTCGAGCACCGGCGGCTGAGCGTCATCGTAGACATCGCCCTGCAGAAGCTTTAGCACGTCGAGACGGTAGCGTGGGTCGCCTACGAAATAGGTGAACAGAACATTCAGCCGGTAATAGACCGAGATGAAGTCGTACCAGTTCTTGGTTCCGAGACGAAGCTTGTTCTCGTACTCGGAGAAGCTTTCGCGCGTGAAATCATTTTTTTCCAGCGAGCGCAGAACATTGGTATGAGCAAAGCGCGAGCTGTTCAGCGCAATGCTGACTCCGGTCGAGAAAATCGGATCCACAAAGCGGCCTGCATCGCCGACCAGCATAAAACGATCGCCGCACAATTGCTTCATGGCGTAGCTGTAGTCGCCCTCATCTTTAAAGGCATGCATCTGGTCTGCTTGCTTCAGCTTTTCCCGAAGCAGCGGACGAGTTCCAACCGCCTCCCAGAAAAACTGCTCGCGATCCTGCCGCGACTTGGCAAAGTTTTTCTTTTGCGTGACCACGCCAATGCTGGTGACCTTGTCGGTGATCGGGATCTGCCAGATCCAGGTATTCGAGATCGGCAAGAAATGGATGAAAATGAAATCCAGCTGCGCGTCTTTCTTGGCGAATGCCCGACGGTCATACCCGTCAAACCAGGTGTGAATAGCGTACTGATCGAACACCGGGTCTTTAATCTTCAGCTTCATCTGATTCCCCAGAAAAGTATTGCGTCCACTGCAATCGATGACCATCCTGGCGCTAACGCCCATTTCTTTGGATCCCATGTTGAAGCGCACGATTGGCTCTTTGGGACCGAAATCCACCTCTTTCACCTTGACGCCTTCATATACTGCTGCACCCAGCCTGTTGGCATGCTGCAACAGCATCAGGTCAAACTTGCTGCGATCGACGTGGTAGGTGTATTCCCGGTCCACGCCATCCTGTTCGCGTTCATTGAACCGGATGTCCACGTAAGACTCAGGGTTGAGCTGGTCGTGATCAGGGTCTTTGAAGCCACCCTTGAAGTTCATTTCATAAGCGCCCTGGTCTTCGGCGGTCCAGGCGGCGCCAAACTTTCGCGGGAACTTGGCTTCCTCCATCTGGCCGAGAAAATCCAGGTCGCGGAACACTCTCATTGAGGACGGAACGAGCGACTCGCCCACATGGGGGCGGGGAAACAGCTCACGCTCGAAAACCACGCAATTAACGCCGGCTTTGGCGAGGTAGGCACCCATAGAACCGCCGGCGGGTCCACCGCCAATGATGGCAACGTCAAAATCAGGTTTCGTAAGAACCAATGTACTTGCTCCTTATAGGAATCGTCTGATGGGGTGTCGCGAAACGCGGGGGAAAGACCGCACGCAATATGTTCTCCCACTATGAGCTTTACAGTTGGCAGTGTCAAGGAGACCTTTTACTCCCTTTGGTCTACTCCGTTTCGGCATGATCTCTTTGGTAACCTTCGAAGTTACTCACCCATTTCGTTAGGGAAAACATCCAAACGTGATTGCCCACAGTCAAAGTTCGAGCAACTAGGAGTTGTAGCACTCCTGTGCCATTTACTCGGTCCGCCGATGAGACTAAAGTCTCTCCAACGATGTACTCCACAGGATGTACTCCACAGGTGGTGGTTATGGAAAGTTTACTGCGTATCGTGCGAGACAGTGCAGCGCACTCGTACAGTTTAGAAATCCCCCTGACTCAATCGTTCGCTGAAATTGCAGCAGTGCCTGACGCCGAGGATGCCGGAGTCGTGGGCGAGGTCTCGAGGAACGAGCTGCCACCTTTGGAGAAGAAAATGTCGCAACATGTGATTCCGCAGCCGGAAGCGCTCGAAAAGATCCGGGTGCTTACTGCTGACAGTACTCGGATGGGTAGTCAGCTACTGGCGCAGGCGCTGGCGCAGGACAGTCAATTTCAGGTTACGGGGATCGAACCAAAATCGGCGTCCATTCTGGCGGCCGTGACTGAGGCACGACCTCACGTCGTGCTGATGAGTTCGCTTCTGGAGGAATCCGCAACCCAGGGGTTTGATCTGACACGTCAAGTATGCGCGGCTCATCCCGAAACGCGCGTCGTACTTTTAATGGACACATCGAACCCTTCGGCTGTTGTCGAGGCGTTTCGTTGCGGAGCGCGAGGGGTTTTCTCGCGAACTGAATCTTCAACAACTCTTGCGAAGTGCATCAGCAGCGTGCACCAGGGGCAGGTGTGGGCCAACAGCGCAGAGTTGCATTACGTAATCGACGCCTTGCGCGAATCGGAGCCGGTCCGTTTGGTAGATTCGGGTGGTCAGGCCTTGCTCTCCAAGCGAGAGCAAGACGTAGTCCGCTGCGTCGCGGAAGGATTATCCAATCGCGAAATCGCCAGCACGTTGAGGTTGACCGAGCACACCGTCAAGAATTATCTGTTCCGCATCTTCGACAAACTGGGCGTTTCCAGCCGTGTGGAAGTTGTGCTTTACGTCTTTCGTTTGCGTAAGGCAATGGTCGGGACTTCGATCAACGAAAGTACCGAGGAGAGCATCTCGGGGCCAACTCTGGTTGGCCGACCTGCTAAAGTAAACCCCAAGATGGGACCAAGCACCGTAGAGCCCGCCAAGGAGTTAGCCCGCCGCAGTCGGGTCTGAGCGGAGGTTTGTCCTCTGAATTGCTCAGTTGGTCGACCAACGCTTCACGCGTTAGCGTCCAATCTTCATTTCAGCCCCGCTTCTGCCGCACTCACGATGGCGCGCCCAATCACCAGAGAGGCGGTTGCTGCGGGCGAGGGAACATTGAGCACGTGCAGCATTCTCGCGGAAGGAACAAAACGAAAATCGTCGACCAGCGTGCCATCGCGTCCCAGCGCTTGGGCGCGCACTCCCGAACCGCTGCGGACCAAGTCCCGCTCACGCACTTCGGGGAGTAACCTTTGCAGGGCGCGAACGAACTCTGCCTTGGAAAACGAGCGGCGGAATTCGTACAGTCCACTCCGCCAATTCGTTTTAGCCATGCGCCAAAATCCGGGGAAGGCCAGGGACGAAGCAAGATCGCGCAGGCTGAAATCGCTTCGCCGATAACCTTCGCGACGAAGAGCTAGAACGGCATTGGGGCCGGCGTCTACGGTGCCAGAGATCCGTCGAGTGAAATGCACGCCAAGAAATGGAAACCGCGGATCGGGAACGGGATATATGAGCGCGCGTACCAACGAAGTGCGCTCGGGGATGAGGTCATAATACTCACCGCGAAACGGAACGATGATTACGCCGGGGTCGTCGTCGGCCATGCGGCTGATTCGGTCGCTGAAGAGTCCCGCGCAGTTGATGAGGAAGCCGGCGGAAAAAGCGTTGTGCTGCGTCTTTACAACGATTTCATTGCCGCGCGACTTAATGCCAATTACCGCGGTCGACGTGAGAATCGTGCCACCCTGCGCGGAGATGAGCTCTGCATACTTCTCACAAACTTTAAGATAGTCGGTGATTCCAGTGGAGGGAACGACTAGCGCCTGGAGGCCAGAAGCATGCGGCTCAATCTCGCGCAACTCCTCGGGGCCGATGAGACGAAGTCCGGTCAGCCCATTCGCCTCGCCGCGACGGCGCAACTCTTCCAGCCGCGGGAGTTCCTGCTCGTGAGTCGCTACAATAACTTTGCCGCAGATTTCATAAGGAAGATCGTGAGAGCGGCAAAACTCGACCATCTCCCGCGCACCCTCGACGCAAAGCTTCGCCTTCAACGATCCTGGTTTGTAATAAATGCCAGAATGAATCACTCCGCTATTGTGGCCGCTCTGGTGCTGGCCGACGCGAGCTTCTTTCTCAAGTAGCAGCAGGCGAAGGCGAGGCAATCGCTGCCTGATTTCAAGCGCGACGGCGAGGCCGACAATTCCGCCGCCGACGATGACGACGTCGTAACGCGGGCTTGGCATGGATGTTCGCGGGGCAAACGAACTCGGTGAACAAGAGAGAGTATCAGGTCGCGTGAACGGGTGTTGTGCCGAAGATAAGGGCGTGATTTGTCGCCGACCGGTTTTGGCCTCACTACTGTACGGTCAACGTCACTGCGGTCGCGCTATGAGTCAGGTTGCCGGACGTGCCCGTAACCGTGATGGTGTAAGTGGCCGGCTGTGCGCCCTGCTGGCCACTGCTGCTTCCGCCGCCGTTGCTGCCGCCTCCACCACAGGAGTCGAGCAAAAATCCCAGCAGAAGTAATCCGCTCAGACTAGCTAACCATGAGAGACGTTTCCTGCGCCGTCGGCGTCCGAATAGCGCCAAGGCCGGCAGCGCTAGCCACATCGCGTAGACGACGATGCGTGGGCGCGGCATAACGAGGCTGGCTGAAGTAGACGCAGTTACAGTCAACACCACCGCAGTTGCGTTGCTGCCAGGAGTTACCGTGCTGGGCGTGAAACTGCACGAAGGAGTACCAGAACAAGACAGTGTCACGGTGCCCGCGAACGTCACTCCGACAGGAATCACAGTGAAGTTATAGCTGGCTGACTGTCCTGCATTGACGGTTTGGCTGGCCGGCGTGACCGTACCGATTGTGAAATCCTGGATTATCGTCAGCGGGAGGACCAGCACATGGCTTGGTTGCCCAGAGGCGTCGGTCACGGTCACGTTGACGTTGTAGGAATTTGAGGGCTGCGGCGCGGCGCTGTTTGGGACGTTGACCGTAACTGCGAGTGTCGCTGGGGTTCCGGCAGTGATCGAGGCTGGAGTTGTGATCGAGCATTGGCCCGAAAACGAGCTGGCATCGCACGTAGCGTTGACCGAGCCGTTGTAGTTCGAGGTCACGCTTATTTTCGCTGTAGTCTGCGATGGTGCGTCGACGCCGCTGGGAAATGCCTGAGTGCTCGCCAGCGAAAAAGTGTCGGTGGCACCCGCCGGCACGGTTACGGCGATCGTGACACTTTGGTTGGGATTGCCTGAGGTGTCCACCGCCGAAAACGTCACATTGTAAATGCCGGGAGGGACGCTGCTGGGCGTGGTTATCGTCGCGTTAACCGACACTGCCGATCCGGTATTGACTGGAATCGGATTTGGGATAGATATGGTGCAGCTTCCGCCCGGGATCGCGCTGGCGTTGCAGTTGGCGTTGACGGATCCCACATAAAAAGTAGAAGGAGTAATCGTAAAGCTAGCCTGAGCCTGGCTATCGGGATCGACGGTCAAGGATTTCGTGCCGGATAGTTGGAAATCGGCGACATTAAAAGAGAGCGGCAGCGTGTTCGTGGTCGAGCCGGACGCCCCGCGGACTGATAGGTCACAGCTGCCGGCTCCCGTTGTAGCAAGCGCCGCGGCGTTTACCGTAACCTGCGCTTGGATTGGAAATGAGCTGACTGAAGTTGGGCTCACGCTACAACTGGCACTTCCGGAAGTCTCAGAGCACGAGATTATGGAGCACGACAAACTCACCATCCCGTCGAAGCCGTTAACAGAATTGAGGTTGATGGATTGGCCCGTGGTGGTGCTTCCGGCATTGACCGTGGGGAATGATCCGGAGTTCGCGAGACAAAAATCAGGGCTGGTGTTCGAGACCGGGAGACTAAACTGCCAGATGCCGCGGCCATGGGTGGAAGCGCGCAGCAGCTTCTGACAGCCGGAATTGAAGAGCGCCAGCGCCGTCACGGCGACGTTGGGCAGGAATCCGGTAGCCGTCGGATTCGGAGCCGGACCTACTTCGGTCCATACGGCAGCGGATGTGGCGCTCTGGAATACGCCGACATCAGTGCCAACGTAAACGATTTGTGTGCTGGAATCGACCACCACCGTATTTGCCGGAGAATCGGGAAGCGGGCTCGCTCCACCGACTCCGGTGAAATCAGTCCAGGCGGCTCCGGCGTTGGTGGTTCGCCATACGTGTCCCGGCCCGCCTGTGAAGCCCATCACAGTCACATAGGCGGTGTTGCCGGTAGCATCGGAACTATCGAGCGCGATGCTGGAGATCGGAAACTGACTTGGGTTGATGCTTGTGCCACCCGGGCCATTGAGCGTTACGTTGGTAAAGGTGGAAACTGTGCCTGAAACCGCGGTAGCGTTTGTCGTGACCCAGACGTTTCCGCCAATCGGCGCTGTGATGTTGTTTGGTCCCGGGCCATCAGTCGTAGCATAAATTACTTTCGAGCCACTCGCGATCGCCGGTCCGCCGGCCGCCAGCGCGCGAACCACGTTGACTTCAGTTCCCGCGCAGGTTCCGGTACCAAGCGTATCGAAATTAAGACTCAAGGGCGTAAATGAGCTTCCGCCCAGTCGAGGTCCGCTCCATACGCGGCAGGTTCCCACGAGCATCGCGGTCGCCGATTGCGGGTCGAGAATGTAGGGAAAGTAAAACGCGCCGTCATCCCCGCCGACGTTGCTGCTGCTCACGACCACGTTGAATTGGCTGTCGGTGCAGTTCGTGTCGGCTGAACATTCCTGAATCGCCAGCCCGCCGGACCCAACATCCGGGTTCGAGGCAAACCAATTGTTGGTAGCGGGATCGATCGCATCGAACCCGCCATCGCCGCTCAGAACGTTTCCCCAACTCGTGCTGATGGTAGCGCTCGCCGTCGCTGGAGAACCGTTATCCTGCGTGCCTCCCAAGAGTATGTCGGCCTCCAACGGATGTTGTGTGAAGGTGACAAACTGCGTCATCGAGCCCAGATTCTGATTCAAGTCGTCGAATTGGTTCGTGCCCGAACACGCGCCGGTAGTGAGTCCGCTGAACCCGTCGAGCGCGCGGTAGATGCCGCCGTCGTTCGCGAAATACATCAGGTCGGCTCCCGCTTCCGCACCCTTGGTGGGAATCGCGTAAGCGAGCGCATGCTGATCCGGATGCACGTGCGCGAGTGCGGAAAGGGGGCTGCAACCGTAAACGTGCGTCAGATTCATGAACGGAGAAACGGAGCAGGCTGGGTTAAGCGAGTTGATCGAACACTTGTAAAGGTTAATCGCGCCGGTATACAAGTCAGTGGGATTGCCGGTGCAGGTTTGGGTGCCATTGGGGCAGTCCGGCACCGCCAGCAGAGCGAGATTGTAGAAACCCTGGTCAACTCCGCAGCCGTCGATGTCGCCGCAGTTGATGATGCCACTGTCGCTGATTTGCGTCCACGAAGCCCCGCTGTTCTCGCTTTGCCAGATTCCTTGATCCACCGGGTTGTTGTCGGTATCGAGCGAGATAAACCAGACGTACATCTCATTGCGTCCCGGCACGACGGTGATTTCGCCGCGATAGATCGGGCAGCTTGTGCTGTAGTTTTGGGGGCAAGCCGCCGCGCTTAGTAGTCCCGGTGAACCTGGCTGATTCGTGAGAAGGGTCCAGTTCAGCCCGTCCGGGGATGAGTAAAAGCCGTGGTAGCGGATCGCGGCGAAGAACAAGCCTGCCGCAGCGTTATACACCACGGATGTGGCTGAAGTCGCCTCGGCCGCTCCGCCGGGGAAGAGGGTGTCGTATGTCCAGGTCTGTCCTGCGTCGGTCGAAGTGTAGAGGCCGCGGTAAGTACCGTTGGTCAATGCGCCGTCTGTTACGCCTTCCGACGTTGCTGCCATGGCGGCGACGACGAGGTTGGTATTAGCGGTGCTGAATGCCATTTGCGTTGCCCCCAGACCGCTGAACGTAAGAGCGCCACCGTTCGCGGTGGGGATTAGAGTCCACGAGCTACCGCCGTTGGTGGAACGCAAAATCCCAAGGCCGAAATAAGAATCCGCGGAATTGTCGGCCTCGCCCGTGCCCACCAGGATCACGCTATTTGCAGGAACTGAGTTACCGGGCTGAATCGCAATCGATCCGATCGAAAGCGTGGCCTGGTCGTCGGTAACCGGAGTCCAGTTCACATCGTTTGCCGTAGCCGAGGCAGCGTTGGTCGATTTCCACACTCCGCCCTGCGCGCCACCGATATACACCGTGTTGCCAGTGAGGTCGGCTGGATCGATGGCGACAGCGGTGGCGCGGCCCGAAACCTGGTGGTAGTCCTGAAACCCATCGCCGGTTGCGTCCGAAGCCAAGGGCATAGGGCCCAGCGGCGTCCAGGTGGCGGAGAATGCTGTCGGCTGCATGCTTGACTGTGCCGCATCCAAGTGAGACTTTCGGAGTGCTCGCGCTTGCATTTTGATTTTGTACGCGCGCAGGCGTAGTTCGGCAGCCGACGTCCCCGGCGCTGTACGTCCGCGCAAGAACCATTCAGAGCGTTCCCGCACGTGATCGTCATCGGCAATGGGCGCTCCGTTTGGGGATGTTTTTTTGACGTCCTGCGCATACGCGAGAAAAAGCATGGACGATGAGGAGAACGCAAGAAAGACGACTCGAACAATACAGGAGAACAAGAGACGATTCATTCGCTAGACTTCTAACCCGGACAGTAGTCACGGGACGCGGAACTATGTGGCCAGTATCGGACCGCGAACCAAGAGCGTCAAAGCAAAAAGCGGGGAAATACTCTCTGCGGACCGCTTCGGGAAGTAGGAAGGTCATCGACGAGTCGAGGTCGTGGATGTCGAGGGATGATGCAGCTTGTCATGAATGCGCTTCGAATAGGCTGTTATCCCTGTACAATTTCGACGGCTTCTTTTTTCGAATCGTCGTTGCTTCGAGGTTTGTGCCATGTTGATGCGGCGTTTTATGTCAGTGAGTTTGATTGTTCTTTTTGCACTGTCTCTGGCAGTATCGATTCCCTCTGCGGAGGCTGCCGGGCATGAGATTAATGTGGCCGCGGCGGCGGATTTGAGCTCCGCGCTTCAGGACATCGCCGCTGATCATGAAAAGCGAACCGGCGTTTCGGTGAAGATCTCCTATGGCGCATCCGGCGCCTTGACCCAGCAGATTCAAAACGGAGCGCCGTTCGATGTCTTCTTCTCGGCCGACATGGAATATCCCAAACAATTGATCGCGAGCAGCCTCGCAGAGAGCGCAACGTTGTATCGTTACGCCGTGGGGCGGCTGGTGCTGTGGGTTCCTGCGGATTCGCCGCTCGATGTGGAGCACAAGGGAATGGATGTTTTGCTCGATCCATCGGTGAAGAAGGTCGCAATCGCGAATCCTCAACATGCGCCTTATGGACGCGCCTCAGCTGCGGCGCTGAAACATTATGGGATGTATGAAAAAGTGAGCGAACGGTTGGTGCTGGGTGAGAATATCTCGCAGGCGGCGCAATTTGCGGAATCCGGCAACGCGCAGGTTGGATTTGTAGCCCTGGCTCACGCTGCGGCGCCGTCGATGCAGGGCAAGGGGAAATACTGGATCGTTCCGGCCGAGGCTTATCCGCCGCTTGATCAGGGAGTCGTCGTGATCTCGCGCTCACCGCATAAAGAGGACGCGGCCGCATTCATCGCGTATATCAAGACCGCCGACGTTGCGACGGTTCTACGACACTACGGGTTTACGGTGCCAGAAAAATAATGATTGCTGGGTGTTCAGTGAAGTCGTAAGACACTTTCGTTTAGCTTTTTCTTAACCGACCACTACGCGCTAACCTCTGGACTCCAATGTCCATCAATTGGGAAGCATTCCGGCTCACCATAGAACTGGCGGTGGTAGTGTCGGCCATCCTGCTGGCGGTGGGCCTGCCTCTTGCCTATTGGATCGCATTCTCCCGGTGGCGGTGGAAATTCCTCGTGGAAGCTGTGGTTGCTCTACCCATTGTGCTGCCACCGACGGTGCTGGGGTTCTATTTGCTCGTGGCTCTCGGTTCCCACAGCCCGCTCGGGCGTTGGTGGCAGTCCTTGACCGGGCACACTCTGGCTTTCACCTTCGCGGGATTGGTGATTGGCTCCATCCTGTACAGTTTTCCGTTTGCCGTGCAGCCGTTCGCCGCGTCGTTTTCGTCGGTCGACCGCAAGTTGATTGCGGCCTCGTCCACTTTGGGTGCGTCACCCTTGCGCACATTTGTCCGCGTTGTGGTTCCACTCTCCATGCCGGGCTTAGTTACGGGCGTGGCCCTGGCGTTCGCCCACACAATGGGAGAGTTCGGCGTGGTGCTGATGATTGGAGGCAATATTCCCGGCGTGACGCGGACCGTCTCCATCGACATCTACGACCAGGTGCAGGCCTCGAATTATGCGGGGGCCAATGGCATGGCGCTGCTGCTGCTCATCTTCTGCTTTGTCGTGCTGGCCGTAGTCTACGGACTGAACCGGAAGAGACAAGATCACAAAATTATGGAGGTCGGTTCGGTCGACTAACGAGACTCTAATGCCCACGCCAGCGGAACCGAAAGCCCTCGCAATCCTGAGTGCGCGCATTCGCAAGGCGTTTTCCTCCACGGAGCACGAGTTCTCTCTCGACGTGGAGTTTAGTGCGGCTCCAGGATTCACGATTCTTTTCGGTCCTTCGGGATCGGGAAAAACTACCATGCTCGATTGCGTGGCCGGATTAGCTATACCAGATGTTGGGAAGATCATGGTCGGTGAACGCGTTTTCTTTGACGCGAACAATTCTGTTGACCTTCCAGTCGCGAAACGAGGTGTGGGATACGTTTTGCAGGATCTCGCTCTGTTCCCGCACTTGACGGTCAAACAGAATGTCGAATACGGCCTCGCAGACTTGCCGCGCTCGGATTGTGAAAAGAAGGCTGCATTCATGATGCGGGAGTTTCGAATCGAACACCTAGCCCAGCAGCGTCCGGGGAAAATCTCAGGAGGGGAACGCCAGCGCTTGGCATTAGCGCGAGTTCTGGTGACCGACCCTCGTGTATTGCTGCTCGACGAACCGCTCGCCGCGCTCGATGCCTCAACCAAGTCAAGAATCCTCGACGATCTTCGACGCTGGAATCGGGAGCATCGCGTCCCGATTCTTTATGTCACGCACAGCCGGGAAGAAGTGCTGGCGTTGGGCGAACGCGTGCTCATGATTGACCAGGGGCGCATCATCGCGCAGGGTACGCCTCATGAAGTACTCAGTGCTCCGCTTCAGGAAAGCGTGGCGCAGTTGGCCGGTTTTGAAAACATCTTCGACGCTACGGTTGAATCGGTGCATGAAGATCGGGGAACCTTGATGTGTCGCCTTTCGAGCAGCGGCGCTTCGCGTAGCGTTCTGCTGGAAACGCCGCTGATTCGCGCGCAACCCAGCTCGCACCTGCGCGTCGGGATTCGCGCAGGAGATATTCTGCTGGCGATCACTAAACCAGAAGGATTAAGCGCCCGGAATGTGATCGCCGGCTGCATAGTCTCGATTGAGCGGCACGACATGATCGTTTCGGCCTGCGTCGACTGTGGCGTCGAAATGAACGTTCACCTTACTTTGGCGGCTCGCGACGCACTGCAACTCACTTCCGGCCGCGAAGTTTGGCTGGTGATCAAAACCCATTCTTGCCATCTGATGCGAAAGTAGACGCAAAGCTCAGACTGCAGGCTGCAGAAGGCCGAATTAGAAAACTCAGCTTTCGTATTCTGAATTTTTACTTCTGCATTCTTACTTCCGCGGCTTGCACTTCACTTTTCTCCATTTCAATCACAGCAACCCACTGTCCCCTGCGCTGTTCTGAAAATACGATATGGCCGCTGAGAATCTGCGCCACAGCAGCGGCAGGCAGATCGCAGTGAAAACCGAAAAAGCGGGTCTTCAGTTTTGTCCAGGATTTCCAGTGATCCCAGCTAGCGGGACCGGGTTCGTATTTCGTCGAGAAAATCAGCGCGGCTTCATAGTTCAAATCATGCTGGCTGGAACGAAAATCCGCCGCGGACAGAATTTCATCCATTGAAAAGTCTTCGATGCGTACGACACGCATTGGGCGTGTGATGTAGCCGAGCCAGGGACGGCTCAATTCATCCGACGCCGGCCATGCCGTAAGCACCCGCGCCATGGGATAACGTGCCTCCAGAAAACGCTCGCCATCTTCATGCATCGTGACGTAATCGCGGTAGGCGAGATTATCCTCAGGCGAGAACCCGTAAGGAGGATTCCAGAACCACGCTGCTACGAAGATCAGCGCAACGAACGCTACAGCTGCGCGCCAGAAACTTAGTCTCCGCCACAACGTCGAAACCGAGAGAATAATCACCAGAGGAACCACCGGCAGCATGTACCGAGCCAACACTGCACCGCCGATCAGTGCCATCGCAACAATAAAAGTGAGCAGAACGATGTAGAAAACTACTTGCACGGGAAAACTGATGCGAGAGCGGGCAACGCCCGAATCCTGCTGCGGCGGCAGCATCCACATCGCCACGGCCATCGCCAGCGTCAACACCCACAAATGGAGATACCCGACCACTTGCCAAATCCGCATGGCTAGCGCAAGAAAAAACCGCGTGGGATTGAGAGTTGCAGCTACGTTGTAGCGGAAAAACTCCGGATTGCCAAGGACGTATCCCGTGCGCGCGTAATGATAGGCGTACCAGAGAGCAAGCGGCAGCGCCGGAAGCAGGAGAGAAGCGATGCGCCGAGTCGGACGAAAACGTTGCGGCTTGCCATCATCGTGCTCATCATTAAAATTAAAGAGCCACAGATTTCGCAGCGAACTGTTTCGCGCAACCAGACCAGCGGCTTCCCATCCCGCGAGCGCAAGCGGAGCAAGAATCGCAGTCTCTTTCGCCAATGCCGCTAGGGCGAACCAGAATAGGGTTGCCACTTCCTCACCGTCGACATAGGACGAGAGTCCCCAAAAAATAAAACCTGCCGCGGCCAAGTCAACCTGGGCCAACGAACTCTGTGCGAAGAAAACTGGATACAGCGCAGTGCATAGAGTGGACGCAACGCCGACCTCTGTATTAGCGACGCGCTCGGCCAGCCGAAACACACCCAAAAGCGCGAAGGCTGCGATGACCAGCATTGCGGTCCGCGTGACCAGCGGCACATAGCCGACTACCTTCCACCACAGGGCAATCCAGGCAAGCACCAGCGGCGGGTGCGCATTCGTTACCGTTGAGTGAGGAATCAAACTTCCTGTGAGCAGGAGGTCGCGCGCCGCTGCAACGTAATAGCCAGCCTCGTCCCAGAAGTAAGGCAAGCGCAATAGAGGAATGTGGAGCAGGAAGATGAATACGAAGATAACCGCGAACACCAGGGCCGGATACGCGCCGGACCAACCAACCGGCCTGCTCCCTTGAGACCGGCGATCCTTCAGAATCTTCCTCATGGCCTAGCTGATACCGGCTGCGACAGCGCCGCAACGCGTCCTCTATTTAATGCACCGGGCCTGACGGCGTCATGCGCGGGTCGAGTTTGATCTCCCCGAAGGCGCTCTCATAACCGGAGACGTTCTGCTGCAGAAGCCCGAGCAGGGCTTTGGCTTGTTGCGGGCTGAGGTAGATTCCCTGAAAGTTGCGGATCTCCACCTGGTTTTCGTTCTGCTGTTGCAATGTGCCAAAGGCCAAAAAGAAGTCCCAGACGTTCACCCGCATCTGCACGCTGTTGGCGTAGGCTTCGCGGTAGTCGGGAGAGTTGATCAGCTTAACGTTGGGTTGTGCGGGAACAGTCATAGAGGGCAGTGTAATGATTCTTGGGGTCGGAAGGGAAGCGGCTCGGGTGGGGATCGCTTCCGCGCCAGGAGATATTAGGGAAACTGTGGCTTACTCGGCGGATTTCTACTGACAAAAAGTGTCAAGCTGCTTGCGGATTTCTGGCTGAAGGCTCGTTTTCGGTGGCTTCCAGAAGTACATGATCCGAAGCTACTTTGCTGAAATAAAAGGGGTTGTAGGATGGGAGTACAGCGGCCAACTGGCGTTCAAAGTGCGAGACTTGAACGCGGTTCCTGAATTGAAATTGTGAGCGCCCTATGACGCCTAAACCTGAAGACGCAGCCACTGACGAACTCATTCTTCCCGAAAATCTTATGCCTCTAGGCGCGGTGCTGGGCCATGGCGTAACGCCGCTCGACGTTAGCATGGTGTTGGCGAAAGTGTTCGGTGTGCAAAATGCGGAAGTTGCGTTGTTACGGCTTGAAGGCGGATTGCTCAAGTTCATTTTTCCCGAGCATCTGCGGACCACCGGTGCGATACCAATCTCGAGCAAGGCAGTAGCGGCTCACACCGCACTGAGCAAGAAAGCGGAAATCTTCAACAACTTCGCCCGGGTCAAGCACGCCAGCATCTTCGAGACAATCAAACCGATCGTGGTCGAAGACGATCCTCCGCAGCCGCCACCGCCCATCCAGAAACTAATGTCGGTGCCGATTCTCGATCACGAATCTTCGGTGCTGGGCGTAGTTCAGGTCTCCCGGAAAGGCCTAGATCCCCGCTTCACCAGAGACTTCAGCCGCGAGGACCTTCACGACTTGGAACTGGCGGCTGGATTACTGGCCTCCTCGTCGATCATGCAGGCCAGCTAGGAAATCGGTGTCCGTAAAACATGCCCCGTTGGGGTCGACTGAGTTCTGTCAAGGAATCTTCGATTGGGAACTCCCCCCGACCCGTTCTGCGCACCCGACCCTAGAGTTTCTAAATCACGGCCAAGACGAATTCCGTATTTCGTAACAAACAATCGGAAACTACGGTCGGTGTTAGCCTTTCCCTTGGGATTGCACTTGGCCGCGACGGATCTGCAAGATAGCTACCCTTCCGGAGCTTGCGCTGTTTGGTTTTCGTAACAAAATCAAAATTATTTCGTTATTCCAAGAATCCGTAACACTATTCCCGACAGGCCGAACCCACCGAGCAACACTCCCCAGGGGCTTTACCAGACATCGAAGGTAGGAGAATATCCGATGCGCTGCTTAGCCGTAATCTGCACGCTGCTCATGCTTACACTCGCCATGCTGGTCTCCACGGCGGCGGGACAAGACTGCTGCGGGGTCGATTGTCACTGCTGCACCTGTGCTGGCGCGCCGCCCTGCGCCAGCCCGATCATCGTTGACACGACCGGCCAGGGCTTTCAGTTAACGTCGGCCGAGGATGGCGTCATCTTCGATATTTCCGGAACTAGACATTCAGTTTTAATCGCATGGACCGCTTCCAAGTCAGGCAATGCCTTCCTCGCGCTCGACCGTAACCATAACGGCAAGATCGACAGCGGCAAGGAGCTTTTTGGAAACTATACCGAACAGCCACCATGCCCAGGCGGCGGGCGTACCTGTCGCAACGGCTACCGGGCGCTAGCTGAGTTTGACAAACCGGAGAATGGCGGCAACGGCGATGGGATTATTGATTCACGCGACGCCGTGTTCTCTCATCTTCGTCTGTGGATCGACCAGAACCACGACGGTGTCTCCCAGCCTAGCGAAATACACACCCTACCCGAGCTTGGCGTGTACTCCATTAGCCTGCGCTACCGAGACGACGCGCATTTCTTCGATGAATACGGCAACTGGTTTCACTATCAGTCAGCGCTGAACCCAGATCCGCAAGATGGAAAGTCGAAGGACGACCGCGTGACCTACGATGTGTTTTTTATGAGGGCTGAGGAATCGTACCAAACCCAACACTAAGGAGAAGAGATGGGATTAGTTCGCCCCAGCCTGAAGCAGCTTTGTTGTGGCCTTGCGATAGCTTTGTTCCTAGCATCGCCGCTGTGGGCCACTGACGATAACTGTAGGGCCGTAACAGCAGAACTAGGCTCGCACATCACAGAGTATCTTGCCCAGAGAATTGTGTCCGAATCCGGCGGCATCCCCTCCATTCTCTCTTCGAATAAGGTCCCCGGTACCTGTTATCAAAAGCTTGTGATCCATGTCTCTGGGACCTCGAATCCGATGACGCTGTATCTATCTCCGGACCAGCGGTTTCTTACCTCCACGTTATACGATCTCAGCGCAGACCCGAAAGAGGAGGCCGAACGAATCGCCGCAAATGCTGAGAGGTTGTTGACGCGCGATGATTCTCCCCGGCTCCCTGGTCGCGATCCTCACGTCACCCTCGTTGAGTTTGGGGACTTGCAGTGCCCGTACTGCAAACGTTTCGCCGACTGGTACCGCTCCCTTCCTGTGGAGCTGCGCAACGAAACGACTTTGATCTTTAAGCACCTTCCTCTTGCTCAACACCCGTGGGCTCAATTGGCGGCACAATACTCGGCTTGCGCGAACCAGCAGTCACCGGCGGCCTTCTGGGAGCTGGCGAACTACCTACTGGCCCATCAGGGCGAAATTACTGCCGCAAACGTCAAAGACGAGGCCATCAGAGCCGCATCGCAAGTGCCCAGTATTAACCCAGTGCTCCTAGCGTCGTGCGCAACGGGCGAACTTGGGCCAGCTCTCGTTGAGCGGGACACCACCGTGGCCAAGGAGCTCGCAGTTAGCCGTACACCCACTCTCTTCATCAACGGTAGGCGCGCGCCTCTTCTCCACTCGGAGGAGGATCTCCGGCTACTGCTCGAGCGAGAGCTGAAGGGAAGCCCCGCTCGGGTAGGTACGGCAGGGCAGTAGTGGCGTTTTAAGGAGAAAGACTTATGAACAGGCGGATCGAACTGACAATATTTTCGATTATGATCTTACTCGCCGCTGCAGAGGCAGGAGTCGTGCCGCATATTCAGGTTGACAACAGACCCGACCCGAGAATCGAAATAGTCCCGATCGATGATGCCCACCGATCAGCCATACCCGTTTCATTCAGCAGTACGGGCGTGAAGGCGCCACCAGGATCTTTCATTCTGGTTAACCGTACAGGTACCTCCATTACAGCCGTTGACGTACGTTGGAATTACACGGACGGCAAGGGCGAGCTGAAACAGAGCGCCATAACCTGCGATGCATATGTGTTCGCCCCGTTGGATCCGATAGTGGGGGCAAACGATCTCTCGTTGATAACCCCATACGGATGTACGAGAGAGTATTTGTTTCCCCGCCTCGCTACCGGGCGGATCATTGGATCCCCACTTGTTCCAGGTGTCGGCAGTGCTATGTCTGTTGACCCACACACCACGATGCACATCTATCTTGACTCGATAATCTTCGAAGATGGTCAGATTGTGGGCCCGGATAAGTTCCAATACCACACACAAATCCAGGAACGCTATTCAGTCGTACAGGCTTTTATAGTGGAAGTTATGGCGGGCAGGGACGCCGGAGAGGATCTCTCAGCCGTTGCCGCACGCATTCGTAAGGACGCTCAGAATAAAGCTGACACGCCAACCTCAAAGGCGTCTTCGCGACGCGCCTATTATGCTGGCCTCTTGCAGCGGAGCCCTAATCCCGAGGGGTCTTTGGCGCAACTGAAGGCTCAAGTTCCACCCCCGGCTTTCCACCACGTAGGAGAACAACACCAATGAAAAGAATATGGCTCCTATTATCCTTCGCTGTCTTTACAGCGACCTTCGCTCACATCGCCCGCGCACAGGACCTTGTTTTCTCGTCGTACCAGTGCGACCCTACCTCCTGCAAGGAGGAAGGAGTCACCGGGACCGACAGTTCCGCCTCGGTTAGCTTTATAGGATATTGCACAGGTGATATAGTTCCAGTCCTCTCATTTGGAGCCAGCGCGTCGATAGAGAATTGCTCGTCGTTCTATACTCCTGTCGCTCTGGTGGAGGTAAGCCAAACCGAATACCGGGACGACTGCGATGACCTGTATTACGTTAGCTACGAGACGCCCTTTGCGGAGGTATTAAACCTAGCAGGGATAACCGTATTTAGCCTTAGCGCGACGTACGGCTGCGATGGCAGCGAGTCCTCTCCGATAAGACAAGGTACCAAGCCCTGCTGAGCCGCGACTTTCTTTTTTGTAGCCTGGAAGGATCAAAGGCTGTTTGCCCGCTCTAGGCGGGTCCACTATTTCGTCATGACGGCGTTTCCGCCACGGCCTCAGTAAATAATCCAGCGACGCGTGCAGGCCGGCTTCGAGTTGAATCCTAGTTTGGTTGGTCCGGCGTTGCTTTCGGCCTGCCGAGCTAGATATGGAACCCTTATCTACCCCTCTGATACCACCCATAAGAATTATGAATTGGACTCCCCGGACCCCTGCCTTTATCGTCTGCGGATTAGGGAGAGGACTGCGATTTGAACGCTCAAGCGCTCGTCGGGGTCGGGTCACTTTCCCGCCGATGTCCTTGCCCGCGCTTATCATTACCCATACTCGTTAGGAACAGGAGCAACCTGGAAATGACAAAACGAGCCGGCAGGTACTCTTCGCGCCTGTCGTTGAGAAAGCCATGTTTGGAAAGACCCGGTTGGATGAAACCACGTTTGATTAAACAATGTGCCGCGATCCTTCTACTCGCCGGCATATTTGCCGCGCTATCATCGTCGCCCTGCTTTGCCGATGAGCCCAAGCCCGATCCCTCTGGCATCGCCACTGGCGACAAAACCAGCGCGGTCGATGCTGCTGGCAATTCGTTCGTCGTCACCGAGCCAACCGACAAATCGGCTCCGGATTATGCCGCGAACAAGAAGGCCTATGACGACTATCAAGCCCAAGTGGCGAAGGAGCCCCTTGCCGTTAAACTGGCCGACAGCGTTGGGCATGTGCGCGTGGCGACGAATTTCGCCTGGACTCTGAACACCGGCTATCTCGTCCTGTTCATGCAGGCCGGCTTCGCTCTGCTCACCTGCGGCCTGGTTCGAAAGAAAAATGCCGCCCACCTGATGATGCTAAACTTCGCGGCTTATGTCTTCGCTTTCCTGGCTTACTACGCCGTTGGATACGCCTTCCAGTTCGGGGCGGTTGCCATCAACGCCGCGCCCACCAACCTGGGCGGCGTCCCTACGCTTAATCATTTTCTGATTGGCAGCGGACAGTGGGGCTTCGTCGGCGGCAAAGGCTTTTTCTTTCTCGGCCCAGCCTACGACGCTGGAAGTAACTGCCTCGCGCTATTCGAAGTCGTATTCATGGAGACAGCCGGCTACATCATCGTAGGCGCGGTTTGCGAGCGCATTACCTTCTGGGCTTTCCTGCTCTGTGAGCTTTTCATCGGCGCAATTCTGTATCCGATCTCTGGCTGCTGGACTTGGGGCGGAGGATGGCTCTCGCAAGTGGGTTCCACGTTAAATCTGGGCCACGGCTATGTCGATTTCGCGGGATCAACCGTGGTGCATGCGGTCGGCGGATTTTGTGCCATGGCTCTGGCGATTATTCTTGGACCGCGCCTGGGCAAATATGGTCCCGGAGGAAAAATCCGGGTTTTTCCAGCGCACAACATTGTTTATGTGGTCTCTGGCACGTTTATCCTCCTTTTTGGATGGATGGGTTTTAACCCTGGTTCGACGCTCGGTGCCACCGACCTTCGGATCTCGGTGGTCGCGGTGAACACGAACCTGGCAGCCGTCGCGGGCTCTGCGGCTGCGATGCTGGTGTGGTACTTCCTGTTCGGGAAACCGGACGTCACCATGGCTTGCAACGGAATGCTCGCGGGCCTGGTCGCCATTACGGCTCCGTGCGCCTTTGTGTCTCCTACGTCATCGGTAGTGATCGGCGTAATCGCGGGTTGCGTGGTCTGCGCTGGCGTTCTCTTCAACGACCGCGTTCTCAAGATCGATGATCCCTGCGGGGCGATCTCGGTGCATGGTTACTGTGGATGGCTTGGCGCTGTCAGCGTGGGAATCTTCGCCGATGGCGCCTACGGCGCAGGATGGAACGGTGTAGGCGCGACTTCCTATCTCGGCCATGCAGGGCAAGGCGTGACCGGCTTGATCCACGGCGATACGCGCCAGTTCTTGTGCCAGCTCATGGGAGCGACCCTATATGCCGCGTGGGCGTTCGGCGCGACCTTCGTTGTCTTCCGGGTGGTCAACAAAGTGAAGAGCATGCGTGTGGCGCCGGAATCGGAAGAGGAAGGTCTAGATGTTCCGGAGTTCGGCATGCCCGGTTATCCTGAAGACGCAGTGGTGACATCGTCGTATTGACGGCCAACGGGCAAGGCGACAGTCACGGTCGCAAAATTTGAAAAACTTTCCATGGCGCAACGTCGCAGCCCTCGGCGCGACTCTCTACGATCATGTAATATGAATTCCGCTTCAAGCCCCGTGGGGCGACAGAGTTCTGCCAAGAAATCTTCCAATAGGAATTTCCCGCCGGCACCTTCCGCGCACCCGATCCTGCAGTTTCTAAGTCACGGCCAAGACGAATTCCGTATTTCGTAACAAACCATCGGAAAACTACGGAGGGGAGACTTTCCATTGGGATTGCGCTTTAGCCGCGACGGATCTGCAGGATAGCCACCTTCCGGCGCGTGCGTTGTTTGGTTTTCGTAACAAAATCAAAATTATTTCGTTATTCCAAGAATCCGTAACACTATTCCCGACAGGCCGAACCCACCGAGCAACACTTCCCAGGGGCTTTACCAGACATCGAAGGTAGGAGAATATCCGATGCGCTGCTTAGCCATAATCTGCACGCTGCTCACGCTTACACTCGCCATGCTGGTCTCCACTGCGGCGGGTCAAAACTGCTGCGGCGTCCAATGTCACTGCTGCACCTGCGCTGGTGGACCGCCTTGCGCCAGCCCGATCATCGTTGACACGACCGGCCAGGGCTTTCAGTTAACCTCGGCGGAGGATGGCGTCATCTTCGATATTTCCGGGACTGGAAGTCCAATTCCGATCGCGTGGACCGCCCCTAGCTCAGGCAACGCTTTCCTCGCGCTCGACCGCAACCATGACGGCAAGATTGACAGCGGCAAGGAGCTCTTCGGCAACTTTACCTCACAGCCGCCCTGCCCAGATGGCGGGCGTACCTGCCTTAACGGCTACCGGGCGCTAGCTGAGTTCGACAGGCCGGAAAATGGCGGCAACGGCGATGGGATTATTGATTCGCGCGACGCCGTGTTCTCACATCTCCGTCTGTGGATCGACCAGAACCACGACGGTATGTCCCAACCCAATGAATTGCACACCTTACCAGAACTTGGCGTGTACTCCATCAGTCTGCACTATCGCGATGATGCGCATTTCTTCGATGAATACGGCAACTGGTTTCACTACCAGTCAGCGCTGAATCCAGATCCGCAAGATGGAAAGTCGAAGGACGGTCGCGTGACCTACGACGTCTATTTTATGAGGCTCAACGAGGGTGGCCAAACAGCCCGACCACTGCCGGTGCCGGGACTGGGTCCCTCCCCGGCGCAGTGAGCGAGAGGGCTTCGCGACAAGCAACGTGCCCAACCTACGCGGGCAGGTGACACTTAACGGTTTGGAAGTGAGGATATGCTTAGAACGAAACGGCAGGGACGCTCGCCATGCTGGTCTCCACCGCAGCGGTGGGGCAAGACTGCTGCGGGGTCGGTTGTCACTGCTGCACCTGCGCTGGGCCGATGGACTTACGACGTTTATTTCATGACGGGTCCTAGCGCCCGCGCTCCCAGTCGTCGCAGAAGAAGAGAAGCGTACACCGTTCCTCCCAGCTGAGGGCAGGGCGGTAAGACAGTCCGAGCGGAGCAGTACGGGACGGGGCTTCGGCCCGACCCGGGCTTACACCTTTCAGATTGGAAATTAGGGAGAAATAATGAAGATGCGCGAGAAGATGATACGGAAAGTGAACCCTACCTTATCGGAAAGTTTTCGGTGGACATTTCTAATGGTTGCGACTTGGGCCTGCCTTGTAGCTGCCGCTCAGGCCCAAAGCTCCACCTGTCCGCAGGTGGTGCTTTCCGAAACCCACTCCTGCGTGGTGGGCAACTGCCAAGGCACCTATGGCGTAAACCTTTGTAATACGAATGACCTTACGTCTAGCTATCAGTGCGTTTATCAGACGCCGACCTGCTGCGGCAAACAGCAAGTGGCGTTCCAGTCGGCGACGGAGGGAGCGGCTTGCCCCTCCGGTTGCTCTTCGATACCGCGCAAGCCACAGTCAAGCCCTTCTGGCACGACAAGGAAACAGGAACCGACGCGAGCCGATGCAGCCCGCTCCACTCAAACCAAGGAAGCGGCGTTGGAGAGCCCTACGGGGGAGCTGAAAGTGCAGGGGAAGGGCGGAAGGTTATGAATTCGAGGCTTCTTTATCCGTTTGTTTTGCGGGGGGTTATTCTTGGCTTATGCGCCTCAGTCTTCGCTCAAGCCCCCTCGAGTCTTGTCGTCAAGCGTGCAGCGTCTGTGCGAAACGAAAAGGCTGAAGACTTCGTCTTGCCAGTAACCGCGGACACGGTGGGGAATATCTACCTCCGATATTCCGATGGATGGAAGCGGCCGGACGCCGTGAGCAAAATTAGCCGTGCTGGCAAGAAGGTGCTTTCTTTCGGCCTGTCAGGAGTTCCGGGGCTCTCCGAGGCAGAAATAGGGAGCTTCTGTGTGTCGGGTGACAAATTATTCTTGCTCGCCCGAAGGCGGGTTGGTCCGTCGGAGATCGCGTACATCGTTGCATTTGGCTTGGATGGGGCATTCCTGTCTAGCGTGAGGATTGACGGGGATCTTGAGGCAGATCAAATCTCGCCGCTGCCCTCGGATAGATTCATCCTTGTGGGTAGGGGGCGGGGCGCACCGGGCGCAGGGGACTCGACACCACAGACAGCGATCATCAGCAGCGAGGGTAAGATGGTCGAAAGCATCCGCCTGGAGGGTGACGTTACACCCATTGAGAGAGAAAAGCGAACCGCCGCTAATGGTGCCGTTAGACGCGACAAGGATTTCGAAATGTCCCTTGCGGCGTCGACAATAGAGACGGCGGATGACAGAAACGTCTATCTGATGCGTTACGGAAAAAATGGGCTCGTTTTCGTCATCTCCCCAAATGGCGGCGTGATCCATAGGTTCGCGCTGGAATCGCCATCGGACAGCTCGCTGAAAGAAATAAAGGTGGCAAGACACAAGTTAGCCGCCCTGTTTGTCAGATGGAAGCAGCAAACGGATATGGAGGCTGACGCTTCATTCGTTAGAGTCTACGATGCAGAGTCGGGGAAATTGTTATCCAGCTATGTTTTGGACCCGAGCATTCCGAATTTATTGGCGGCATACGACGGCGACATGGGCTTTACCTTTGTGGGGCCCGAGGTGACTGACGCGCACCACCAGGCACCCGAAGACGTCGGGAGACTTCGCATTTTTGAAGTTGGACCGAGGTGAGGAGGCGTCCTTCAGACTCGCAGCCACGATGCCCGGCCCCTCACAGTCGGTTCCTCTTTATGCTGACGGCCCGGACCTGGTCTGTACGCGTGACCTCGACGGGACGGCGTATTGGTCCAAGTACACGAGGTGAGCAGCCCGAGCGAGGTTCCAGGGGGCCAGCACGGAGGCTATGCAGGCGGACGCGCTATATGAGCGCTCGCAGACGCATCAGTAGTGCCACTTGCTCAAGGCTTATTGCCTGTTTATGCCCTTGATCGTTACCGGCCTTGGCTAATCGAATTAAGGGTTCGCCCCGTTTCCCGGAGACAGCGTCGATTGTCACGCCATTTGTCTGGTCTAGCCAAGCGTACGGGACTGATGCTGTTGGTTCTGACCTCGTTCGGATGTCGGCGGGTCGAGAAGGAAACTGTCGCGGCTAGTTCTATTTTGCAACTACGCGAGATGTTTGATAAGGGGGAATGTAGTTCCGTTTACGCGGAAGCTGATCCCGCATTTCGAAGCCAACCTGAAGGAAACTGGGTTCGGCAGTGTGAACAACTGAAGCACGATCTCGGCTCTTGGCAGAGTTTCCAAAGGAACGGGGATGAGCCAGAGCCGGTTGACCCTAGGTTTCGACTGGTGAGCGGCGAAGCTGTATTTGCAAATGGTACCTACCATTTAGAAATGCTCTGTAATGTCAGCGTTGTGTCCGCTCGCCTCTGCTATTTTCAATTAGGAACCGACCCGAATATTATTACGGTGCCACCGTTCAAGCGTGATGGTCCCAACGACGCCCCGACATTCCCGCCGAAGGGTTGGAGCACGCCTCCTTTGCTGCCGAGAGCACCACCAAGACTTTCTTCAGTTGTAACCTTTGGCTGATGCTCCGTCCTTCGGGTTTTCGAAGAGCGGAAACCAGGGATCTCAGCGCTTTGAGCGCTGGGGTAGAAACAGCCGCGGCCCTCGGCGTGACTCCCTACAAACATGTAATATGAGTTCCGCGTAGGCGCCCTTCCGCCACGCGAAATGTTTGGAGAGAGTTACGAATGCGACAATTGCGCTCTGTCTGGGTAGCGATACTGCTGACATCTTTAGTCCTTCTTACTGCTGCCCACCCCCAAACCACCGAGAAACCTGATCTCAGCAAACAGCCCACTCTCTACGTGGTTGGTTACGCGCACCTCGATACCGAGTGGCGATGGGAGTATCCCCAGGCCATCAGCGAATACCTGCGCAAGACCATGGAGGATAACTTCACCCTCTTCGACAAATATCCTCATTATGTTTTCAACTTCAGCGGCGCCAATCGCTACCGGCTCATGAAGGAATACTTTCCCGCTGATTTTGCGAGGCTGAAAAAATACGTCGACCAGGGTCGATGGTTCCCGGCAGGTTCGTCGATGGAAGAGGGGGACGTAAACACGCCCAGCGCCGAGACGATCATTCGTCAGGTTCTCTACGGCAATCAATGGTTTCGCAAAGAACTGGGCAAGGCCAGCGCTGAATACATGCTGCCTGATTGCTTTGGATTCCCGTCCTCGCTGCCGACAATCCTGGCGCACTCAGGCGTGAAGGGATTCTCTACGCAGAAGCTGGTGTGGGGATCGTCCGCTCCCGGAGGAGGTCTGGAATCGCCCGAGCGGACGCCGGAAGGCACGCCCTTCAACGTAGGCGTGTGGGTTGGGCCGGATGGCGAAAGCGTGCTGGCAGGGTTGAATCCCGGCGATTACAGTGCCGGCATCTATACCGATCTCACACGGCCATTGCCTGCCCTGCCGCCAAGTGCGGCTCTCGCAGACATTCGGAGAAAAATCGAGCCGCTGGAGCAGAAGGAAGATGAGGCCGTAAAAAACGGCCGCTTCCTCGATCCGAAAGATGCCGAGGAATTGGCAAATCTGCGGAATCAGAAGGCAGCGTTTACTAAACTTGAGCAGGATCGAGATCTCAGCCATTTCCAGGCCGATTGGGCGTCCCGCGTGTTGCAGAACGGGAAAATCAGTGGCGTATTTACCGACTACCACTACTATGGCACCGGCGATATCGGAGGTATGCCCGACGAAGAATTCGTAAAGCGCCTCGAAGCCATCGTAACCAAGGGCATGACAAACCTTCCTCCGTTCGATCAAGTCCTCTCACGAGACCAGCAGCGAATACCCGGGTCTTCGGGGAAGGTCGGCGACGGTCCCGTGCATGTGCTCTCAGCCAACGCCGACCAGATGTTTCTCGACATCACTCCCGCCGAGGCTGCGGGATTGCCGCGCTATACGGGCGAGATGGAACTGACCAACCACTCTGCCGGATCGCTGACGTCGCAGACTTACCAAAAGCGCTGGCTTCGAAAAGAAGAGTTGCTGGCCGATGCGGCGGAGAAGGCGTCGCTTGCCGCGGAATGGTTGGGTGCGCGGCCGTATCCACAGCAACGTTTGAACGATGCCTGGACGCTGGTGATGGGTGGGCACTTTCACGACATCGCGGCGGGTACTGCTTCTCCCAAAGCTTACGGATTTGCCTGGAACGATGACGTTATTGCGATGAACCAGTTTGCCGGCGTCCTCACCAATGCCACCGAGGCGGTTGGCGCCGAGTTGAACACCGAAACGAAGGGCGTTCCGTTGGTGGTCTTCAACCCGCTGAACATTGCGCGGGAAGATGTGGTGGAAGCTAGTGTGAACCTTCCCTTTGCCAAGCCGAAGTCTGTGAGTGTGACCGGACCGGACGGCAAAGAAGTTCCGGCGCAGATTTCGCACGGCAGAGTGATCTTCGTCGCTAAGACGCCATCGGTCGGCTATGCGGTTTACGATGTGCAACCGGGCACCGGGAGTTCCTCGACGTTGCGGGTCTCAGAAAATGAGCTCGAGAACCAGTACTACTGCGTGAAGCTGAACGCCGATGGCGACGTAGCCAGCATTTTCGATAAGTCGATCAACAAGGAACTGCTGACTGCGCCGACGCGGCTTGCCATCTCTTACGATAATCCCGAGCACTGGCCTGCCTGGAATATGGATTGGGAGCAGGAGCATGCCGCGCCAAAAATGTATGTCGGCGGTCCCGCGAAGATTCGGGTTGTTGAAAATGGTCCAGCTCGCGTGGCTGTGGAAATTTCGCGGGAAACGGCAGGCTCCAAGTTCGTTCAGACGATCCGCCTCTCCACAGGCGATGCGGGCAAGCGTGTTGAGTTCGCAAATGCCATCGATTGGAACACCAAAGAATCGAATCTGAAGGCGACTTTCCCGTTGTCCGCTTCGAATCATTTAGCTACCTACAACTGGGATATCGGCACGATCCAGCGCCCTACCGCCGAGCCCAAGAAATTCGAAGTGCCGTCGCACCAGTGGATCGATCTGACGGATGCGTCCGGCGAGTTCGGCGCTACAATTCTCACCGATTGCAAGAACGGATCGGATAAACCCGACGACCATACGATCCGGCTCACGCTGATCCGCACACCGGGAACGCGTGGCGGTTACGCCGACCAAGCCACGCAGGATATCGGACATCATGAGTTCACCTACGGAATCTCCGGCCACGCCGGCGACTGGCGCAACGGCCAGACGGACTGGCAAGCACAGAGACTCAACGATCCGCTCATCGCCTTCGAAGCTCCCAGACACGCGGGTGCGTTAGGCCGTGAGTTTTCGTTGCTGAAGGTGAGCAACCCGCGTGTCCGAGTCCTCGCACTAAAGAAAGCGGAAGAAGGAGACGAAATCATCGTGCGTCTTGTAGAACTCGACGGCAGGCCGAAAACGGACGTTCGAATATCGTTCAACACACCCCTTACCGCCGCGCGCGAAGTGAACGGTCAAGAGCAACCGATCGGGCCTGCCACGCTGGAAGGTGGCGCTCTCGTCACCTCATTTTCGGCATATCAACCCCGAACGTTTGCGGTTCGTCTGGCCGCGCCGCAGGCCAAGGCTGCCTCTGTGCATTCCGCGCCGGTGGCATTGCACTACGACCTGCCCACCGCCAGCAATGACGGCGCGAAATCGGGCGGTGCATTCGACGGGAAGGGTAATGCGCTGCCCGCGGAAATGCTGCCAGCGGAAATAACTTTCAACGGCGTCGATTTCAGTCTCGCTCCTGCGAAGACCGGAGTGCCGAATGCTGTCGCGGCGAAGGGCCAGACCATCAATCTGCCGGCTGGATCGAATAACCGCCTCTACTTGCTTGCCGCGTCGTATGACGGCGACCAGAAAGCCACATTCAAAGTGGGTAATAAGAATGTTGAATTGAACATTGAGGATTGGGGTGGATTCATCGGTCAGTGGGATGACCGGCAGTGGAGTTCGAAGGATACCTCACAAGACGATTACGGCGACATGCTCGGCATCAAGCCAGGCTTTATCAAGCGTGCTGATCTGGCATGGTATTGTTCGCACCATCATAATGCCGCCGGCGAAAACGTCCCCTACCGTTACTCTTATCTATTTGCGTATCAAATTGATATTCCGACCGGTACCCATAGCATTACTTTGCCAAAGAATGAAAAGGTCCGAATTCTGGCCATTTCCGTAGCGGAAGAGGCCCCGGCGGTGCTGCCCGCACAGCCGCTTTATGATGTTCTACCTTCGTCTGAGTCAATGATTGCAACAAAGTAGCACTGGTGCCCTAGGTAATACCCAGAATGGGCTATTGCGAATGGGTACCCCCCACGGTACCCTCGCATTGTTAGCCTTTCGTAACGGTGTCGCAGTAGTTCCCCCGGCGGCAACGAAAAAGATTACTCCCCTCGTGAAATCTCTCCCCTGAGCTTTCGTGTTTTCGGCATTGTTCATGCGTGTGCGGCGAGGCCGCGGTTCCTATTTTGAAGACAACTCTATCGAGGTGCTTAATGTTGAAGCGTACGCTTTCAGGACTTGTGTTTTCCATCCTCTCCGGGGCTCTGGTAGCCCACGCTGGACAATTCTTGGAGGCGCCTGAATATGCGACCGGGACAAGTCCTCAGGCGGTTGCCGTGGGAGATTTCAACGGCGACGGAAAACTTGACGTAGCCGTCGTGAACGGCAACTCCAACACGGTCAGCGTAATGCTCGGAAACGGCGATGGCACGTTCCAGGCCAAGACGGATTTCGCGACCGGAAGCACGCCTAGAGGCATAGCGGTCGGGCATTTCACCTCAAGCGGAAATCTCGATATCGCGGTGACCAATTTCGCAAGCAACACAGTCAGTGTTTTACTAGGCAACGGGGACGGTACCTTCCAGGCGAAGAAAGATACTGCCGTCGGCAGCGGGCCGATCGGCATCGCCGTGAGTGACTTTAACAGCGACGGGAATTCTGACCTTGTAGTCACCAACTCGACCGACCCTGCAGGCACGGTAAGCGTGCTCCTAGGCCAGGGCAACGGCAGTTTCAGCCCTCAGGTAGCCTACGCCGTAAATTCCACGCCGGTGTCAGTCGCTGTGGGTGACTTCAATGGCGACGGCGTTATGGATTTGGTGGTGGCCAACAATAATACCAACGCAAATGTTGTCACCGTTTTGTTAGGCAATTCGAATGGTACCTTCGGGGCAAAGGCATCGCTTCCAGTAGGCAGCGATCCAGTTTCGGTGGCGGTGGCGGACTTTAACAACGATCTCAAGCTCGACATCGTGGTTGCAGACCAGCAGGGCAATACGGTCAGCGTAATGCTCGGCAATGGAGATGGCACCTTCCAATCCCACGTTGAGTATTTCACTGCGGCATCCCCCAACGGGGTAGTCGTGGGTGACTTCAACGGTGATGGCAAGCTGGACTTAGCCGTATCTGCAGGAAATGGCAACACGGTCAGCGTGCTTTGGGGAATGGGCGATGGCACATTCGTAGGACAGGTGAATGCCGGCTCGGGAGACATTCCTCTCGCACTCGCCTCGGGCGACTTCAACGGCGACGGCAAGCTCGACCTGGTCACGGCGAACTCGGGCAGGAATTCCGTCAGCGTCATCCTGAACAACGGAAACGAAACCTTCCAAGCTCGTTCCGATTATCCAGCCGGGGCTGGGCCCTTCTCGGTCGCAGCCGCTGACTTCACATCCAGTGGCATTCTTGATTTGGCTGTAGTAAATACCGGTTCAACCAGCACGGTCTCGATTCTTCTTGGCAACGGCAGTGGTCAGGGCAACGGTACGTTCCAGGGACCAGGCCACTTTAATACTGGTCACGGAACCAACCCTTACGCGGTTGCAACCGGCGACTTCAATGGAGACGGTATACAAGACATGGTCGTGGCAAATTACGCCACGAATACGATCGGCTACATGCAGGGAGTCGGCGACGGGACGTTCCTGCCTCCCGTCACCACGGCAGTCGGCAGCGGGCCGGCGGCGATCGTGGTTGCGGATTTCAACGGTGACGGCAAGCTCGACCTCGCAGTCGCGAATTTCAACAGCAACAACGTCAGCATCCTTCTGGGCAACGGCAATGGCACCTTCCAGGCGGCAATAAACTATGCCGTTGGGAACGGTCCCATATCGTTGGCCGCAGGAACCCTCAAGGGGAGTGGGACGCCGCTTGATCTCGTGGTGGTGAATGAGAGCGATAACACCATCAGCGTTCTCGTGGGCAAAGGCGATGGTACCTTTCCGCAAGTCGTTGGGCCCTATGCCACGCAAACGCCAGCCGGGGGCAATCCTACCGGAGTGGTGATTGGAGACTTCAACAAAGACGGCAACCTTGACCTCGCGGTGGCCGACTTCATCGCGCAAGAAGTCAGCGTTTTCCTGGGCAACGGCGATGGAACCTTCCAGACTGCCACGACCTATCCGGCGGGTGCGAATCCTTCCTCCATCGTCATGGCTGATTTCAATGGCGACGGCAACCTTGACCTGGCAACCACAAGCACGCCGTCGCCAAGCAATCCTGGAAATCTGGTAACGCTGCTTCTGGGTAATGGCAACGGCACGTTTGGTGCGCCAATCCTATTTGGCGTCGGATCGCTGGCCTACTCCGCAGTAGTGGGAGATTTCAACGGTGACGGAGCTCCGGATATCGCGGTCGCAAACGGCGGCGCCGGCAGCGTCAGCGTGCTTCTCAATACCCAAGGCACAAACATCCAAGTGCAGTCTTCCGCCACACCAGCGGTGTATGGCCAGACCGTTCAGCTGGTCGCCAGCGTACAGGAAAGCGTTCCCAACGGCGCAGCGCCAACTGGTACTGTAACTCTATCGAATGGAAGCACGGTCCTGGGCTCGGGAAGCGTAGCAAGCGCCCTCACCGTTACCACGGCTAGCCTTCCGGTGGGTAACAACCAACTCACAGCAGCGTATACGGGCGATGCCAACTATCTGAAGCATACCGTCACATTCGCGCAGATTGTGAACAAGGCAGGGACCACGACCGGGCTGTCTGCGCCGGTCTCGAAATCCGCTCCGAATCAGACCGTTACCTTCACGGCCACGGTTACCTCGAATACAACCGGAGTTCCGACGGGTACGGTGGCATTCATGAACGGCGCCACCTCGTTGTCCATGGTACCGTTGAACGGCAGTGGCGTAGCTAGCTTGTCGGTTGCGTTGCCGCTTGGATCGTATAGCATCACCGCGGTTTACAGTGGCGACGGCAACTTCAACACCAGTACTTCGACTCCTCCTGTGACCGAGCTTGTGCAGAAGGCCGCGACCACGGTCAATCTGTCGGCTCCTAACGCTGCGAACCTGAACCAGAGTGTTACTTTCACTGCTACGGTCGCCCCCGGGGCTCTTGGAACTCCCACCGGTACGGTCACCTTCATGGACGGAGGAACAACTCAAGTTGGCAGTTCGAGCCTGAATGCCAGCGGAGTTGCGACGTTCTCGACCTCAACTCTGGGAGCTGGCACGAACAACATCACTGCCGTGTACAACGGTGACAACAACTACAGTTCGATTACTTCGTCACAGCAATCCGTGGATGTGACTGGCTTCACCGTCTCTTTGGCGGCGCTGTCACCGGCTTCAGTAATGCCCGGTTCGTCCTCTACTGCGAACGTCACAGTCGTATACCTCGGAGGACTCGACCCCTCCAAACTGACACTTACCTGCGCCGTGACTCCGGCCACAAACCCGGCTGCCACTTGCTCTCTGGGTGCGACCTCAGTCACCGGCGCCAACGGCACGGCCGTTCTGACCGTCTCGACGGCTGGACCGCAAGCTGCGCTAGGAACACCGGCTGGCCAACGAGGTTCGGGCGCACTGTTCGCGTTCGGCCTGATCGTTCCGGCTATGTTGCTCGGTGGCGCAGGAATCAGCAAGCCGAACCGCAGAAAGCTTCTCGGCTTCTGCCTGATCTTCCTGGTGCTCGGCGGTTGTATGCTTCAGTCGGCGTGCGGCAGCAGCGGTAGCAGCAGCCATACCTCAACTGGCAACTCCGGTACTCCGGCAGGCAGCTACGCCGTGGTCGTCACGGGTACGGCGAACGGAGTGCAACTGCACACGTCGCCGATGACGCTGAACGTGCAATAGTTAGGTTCAGTTCGTTTCAACTGCGATGGATCCGCTGTCAAAAGCGGATCCATTTTTTGTCCTGTACGAGCTTGATATACTAGGCAAACGGTTTTGGCGAAATTGGCACAACCTTCGTAGCTGCGCCAGTATGGCAGGCCGGGATGGTGGAATTGGCAGACACACTAGCCTTAGGAGCTAGCGCCGCAAGGCATGCAGGTTCGAGTCCTGTTCCCGGCACCATTTTCCCTCGACGGCGTGCAACGAGATTAAGATCTTAAACCGCCTGCGCTCCTCGAACTGTCAGACTTTGCTAAGTGGCAATGGTCTTCCGGCAAGTTCGGTTCCATCTGGCGGATCTTCGTAAACTTCCAACTAGGGCTGCCTGATTCTTTCCCGCTTTTCCACACATGTGTTATTTGACTTGAACATCCCCGGCTTTACATTGGGTTTCATTGTTGACATTTTGAAATGGTAAGTGTAGTTTTGCGGGCAGTTCGGCGAATCGAAGAATCTGACTTATACCGAGTTATATATCTTCGGGGGTTTTGCTCGCCGACTTCCTAGGGAAATCTTGTTTGCCAGCGCCTAGTCATGTGCGGGCGCATAAGTGTGGCTGTTTCCTTGCCTGCAATGTTTGGCGCACTAGCAACTAGGGTCGCCAGTAACAGAAGATGTCGACTCGCCGATCGAAGGTTAATCGATAGCCTTCAGTAACGGGCAACTTTTGGTCGGTGGCGAAGTCGCTTCACGACAGTGGATAAGTTCTGGGGGCCCGTGTCAGTCCGGATCAAGATGGAGATGGAATGAGAATCATGAATCATCCTGCACGCGTTATGCAAACCAGCCGTCTTGGACACTGGCTGCCTTCCGATCCAGAAGTGCTGAACCTCTGGTTGAAAAAGACGATCGACGACGCCGAAAAAAAGAAGGCGCCGTTTCATCCAGTGATTCAGGAATTTCAGAAACTGATCGAGACTGACCCGGTGATGCTGATGTATTTCACGCAGATGTTCGAAGAGCAACCGGGCTTTGCCCCGCCGAAGGGCAGCGGCGACGTCAAGATCAAAAATTACCACCAGATGTTGAGGATCATCAACCATGTTCTGACTACTGCGCCTGAATTCAATTTGACCGGTATGGTGGGATTTCCCATCAATGCAATTCTCGATTTTCCCATGATTACCCCTGCGGGGCTCGCTGCTTTTGTGGCACCTAAAGTGAATGCGATGCTCAAGAAGGTCCTCAAGGTATGGACGGAATTCCTTGACTCGCCTGATTCTCGCTATGTCCTGAATGATTCGCCGACAGGCTGGTTGTCCAAGGAAGCTTTGAGCAAGATTAATATTGACGATTTTGTTCATGATCCCAAAGCTCCGTTCTTTGGTTTCAAGTCTTGGAATGATTTTTTCATTCGAGAGTTTAGGCCGGGTATGCGGCCCGTGGCGGGCGCCCCCAGTGCGATTGCGAGCGCTTGTGAGGCCGCACCCTTCGCGATCAGCACTCAGGTGAAAGAAAGTGACACCTTCTGGATCAAATCGCAGCCTTACTCTTTAAAACATTTGCTCGATGGCAAATTCGTGGAGCAGTTTAAGGGAGGCACGGTCTACCAGGCGTTCCTCAGTGCTGAGAACTACCACCGCTGGCATAGTCCGGTTTCAGGCACCATCAAAATGATTCACCAGGTCGAAGGCACTTACTACGCGGAAGCGGCCGCGGAAGGTTTTGACCCTGCCGGTCCTAATAACTCACAGGGCTACATCGCGCACGTGGCTACCCGCGCGATCATTTTCATCGAGGCAGAAGAGCCGGCCATCGGGTTGATGAGTTTGATCCCCATCGGAATGGCCGAAGTATCTTCCTGCATTGTCACGGTAAAAGAAGGACAAAAGGTTAAAAAGGGCGAGCAGATCGGTTATTTCCAATTCGGTGGATCGACTCACTGCCTGGTATTCAGGCCCGGAGTAATTGCCGAGTTTGCGTTGCAGGCAATCCCGCAAGGAGAAGATGGTGCGAACTCAACCCTTGTCAAAGTGAATTCGCTGCTTGCAATCGCCAGTTGATCAAAACATGAAGTTACTTTTTGCCAATGGCGAGACTCAGCGGCTCCCGGTCACTGAATCTCTCTGCAGGATAACGACGGGCTAGCAGTGATTCCGGAGGTCATCGTGGATCGACGTCGGAGTAAGTCAGTAGTCAGGCAAGGATTTATTCCTCTATTCTGCCTAGGGTTCATAACTCTTGGAGCGTCACGACTAGCCCTCGCAGAAACTCCGAGCAAAAGCATATCTTGCTCGTCCAGGAACACAATTCATGCTGCCGTGGTCGCGCTCGATCAGGTGATCATGGTCAACCGGTTGGGAACGGTGCGACCTGAAGGCATGATCTATGCGCTGCTTGGGGACGTGCGGCCTATCAAAGGCTATGACCTTGAACCCGGCAACGTGCAATTGAGGTCTGACAAGCGTCCGCGTCCGTTGGTGCTTCGCGTTCATGAAGGGGATTGTCTTGAGATTGCTTTCCAGAATTTTCTAAGTAAAGATCCACAGCCCGTGGCCGCGGGAGTTACAAGCCTGCAGGCCGTAACCCGCAATGCTTCGATTCACGTAGCGGGAATGCAATTGGTGAAGGGCATCACCGACGATGGAACCTACGTTGGCGCCAACCCCAAGGTCAAGGAAAACTTCAGCGGCGTGGTGCCTCCCGGGGGCTCGGCCACATACACGCTATATGCCGCCGCGCAGGGCTCGTATCTGATGTACAGCACGCCCGGTGATTTCAACGGCTTCAATAGCCCACCGCCCGCCCCGAACGAGCAATTAGCCCTCGGTCTGTTCGGTGCCGTAAATGTCGAGCCGCCAGGAAGCGAATGGTATCGCAGCCAAACCAGCCATGAGGACTTTCTTCGCGCCGCGAAGAAGATTCCTGATGCTCAAAGTCTGACCGGCTATCGCTACGAGATTAACTATGACGCCACAGACTCGAGCGGCAAGCCGATCTTAAAGATGCTCGACCAGAATAATCAGATCGTCTACGGCGATTTGACCGCGGTCATCACGGGACCCAATCACGGCATGTTACCCCCGCGGCCCGAGAATCCGGCGCTGCCTCACCGCGAGTATCCCTATCGGGAAATTACTGTTCACTACCACGAATCGCAGGATGTTGTGCAGGCATTTCCTTGGGCCTACGACACAAACAACTCGCAGATCGCCGATGTGAATGCAGGACTGGACGGATTCGCCATCAACTACGGCGCTGCGGGCATCACCGCCGAGGTCATCGCGAACCGGCTACACCTGGGTCCGGCGCGCGATTGTCAGGACTGCAAGTTCGAAGAGTTTTTCCTGAACTCGTGGACCGGCGGCGATCCAGCAATGATCGTCGATAATCCAGCCAATCTGCCATGTAAAGACGATCCACCGAAGTACCAGATGCTCGCAATCTCTGAGGGGAGCACGACGAACCCATGTACGCCAGGCAATACTCCGGCGGCAACGAAGGCGTGGTACCCGGATGACCCGTCGAATGTCTATCACAGCTACTTGGGCGATCACGTTCAATTCCAGATTGTCCATGCAGGCGCGTCGGTGCATCACGTACATCATCACCACGCGCATCAGTGGGTGCACACGCCCGACAGTCCGGACACCAGCTATCTCGATAGCCAGGCAATCGGGCCGGGTTCGTCGTTTACTCTCGACCTGGTCTATCAAGGCAGCGGTAATTTAAACCTGACCGCTGGCGATTCGATTTTCCATTGTCATTTTTATCCGCACTTCGCGGCTGGCATGTGGGCGTTGTTCCGTGTGCACGATGTTTTCGAAGAGGGCACCGCGCTCGACGCCAATGGCCGCCCGTTGCCGGGGTCTCGTGCCTTGCCCGACGCTGAAATCAAGACGGGAACCCCCATCCCCGCCGTGATTCCGCTGCCCACGCAAGGCATGGCCCCGATGCCGGAGAAGGTTGAGATTGTCGATGGCGAGGTTCGCGTAGATGGGCCGGGCCATCCCGGCTTTCCGTTCTTCGTACCCGGAATTGCGGGTCACCGCCCACCACATCCGCCACTCGACTTTGCCAAGGAAGACGATGGTGAGGAATTGAACGGCGGTTTGCCGCGTCATCTCATTCTCAACGCCAATATAACGATTGAGAAGCCCACCACCACCGATTTCACCAAGGACATTGACTCAATCACAGCGATCCAAGTGCCGGAAGCAGGGACACCGCAGGAGCAGACGGCGATGCAGTTCTTCGGTCAGCGCGCGCATAAGAGCTATACGCCGCTGGGCGTGGCGGCAGATTTTGTGGTGAACGGTCTTCCACGCAAGTCCGCAACGAATCCCACGGGCGCGCAGTCTGGAGCGCCTTTCGCCGACCCCGGCGTGGATGAAAACGGCAACGCCGTTGGCGACCTGCTCAATGGAAAGCCTCGGCGATACAAAGGCGTCAACCTTCAAATCAATGCGGTGCTGAACAAGAAAGGCTGGCACTATCCGCAACAGCGAATGATCGCCCTTTGGGATGATGTCGAGGCCATTCGGAACGGCACCCTTGCTCCGGAACCATTCTTTTTCCGCGCTAACGCCGGTGACTTAGTGGAGTATTGGCACGCCAACTTAGTGCCCGCATACTACGAATTGGATGACTTCCAGGTGCGCACACCTACTGACATTCTTGGTCAACACATCCATCTAGTGAAGTTCGACGTCCTGGCCTCTGATGGAGCTTCTAACGGTTTCAACTATGAGGACGGTACCTTCAGTCCCGACGAAGTCCGCAGCCGGATTCAAGGGATCAACGAAACCGGGGGCCTCTGCACGTCTTACGATTGGTCATCGCAGACCTGTAAGTCGAAGATGAAGCTCACGCCGAAGGCGATTAAAGCTTTCGGTAATGGTCCTAAGAATGGTCCGCAAGATATGTGGCTGGGAGCGCAGGCCACGGTGCAACGCTGGTATGTCGATTCCCGGTTTAGCAGCCAGAACAACGACGACCGCACTTATCTAACGATTTTCACTCACGACCATTTCGGTCCTTCGACGCACCAGGAGTCTGGACTCTACGGCGGATTGCTCATCGAACCTCGCTGCTCGGTTTGGACTTCGCCAGACGGTAGGCAACAGTATGGAACGAGAGACGACGGCGGCCCGACCGGTTACGCCGCGAATATTATTCCGTCCGTGAAACCCTCCGCAGATTACGCAGCTACGGACTGCAAGCCAATTGAGAGTTACCGTGAATTCGCGCTGGCGTGGGGAGACTTGCAGCTCGTGTATCAACCCACTAGCAAAAGCCAGGCGGATTGTTACCCTGGTCAAACTCCCAATACCACCGAGTGCAAGCCTTTGCCGCCCGGAGGCACTTATACCGGATGGGCCGATCCCGCGAATTCGATTAATTGTCCCGGTTGCTCAATCACGGTACCGACGCCCCCGACTCCGCCTTACATCAAGATGAATAACGGCTTCGGTTATGCCAACTCGCCTCCGACGCCTCGTCTGGTAAGCGACTTCGGCAACGGTGTCTTCTCGATGAACTATCGCGCCGAGCCGCTGCCTTTGCGAGTTTTCGTGCCGCCAGCCGGTGCGAACCCGGCCGCCACGCCAGTGGCGACCGATCTGTCACACGTGTTTCGTTCGATTCCCCGTTATGACCCTGCGATGAGCACGCAGCCCAAGGCACTCAGCTTGCTGGATCCCTCTTGTCGCGGAGCGTCCTGCTTCAAGTTCCCAGTCGATTGTCATAGTCCAAAGGTTGAGCCGGGACCGGAAAACGGCTGCGGAGTGTTGCCCACCGATCCCTACACGCCACTGTTCCGCGCCTATGAAGGCGATGACGTTCAGGTCCGCGTACTCGCAGGAGCGCACACCTCCATGCACGATTTCACGCTGCATGGAATGAAGTGGCTATTCGAGCCTTTCAATAAGAACTCCGGTTACCGCAACAGCCAATTCGTGATTCTCTCCGAGCACTACGAGTTTCTTTTCAAAATGCCGCCGGTTGCGCCAGGCCAACCCAAGCAAACCACGGCGGACTATATTTACAATCCAAGCGCTTCGTTCGAAGGGCTGGTGAATGGCACATGGGGAATTCTGCGCTCGTACAAGTCGGACGCTCCGAACCTTTCGCGGTTGCCAAACAATCCGACCGCATCTCCTGCGGCCCCCGCCATTAGTGTTCCATCCGGCACGTCGAAATGTTCAGGCACTGCCGTAGTGCAGCCGGTCTCCGAACCTCCGTGTCTGCGTGAATTCAATGTGGTTGCGATAAGTGCCCGTGAGGCTTTCGGAGACAGCAACGGCTTGGTCTATAACTCGCGAGGCGCTCAGACTACCGCGGTCCCGACAGGCGGATCAGGTCCAGTTCCAAATCCCACCTTCGGCAACAATCCTTTGTATGACCCAGACGCGCTAGTCTATGTGCTTGCAGACAGTAATGGAAAGCCTCTTCCCCCAAAGAATCCTGAACCTCTGGTCTTGCGCGCTAACGCTGGCGATTGGATCAAGGTCAAACTTACAAACCATTTCCACTCGAAGGATCCGGTCTTCATCACCGATCAAAAGGTGGCGAGAGTCGACCAATACACCAGCGGGTATACCCAGTTCCCGGTGAAGACTTCTACCTCCGTTGGGCTGCATCCGCAGTTAGTTGGTTTTGACGTAACCAGAGCGAATGGTTTGAATGCTGGACTGAATCCAGTGCAGACCGCAGCGCCTGGAGAGCCCGTGGAATATCTCTGGTATGCCGGCGACTTACAGTATGCTGGCGGAAAGTGGATCGCGGAACCGATGGAGCTTGGGGCCATCAACCTGATGCCCTCCGATCCGCTGTCTCAGGTTTATCACGGCCTGTTCGGTTCGCTGGTGATCGAGCCGAAGGGATCAACTTGGCGTGCGGACACGGACTATCGCGCATCTGGCACGGTATTCCCAGCCCATGGCACACCGTTTCGCGAGTTCGTGTTGATGGCGCAGAACGATATCAACATGCTCGTCAATGGCAATTCATTTTACAAATCCGGCGCGGGTAATGGTCAATCCGCATTCAATTACCGTAGCGAGCCGTTCGCCTATCGCTTCGGAACTTTCATGAATGGCGCAATGGGAAGCAACGCGCCGGCAAACTGGAGCGATCTATCCCAGACCGATCTCTCCAACATAGGGAATTTTCAATTCAGCAGTATGGATACGACGCTGGCGGCGTCTGACACTCTTGTTGCCGCCGACCCGCAAACTCCCATTTTCCGCGCGCCCGGCGGAATGCCCGTTCGTTTTCGCCTGGTCGATCCGGGCGGCATCGGCGATAACCAGCAAGTCTTCGAACTGACGGGGCACGTCTGGGAAGAGGAACCGTTCCAGCAGAATTCGACGGTGCTTGGCCACAACCCACTCTCGCAGCACAGCGGAACCACGGCCGCGTACGGTCCAACGTCGCACTACAACATTCTGATTGATAGCGCCGGCGGAGCCGACAAAATCCCCGGCGATTATCGCTACAGAAGTTGGACGGCCAATCAGTATCAGATCGGCATGTGGGGTTTATTCCGCGTGGGACCGGGAACCTGCTCGCCGCAGTGTCCCGATACCGTCACCATTAGTTCGGTGCAAGAATCCGGATCGAAGTTCGTTGTGCAAGGAGTGCTCACCGTTTCTCCGGAGACGAAAACCTTTGCGAACTCGGTGACGATCCATTATGGCGACCAGTCCGGTGAGGCCGCAGTCAATTCTGCGGATGGGACGTGGACATTCAGCGCCCCCGGTTCTATTCCCGCCACACTCACGGCTGTTAGCAAAAATGCCGGCGAAGCCGTCTACTCCAGTTATCGAACTGAGTCGCCGGTGGTTCCAAAGAGCGTGCAGGCCAAGCCAAAGGAGAAGCGCAAATTCACGCGCAGGTAACAGAAACGTGAGGGTACGAATCAATGCCGGAAGCTGCTCGCGGTCAGTCGCTCTGGCGGTGATGTCTGTCGTCGCGTCTTCGTCGTACGCGCAGATGGCACCGTCACCGGCGCGAGTCGTCGAAGAGGGAATTGCGGTTGAGTTCGCTACTGAAGGGACGATGGGCCATGCCCAGGCTCGCTCTGGAGACGATGTGCGCTTTCGTTTTCGTATCTCTGACACGGCGAGCGCGAGCCCGTTGCGAGGGCTGAAGCCTGCCGCATGGCTCGATTTGCGGCGACCGGGGCAGCCTTCCGATCCAAAGAGTTGCACGAAGAAGGTCGCGGCATTCCTCGGCGACAGTCTAGTGTCGGTGCCGCAGGTCGATCTCAACGCATGGTATGTGCTGGCTATGAACGAGGATGCCAGCATTTCGGTCGTCAATCCGCGCTTTGGATTCGGTGGCTCGCAGCTTCTCAACATGGTATTTCTCGATAGTCCGGCCGAAGACTGGGCGCTCACTGCGGATCAGCAGCGCCTTTTCGTCTCCACGCCCGACTCGGGCCGCGTCGCGGTTGTAGATGCCGCGTCGTGGAAAATCATGGCTCGACTCGACGTGCCCTCTCGTCCGGGGCGTGTCGCACTTCAGCCGGATGAAAAAAACTTGTGGGTTTCCGATACCGGAGGAGTTGTGGCATTCGATCGCCAGACGCTGAAGTTTTCCGCACGTATCCCCACGGGCGCGGGACCGCACGAGTTCGCATTCAGTTCTGACAGCCGTTTCGTTTTCGTCACCAACCACGACGCCGGCACGGTGTCGGTAATCGACGGTGCAGAATGCCGCAAGATCGCCGACGTTTCCAGCAGTGGCCATCCTTCGTCAGTGACGTTTTCCGAATTGTCCCGGACCGTGTACGTCGCCAATGACGACGAAGGAATTGTTGCGGTGAGTACGCGCGGTACGCTTGTCGCGCATATAAAAGCGAGTGCAGGGATTCGACAGATTCGCGCAGCGCCCGGCGGAAGGTTTATTTTTGCAGTAAGTCCCAGTAAAGAGCAGTTACACATCATCGATGCGTCATCGAATCGCATGGTGCAAACCGGCGTGATTCACGGCGGCCCGGATCAGGTTACATTCTCCAGCACACTCGCATACGTGCGCCGCCGTTCCGATGCAACCGTAGTGATGGTCCCTCTCGATCGCATTGGTTCTCCGGATGCGCCTCTGCCGCTCGTGGATGTTACCGGCGGCCAACTTCCTTTCTCGCAAGGCTCGCGGCCGACTCCTGCGGATTCTATCGTCCGTGTACCCGGGTCAAATGCCGTGCTGATGGCGAATCCCGCCGATCGTGCTGTGTATTACTACCAGGAAGGCATGGCCGCTCCGATGGGGCAGTTTCAGAATTACGGCCATGAGCCGCGCGCGGTCATGACGGTCGATCGTAGCCTCGAAGAAGAATCGCCCGGTCTCTATCAGACGGTTGGGCGGGTGCCAGAGGCGGGCGTTTATGACGTGGTGTTTTTCCTGGACTCACCACGAGTCGTGCATTGTTTCGAGTTTGAGGCCACTTCGGCAAGCGGGGAACCGGTAAGACCCAGAGCCGTCGTGGTCCTTTCCGCGAGCGAGAAAAACTTGCAGACCGGACGGGCCGCACGTCTCCGTTTCCAGGTTATTGACGGAGATACGCGCGATCCAATCAAGAATCTCCATGATCTGCGGGCCCTGGTGTTCGCGCAACCGGGAGTCTGGCAAATCCGGCAGGCTCTCATCGAGTCCGCGCCCGGTTTCTACGAAACGGAGTTCACTCCACCGTCTGATGGAGTCTATCAAGCCTACTTCGAGTCGCCTTCTCTCGGACTGCGCTTTAACAGCCCACACGTTGTGACTTTCATCGCGAGCGACCAGGCCCAAACCAAATCGCAAACCATAGGAGCACCTGAATGAGCACGACTGGGAACGTAACGCCAGCGGCCGCGCCTGAGCTGCCCAAAACCCCCGACCAGCAGATTGTCAGTTACAAGATTCACCCCGGCCTCGGCATTGCGCGCGTTGGAAACAGTCCCACGGAGTTTTACGTAGGGCCGCTCGCTCCCGGGGAAGTTCCCAGCCCGGAAGGCGGATTCAAGGATAAGATGGGCCGCATCAAGCGGCAGGCGGCGGAGTTCCGTGTCTATGGTTACAACAAAGATGGTATCGCGGTAAAGGAAATCACGGCCGATGACGCCGAGATCGCCTGGAACGTTCACCTCGTGAATCGAAAGGCCGAACATTTTCAGTTCGCCGGACGCTGGTGGCAGAGTCAATATCCGGAGTGGTATAAAGACAATCCCAACAACCCTCCGCTACGCAACCAGGAGATTCTCGATCCAGCGGAGCGAGCAAAAAAATTGGTGATCGATCCCGGCCCGCGCGAGATCAAGGGCCGCCGCGTCAAAGGCAAAGATTATCAGTTTGACAACGGCACATTTGGTCCACTGCCTTACACGGTGGTTTCACTCGCGCCGTTGGCGGAGCTAGGTTCCAACCCCAGCACGGCGTATCGAATTAAAGGAAGCCGCACCGGCAACATTAATCAGATCTATAAGAATCCTGGCAACGATCCCGGCCCGCAGATCGCTGAACTTTGGAAAAAATATCCCGGGCAGGTGATTCCGCCGGTGTCTGTGTCACCCAAAGTCCAGGTGCCACTCGGTGAATTACAGACCGATGAAGAAGGCCGCCTATGGGTGCTGGGCGGACTTGGCAACTCCGATTCTGTAATGCCTCTCAATGACATTGGATTCCTGAATGTTGGAAACTACTACGCCAACAACGACTATTGGTATGACGATACCTCTGACGGTCCGGTGAAGGCCTCGGTGATCCTGAAAGATGGGAGTTCTTTCGAGGCCGAGCCTGCATGGGTGTTAGTCTCTCCCCCAAAGTATCCTGTTGCCGCGCGCTGTCTTACGACTCTGTATGAGATCGCAGAAGAGACGTGGATTAAGAAGAATGGTGGGCCGAAAGGCGACGCGCCACCCTCGTTCACGAATGATATCTATCCGGTGCTGGCGCGCCTTCAGCAGTATCACTGGCTCAACGCTGCGGCCTTCCGCGGTCATGGCCCGGGGCCGGGACAGGGCGGTGACTTTTTCGACCAGGCAGGCAAGCCCATTGCACCGCTCTATACCAAAGGCAAAGCGTACAGTGCTTTGAAAAAGAAGATTATCGGCCGCCTGCGCCCACCGGAGCTATTGGGCGTTCCAGATTCCAAGACTACTGACACCCGCGAATCGAGACAATGGGCAAGCTCGAAGTACATGCCACAGATGTCCGGGGACGGCGGAGAGGCGTCGGTAACCCAGGACAGTTCGCCGACCTCTCCTTCGGGCGAGTTCTATGGCAGTTATTACGTCACCTGGTTGACGCTCACGAAAACGCAATACAGAAACTTTCAACTGTGGGCGGATGATAACTTCAAGGACGACTGGCAAGGTTCCGAGCCCAAGGTGGTTCCTATCTGGGAGTACTCAGTCGCCGAGCAGCCTGCCATGATCGACAAAGGTGCACTCGACCCTTGCATTGGTGGCGCATTCTATCCGGGTATCGAGATTACTTATATCGCCACTTATCCTGAAACTTGGTCCGACCTATGTCGCCTCGACCAGAAGAAATTCGCGCCGGGTGACATCACCTGCTGGATGGCGCTCCCCTGGCAAGCTGATTTTTCCGAGTGCAATACGAATTGGTGGCCGGCGGCTCGTCCGGACAATGTTGTGCCGGAAGCTGAATACGAACAGATTCTCGCCAATTACAGCGAGGCGCTCGAAGGAAACCTTGAGGCTGTTCTCGCGAACAGGCCGCTATGGATTCGAGGTATCGCTACGGTATCGCCGGCCCTCGACAACGCGATGGTCCACGCCTGGAAAGATTTTGGATTCATTGTGCCGAAAAAATATCCGCGAGAAGGGCCCAACGCGCGGACCGCTTACGTCGAGACCGAGCGCTCGCCCTATGCGACCGCGACGATTCGAGATGCTTTCTACTATCTGATGAACATTGAGACCCATGAAGGCTTCCTGCCCAAGGCGCACGAGATGGTGAAAGGCATGCTGAAAGAGGCGTGGCGGAATCAGGAACTTATGATGGCCGACCCCGAACAGGTGTGGAAGTTCTTCCCCTTCACACAGGATGCGTTCGATGCGCGCATGCAACTGATCTACGACAATTACGTGCGCGACAATCAGGATCCCGATGTCTTTGCTGCCGATTTACAATTCCCTCTGGCCAAGATTATCGACAATGTGCTGCAGTTCGCCCCTTTCAATCAACTCGATGGCGCGTGGCTTCGTCACATTACTCCCGACGGCCCCCTAGCCAACATCAACGAGCTTCTCTTCCGCATCCGCATGGACGAACTCGGCGACGGAAACGTCGAACAGAACCATGCCAACGTATACACCGATCTGCTGAGAAGCGTGAACATCTATCTTCCCGACTTGCACACGCGCGCCTACGCCGATAATCCCGCGCTGCTCAATTCGTCCTTCACCACCACGGTTTTCCTGCTCGCCATCTCTGAGTTCAACGACGAATTCTTTCCTGAGTTGCTGGGCATGACACTCGAGTTGGAATGGGGATCGGTCTCATTGCCCCGGCAGGTCAATCAACTCATCGCTTACGGCATTACGCCGCAGTACTACAAATTGCACGTCGGTATCGACAACGCGTCGGAAGGCCACGGTGCGATCGCCAAGGAAGCCGTGGAAATGTACCTGCAAATGGTGCGCCAGCAAGACGGCGAGGAAGCGATGCAGGCAGCCTGGAAGCGCATCTGGAACGGTTATGTCGCCTTTGGGACTCTGGGCAGTCTGGGCGCAGATCTCGCCGAGCTTCCCACTCCGCAGGATCAGGGACCCAGCGACCTTTGGAACCAGATGGCCGCAATGATCGCATCCAAGGCGCAGTATGCCAGCCTGATGCATGGTGACATCATGCTCGGCGAGAACCGGCTGAATGACTGGTTCGAAGATCCATTCGGCCTGCTGGAGGCGCTGCAGGAGGCGGGTATCGTGATTCCCGGAAATCTGGATAGTCCTATATTCAGGCTCATGGGTTTTAACGGGCCCATGTACAAAGTCTTCAACGACGAGCAGCAGCGACTATGGCAACGCTGGGTGCTCTCCTTGCCGTCAACCCAAGGCAAACGGCCCCCGCGCCTCAAGGCATATAAGAAAGGAGGAGCGCAGTCGGCGGTGTACAACAACATGCGAATCGTGGTCGACATGCTGCGCGCGAGACAGCAGGGAGCGACAGGCCACATCGTACGTTTGCAAGGGCCCGATCCGAAAAATCCTGATCAGAAAACTACCATGACCATTCATGAGTGGTTCAATCTCGGCGCAAACCTTGTTGGCGATAATCAAAAAGAACAATTGCGGGAGGCTGATGATCTGCTGCTGAAGGCGCTGTCAGACGAGGCCAACGGCTGGATCGTCAAGCGTGACGTGCTGAAAAGCCCGATGGTCACGGCGATGGCCACCGGGATTGGCGATATGGCAGATGCCTTCCGGGAGATCGCTCCGAATGCCGAATCGGACGATGGCAAGAGCCTTATTTATCTGGCTTGCCTGGTGAATTGGATTCAGGCGGGCTGCCCGATTGAAGGCGATCTGCGCGCGAAAGCGGCCGTTGCCGCCGCACCTTTACGCCCACCGAGGCCGTTCCGCTATCCGTGGGGCATGGGGAAAGTTCACTAATGGCAGATTGTGGAATGAGAGAACTAGTCGTGTTAGGCGCAGGCCCGAGTGGATCGGCGGCCGCCGCGGAGTTGGCGCGTCGAGGTTGGCCGACGTTGCTTGTTGGACGGAGTTGCGATCGCCGCCCGAACATCGGCGAGTGTCTGCCGCCAGGCATCCGTCCGACGCTGGAGAAGGCTGGGGTATGGGAAGCATTTCTGCGGGCCGGTCATACTCCATCGGTCGGTATTCGTTCGAGTTGGGGATCGGATGAGTTCGCTGACCGCGATTTTCTTTTGAGCCCTTATGGCGCAGGTTGGCACATCGACCGCGCCCGCTTCGATGCCATGATGCGCGACTCTGCCCTGCGCAGCGGAGCTGAATGGCTAGAGTGCTTAGCGCTTCGTGATGTCGAACCCACTCAGGAGGCTTGGCGCATCAAGCTCTCCACAGATTCAGGCGAGCGCTCGATTGATAGTCCATTCGTCATCGATGCGACTGGGCGAGCCTGCGTCTGCGCTCGCCGCGTTGGCGCCAAACGGGTCGCGATGGATCGCCTCGTGGGCGCAGCGGGCTACTTTTCATTCCGTGCTCCGTCCTCGATGATGGAGCCGGTATTGCTTCTGGAAGCGGCGGAAAATGGATGGTGGTACACGGCCCCGCTGCCCGAGGGAAAGCTGATTGCGGTCTTTCTGACAGACGCGGACTTTATCCAGCGCGAGAAACTCACCCAGCCGGACCGGTGGATGGCGCAACTCTCCTCGACGGTCGAACAGAGCCGGCGTATTCAGAAGCATGGACTGTCTCTCGAGGGCGAGATTCGCATCGTACCAGCAGAAAGCTCTTTCCTCGACCGCGTCGCAGGAGACGGTTGGCTCGCAGCAGGGGATGCCGCAGCATCCTTCGATCCTTTATCGGCGCAGGGAATTACGTCTGCCATTAACTCCGGCTTGGATGCCGCTCATGCCGCTGCCGCGTGGTTGAGTGGAGATCAAAAGGCGCTTATAGCCTATGCGGATCGCGTGCGCCGCAGTTATGCCGAATATCTGACCCACCGCAGTGTCTATTACCAAATCGAACGGCGATGGCTAAATGGCGACTTTTGGAAGACGCGACACGCGCTTCCCTCAGTCTTTTCGGCGAGAGGGACATCCGCGTGCGCGTGAGAGTCTGGACGTTCTCGTTTGCGCTGTCCTTGGCGCAAGTATTCTCCGCGCTCTCCGTTGCCGAACAACCGCGTGTTCCCGACACTGCTGTTCAGGATCAAGACGGCCGCCGCCTCTCGTTCTATAGCGATCTCGTTAAGGGGCACACCGTGGTGATCGATTTCATTTTCACAACGTGCGCAACAGTCTGTCCCATGCTCACCGCGAATTTTCGGCAAGTTCAGAAGGAATTGGGAGACAATGCTCGCGACGTGCGGCTGATCTCGGTTAGCGTCGATCCCGCAGTTGATACTCCAGCTCGGCTAAAGCATTTTGCCGACGAATATCACGCGGCGCCCGGATGGTCGTTCATTACCGGCGATAAGACCGAAATCGACCGACTGCTGAGCGCTCTCGGTGTGCCCGTACAGAACAAGCTGGAACACACATCCGCCGTGCTGATCGGCAACGATGTCTCTGGACACTGGCAGCGCGTAAGCGGATTGGCGTCTTCCTCGGTAATTCTGCATACCGTGGAGGAAGCCGCAGCCAGCCAGCCAGAGAGTCCGGCGGCAGCCCAAGCGTCTGCTTATTTCCCGGATGTCGAACTGCTCACTCAGGATGGCGTCAAGGTGCACTTCTTTGACGACGTGCTCCGGGAAAAGACCATCTTAATCAATTTTCTATTCACCTCGTGTACCGCAATCTGCTCTCCGATGACGGCAAATCTTGCGCGTGTGCAGAAACGCTTAGGCGAGCGTGTCGGACGCGATATTGTCATGATTTCTATCACTGTCGATCCGGAAGCCGATACGCCGTCAGTGCTCAAAAGCTACGCTGCGAAGTTCGGAGCCAAACCGGGCTGGTATTTTCTTACCGGCAGCAAGGCGAACATTGACGCGGTCTTATCCAAACTCGGCGGCTACGTCAAGGACAAGAACGAGCACTCCAGCGTAGTGATCGTCGGCAATGTCGCGCATGGGGGCTGGCAGAAAATGCTAGGCATCGGTAATCCGGACGCGATCGCCAACGTGGCCCTCGATCTCGCCCAGTGACCGGAATCCCGATAGCTGGAATAATTCCGAAATGATCAGAGGATCCCTACTGATCGCCGCGTTGCTTTGGATCGGTCTTATTACTACCCAAGCTAGTACTCAAGAGCACGGGCGCGAAATATATCGGCGCGGCACGGTGTCGGGTTCGAGCGTGGGTACAGCGGCAATTGGTACAGATGCTGTGCTCCTGCCGTCGTCATCCTTCGCTTGCGCAACCTGTCACGGAACTCACGGCGAGGGCGGACATGAGAGCGGCGTCGACACGCCGCCGTTGAACTGGAAGCGGCTGATTTCGCCATCCGTCTCGTCAGTCACCGGAAGACGAAGAGACGCATATACTCCCGAGACCCTCCGGCGAGCAATCACTGTGGGCGTGGACCCCTCCGGAGCACACCTGTACCCGGGCATGCCGCGTTACACCATGCCGGACAAAGATCTCACCGAACTGCTGGCATACCTCGAACGCCTCGGCGACGATCAAGACACCGACCCCGGAGTGACAGCCACGAGCATTCGGATAGGCGCGGCGCTTCCTCTGAGCGGACCGCTCGCGCCGGCGGGAGGAAGCATTCGCGAGACCCTCGAACGTGTTTTCGCTGAGGCCTCGCGCAATGGTGGGATCTATGGACGGAGCATCGATCTCGTAGCGGAAGACTCGCTAGGGACCGCTGCCGGCCTGCTCGACGCAACCCGCCACTTAGTTAACGATGATCGCGTCTTTGCCATGGCCGCAAGTCTTCATGCGGGCGACAGCACGGACGCGGTTCGTCTGTTGGAGGGTGCGGAGGTCCCTCTCATCGGACCGGTGGGCCTGTCGCCACATGAGAACGGCATACCCAATGCTTATGTGTTCTACTTGCTGCCGAGTTTTTATGACCAGGCTCGCGCGATTGTCGATTTCATCGCGGCGCGCGATGCACCACGCCGTCCGCGTCTCGCGGTGATCTACGGAGAGACCAACATCGACCGTGACGTTGTAGAAGGGCTCCGCGCTCAAGCGGCGCTTCACGGATTGGAAATTGTTGCAGAGGCGCGCGACGCTCCGAATGCGACTGGCGCGGTTCTTTCCAGGCAGCCCGATTATCTGATTTTTGCAGGAGATGGCGTCGGTATCGCGGATGTTGCCAAGATCCTGGACCAGAGCAACCCCGCTATAGTCTTGGTCGGCTTCATCTCCACAGAGGAAAGCGGCATAGCATCGCTGCCATCACGTGTAGCCGCTCACGCGCTGTTTGCCGCACCGACTCTGCCCCCTGACTCCTCCCACGCTGCTGCTTTCTTCTCGCTTATGCAAGCCGGGCATTTTCCAAAAACCTATCTCGGCTTTCGATCCGCGGCGTTCGCTGCTGGCAGTGTTCTCTTGCAGGCACTCCGTTCCAGCGGAAGCCGTCCCAACCGCGACGAACTGGTGCGCACGCTGGAGCACCTTCAGCACTTCGAAACTGGCGTAACGGCGCCTCTAACGTTTGGCCCCAACCAGCGCGTAGGCAACGCCGGAGCGGTCATCTTAGCGCTCGATCCGTGCAGCCATGACTTCGTTGCGGTGAGCGACTGGATCACTCCGCAGACCGGACGCTAGGCAAGCGCCTGCACGGCAAAAGACTGACACTCGGCCTGAAGCAGAGCGAACAGTTGATCCATGTGTTCTTGCCTGGTGCGAAAGTTCACCGGATTGATGCGAAACCACGATTTTCCTTTTAGCTCAGTGGTTGAGATCCAGAACCTGCCGCCTCGCTCGATCCGCTGTGCCACCTCAGCATGCAGCTTTTTCGAATCCTCTTCGGAAATCTCTGCGCCTTTGTAGCGAATGCAGATCGCCGACATCGGCGGGACGCAGGCCGGCTCGAACTCAGGATGCTTCTCAGCCAGAGCATAAAGATGCTTTGCCTGGTGAACATTGTTGTCGATCCACTCCCCGATTTGCCGTGCGCCATATCGTTTGAAGCTCATCCAAACTTTCAGGCTGCGAAAACGGCGCGATTGCTCGAAGCCATGCACGTAATACTGGTAGCGCTCATTGGCTTGGTCGAGCTCGTCGGTAAGATACGAAGGCTTTATGCCGAAGGAGGCCGTGAGCCGGTGCTGATCTTTAACCAGCACTGCTCCGGCATCAAGTGGAGCGTAGAACCACTTGTGCGGATCGATGGTAATGGAATCCGCTAACTCGAGGCCACGGTCGCGCATCGGCCACTGGTGCGAAAGCAGCATCCCTCCGCCGTACGCTGCATCCATGTGTAGCCACAGGCCCTCGCGATCGGCGATGCGACGCAGCGCCCGGACATCATCGACCGCGCCGGTGTTCGTAGTTCCGAACAACGCCGCAATACACATCGGACGAATGCCATTTTTCTTATCTTTCGCGATCGCGTCCTCAAGCGCATCGAGCCTAACTTGAAAATTAACATCGGTTGGGATTGCGCGGAGCGCATTCCGGCCCAGTCCGATGGCGTCGACGGATTTGTCGAGCGAAACGTGACGCTCCTCTGAGACGTAGACCGCCCAGCGATCCTCGATGCCGTCGTGTTGTGCGCGATCACTGGTCACGGCATCCCGTCCCAGCTTCAGGCCGATAAAGTTGGCCATCATTCCACCGCTGGTGAGGTTACCTCCAGCGTTTTCATCGTATCCGCAAAGATCCGTCAGCCAGCGCACTACCCTGCGCTCCATGGCCACCGCTGACGGCCCGATTGAGTATGCGCCTACATTCTGGTTGATGGCCGAACAGATGAAATCCGCAATCGCACCCACGGGATTAGGAGACGGAGTGATCAATCCCATGTATCCAGGATGGCCGACGTTTGTGCAGTAGGGAAGCAGCTTGTGCTCAAGTTCGTCAAGAAGGTCGTTTGGCGAGCTTGGGTCGACGGGTAGAGATTCATGAAAGAGTTGATTTACCGTACCCGGCGCCACGTCTGGAAATACGCGCTTTCCTTCGATCTGGTCAAAATATTCGGCCAGCAGGTCCACTACCCGGTGGCCCAAGTCGCGAAATTCTCTCGGATCCATTCATTATCACCCGTGGCTATTCTACGACCTGCCACACTGCGGCAGCTCTCCGTTTGTTGCGGTCAAACTCTGGTGGCGAGGTGAAGCTGCTTCCTTGCGTAGCTGGAAAGCAGCTTCCCGGGATTTGGGCGTTCCAAGCCTCCCTCGCCCGACTTGCACCGGGTCTGATCCAGGCACTAATTTGTAAGGATGATCTTCCCCCGCAGTAGCGGAATCCTGCTGCACGTCACTTCCTTGCCGGGGCCTCACGGAATCGGCGACCTGGGGGCGTGCGCTCACCGGTTTGTCGACTTTCTAGCCAAGTCCGGACAGACAATCTGGCAGGTGTTGCCGGTGAGTCCCACCGGCTATGGAGACTCGCCTTATCAGTGCTTTTCGGCTTTCGCAGGCAATCCGCTTTTGATCGACTTGATGAACTTGCAGGAGCAAGGTCGGCTCGAACCAGCAGATCTCGGGACCCTATCGCAACTTCCAGAAGACTATGTCGATTACGCCAAGGTAATCGAGCTTAAACAGGCGCTCCTCCGCAAGGCTGCTCGACACTTCTTTTTCAATTCAAGTGAAGCTGATTCACATTCTTTCACGGCATTCTGCGAAGATAACGCTTGGTGGCTCGACGACTATGCGCTATTCATGGCGGGAAAGGATTTTCATCACGGTGTGGTTTGGGCGGAATGGGAGACTGGCCTCGCGCGTCGAGATCCCATCGCGCTGTCACAATGGCGCGAGAAACTATCGCGGGAGGTCGAGGTTCACAAGTTTGCCCAGTTTGAGTTCTTCAGACAGTGGGGGGATCTAAAACGTCGTTGCCGGCGTCACGGCATTCGCATCATGGGGGATATTCCAATTTACGTTGCCCATGACAGCGCCGACGTTTGGGCCCATCGCGAAATGTTTCAGCTCAATGCGGATGGAAGACCGACCGTGGTGGCGGGAGTTCCACCCGATTACTTCAGCGCGACCGGTCAACTCTGGGGGAATCCGATTTATCGCTGGGATGTTCTGGCGCGCTCGGGTTATCGATGGTGGGTCGATCGGTTTCGCGCATCGCTCAAACTCTTCGATATGGTCCGACTCGACCATTTTCGCGGCTTCGAAGCCTATTGGGAGGTTCCCGCGGATGCGACTACGGCGATCGGCGGAAAATGGGTGAAAGGGCCGGGGAGGGAGCTTTTCGAGGTTTTGCAGAAGGAGCTAAAAGAATTGCCGGTGGTCTCGGAGAACCTCGGCGTGATCACGCCCGAGGTGGAATCCCTGCGGCAGGAGTTCGGTTTCCCGGGAATGAGTCTGCTGCAGTTCGCCTTCGGCAACGATCCTCAGGGTCCCTCGTTCCGTCCGCATAACTACACCCGTGAGTTGGCGGCCTACACGGGTGGTCACGACAACGATACGACCGTCGGTTGGTGGACGAGCACTGGCGTTGGCGAAAGTACTCGCTCCGCCGAAGATATTTGCAAGGAGCGCGAGTTTACCAAGGCTTACCTGGGATTTGAGAACGAGCCTATCCATTGGGTTTTCATTCGCGCCGTGATGGCTTCGGTGGCGGCGATCGCCATCGTTCCGCTACAGGACGTGCTTGGCCTCGGGAGTGAAGCGCGAATGAACTTACCGGGCACAGTGAGCGGAAATTGGAAATGGCGTTACCGGGAGAACGCGTTGACAGGAGAGATCAAAACCAAACTCAGGGAACTCACACGAATCTACGATCGATGACCGTTGGGAATCCTCTGCCTCCATTTCAGAGCGGTGAAAGCTCGTCTTCATTCTTTTCCTCTTCGTGACGGTGGCGAAGGCGGCTTTCCAGGAAACGTTGTGCTAGCTCTTTCCCTCCGGTTCCGAACGCAATGGCAAGACCGAGCATGATGGCCCCAAAAGCGATTCCGAAGGCGACCAGAACAGTCTGTTGAGCGATGTCCAGCTCTTCAAATACCATCGATAGGGCGAAAACAATGATGATTCCGCGAATCGAATTGGCCAAAAATCGGGGCGAAGGCAGGTTGCTATTTACGGCGGCAAGCAGCACTGCACGAGAGAAAAAGCTAGCGGCGAGCAATCCAAGAAACATGATTAACATTGCCGCGAACAGCCGCGGCAAAAATAAAAAGAAACGGGCAATATGTTCCTGGAGTCCAAAAATTCCCAGCACGCTAATGCCGAGCAGAATGAATCCCAACCACCCCACCCAGAATACGAATCGACTCACCAGTTCCGACGAAGGGGGCAAAGCAGCCTTGGCTAACAGTTGAGATGCGCCCGCGTTGTCTGAAAGCCGGTCAAATCGAATCAGCCGAAGAATGCTCCGCGCCAATATCTTTAGGAGATATGCAATCACCCACCCTGCGAATGCGATGATTACCAACACGATCAGCCGGGGAAGAAAACGTGCAAATCCCCTAGCCAATTCCTGCACCGCTTGTGTTAGCTCACTGACAATCATTTCCCGCATGATGACCTCACTTTTTGCCTGACCACATTTCCAGCAAATACGGCTTCAGGCGCTCGAACTCAAGGCATAGGCTCTCGATGTTCGCTTCCACCGTGTCGGCGGAGGAGTTCCGGTTTTCCATCAGAAATGTGAGCGCGCGCCCACGGAACAAAGGGGCAAGCGCCTGAATAATGTGGTCCCGGCTGATGACCGCCTTGTGATGCGCCGCGGCAAACTCATAAACCGTTCGAACCCAGAGCTCCGCGGAGTAATGAAAATCCTCTTCGGCCAGCCCTGCGATCTGCTGCAATTCTTCGAGCGTGGCGGCAGAAAGAATCGATTGAAAGACAGATGCCAATTCCGCGACGCCTGAACGAAACATTTCATGTAGCCGTTTTCGATTCACTCGCCGGGGATCATGGGTGAACTCCTGTTCCGCACCGGTGGTCGGGATTGGTTGCGATCCGGTTTTGCTGCTCCACAATGAAAAATTGGGATCCATCGACCAGAACAAAACGCCGACCGTCTGCCGCAGAGCGGGCACCAGGTCGGCAGCATGGCGATCTGTATGATTCTTGGCGCCAAGGAAGGATTGCCCGATACGAAGTCCGCTGGTGATCGCAGTGAGCGTAAGACGCACCTCGGATCCTTCTCCTGCACCATCATCGTTCCACTGGTTTTCCGCAAGGAACTGGCTTCCCAGACGGCTTGAGAATGCGAACTCAGACGCGTATGGTTCGCGAATTCGCAACCCATAAAGAGCTCGCGTCATGGGATAAAGAAGATTGGTGACGAGGATCCCCTCAAACTTGTGCCGGGCATAGGTTGGAAGGACGAGATCGAAGTTATCTGTACAGATCGGCTTCAAAAGATCGCGAAGCCATTCGGACTTGATGTTCGTTGAATCGGGTGAAATTATTGCGGTGGCCTTGGCTTGCAATAATTCGCCGGCAGCCAAAACGGTTCGCAAAGCGGTTCCACGAGCGACGGTGCTTCCATATTGCATGCTGATCGAATGCAGCGTGCGGAGAGCCACTCGATTGAAGTCACGCCGCCGCACGTCATCGATGGACGCGCCGACCACCATTTCCGGAGTGCCATCTCGCGATCCTGCGTCAGCATTGATAATCGCTGCACGATCCCGCGGAAACCATTGCAGGATGCCACTCTGAATTGCGGCGACCACCGGGCCCACTGTCTTGGCGTTGTTGTACGTGGGCAGCCCGACCAGAATGTCGACCTCACCGACGTTGATGAGTTGACGGACAAAATCGTCTGTGAGGAAGCCTTCCTCGGATATCTTCACATCGGTGCGAAGCGCCGCAACGCCCTTTTGTGTGGACACTTCCTCTAGCATCGTTTCCGGAGCCTACCACCCTCGCGGTTCAAATTCGTCTCAGCCGAAACCAGTAGAACTGATAAGGTCCCAAGGTTAGCAGATAGGGCAGATCCCCCACCCGCGGGAAAATATTTCTGCCGAACATCTCGATTAGGATGCTTCCTTTGAAAGCCCGCAGATCGAGTTCCACCGCCTGTGCCGCGCTTGACAGATTGTTCACCACCAGTACGGTCTCGTTTTCGAAGCGCCGCACGTAGGCCAGAATCCTGTGATTAGCGGGATAGAGAAAGTCGATCGATCCATTACCGAATACTTTGGCCGATCGCCGAACCGCGATCATCCGCCGCATCCAGGAAAAAAGCGAATGCGGCGTCCGGCGCTGCGACAGCGTATTGATCGCGGGATACCCATAAATCGGGTTCAAAATTAACGGCGCACACAGGCTCTCGGGATCGGCGCTGGAAAAGCCTGCATTCCACCCTCCGCTCCATTGCATGGGAGTTCGCACTCCATCGCGGTCGCCGAGGTTGACGTTGTCTCCCATCCCTATTTCGTCCCCGTAATAGATGATGGGAGTGCCCGGAAGGGACATCAACATTCCGTTCATCAACTCGATACATCTGCGGTCATTGTCCAACAATGGAGCCAGCCGTCGCCGGATGCCAAGGTTCAGGCGCATCGCCTTATTTCCTGCGTAGACGTCGTACATGTAATCCCGCTCCATGTCCGTGACCATTTCCAGCGTCAATTCGTCGTGATTGCGCAGGAAGAGGCACCACTGGCAGGAAGCAGGAATTTCCGGCGTTTGCTGCAGAATCTCCGTGATCGGCTTGCGGTCCTCGAGCTTCACTCCCATGAACATTCTCGGCATCAGCGGAAAATGAAAGGCCATGTGAAATTCGTCGCCGTCCGCGAAATAAGGTCGAAGATCTGCCGGCCATTGATTGGCTTCGGCAAGCAACATTCGTCCGGGGAATTGTTCGTCGAGTCTTCGGCGAAAATCCTTAAGAATGGCGTGGGTCTCAGGCAAATTCTCGCAGTTCGTTCCTTCCCGCTCCGTAAGATAAGGAACCGCGTCCAGCCGGAAGCCGTCGACTCCCGCTTCCAACCAGAACTTCATTACACTCCACATCTCTTCTCGAACGGCTGGGTTGTCGTAGTTCAGGTCAGGCTGGTGACTGAAAAAGCGATGCCAGTAATAGGCCTTCGAGACCGGATCCCAAGCCCAGTTGGACATCTCAGTGTCGAGAAAAATAATGCGGGTTCCTGCATACCGCGTGTCGGTTTCGCTCCACACATACCAGTCGCGATATGGATTCTCCCGCGAACTCCGCGACTGCTGAAACCACGGGTGCTGATCGGAGGTGTGGTTCAGCACCATCTCGATAATTACTCGGATTCCGCGCTCGTGGGCGGAGTTTAGAAACTTCTGGAAATCTTCGAGGTTCCCATACCCGGGATTCACCGATCTGTAATCCGCGATATCATATCCGGCGTCCCGTAGAGGGGAAGGGAAGAATGGCATCAGCCAGATGGCGTTGACGCCGAGCTCCGCAAGGTATTCCAGCTTCTGTTCCAGTCCCTGGAAGTCGCCGATTCCGTCTCCATTGCTATCGTAGTAGGTGCGAACGTGAACTTGATAGATGATTGCGTCCTTGTACCAGAGCGCGTCTTGCTTTAGTGGCAATCCCTTCCTCCGTAACGTCGGCCGCGCCGTAACTCTCCGCCCGGATCAGCCCAATCCAATCTTTCAAGATTACGCCATCTGTGTTAGACGACAAAAGACCGAAGAGCGACCACATGGAAGTGGGACTGAAAAGAACTCCGGGCCTCCATCAGTAAGAATCCACTGACGGAGGCCCGGAGTTGCACAGCTCAGTCTTCGTTCGGTGCCGCTACTTGTTCTGCAGCAAGATCGGCTCAGCCCCGATTTGTATCGTGGTTCCCGGCGAGAACGAAGTGATGTTCCCCGCCAGGTTTGTATACTTCGTGTAAACCGAGCTTGGAACATAGCTCGATGTGGCGCAGGTGCTACCCGAGCAGGTTTTTGATGCGTCCCAAACGGCTTGCGCCTGGATTCCCCCCGGCTTCGTGAACGGGCAAGTCCAAACGGTCCCTGTTGCAGCGCATGGGCCGCTCAAATTCGCGCCCACTAGCCAGTCGTAAACCTGTCCGTATGCGATCCCGGCCGTATTGGTGCCGGCAGACGTCCAGAAGGTTCCCGTCGAGGTATTGCCGTATTGGAACCAGTAGAAGCGTTGCACGCCCTTGAACCACTGCAGAATGTAAACTCGCGCGACGAAAGCCGCTTCCATATTCGCGTTCGGCAGGTTCGAGTTCTGCGTCCAACCACCTTCGGTATTCCAGATCGGCTTTGTGGTGAGCGCGCCGGTTAACGACGAGGTAACTTGATCCACCGTCTTCGTGATAGCCTCCGGTTGCTGTCCGAGCGCTGGATTTATGTAGCCATGGAAGGCTACGATGTCGGCGTAGTTGCCACCGCCAGCGGCCAGGTATGTGGGCAGCCAAATATCGATGCTGTGGCCAGAGCCGGCATTCACCGAGCTCGGCGTTGTCACCATCGCACTTGGATCGGCCGCTTTGATGATGGTGTAGGCGTCCTTGGCCATGCGCACCATCTGTGGCATCGTTCCACTCCATTCCCACGCGCAATCGGGTTCGTTCCAGAGCTCCCAGTATTTGATTCGACCGGCCGATTGCGCCACTAAGGCCGTCACAAAGTCCTGCCAAAGTTTGTCTGCGCCACTGCCGTCAGGGTTCACGTCGGATGGGGCGTCGCAGGAGCCCGCTGCCGTAACCTGTGAAACGCAAGTCTGGTCGTTCGGTTTAGACGAAGCCCACTGCGGAACTGATCCGAACGTGTAGATAAGGTCGGTCTTGCCGTTTTGCGCCGCGATGTTGAACCAATTGTTCAGCTGTGTCCAATTGTATGTCCCCTCAGAAGGATTGAGGGCGGACCATTGTGTTTGCGTAGCCCACAAGCGCATAGCTCCGAACGAGATTGTCGGCCAGGGAACTTGCCCGGTTACGACTTCGGGATGCAGAACCAGTCCGAGGTACGTGTTCGGAACGACGGAACTTACTGGCACCCAGCCGGTCCCTGATAATGTGACTCGCTGCGGAGAATCAGCCGCATCGCTGATGACAATCAGACCACCGCTACTGGCGGCTCCGGTTGTCGGATCATAAACCACTTGGAAACTCGATGCCTCATGGCTTGACAGGACGAGGGGCAAAGTGACTCCTGTCACACTGAAGCCTGCGCCCCACACAGGGATGTGAGAAACCTTTATGTTGGTGGTGCTGGTATTTGTCAGCGTGATGGTTCTACTCTGACTGGTACCGACGATCACGGTGCCAAAATTTTCCGTGGTGGCACTTATCGTGAGTTCGGTGGCAGCGGCGATACCGGAAAATATCGGAAGGGTGAGTAGGACAACTAAAACAAGTAAACGGTTAACATTCTCTTGCCAGCGACAGGCGTTTCGGGGGAATCGGCTCATGTTTTTTTACCCAAGCGGACGGATTTTGTATTGCCTTCACATTGATTGACATTTTGGCGGGAGGGGAGTGCGCGGAGTAGGTGCCGTAAGGGCAGTTGCACCCGGCGAAATCATTCACTGTTCATTTCGGGAGAATGGACAAGCGCATATAGCACTAAAGTGCCATAGCTTGACCTAGGTAAACTCGACAGTTTGGGCGCTGGATTCTAGGCTGAAGATCTTCTTGTAGATTTAACGGGAATGACGACTTGAAGAGTCCGGTGGATTTCACTCCGCCGGACTAGTTTTTTCCTAATGACTGGATGTTCTCAAACGGCAGCGTTATTTGTTCTCCAGCAAGATCGGCTCATCTCCGATTTGGATGGTTGCTCCGGGAGCAAAGGAAACGACGTCTCCTGCCAAGTTTGCATATTTGGTGTAAATCGAATTCGGAGTATAGCTCGATGTCTTGCAGGTATTGCCAGTGCAAGTCTTCGATGCATCCCACACGGCCAGATTCTGGATTCCTCCCAGCTTCGTAAAGGGACAAGTCCACACGGTTCCTGTGGCTGTGCATGGGCCGCTCAAAGTCGCGCCCACAAGCCAGTCAGAAACCTGTCCGTACGCGATTCCCGCGGTATTGAGGCCAGCGGACGTCGCAAGACTTCCGGTGTCCGTATTGCCGTACTGGAACCAGTAAAAGCGCCCCACTCCCTTAAACCATTGCATGAGGTACATTCGGGCAACAAAACCCGCCTCCATATCAGCATTCGGTAGGCTGGTGTTCTGGGTCCAACCGCCCTCCGTGTTCCAGAAGGGTTTCGTAGCGAGGGCGCCGCTTAGCGACGAAGTGAGCTGATCTACGGTACCCGCAATGTCTTCTGGCGCCTGTCCCATAGCGGGGTTTATATAGCCATGGAACGCGACGATGTCGGCGTAATTGCCTCCGCCGGCTGCAATGTAAGCGGGCAGCCAAATATCGATGGCTTTGCCAGATCCGGCGTCCACCGAACTGGGAGTCAACACTAACGCTGTGGGGTCAGCCGCCTTGATGATCGTGTAGGCATCCTTGGCCATCCGGACCATCTGCGCCATGGTTCCGTTCCATTCGTACGGGCAATCAGGCTCGTTCCAGAGTTCCCAATATTTGATTTTGCCGGCCGCCTGTGCCACCAGCGCTCTCACAAAATTCTGAAAGAGTTGGTCGGTTCCGGTCCCGTCAGGGTTCACGTCCTTGGGTGCGTCACAAGAGCCAGGCAAACTTCCACCCGAAACGCAGGTCTGATCGGTGGGCTTCGAAGAGGCCCATTGCGGAACCACGCCGAACGTATAAATTAAGTCGCTCTTACCATTTTGAGCTGCAATATTCAACCAGTCGTTTAACTCGGTCCAATCGTATGTGCCCTCAGAAGGATTCAGAACGGCCCACTGCGTGTCGGTATCCCACAACCGTATGCTTCCGAATTGAAGCGTCGGCCAGGGAACCTTATTGTTGAGAACGTCAGGATGGATTGCAAGCCCAAGGTATGTCGATGGAATAACGGAACTGACCGGCACCCAGCCCGTTCCCGACAGCGTCACTCGCTGCGGAGAATCCGCAGCATCACTGGTCACGATCAGGCCGCCGGTGCTGGCCGTACCAGACTTGGGATCGAAAATGACCTGGAAAGTTGAGACTTCATGAGGTGACAGAATCAAAGGTGTGGTAATCCCCTTTAGGCTGAAACCCGTTCCCCAGATTGGAACGTTAGAAACCTTGATGTTCGAGTTGCTCTCATTCGTCAGCGTTATGGTTTTGCTCGCGCTGGTGCCTACATTCACAATACCGAAATTTTCTGTAGTGGGGCTTACCCCGAGCTCGGTAGCATGGGCGACCCCAGAAAGCACTGGGAGGGCGAACAGGGTAACTACGATAAGCAAACCGTAAACGTATTTCGGCCAGAGACCGACGCTTCGGGGGAGTTGGCTCATGGTTTTTTTCTTTTACCTACAACGGATGGATTTCTTGCTTCGGTGAGTTCATTCTGGCTGGGAGTACGGTATCTGCCTAGGTCTCAGAAGGGCAGGTTGGCAAGAAAAAGCGATTCGTCGTGGACTTCTGGCAAGGAACCCCCCGGCTGCCACAACGAATCGCTCCGGATTACTGATTTTGCAACAAGATCGGTTCAGGCCCGATTTGTATGGTTGCGCCTAGAGCGAAGGAAGTAACGTTCCCAGCCAGGTTCGTATACTTGGTGTAGATTGAACTGGGTGTGTAGTTTGACGAGCCGCAGGTATTCCCGGAGCACGTTTTCGAGGCGTCCCAAACCGCCATCTGCTGGATGCCTCCCGGCTTCGTAAAGGGACAGGTCCAGACACTCAATGTTGCTCCCGTAGCCACGCACGGGCCAGTCAAAGTCGCCCCCACAAGCCAGTCGGAGACTTGTCCATAAGCGACCCCTGCGGGGTTAAGACCTGCGGACGTCCAGAAGGTTCCGGTGTCAGTGTTACCGTATTGGAACCAATAGAATCGCCCTACTCCCTTAAACCATTGCAGGATGTAGACTCTGGCCACGAAAGCGGCTTCCATGTCGGCGTTCGGCAGATTCGTGTTCTGGGTCCAGCCGCCCTCGGTATTCCAGACCGGTTTCGATGTCATCGTACCAGTTAACGACGACGTTACCTGATCCACCGTCTTCGTGATGCTTTCCGGTACCTGTCCAAGCGCGGGATTCACATAGGCATGGAACGCCACGATGTCCGCGTATGGCCCTCCGCCAGCAGCCAGGTACGCGGGAAGCGAGATGTCGATGCTCTTGCCGGACCCGGCATCCACGAAACTCGGAGTGGTGACCATCGCCATGGGATCCGCAGCCTTGATGATGGCGTATGCATCCTTGGCCATGCGCACCAGTTGCGCATTGGTTCCTTTCCATTCATAGGGGCAATCAGGTTCGTTCCACAGCTCCCAATACTTGATCCTTCCGGCGGCATGGGCAACGATCGCCGTCACAAAATCCTGCCAAATCTGGTCGGCGCCACTTCCGTCAGCGTTCAAATCGTACGGCGGATCGCAGGAGCCGGGCCCGGAATTACCAGAAACACAGGTCTGATCGTTCTTATTTGAAGAAGCCCATTGCGGCACGATGCCAAAGGTGTAAATGATGTCAGTCTTCCCGTTCTGGGCTGCGATGTTGAACCAGCTATCTAATTCCGCAAAGTTGTACGTACCTTCAGAAGGATTCAGCAGAGACCACTGCGTTTCGGTATCCCATAGGCGAATCGCCCCGAATGGGAACGACGGCCATGGAACTCTGTCGTTAAGAACTTCCGGATGCAAGGCAAGGCCGAACAATGTACCGGGCACCACGGCACTGACTGGCACCCATCCTGTGCCCGACAACGTAAGCCGCTGCGGAGAATCTGCTGCGTCACTGATTACGATCATGCCACCAGTGCTCGCAGTTCCGGACAGTGGATCGTAAACCACCTGAAACGTGAAGACCTGGTGCGCCGATAGGATCAAAGGTGTCGTAATTCCCTTCAGGCTGAATCCCGTTCCCCAGATCGGCACGTTAGAAACCTTTATGTTCGAGGTGCTCTCGTTTGTCAGGGTGATGGTCTCGCTGAGGCTCGTGCCTACAGTCACGGTGCCAAAGTTTTCGCTCGTGGGACTTACCGTAAGTTCGGTAGCGGATGCTACGCCAGAAAATATCGGAAGGGCGATCAGAACAACAACAACAACTACGACAAAAGAGTTAACGTGCTTAGGCCAGAGACCGGCGCTTCGGGGGAGTTGGCTCATGGTGTTTTTACCCATAACGAACGGATTTTGTTTCGGCTTTACATTGATCTGACTTTGCCGGGAAAAAGGAATTCTGGCTAGGTGTCGGAAGGACAGCGACACGCCCGCGATTTACTTACCTCGGATGTTCGGCAAGTGGTCGATCAGATAATGGAACGAAAGTTTCATCGCGTGGGCATTTTGGCAGGATATTAACTTAGAGCGGCAGGTTTCGCGGACAGAGAAGAGATACGATTCGTGAAAGTTGAGTCCTGGGAAATCGCCCAGGCGCGCAAGAGAGAGAGTTGTCACCAGGTCACACAAACAGCCGCGCACTCACCGATTGGGCGATGAGCCAGCGCCGCAGGATGCAGGGCGGCGCAACGACACAACAACCTTCAGCCGGCCCCGCGCACCGGGGTCGGCTTCCAGAAAATCATACGGCTTACTGGACGGCGTTCAATCCCTGATAAATGAACAGGCCGGCCAGAACCAGTAACAGAACTCCCGAGCCGGCGCCAAAAACCCAAACGGGAACCGTCAGGCGGTTGACCTTCACCAGCAATTCCGTTTGCTCCTGTTGCATGTGGGAGTTCGCGTCATCGAGATACAACTGCTCATCTTCGTGCATGGTGAGTGTGCTTCGATAAATCAGGAGAATGATCAGTCCGACGGTGAAAACGCCCCACACTGTTGCAAGCCCAAGCATCAAAGGAGTCCACGTCATAGGCCACCTCGACAGATTGCAAGCCGTTCGGCATCTCCTCTGAATTCCCCAATGCAGGCGAGCGGTACCCACACTCAAACCCCGGAGGAGTCCTGAACGCAATCATTATAGACCTGCTTGGCAAGCCGTGCCGGGCTGAAATCGTATGGTTGCTCCAAAGCACACGGAAACCTTCCTGCAGCCACGAAATGCCCACCCGCATCGGTTAACATGCGCGGCAAAAGCCGAAGCTAGACTCTCGGACGGGATTTAGTCGCTACCGCGTCTTTGTCGTCTGCTATAATAAATAGAACTTCAGAGTAAGGAGATTAAGTATGGCCACCACAACTGTCCCTGAGATCACAACCGTCCCAGAAATTAAAAAGGCTCCCGCACCGGTTAGCCTCACGCCCAGCGCGGTTTCCAAGGTGAAAGAGATCATGGGACAACAGAATCCCGTGCCTGCCGGTCTGCGCATCGGTGTTGTCGGCGGCGGCTGCTCCGGGTTCTCCTACTCCATGCAGTTTGAAAATGCTGCCGGAATGATGGACAAGACCTTCGATATGGACGGATTGAAAGTCTACGTCGATGCCACTTCCGTGATGTATCTGAACGGCTGCATCGTCGATTACGTTGAGACCCTCGAAGGCGCCGGCTTCAAGTTTGAGAACCCCAACGTGAAGAGCACCTGCGGCTGTGGATCATCGTTTAGCGTGTAGGTTCAGCGCGTAAGTTGTGGATTTTAAAAGGCCTCATCCTAGGATGAGGCCTTTCGTTTTCTGCTCGTTGGGCGTGCGGCAGCTACTGCGGTGACGGTGGGTTCGACGGAGGTTGTGGTGTAGTTCCAGGTCCATTCATTCCGCCTCCGAAGCCGCTGCCTGACGTTCCGAAGCCACTCGACGTGCCGAAGCCGCTGCCCGAGGAAGGTCCAAACGCGCTCCCATTGTTGCTTGCCGGTTGACCAGCCTGTCCCGGCTGAATATTCGAAGTTTGCAGCGGAGGCTGATTCGGCGTGCTGATCAGCCCTCCGCGGTCGAGCGTGGGATCGTACACAAACTGCCACTCGTTGTATTTCTTTTTGTGGTTGAACTCGCGAATGCTGTCTTTCTTGCTGATGCTCTCCACGCCTACAATCGGCCCCGCGGCAATGATCTGCTGACTGCCCGAACTCGCATCTCCGGGTGCTGTGGTTGTCCCTGGAGCCTGGGAAACTCCTTGCGTGGAACTTTGCGAGGGATCTGAAGACGACGGTGATGAAGACGCAGACGCATTGGTTCCGCTCTGGGCCGTCGAGTTTGAGTTCGACGCGAACCCGCCAGTCGAGGACTGCGCAAACACGCCGTTGCTGTTCACTCCATTCGATCCTGATCCGCTAGACCCCGAGTTGAACCCCGATCCACCAAATGACGAGCCACCGGGCGATGAGCCGAACGACGATCCTCCTCCTAACCCTGGACCGTTGAGTCCCGAACCGTTCTGTCCGTTCATCGCGCCGGCCGGAGTCGCTCCCGGAATCATCCCCCCGGCAATGCCGCCGGCCAGCGTCACTCCCTGCTCGCCGAGATGCAACAGCTTGAAGTCTTTTTGATTGATCGGGTCTTTGTAACGTTTGCGCAGAAAGCGGAGATTGTTTGTGTTGTCGAGGTCTTCCAGCCGCGTAGGGTAGCGTCCGAATTTTTTGTAGTAGGCGCGGATGCCTCGGGAATATTGCACTCCGCGATGGATCAATTCCTGTTCCTGATCCCGCTTCATCTCAAACGTAAACGCAGGAAGAAGAACGGCAAAGCCCACCACCAGCAAGGTCACCATCAGAAGAAGCGACAGCAGCACGTAGCCACGTTCGTCGGGGCGATTGCGAGACAGCGAATGGCGAACGCTTGAATTTAAGTCCATCGCGACAGATTAACCAATAACCAAATTACTAAATCTCTTTAGCTCTGCGTCAGCGGAATGCTCTGCGGCGGGCCGCTGCCGATCACATCTTGAATTTCAACCGAGTTCGGCGAAATCCGCAGAACCTTATATCGGCGGTCAACGATCTCGCCCTCACCGGCGATGAAAACATCATCGCCCTTGGAAAGAAAAATTTTCTTGGGCTCTCCGGGATGGTTTGCGAATCCGAAGAATTTCAGCGGAATCGGGGGTGGGGGCGCCACTGCCGGGATCGGGAATATTTTGTCATCCTTCTTGCCGGTTTCCGTGCCGGGAGTAATCGGCTTGGGAATCTCCTCCGCCTGCGAAACAAAAATATTCCGGCCTGAGCCTTCGTACTTAATCTGTTCGGTAATGGCGAGTTGCTGCAGGTTCAGCGTGGGATCGAGACTCTGGGGAGCACGCACTTTTTTTACCGCCCCGGCGCCCTTGCGCCCGGGACGAGCGGGACTCGGCGAAGGCACCGGCATGTTCGTAACGGTCGGTGTGCTGGTCGAAGCTACGGTCGACAAGGAGTGCATTAGCTCGAAGATCACAACGAGCAATGCAACCACGGCTAGTGCGGCCACCGCAATCGTCTTCGTCCGGTTATCGCTTCCCAGCTTCACGACGTCCTCGCCTTCAAGTAGGTCTCCAGCTTCATTTGCAGTTTGATGCCGTTCTGCTCCCCTGCGAGTTCGATACTGTTGATGACGAAAAGCATGTCTGCGCGCTCCAGCGCATTGATAAACCGCGCCAGTGACACGTAATTACCCGAGAGGTCGGCCTCAATCAGCACAGGATACAGCCCGCCGACGGCATCGCCTTTTACTTCATATTTTGCCTGCTCGATCGTCACTCCGTTCGCTGCAGCCAGCTTGCCAAATTGCGTGGCAATCTCCGAGTCTTGCCCCGGGAATCTGTTCTTGTAGAAATCCGTGATCTGCTTGTTGGCCAGGACCACCTTCTGATCCAGATTTTTCAGCGGTGCTACCAGTCGGGTCTTCATCCGCAGATCGTTGATCAATTGGTTCAGTTCGTCGCGCCGTGAGGATGCCGAGCCTACGATCGGCGAAAATAATAGCACCACCGCCAATACGTCCACTCCCAGCAGAATCGCCAGGGCGGTTGTGATGTTTTTTCGCGTTTGCCTCAAGTCTGGCATCAGGGCGAACTCCGCTTTGGACTGGTCGTTGTTTTCTGTGCAGGCACCGGGATCGCCTCTGGCACGTAAAGCCCGCGGATTTCGAATTCGATGCTGTCTCCGCCGTGGGAGGTAGAAACGTCCGAGTGTTCCTTCACGATATGGGTTTGAGTGAACCGCCCCGAGTCTTCCATGCGCCGGGCCAGTTCTAGTGCCCGGTCACGAGCATCGCCCGCCACCTCCATCTTCAACGACAACTGGTTGTCTTCATCCAACTCGGGATGGATCGACACCAGATGAATCCGTGGCGGCATCACTTTCTCTAAATCCTCGAGCACATGGGTCCACGAGAATTCTTTGCGCTCGATTAATTCGTTGAGGAACTGGGACTCATCCCGCGTCGTGCGATTTTCCGGCCGATTCAAGAAGTCTTCTGCCTGCTGACGGATTTGGTCGCGTTGCGCAATCTCCGCTTTCAACTCCGAGATCTGAGCGTGGTCCGCCCGGGCTGCTCGCCAGCCCGAGATCGTGATTGCGATCAAGGCCAGCGTCAGGATGGTTGCTGCCGCCAAAGCCGTACCCCAGCGTGTCCAAAACTGCCGCGCATCTTCATAGGGCCGGCTCGCGAGATTGATATCAAGACGCATAAAAATCAGTTTCTGGTTGCCAGTATCCAGTTGCCAGTCGCTACATTTACCATTTTGCTTGCGACTGGGTACTGGCAACTGGTTTTAGGAAATCAAAGCTCCCACCACCCCTGCCATCCTCCAGCGGGGAACCGAACTTCCAGTACTTGTTCCTAACTGCGAAGAACTAATCAGCTCCTGAACCTCCGCTCCGGTTTGCGCACGCAACGCTGGGGCCGCGGTGCTCGTGTCGGCCAGTCCCGCGACGAATATTTTTTCGATGTTCAGATGATACGTGTCCTGGAAGAACACCACGGACGGGTACACTTCCTCAGCCAACTGCTCTCCTGTGATCGTAACTCCGCGAGTATTTTCCAGCGTGCGGAAAAGCTGTAACTGGTCGGCATTGAGAATTGCGATACTCGTAGTGCGCGCGTCTACCTTCACGACTAGCGTAGGACGCTGTCCCTCGGCGACGCCGAGCGCCGCCAGCATTGAGGGTAACACCACGCCCGGACTGAATCCTGCTTCCTGGATTACGGCTTCGTAATCTTCCACCACGCTGGCCAGCGCGACTGCGGCCACCACTCGAACGCCCTCTTTCGACTTTTGCGCATGATAGGACACTCGCGCTTTGTCTACGTCAAAGGGCAGAGATTTCTTCAGTCGAAACCGCACCACGCCCGCAGCTTCTTCAGCGTCGGAGGGGAGGGAATCGAATTCAAGCAACACGACCCGGACCGCAGCATCCGGCACCACAGCAATCACGTCGTGGGTTCGTCCCGCAACGCTGCTCAGAGCCTCGTGCACCGCCTCTTTTACAGCGTCGGCCTGGCGCAAGTTCGCCTCAACCAGGTCCGGAACCACGCTGCCCGGCGCCAATTCACGCACCGCGCACGATTCCAAGCCAAGACCATTTTCCGCAAGCCGCCCAACGAGCACGCGGTCAGCAGCAATTTCGCACGCCAGCCTGGGTTTTGCCGCGTTGGAATTCGAACTCATTTTAGGAGTCAGCTCTTTCTATATAATTCAAACGCGCTATCCCGCGAAATGCAATAGCCGGAAGGGAACTCGGGGTAGCGGCCAGTCGGCCTAGCAATTAAGCCGCGGCCCCAAGTCTCGGTTATCGCATGGCCTCGATGAACGTAACCTTGTTGATTTCTTTCAAGGTGGTCAATCCCAGTCGTACTTTATCGAGTGCCGATTCGCGCAGGAATCGCATGCCTTCTTCGCGTGCCGCACGGCGAATCTCCGATGTCGGCTTCCGCGCGAGAATCATTTCGCGGATGCGATCACTCAAGTCCAACAATTCGTGAATCGCGGTTCGGCCGCGAAACCCCGTGCCCGCGCATTCGATACATCCCGGCCCTTCGTACAACGCCACCTTCGACCACTGAGCCGGATCCAATCCGCTTGCCTCCAGCACCTCCGGCGCATAATTCACCTGCGTCCGGCAGGACTCGCAAATCAACCGCACCAGCCGTTGCGCCAGAATGCAGTTCAGCGCCGAAACAAAGTTGTACGGCTCAACGCCCATGTTCAAAAAGCGCCCGATCACATCGACCACGTTATTGGCGTGCACCGTGGTGAAAACCAGGTGTCCGGTAAGCGCCGACTGAATGGCGATCTGAGCTGTTTCCTGGTCGCGAATTTCGCCGACCATGATTTTGTCCGGGTCATGGCGCAAAATCGAACGCAATCCGCGGGCAAACGTCAGCCCCTTTTTCTCGTTTACCGGAATTTGCGTAATGCCGCGAAGCTGGTATTCCACCGGATCTTCAATCGTGATGATCTTGTCTTCGTCTGTCTTAATTTCGTTCACTGCGGCGTACAGCGTAGTGGTCTTGCCGCTGCCGGTTGGCCCCGTCACCAGCACCATGCCGTAAGGTTCTTTGATGTAGCGGCGGAACTTCCGCAGATCGTCTTCGTCGAAACCAACCACTTCCAAGGTTAGCGACTTGAACTTCTCGCTCATCGATTCTTTGTCGAGCACGCGCAGTACGGCGTCTTCTCCGTGAATCGACGGCATAATCGACACGCGGAAATCGATGGCTCGCCCGTTGTACTTCACGCGGAAGCGTCCGTCTTGCGGCACCCGGCGCTCGGAAATATCGAGTTCGCTCATCACCTTGATGCGCGAGATTACGGTCGAGTGATGCTCTTTGCCGATCGGCGGCATCGCCTGCGTCAGCACGCCGTCGATGCGAAACTTGATCACCACTGAGTCGTCGCGCGTCTCTATATGAATGTCGGAAGCGCGCCGCTGCAGCGCGGTAAAAATCGTAGTATCGACAAGCCGGATAATCGGGCTGGTGTCGCCGGCCGCCGTCAGCTTGTCGATCGTCAGCGTCTCCTCGGCGCCGGTATTCTCGTCCTCGCGAATGATCTGGAAGCCTTCACTTGCCTCCTCAAGCACGCGCTGCGATTGTTCCGTCTTGGTGAGAATGTTGTCGATCTGCTTCAGCGTTGCGACTTTGGTGACGATGCGCTTCTGCAGCAGCAGGCTGATCTCATCGATCATCATCAGCTGGCTGGGGTCGGCGATGGCGATGGCCAGCTTGCCGTCTGCCGTTTCCTCGAGCGGCACAAATTTGTAGCGGAACATCAGCTCCGGAGAAAACTTCTTGAACAGCTCATGGTGCAACTGGAAGTCGGTGAGGTCCACAAACTCGCAGCGATAGCGCCGCGCCACATCCTGCGCCCGCTCCAGGTCAGTGATGGGATTCCCAGTCGTCACCATCTGATTGGCGTTCTCGCCGTGCACGAAGAGCGATTTTTTGTCCGCAGTCGCCATTCCTTGAATCATTTCCGGCCTCCGTCTCCGGGAGGCCATCGAGCTTTTAATGGACTCCCAGGGTAAAGATCGGCAAATACAGCGAAATCAGTACCCCACCCACAAAAACTGCCATTATGATAAGAATTAAAGGTTCAATCAGAGCCATCGCAGCGCCGAGCGCCGTTTGCACGTCTTCTTCATAGAACTCGGCGACCGAATTCAGCATCGCGGGCAGAGCTCCGGTTGATTCGCCCACTTCCAGCATCTCCAGCGCCAGATCCGGAAAAATCTTCTGCTGCTCCAGGCTGGCCGCCAGCCCCTGCCCTTCGCGAACCCTCCCGCAAGCCTGCATGATGCCTTTCTGAATACCACGGCTGCCCATCGAGGCAGCCGCTGTCTCCATCGACGGCACCAGCGGTAGTCCTCCCTGCAGTAGGGTCGAGAGCATTCGCGAAAAAGTTGCCACCTGATGCTTCAGCCGAATATCGCCCAGCAGCGGAAGGCTCAGGATGAACCGGTCAATCTGGTCGCCACCACGGTCCGTCTTCCGCCATTGCCAGAGCAGAAAAACTGTCAACGCTAGTCCAATCGTGATAAAGGGGAAGTATTTCTGCGCATACACTCCCACCGCCATCATAAACAGCGTGATCGACGGCAGCTTCGCATCCAGGCTGTTGAACAAATCCGCGAATTTTGGCACCACAAAGGTGAACAAGAACATCACCATGATCGACACTACGGTCACCAGCAGCGTGGGGTAAATCAGCGATACGAACAGCTTCTTGCGAAAGGTCATCGCCAGCCGCTGAAAGTTGATGTAGCGGGTCAGCACTTCGTCGATGTTTCCGCTCTTTTCTCCCGCCATCAGCGTCGTGGTGTAAATCTTTGGAATTATGCCTTGGGCCGCAAACGCGTCCGAAAGCAGTTCGCCGCCTTTTACCCGCTCTCGAACGTTCTCCAGGATCACCTTCAGACGTGCGTCTTTTTGCCGCTTGATAAGCAAGTCCAGCGAGTTCAGGATCGGCAGCCCGGCCTTGATCAGCGTCAAGAACTGCTGGTTATAGACCAGAAACGAACTCTGCTTAATCTTGCGCTTTCGACCGGACAACCCCGTCGAAAGCAGTCCCTGGGGCTTGACCCAGTAGACCAGATACCCTTGCGACGCAAAACGGTCGCGCACCTCGTCCACCGAGTAGCCCTGCTCCACCTGCTGATGCAGGTGGCCACGTTCGTCCGCTAGTTTTACGACAAATTCCGCCATCTACCCATGCTCTTCTCTGGGACTCTGTGCGTGACGCTTCCCAACCATCGCCTCTTCGCTCAGTCTAACATTCCCGCTAATGATCGGGAGGATAGATCAACCCTAGTAACCCCTTTCTAAGTATCGCAAGTAACCTGTCACTGAACGTTTGCCCGGATGGCTCCGGCGGAGCTAGATTGGCCATCCAAGGTCGGGGAAGCGTCTGGGTTTCGTCCCGAACGACATGCGGAAGCCTGCCTCATCGGATTGCCCCTAGGTACGCCTTCGCCTCACGGTTCCAACTCACTCTCCACAGTCTCCGTCCCCGGCGGCGGGCTGAACTCAAACTGCCCTCCCGCAATCGCCACGTTCTCTTTCTGATCGGTGAATCGATACTCCGTCGCAGATCCATCCACCTGGTCGATCACAATCCGCGCGATCCGGCGCTCTGGCGTCACCTCCAACAGGATTTCACTCACCCTATCCGCCATGGCCTGAGGCACGCCTCTCAGCACAACGTCACCCGCTATTAAGGGCGCGATATCGGGAGCTAGAGACAATCCATGTAACTCCTTTTCCAACTTTGTCTTACCCAGCAAGAGTGAAAGTGGAGAGCGAATGTCGTCGAGCTTTCGCGCCTCTGTCTTCCGCACTTGCCGGTCGCCCGGGACGTAGAACCACGCATCTCTCCCATCGCTCACGAAGAGCTTCTCCCTTGGAGAACGGTATTCCCACCGCATCTTGCCGGGTTTTTTCACTCCACCCTTAGCCAGCCAAAGCGTGCCAGTCTCCGTCCGCTCCATCCCCGACCCTGTATAAGTCTCAGTAAACTCTGCCTGCAAAGTGCTGAGATGGTTGTAGTGATCGTCCACGCCACGGGCGATCTCATGAATGTCCTGAGCCATCGCACCAGCCGACAACGCAAATGCCAGCCACAATACCGAAATGGCAATCTTTCTCATTCTCATTCTGAATTAATTCTACCTCTTGGCTCCGGATAGCTTTGGCTTCGACCGCTTGGCCGGAACATATCGCGGTTCCACGTCCGAGGGGGCGAGATCTCGGGCGATGTCTTCACAGCCTTGGTTGGGGTGGCCAACGCATTTTTTTCTGCCTTGAACGCCCCCAGAAGCGTCAAATACAACTTGACTAATCTCGAGCCATTACTAGGAGGCGGATTCCTGTCCATACCGATCGAAGATTACGCAATGATTGGCGACTGCCGCACAGCCGCCTTGGTCTCAAAACAGGGCTCGATCGATTGGCTCTGCATTCCATACTTCGACTCGCCGGCTTGCTTCGCAGCGCTGCTCGGAACATCCGAAAATGGCCACTGGTCAATTGTGCCGGCCGACCCGCCCCGTGCCGTTCGCCGCTCTTACCGTGACGGAAGCCTGATTCTCAATACCCAGTTTGAGACAGAAACCGGTTCCGCAACTCTGGTCGACTGCATGTTGCCCGGCAGTGAAACTCCGGAACTTCTGCGCGTTGTCGAAGGCACGCGAGGCCGGGTCCGGATGAAGCTGGAACTCGTGATTCGATTCGACTACGGCTCGGTAGTGCCCTGGGTTCGATCAATCGGCAATGGAATTTCCGCCATTGCCGGTCCCGATATGATCCGGTTGCGCAGCGATGTGCCGCTCCACGGTCAAGACATGAAGACTGAGGCAGAGTTCACCGTGACTGAAGGCCAGAAGGTTTCGTTTGACCTCGCCTGGTATCCCTCGCACGGGCGCGAACCTGAACCCGTAGTGGTTGAGACTGCCATTCAGAACACAGAGAGTTGGTGGCGCGAGTGGTCCGAACGCTGCACCTATCAAGGGAAATGGCGTGACGCAGTTCTGCGCTCGCTGATTACCTTAAAGGGCCTCACATTCCAGCCCACTGGCGGCATCGTGGCGTCGCCCACAACGTCGCTGCCCGAACTGCTGGGCGGAGTGCGCAATTGGGATTACCGCTTCTGCTGGGTGCGCGATGCAACTCTGACCCTGCAGGCTCTGCTGAATGCCGGATATCTGGAGGAAGCGCGAGAGTGGCGGGAGTGGCTTCTGCGAGCTGTTGCTGGCAGTCCCTCCGAGCTCAACATCGTTTACGGCCTTCATGGCGAACGTCGTCTTACTGAACTGGAGTTGCCCTGGTTGCAGGGATACGAGAAATCGGCTCCGGTACGAACTGGGAATGCCGCCTACCAGCAATATCAGCTGGATATTTTCGGCGAGGTTGCGAACACTCTTTTTCAGGCCAGCGAGGCGGGACTGGAACCGCCCGAGCACGACCGCCACGAGATAGCGCTGGCCATGCTGGAATTTCTGGAAACCAGATGGGAGCATCCCGATGAGGGGATTTGGGAGATGCGTGGTCCCCGCCGGCAATTCGTGCACTCGAAAATGATGGCGTGGGTGGCCGTTGATCGGCTGATAAGGTCATCGGAAAAAGGTCGCTTCACGATTGATCTTTCGCGATGGAAAAAACTTCGCGCCGCGATCCACGAGCAGGTATGCCGACAGGGTTTCGACGCGGATATGAATTCTTTTGTGCAGTACTACGGAAGCAAACATCTCGACGCCAGTCTCCTGATGATGCCTCTCGTCGGTTTTCTGCCGCCCACTGACTCACGCGCTGTGGGCACGGTGAAGGCCATCGAAACTCATCTCATGAAAGATGGTTTTGTCGGGCGTTACACCCAGGATCCAGAAGTCGACGGCCTGCCCCATGGCGAAGGAACATTTCTGCCCTGCTCGTTCTGGTTGGCTGACAATTACGAGTTGCATGGTCGTCACGCGGAAGCCGTCCGTATGTTTGAGCGCTTATTGGAAATCCGGAATGATGTCGGCCTTCTGTCGGAAGAATATGATCCGATCGCCAAGCGTCAGTTAGGCAATTTTCCCCAAGCTTTCACGCACGTCGGACTGGTGAATACGGCTTTCAATTTGACAGGTCGTCCGAAAAAGCCGAATGCCGCTCCGAAATCGGACGGAGGAAAGCGCTGAGATTGTGCGAATTCTTAGGTATTGGAATACATCGCATACTGATGCGTCCCGCCGATCTTCTTCAGTGCGGCACTCTCGTTCAGCGCGTGTTCCAACAAAGGATTGTGGTAAAGCACGTACACCTGGCGCGGATGCGTCTGCAAACCCCGTTTCAGATTTTCGATCACGTGTCTCAAGCCGGACTCCGGAAGCGGATTAAAAAGATAAAGAACCGTCGGCTCAGCCGGAAACACGAATGGAACCGCATCCGCACAAACAGATTCCAACGCGAAGCATTTCTGCTTCTCACCGTGATACTTGCTCAAGGTTTTCCTGCGCAATCTGGTGAAGGGCAAGAAGAAGTTCGACACCCACGATGCGCCGAAAAGGATAATCCGAAGCCATCAACAGCGTTCGCCCTTTGCCCGATCCCAAGTCGATGAAGATGAAATCGTGAAAGTCGCCAGCTTGCTGACGCAAAGCCTCAAGCATCTCGTGGAACAAAGCGGAATCCGTGGGCTGATAGGGCGAAGGGATCGATGCCGGCCAAATCGAGAATAGAACTACTGCAATGGGCGGTATTTATCGGGCGGCTTATATCCCGGAGGCAGTCCTTTGCTGAGAAAGTGAAAGTCATCCGGATCGCGAACCTCAACCCGGCCTGCTGAAGTTAGCTTGTAAGGCTTGCCATTCGGATCGACAGGAACTCCAGGCAATCCCTCGGCGGTGGCGAGTTCTGCCATGCTCGCGGGCAGGCGTCCGGTCCGTTCGCCGAAGCGGGTTACGCCCTGCTGCAGATGTGTGACATCCTCCTCCACGCGCAGAGCCAGCAGGTGGTCAATCGCGTTCTCACGAATCAGCTTGTCTTGCGTGGTTTGATAAGTTGCCGTCCAGAGTTCACGCGCCATCCCAAACTCGCCCGCATGTTGCGCCATCTGCGCCGCCATCACCTTCATAAACGGATGTGCGTCCGGGACCTTCGAGCCGCGGTCGAACGTTTCCGCAGCCTTGGCGTAATTCTTGACATCCATGTAGTAGACGAAGGCAAGATTGTAATAGAGCTGCCAATCGTTGGGATTATTCTGAATGCCATACTCCATCAACTGGATCGCGCGCTCGGGTTGCCCCGCTCCAACCGGCGGTTTCGGAGCAAGAAAGCTGCCGCCAAACTGATACGCGACCAGGAGATGCGGATCGAGATGCGTCGTAATCTCAAGCAGCGGCGCCAGCAGGTTGTAGCTCGCAGCGTAATTGTGATGCCGGTTGCCGAAGTACTGCACCGCACGCGTCCAATAGATGCAGGCAACCAAGCCGTCATAGCCGAGACTGGCACGCTTGATAACGGTTGGGGAGCTGAGAAAAAGAACTTCGTCGAGCGTCGCTTGCGGTCGCGCTTGGTCACTGCTCCGCAGTACTACGATGCTGGCTGCCAGCGAAAGGATCAGGCAGGCCGCTGCCACGATCGAAGTTTTACGGCGCTGGGTCATTTGAGATCAGTCATTTGAGATCGCGGTACTCAAAGATCAAAACCGCTCCGCTGAGAGCCATGATCGCGTAAAACAACGCATAAAAAGTGTTATGCATGACGAGCTGGCCCGCAACGGGCTGCTCGTGAGCAATGGAGCTGATCACATTGAATGCCGAAAAATTCGGCACAAGATAAGCCGCAGCGGTAGCCAGCGTATGCGAGATTCCGTGAGCCATGCCGGCAAAGTTGCGCAAGTCTTCGGCGAAGCTGCCGACCACGAATAGCGAGAACGCAAAGACAGCCGAAAGCAGTGGAGAAGAAAATGACGAGAACAGCAGCGCGAGAGAACAGACGATCAGAAACTCGAGAATGATGAAATACAGCGCAATCAGAATCAGTCCATCGGCTCTTACAAACTTGTGAGAGACGTAGAACAGCGCGGCAAAAACGCCAATTGCCATGAAGAAGGTATTCACTACTAGAGTTCCGGCCAATCCAAAGAACTTGCCCACAATGAACTCCCACCTGCGGACCGGGCGCGAGAGCACGGTGTACAAAGTGCGTTTTTCGATCTCTTTGGAAACGAGTCCTATTCCTATAAAAATGGCGATCACGACGCCGAACAGGGAAACTGCGGTGAGACCGAGATTGATGACGACCAGTTTTTCGATGTCGATGGAAATCTGGCCAACCAGAATGGCCGCTCCGGAGAGCAACAGCGCGAAGGCGATCAGATTGTAGAGAACCCGGTCGCGAACGGCTTCGCGAAAAGTGTTGGAAGCGATGTGTGCGACGCGCGCTCTCATGCGGTCCTCCCTGCCGTGGTCTCGGCGCGCTGCAGCTTCTCGACAAAATAAGCCTCGAGTGAGGTTCGCACTGGAGTGATCGCGATCAGGCGTTGCCGTTCCCGGCGCAGCGCATCGATCGCCGCATCCTGTTGGTTCTCCGCAATCACGGCGCGCACCGTGTCGCCGGTTATGTGGCATTCCGCGCCCAGCGCCTTCATCAAGGCTGGTATGACGGTGCCCTGCCAGATTACTTCCACCTTTCCCTGCACGGTTGAGGTAAGATCCGCAACCCGCCCAACGCCGCGCAACTCTCCGCGGTGAATGATAGCGACCCGGTCACAGAGAGCTTCGGCGTCAGAAAGAATGTGGGTCGAGAAAAAAACCGTCTTGCCTTCGTTCTTGAGCTGCTCCATGAGGTCGCGAACTTCGCGACGGCCCATGGGGTCGAGACCAGACATTGGTTCGTCGAAGAACACAAGCTTGGGGTCGTGCAGAATAGCCTGGCCGATTCCGACTCGCTGCAGCATACCCTTGGAGAACTTTCGAAGTTGCACGCCACGAATGTCACGCAGTCCAACCCGCTGTAGCACTTCCTCCACGCGCCGCTTGCGGTCCTTCGTCGGAACTCCGGAAAGCTGCCCGTAGTATTCGAGTAGTTCGTGCGCGGTCAGATGATCGTAGAAATAGGGCTGCTCTGGCAGAAAGCCGATCCGCGCTTTCACCTGCGGATCGGTCCATTCATGGCCTAGAATGCGTGCCGATCCCGAGGTTGGAAACACGAGCCCCATCAACAATTTCAACGTGGTTGTTTTCCCGGCGCCGTTGGGTCCGAGAAAACCGAAGATCTCTCCGTCTTCTACCGTGAGGTGGAGCGGATGCAAAGCGCGTTTCGGCAGTTTTCGCCAGAAACCTACGCGATAAGTCTTTTCCAACCCTAGAATTTCGATTGCAGGCATGGCAGGAACGGATGGTAAGGTATTTTGCTCTTCACCCAGAAATTATATGCAAACCCAATCGTGCGTAAAGTGGTTGGGTGTGCACTTGACGTTACGAAAGTTAACGATCCAAATTTGTGCTTCTGAGCGCGCGAATGCTGCGCTCGAATTGTTTTGAGCCAAGCTTAGTTTGACATGGGATTTAGTCCCCCGCAGGCTGCATAGCTCGCGACGAGGGTGGTGTTCCCCGCGGGTTGCAGGCGAACCACCAAGTCTTGGAGCGAGCAATAAGCGCGGGTTCCGGTCAAGTTGTTGATGGGTGTTCCGGTGGAATAGAACTGGTCATTGATCAAACTTCCGGCGCTGGCAGAGCCGGTCGCAGCGAACGTATAGCCGCTCTTTCCGCCCGGCGCAAGAATACTCTGATCGAGGAGGCAGGCCGCAGCAACGGTTGGCGTGCACGGATCCGGCCCGCTTAAAGGAGTCAGGGAGAGCGGGAATCCAACTGTATTATAGGTGCCGAAGTAGCTGACTTCCGCTACATCGATGGCATGAATGGATGCGGCCGCGGATGAGTCGTTTGCGGCCATGCGAGCCCGCAACAAATTCGGAATCGCAATGGCAGCGATCACCAGGATAATCGCGACTACTATCAAAAGCTCAATCAGTGAAAAGCCCTTTTGTTTCCGCATGGAGTTGATCTCTTTCCCCTACGCCGTTTTTTTGACCAACATATCTTCCAGACTTGGGGACTCGCTAAATCAGTGGCACTTAAGAGGCCAAACCGCAGTGCAACTGGAGATGGGTTACTGCGGTAACTGCAGGCGAATTCTGAAGCGTCCGCAGAATGCAAAGCCTCCGCAGCTCAGAAGCCTACGGCGAATGTAAAAAAAAGCAGCGGATTTGCATCCGCTGCCTTTCGGCTTTGTACCCTCCCCAGGTACTTGCCAGTTCTAGCGGTACTAGTTGCTCATCGGGGCGAAACCTTGGCAGGCTACGTAACTGCCAGCCAGACCCAGGTTGCCAGGAGCGTTGGTACGAACCACACCATCGTCAGTCGCGCAGAACGACTTGGTACCAGTCTGGTTGGTAACCGGCACGGCGGTGGTGTAGAAGTTCGGTGGCGGACCAGCTGCGGTAATGGCGGCAAATTTGTAACCGCTCTTACCAGAGCCTGCGGGCGTGCCGTTGGTGGCCAGGTTGTTGTCGATCAAGCAGCCAAACGCAACCGACGGAACGCAAGGTGTCGCAGCGTTGGTTCCCAAAGCGGCCAGAGTCGCATAACCAACCGTGGGATAAGCGCCGTAATAGCCGACTTCACCGACGATGATGGTGTGCTCGGAAGCAGCCGCGGACGAATCGTTGGCCGCCATACGTGCACGGAGCAAGTTAGGAATCGCGATGGCTGCAATGATCAGGATGATGGCAACCACGATCAGCAGCTCAATCAGTGAGAAACCCTTCTGTTTACCTTGGTTCATGTTTTGTTCCTTTAGGCGCCAGCCTGGAAGTTTGGAAATAAGGACACTTATCCTAGTGCACTCGCGGTGCCAAACTGGCAGGCCTTTCGATCTGGGCGGTAGATCACAGAAATCCGCGTCTTGTGCAATTGGACGAAAGGGCTTTGACGTCAGACGGGCGCTGCCAAGAGCGGTGTGCCGCAAATCGTCAGAGTTGCGTGACAGGAAGTGTCAAGAAGCGTCAAGATGAAGGAGCGGGACGGCTTGCAGCAAAAATAAAAAGGCAGCGGATTTGCATCCGCTGCCTTTCGGCTTTGTACCTCCCAGGTACTCGCCAGTTCCAGCAGTACTAGTTGCTCATCGGGCCGAAGCCTTGGCAAGCTGCGTAACTGCCAGCGAGACCCAGGTTGCCAGGAGCGTTGGTACGAACCACACCATCGTCAGTCGCGCAGAACGACTTGGTACCAGTCTGGTTGGTGACGGGCACGGCGGTGGTGTAGAAGTTCGGTGGCGGACCAGCTGCCGGCAGCGCGGCGAAGCTGTAACCGCTCTTACCGGAGCCCGCAGGCGTGCCGTTGGTGGCCAGGTTGTTGTCGATCAAGCAGCCAAACGCAACCGACGGAACGCAAGGTGTCGCAGCGTTGGTTCCCAAAGCGGCCAGAGTCGCATAACCAACCGTGGGATAAGCGCCGTAATAGCCGACTTCACCGACGATGATGGTGTGCTCGGAAGCAGCCGCGGACGAATCGTTGGCCGCCATACGTGCACGGAGTAAGTTAGGAATCGCGATGGCTGCAATGATCAGGATGATGGCAACCACGATCAGCAGCTCAATCAGTGAGAAACCCTTCTGTTTACGCATCTTTATTTTTCCCCTCGTTTTACTAACTTTCGTTGAACTCATGCTGGTCATGGAATGACGCAGTCGGGCTAGATGTTTGCATTTGCTGTGCCATGATCGCCAGTTACCTTGGTTCGGGGGAGAGTTTCGACAATCCCCTTATTTTCATTGCAAAGCCAAACTTTAGTCTAATCCCCCAGCTTTACAGGGATTGCAATCTGTCAAAAAGCGGCGCGAACCTTGACAATTCGTGTCAGTCTGAAACATCCGGTAGTCCTATTTTAGAACGAATCTCAAACTGGTGCTTGCACGGAAAAACCGCAAAAATGCCCCCGGCGGAGACTCAAGGATCTCACAAAAGGATCCCACAAAATAAGTGCGCGGGTTCGCGAAAGCACTGTCGTAGAATGTCTGGTCGGAAGCGGCTTAGGGACGTTCTATTGAGTGTCCAAGAAAATCTTGAACACAGAGGCCACAGGTTGCCACAGAGGACTACAAGGGACTTAATCGACGTTTCTGTAAAGCCCGCAAGCAGCCACGAAGATTCTCCGGAGATCGACCCCGAGGTCGCTCGGGCGTGGACGCTGCCCGCCAAGCTCTACACCAAGTCCAATGTATTCGATGACGAGAAAGAACGGATATTTGCCTGCAGTTGGCAGGTTGTGGGACACAAAGATCAAGTGGCGAATACAGGCGACTATTTCACGACAGAACTGGTGGGTGAGCCACTGTTGATTGTGCGCGGCAACGATGGAAAGCTTCGTGGCTTTTACAACGTATGCCGCCACCGCGCCGGAAGGATGCGGCTCGCGCAAGGTCTTCCGCTGTGGCTATCACGGCTGGACCTACGGTCTGGATGGCGGACTCATCAACGCCACTGAAATCGAGGGCGTCGAAGATTTCAGGCCAGAGGATTTTGCTTTGATGCCGGTGAAAACTGAGGAATGGTTCAACCTCATCTTTGTGAATCTGAATCCCGCGGCGTCGCCTTTGCGCGAGAGCCTGGGCGAACTGCCGCGGCAGGCGGAGAAGTTTGATTTTGCCGGGATGAAATTGTTTGAACGTCGTACTTACGACATGAAGTGCAACTGGAAGGCTTATGTCGACAACTATCTCGAGGGTTACCATCTGCCCAGCGTGCATCCGGGGTTGAACCGCGAGCTCAATTTCAACGCTTACATGGTTGAACCTTACGCGATGCACGTGCGGCAGTTTAGTCCGATCCGAAGCGCGCAACCCGGCGATACAACTCCGCGGCGTTACCAGGACGCGAGCGAAAATCTTACGACAGACTACTTCTGGATTTTTCCCAATTGGATGCTCAACTGCTATCCGGACAACATCTCTTTAAATATTGTGCTGCCGCTCGAAGCCGAGCGATCGCTTGCAATCTTCGAGTGGTATTTGCCTGAGAGAGATCACATGAGTCCGGCAGCGAAGGCGTCGGTGGAATTCAGCGACCAGATTCAGATCGAAGACGTTGGCATCTGCGAGAAAGTGCAGAAGAACCTGCACTCGCGAAGCTATTCGCGAGGCCGCTTCAGCGTGAAGCAGGAAAAAGGCGTCCACGCATTTCACCGGATGTATGCGGAGTGTATGAGAGAAAAATCGAGCGCCGAAGCTCCGGAGTGCAATTAAGAGGCTTCCGCTTTCACCAGCAGACAGGTGATGTCATCGTGCTGCGGAGTCGAGCCGACAAAAAGGTCCACGCTCGCCATGAGGCGATCAAGTAGTTGCTGCGGAGTGTTGGCAGACTCCAACGCCATAGTGCTCAACACGCGCGGCTCATCGAATTCTTCGTCATGGGCGTTGACCGCTTCTACCAGGCCGTCGGTGAACACCATGAGCCAATCGCCAGGCGCAAGGGCGACGCTGGCCGATTCGTACTTCGCTTCAGGCATAATCCCGAGAGGCAAGCCGCCGACATCAAGGCGCTCGATCGATCCCGTGCTGCGCCGCAGGATTGGGTTGTTGTGGCCGGCATTAATGTAGGTGAAGACGTGCCTGGACGCATCGTATTCCGCTAGAAAAGCGGTGGTGAAACGCAATCCCCCCTGGCTGTTCGAACAGGCATACTTGTTCATGTTCGCAACGAGTTCAGGCAGGGCCACCTGCGCCGTGGAAAGCGTTTTGAGGCTGGCCTGAAAAGTAGCCATCAGCATGGCCGCAGGGATGCTTTTGCCGGCGACGTCGGCTACGGCGAATACGATTCGGTTGTCTTCGTTGGTTTTACCGGGACGCGGAAACACATCGTAATAGTCGCCAGCCACCGTATTGGCGGGGCGCGTGAGGTAAGCGACCGAAATTCCCGGAATCTGCGGCGGAGCGCCGGGCAGCAGCCAGGTTTGGATTTCTCGCGCGATCTGCAAATCACGCTTCATTACTACGCGGTCGGCAATCTCCAACATGAGTAGGAGAAACAGCAGCAGTCCGCCCCAGAAATGGAAGTCGAGTTCGACGACATGCATTTCGTGTCCGGACTGATAGCTGAAGCCTCCACTGGGAATGACCAGTAAAACAAGTGCCGCTAACAACAAAACTCGGCGCGCCGGCGAAAGTTTTTCGAGGACAGCCCAGAAGAATTCCTTGACGACATGCAGACGATGACCGCGGCGGGTAAGTCCCTCGGGGGTCTTAGCGGCGACGTCGCGGGAGTACAAACGGTAGCTGGCGCGTGCCTCGCCTTCGAACTGCGACCATAGCTGGCTTATCTCGAGCCCTTCCGTAACCCGCTGCCAGAAGCGGCGAAATCGTACGTCAAGTGGAACACGGGCAGCAGTTGGTTGGGCCGGTGGGGATGCGGTCGCCATAGGAGTGCAGTGATTATAGAGGAATCGATGATTGGAATCTGTCGATTACAGATTTCAAATTTTGTAAAAATATGGGTGGCGAATCGCCTTCTTCAGATGGTTAGAACAGGGCCAATTGTTCGTCGAAAGCCTGGGCAGGCCATTTGTTGGCATATGCCGTTCCCCTCGGATCGGCGCGGCGAATGCCATACTTCTCGCGGAGGCGCGCGACCAGTTGTGTGATTCTTTTGCCGTAAGAGGGGGAAAGAAACGAGCGCTCTTGATAGCGCTCGCGATAGCTCTCCACTAGCTTTGGAAATTGTTGTTCAATGAAAGGAAGGAAGACTGCTGCCGAGCAGGGTTTCAGGAACAGCGGGTTGGCGAAGATGTGGCGCGCCCCGGCCGCCGCGGCTGCGGATACCAGAGCTTCGAGGTCGGCGGGTGAATCGGTGATGCAAGGCAGCACAGGCGAACAACTCACACCAACCGTTATACCCGCAGCGCTCAACTGGCGAACCGCATCCAGGCGCAGATCCGGGCGCGGGGCGCGGGGTTCGAGGATCCGCGCTAACTCGACGTTCAGAGTCGTGACCGTCATGTGGACTGACAGCGCATTATTTCGCGATATCTCGCGCAGAAGATCGAGGTCGCGCACGATCAGATTGGACTTGGTGACGATTCCCAGCTCGAAGCCGCGATGGCGCGCAAATTCTTCAAGAATCCCGCGGGTGACTTCGTAACGACGCTCTGCCGGTTGGTAGGGATCAGTAGCTGTGCCCAGCGCGATGGATTCGCCCGGCTTCACGCGCCGCAGGTCGCTTCGTAGCAAATCCGCTGCGTGCTGTTTGACATAAATTTTCTGCTCGAACTCGATGCCGTCGCGCATCTCCATGAACTCGTGGGTGTATCGGGCATAGCAATACTTGCAGGCGAATTCACAGCCGCGATAAGGATTGATGGTCCAGGTGAAGGGCATCGCGCGGCGGCTGACGCAACGATTCAGCAGTGACTTCGAGGGGAGCGTGAAGTATTCAACGTCATGCCCGTCGCGCAGGGATTCGCCCTCCGACGCAAGCCGGGCTATGCCTACCAACTGCGACTTCTCCGATAATGGAAATAACGCCGGATTGGACCGCTGCATATTCGCTTTTTGTTCGCCAATAATACCCTATGGGTTTGGCACTGTCAAGGTGAGTGGGCAGCGCTTCCAGAAGCTTGTCATCCTGAGCGGAGTGAGTGCTTCGCGAAGCGAAGCATTCACGCAGTCGAAGGATCCCTATAACCCGCACCGCACTAGACGTCTTAGGATTTCCTTTCCGCAATCACCGAAATTCAAAACCTTAGGAAATTCAAAACCTTAGGAAATTCAAAACCTTAGGAAATTCAAAACCTTAGGAAATTCAAAACCTTAGGAAATTCAAAACCT
>Ga0307476_10000025_pt1 | contig 162036 bp, 136 predicted proteins | sample atmos_gasesECM2C_2_FD_203314 | JGI IMG/M metagenome (GOLD analysis project Ga0307476, IMG submission 203314) | Hardwood forest soil microbial communities from Morgan-Monroe State Forest, Indiana, United States - atmos_gasesECM2C_05 | ecosystem: Environmental > Terrestrial > Soil > Temperate... | reverse complement strand
GTAAAGAGCGGGCGCCCGGAGCTCTTCATGTACGACAGGAACAGCATAAAGGCTTGAGAATCAAGTAGTAGACTCACGACCTAGCTTATTTGATTAACCAGAGGAGCATTGTGAATATGAATCCAAAAATCCTCGGATGTCGGCATCCAGAACGTAGTTCACCTTCTTCTTCAAGAGCGCGTACGACAACGCATCCAGTGCTTGATGCTGGCTGCGCCCCGGGCGAAACCCATAGGAAAAGCCGAGAAAGTCTTCCTCGTAGATCTGGTTGAGGATGGTAACCACGGCCTGTTGGACAAGTTTGTCTTCTAGGGCGGGGACCGCTAGTGGACGTTGCCGTCCATCTTCTTTCTCTATGTACACTCTTCTCGAGGGCATCGCTCGATATGCTCCGCGATGAACTCGGCCATGAAGATCGGTCAGCCGATCCTCTAGCCCGTCTTCATACTCCTGCCAGGTAACGCCGTCCACTCCAGGTGCGGCCTTCCTCTTCAGGGAGTGAAAGCTTTCCCGCAGCAGATCAACGGTCAGATGGTGGAGCAAGGCGGTGAACTTCATCTCCTTATTTTCCTTTGCTGCTTTCCGCACGCCAGCCAGCCCCTGTGACACGCCCTTCCCGCTCTGCGTCGGGTACGTGTTAGGTTGACCAGCGTTCTCCTTGATCAACGGCCTTTCCTCCCCACTCTCCGCCGACAATTTCCCGTCTTTGTTCAAGTGGTTCATGGGTAATACGCCGCTTTGTGACTCCTCGGAGACGTACATGCGGGCCTTGTGGCTCAGGCCTTCGCCCGCCGACCTGCGGTCTGGTTGGACCGCGGGTGTCTCCGAGGTCTCCCGGTTCTCGTGCATGAAGTTTCTAGGCGTGTCTGGGGTCTTCGACTACGCCGGACTGAACAAGAGCTCGCGCTATCGCGCCTGTTCATGTTGCCTTCCGCGCATATCAAGGGCGTCGGCGTCCGGATTGACAGTTTACGGAGCTGAATACCCACCCCGCCTATCCTCTGTCTACGCTTCGCTGGGTACCTCACGATACCCAGCGCAAGACTCGAGGCCGAGCAGATCGCTACTCCTTTCTCGTAAGGAACTTTCATCCTCTGCTTCATGCCGGTTTATCCCGGCGCACTGATAACGCCTGACTAAAGCAGTTACCCCGAACCTGATGACAGGGCGGGTTCAGAACTCAGGGGGCTGGCGAAAAAACGCATCACCTGGGGAGTTTATCGGTCCTGGTTTTTCTCAATCATGTCGAACAGGTACTTGATGCCGCCCAGCAGGCCGACGATTAGCAGAACAGCGCCTAGCAGTTTCCATCAGAGCAGTCGGGCAATGAATAGACTTTACGTTGTGTGGAGATCTGGCGACGGGTTACCCGACGCTGATTACAGTGGGATTACTTAAGGTCGGCCGCAATAATGAGCATGCCGTTCGGTTGACTGTCTAAGGATGTAGTGCATTTGGTTTGTATCAAAAACACATGGACCAAGCAATCGACAGCTCGGAAAGCCGACCCTGATGAAAAGTGCCCCGCTGCCGGGCCATAAACTCTTCACCCGAATGGCCCGTCGCGGAATGAGTATATCCGGGACTTACCGGGCTCTGGAAAGCCCGTACCTAACATTAATGTTAGGCGCCGAGCATCTTTGTTTGGGTTCCTGCACCCAACCGGGATTGGGACAGACCCAAACCGACCAGAAAACCCTGTTTTTCCCAACAAATCGTGCTCTCGGGCTCTCTACACGAGTATTTCCGGTTTGGAATGCGGCTTGCATCTACAAAAGCACTTGCGACGGACAAACCGAGCAAGGCTACAAAATTCCCCCCCAGGGACCCTAAGGAGCAAGACCCATGGTTCAGATCAATGCAAAGCGCGCAATCAGAATTGCGATTCTAATTGCCGGGCTGGTAGGTAGTTTCCTCGCCGCTAACGTACAGCTTGTCCCCGTCGCAGACGGCGGGCCGATTTTCGTGTGCCCCCCGGGCCATCACTGCCAAGCTAACTTGCCGCCGATCAGCTAGTCCATCGCGGGCGGAACAGAACCGAGAGATTGTCAAAGCAACCAGTGGTAAATTCGGTCCGAACACTTCGGGCTCGCTATCTTCAGGCTGGCGGACATATTACAATCCGCCAGCCATTCATTTTTTGCTCAGCGGAATTTCAAAGTAAGGCATGGGTTCAGTGTCTTTGTGCAGGAAAAATCCGTCTCTTGCCTCGACGATAAACCTGCTACGCCTATGCGGCATCTCGTTCCGGGAAGCAAAGCCAGGGCTGTAGGTCGAGTTTGTCTACTGCCGGCTTCACATTGATATGGAATGAGGCTCGGTCTCGTGCCAGCTTCGGGCCAATCACACCGGTCAATCTCTCGACGGTGGTGCTCAAGTCTTTGGCATGCATCTGCTGCAATTCAATCGTAATTGTGATGTCGAACAACGCACCTTCCCGTCCTCGTAGTGCCCTGTGCGCGACCAAACTACCTCCGAGCATCCCGGCTAGGCTCACGAGCGACCGGCTCTTGCAGGCGGCGCACTCGTCACTTCGACTGCTGCTGATGACCTCGCAATCCAGGCAGAAGACCGCATTCGAGAGCGGGAGAACTCCTGCGTCCAGATGGTTCCTTGTTCCGGCGAACATATACACCAACCTTTGCCGCTGAGACGTGGGCAGCTATATATTCAACACCAAGACCGTGCCATTCTCAATGTGTAAGCTGTCAAAACTTTCGGCTCCAGAGCCAACTGTGGTCCCAGGCACGAGTTTCCCGGAAGGACAACGGGGCAGTTTTCCCGGCTGCTCTGCTTGTGATCACGCTTTGACAACAACAGTTGACGTCCGGATGGCCCGCGATACGAGCGCTATCGGCGGTACGGAGTCTAAAGCGGTGGCTAGCCGCGGTTGCCGCTTGAAGAGCTTTGCCAGACTTGCTCGAACGGTCAGTTATCCCTTGCTGTGCGCACCTGGTCGACTACCTGCCGCACTGCTGTGACCACAGAGTCCGGCGATTCACCCATGTCGTGGTGCGAATCTACCACTACTTGCCGTCCTCGCGTCGACAACCGCACCAGGCTCGCCTGCAGTTGATGCGCCCAGATCTCGTGATATTCCGCTGCTTCCTTTTCGAAACCGTCCGGCGCCCAATACCTTCCTGCTGTCAGCACGACGAGCGGGCGATCACCCAAGCTGCCTGCCTTCCGCGCAGCGTTGTTGATATCGGGGTTTCCGCCGCCTTCTCTCCCAACGATTCTGCCCTCGTCAGTTGCTGCACAACCCGGCTCGGCATCGGTCCGAAACGCCTTCGGCTGTGCTTCGAGCTTAGCCAATACGCTGGCTTGCTCGGGCGTGAAATCGGGCGGAGGAGGGCGCCGCTCTCGGTTCGCTCGGAAACGTAGCAGGCCGAACCGCGCTATGACGGGCAAGGCCACACAGAACAGATGCCTCGTGCGGACCGACATGTGATTTGCCGACCCGAGATAGAAATCCGGCTCGTGCATGTCCGGAACCGCTGAATCGATCAAGACCAGACCGGCCACGTCCGCGGGGTAGCGCGCCGTATAGATGTGAACATATTCGCCCCCTACCGAACCACCCGCCATCACGTAGGGTGGCAGGACCCCGGCGCGGTGTAGCGCCTGGTGCAGATCGCTGGCAACAGTGGCCCTGGTTGGCGGAGAGGATGGCGGATCGCTCCACCTACACCCGCGCGGTCGTACCAGCAGGCACGAGTGAACACTGCCATTTTGGACTGTAGCAACAACCACGCATTACCGGGCGAGTTGCCTCCGGTTTCAAGAATCACCGTCGGCGCACCCTCACCAGAGCAGTACAGGTTCAGCGTACGTCCACCTAGTATCAACTGCCTGTCCGATTCGCGTAGGCAGTTGACTGGCATCCCGCGCTCCCCCGATCTGTTCGTATGTAAAGCCTCCCAGAAGAGCCAGCACCACCAGGGTCAGAAATGCGCACGAGATTCTCCGAACCCACTTTCTCATGTGCCGCCGCCCCCCCCATAAGAAATGACCGAATTCACGACTCGGGGCAAGGATCAGTTAGTCATGTTCGTGCCGGGCTGTATCTTTGCCAGGCGATGAGCTCCGGTTCGTCCTAACGCAAACAGAATTCCCCAAACGAGCATGGCTGTGACGCAAGTAAAGAGAAGAGCGAGCCCCAAAAACCAAGGCAACGAGGGCCATACAGACCCGACACCAGCCGCATATTTCACCTGTATGGTATGGGCCTTCTCCATCGCAAGGATGACGCCCGCAAAGATGATTGACATCAGGAACACTGTGGACCGCGGGAAACGAAATTCCGGACGCATATTGAACCTCGTGAATGAAATCAACTGATATCTACCGCTAATGATCGAGAGATGCTCCTGCACAGCACCGGCAAGCAGTCCCCAAGCCTCGCGGGCGCGAAAACAGATGCGCTCTCCAAAGCTTCCATCGCTGACGTCTGCTTGCGCATCGCGAAACACCGAGATCATTTCATCCCCGTACGCACGCCGATAGAGTGACGGATACAGGTAGAGCAACCATCTGTAGAAACGGGGCATTCCAGTTAGGCCTCCTTGCGTGCGATGCGGAGGGCAGCCAGTTTGGTGAGGTGCCTCATTCGTTCAACTTCTAGTTGCAGGTTGCGGCGTCCGCGTGATGTGAGTCGGTACGGCCGCCGATCGCGGGGGCTTTCGTCTTCCTCGACCCGCTCTATCCATGCGCCCTCGAGTAAGCGGCGCAGCGCCCCGTAGAGAGTGCCCGTGCTGAGCTTTACGCGGCCGCCGCTCATACGTTCCACGTCCTTCAGGATGGAGTAGCCATGACGTGGCTGCTCCGCCAGGCTCAACAACACGAGCAGTACTGGTTCGGTCAGAGGTAAAGGCTCCATATGTCATCACGCGATATATCGTACTACGCCATATTGCGCCATTGCTTGCTCGCTGTCAATAGCGCCCTTCGTCGGACTGTAAAGTTCTGGTGGGGTTCAATGTCTCGGGGTCCGTCTAAGCATCGAATGGGTTGGTCCCGGTTTGTTGAGTCAATCAGTGAATTGTGATCACTCATTGAGAAATGGCCGACTCCCATGGTCTCGCGCCCTTCCCGAATATGCACTGGCTCTCCGCCCGAAGCTGAGGGTCGCAACACTCAGCATAGAGCTGCCTTGCAGCAATGTAATCTATCTCGGACAATAAAGTTTTGTAACTCCCGCACCTTCGATGACTGAGCGAGTGGGATGTCTAGCTCAAGCACGAATAATCCGAAGGAAGATGGAAGAGTTGCTAACAGGTGATCGAGAGACTTCCGCGAGCTGATTTTTATATAATCACGCGCGTCTTCTACGTCCGCGAGCGCCCGGAACGGAGACCGTCGCGTGGCGACCATCGAGTTGAGGGCCAGGTCCAACTCAACCCTTGGACACCAAGCGTGGAACGCGCATTGAAGGCTTAAGCGGAAAAATAGGCAACGCACATGGATTTCGCATTCAGTAAGAAAGTCGAAGACCTGCAGCGCCGTTTGAGAGCCTTCATGGACGAATACATCTATCCTAACGAACAGCGTTTCCAGGATGAGATTGAGCGTAACCGGTGGTCGCCGACGGCTGTGATCGAAGAACTCAAGCCGAAAGCTCGTGCGGCGGGTCTATGGAACCTATTCCTGCCCGATGACCGGCACGGCGCTGGACTCACCAATCTCGAATACGCGCCTTTATGCGAGATTATGGGCCGCAGCATGATGGCTCCTGAAGTATTCAACTGCTCGGCGCCCGACACTGGGAACATGGAGGTGCTCGCGCGCTATGGCACGCCGGAGCAGAAGGAGCGTTGGTTGAAGCCGCTGCTCGCCGCAGAGATCCGCTCGTGCTTTGCTATGACCGAACCTGCGGTAGCTTCGTCAGACGCGACCAACATTGAGGCAAGCATCGTTCGGGACGGCGACCAGTATGTCCTTAATGGCCGCAAGTGGTGGACTTCGGGAGCGGGTGATCCACGCTGCAAGGTCGCTATCTTCATGGGCAAGACGAATGCTTCGGCTCAGCGTTATCAACAGCAGTCGATGGTCCTGGTGCCGATGTCGGCCCCAGGAGTGAAGATCGAACGACTGCTGACGGTGTTTGGGTACGATCATGCGCCCCATGGCCACGGTGAAGTCGTCTTTACCAATGTCCGGGTGCCGGTCTCAAATATGTTGCTGGGCGAAGGACGGGGTTTCGAGATCGCGCAGGGACGGCTGGGACCTGGCCGCATTCATCACTGCATGCGGTGTATCGGGGCGGCCGAGCGCGCCCTCGAAGTCATGTGCGAACGTGTGCAATCGCGCATGGCTTTCGGCAAACCGCTAGCCGAACAGGGAACCCTGCGCGCCCACATTGCTACCTCACGCATGGAGATCGAGCAGGCTCGTCTTTTGACTTTGAAGGCTGCCTATATGATGGACACGGCCGGCAACAAAGCAGCGCGGGCTGAGATCGCCATGATCAAGGTTGTTGCGCCCAATGTGGCGTTACGCGTTCTGGACAGGAGCATTCAAGCGCACGGGGGCGCTGGCGTTTCGCAAGATACCTTTCTCGCCAGCGCATGGGCCAACATTCGCACCCTGCGACTGGCGGATGGTCCCGATGAAGTGCACACGGAAGCGGTTGCCAAGCTGGAACTGGGAAAACGCAGCGAGCCGCATGAGCAATCGTAATCACGCTGATTCTCCCGGCCTCGAGAAGAATTCCATGCCGCTACTGGTGGTGGACACACCGCATTCCTTGAGACGCTTCGTGGGTCGCGAAATCGCAACCACGGAATGGTTCTCCGTCTCCCAGGACCGGATTCAGCAGTTTGCCGAAGCGACGGAGGACCGGCAGTGGATTCACCTCGATCGCGAACGCGCAGAGCAGAATTCACCCTACGGCACCACGATTGCCCACGGTTTTTTGACCCTTTCCCTGCTGAGTCAGTTCCTGCGCCAGGCAATTCAGATCGGGAGTGGCGTGCGCATGAGTGTCAACTACGGCCTGAATCGAGTCCGCTTTCCGTCTCCGGTTCCCGCAGACTCCCGGATCCGGGCCCGTTTCACGCTGCAGGGGGTCAACGACATTGCCGACGCCGTGGAAGCTACGTTTTCGGTAGTCATCGAGAGTGAGAATTCAGAAAAGCCCTGCTGTGTCGCGGAATGGGTAATTCGGTATTACCTTTAGTCCGGTGGCACTAGCGAATCTCGATTAATATTAATACGTTGATCAAAGCGAACCATCCTCGGCTGACCGCACTGCGGCACGCAAGAGAACCTTGATTGCCTCTGGCAGAGCGGCAAAGCGAGCGTCTCTGGTAAGGCCCTGATGATAGCGGTAGTAGATCTGCTGAATAATGACCGTCACCTTGAAGAGCGCGAGAACGCGGTAAAAAACTAGGTTGCTGACGTCACGCCCAGTGGTCTGCGCGTAGCGGCGGACAAGTTCTGTCCGCGTCAAAGTGCCAGGCAATGTGGTAGGCCCCCAGCGGATGTTCTGTAGTTCTTCGGGGTCTTCTGGGTCGACCCAGTAAGCCAGGGCCGTGCCGAGGTCGGTGAGCGGGTCACCGACGGTGCACATCTCCCAATCGAGCACGCCCACAATCCTGGTGATGTCGGTTGGATCAAGCACGACATTGTCGTACTTGTAATCATTGTGAATCAGCGCATAGGGAGCCTCTCGAGGTCTGCGTTGGTTCAGCCAGGCAGAAATTTCTCCTACTTCGGGCAAATCGTGAGTCCGGGATCCTTGGTAGCGTGCGATCCACCCCTCGACTTGACGATCCAGGTAGCCCTGTGGCTTCCCCAGATCCGCCAAACCAATGGTTGAGTAGTCCAGACCATGGAGCCGCGCGAGATTGTCGACAAACGCTTCGCTCAACTGGCGGGCCGTCTCGGCGGTACGTCCCAGCCCTGCAGGAGGATCTCTTCGCAGAATGATTCCTTGCACCCGCTCCATCAGGTAGAAGGGGCAACCGAGCACCGATGCGTCTTCACAGTAGAGGAGTGCCTTCGGAGCTTGCGGGTAAATGAGGTGCAGTTTCGAGAGTACGCGATACTCCCGACTCATATCATGCGCAGTCTTGACCTTACTGCCGAACGGAGGACGGCGCAGCACCATCTGGCGGTCGCCCAGACACACCAGATAAGTCAGGTTGGAATGGCCGCTGGGGAATTGTGCAACGCTAACAGAGCCAGTGGCGTCAGGAAAATGGCTGCGCAAGAACGGTTCGAGCCGGGCCAGATCGAGTTCTTCCCCGGCTCGTACGGAAGTCGGATGGTCGCGAAGGTCGGCCATGTCAGACTCGTGAAGCTCTCCTAGAACTGCGCCTCACCTGCGTGTGGGCACGACTGCTATCTATAAGTCAACAACGAGATGTCGTCCAGATGTGGAAAGGCATTAAACGTACTCAGCGTAAAGCGATCATTGGAGAACAGGAACTCGCTGTGAGAACAGTTCCGCACCATCCAGGCTGCTCGCAGCGTGTCTTGCGATGAGAGGTGGAAGGCGCGCCGCATGGCGACTCCCAGCAGGCCACCGGAGCAGAAAATCGCCAGTTGTTGTCCCCGACCATTTGCGGACATGCATTGCGACAGACCTTGGTCGCCTCGAGCACAGAATTCGGCCCACGACTCCACCATGGGGAGAACGAAATCTCCCTCGACCCACTTGGTGATCACCATCTGGAACATCTTTTCGAAATTCGACAATCGTTGAGCGGGACTGATCGAGTCCTGAAACGCCCGGTGGAGTTCTCGAACTTCGTTGTTGCTTTCGAGCAGGAGAGGGAGACCTTGCTCCAACACAGCGTCGCCTTGGTATTCATCGAACTGCTGTATTACTACCGGTTCAGGGAAAGGAAGGCCGGCATCGCCATAGACCTCGGCCACGATCCGCGCGGTGTCCCTTTGGCGGACACGTGGCCCCGAGCAGACCCGGTCAAACAGCATCTTTTGCCGCACCCAGTATTGCCCCAATCGGAGAGCCTGCGCTTCACCGGTGGCGGAAAGCTTGTCGTAATTGGGATCGAGAAAAGAGGCTTGCCCATGCCGAATCAGGAGAAGTCGACCCATGCCGTCACCGAACCGTTTCTCGATATGCAGACATCGCACTAAATTCTCACGCAGCGGTCAAATCCTGGCCCTGGTGGAATTCGGCGAAGCTCTTGCCTTCTTGAGCCAGTTGCTTCAGCAAAGGAGCCGGCTCCCAGAGCTGGCCCTGCTGTCGGTGGAATTCCGAAATGCGGTCGCGGACCTTGTTCAGCCCCACCGTATCGGCGTACCACATCGGTCCTCCGCGATAGGCCGGAAATCCGTACCCATTCAGGTAAATGATGTCAATGTCACCGGCACGCAGGGCGATGCCCTCCTCAAGGATGCGCGCACCCTCATTCACGAGCGCAAGGACGCAGCGATCGACGATTTCCTCCGGCGATATCCTGCGCTGTGGGATCCCGGCTTCGGCGACCCACTTGCGCAGCAAGTCCGCGACTTCGGGATCTGGAATCGCCCGACGGTTCTCGTCGTACTTGTACCAGCCGGCACCGGTTTTCTGACCATAGCGTCCCATTTCGCACAGACGGTCTTCGGCAAACGGCTGCCGGGTTCCTGGTTTTTCCAGATGCCGAAATTCTTGGCGGATCCGCCACCCTACATCCAAGCCGGCGAGATCCCCTGTCGCCAGCGGACCCATCGCCATACCGAAGTCATAAAGCGCCTGATCCACCGCTTCAACGCTTGCCCCTTCCTCGACCAGAAACTGCGCTTCGCGGCGGTAGGGCCCGAACATGCGATTCCCCACAAACCCACGGCAGTTACCCACGAGAACGCCGACCTTGCCGAGCTTTTTGGAGAGTTGCATGCAGGTCGCGATGACCTCTTTACTGCTGGCCTTGCCACGCACGATTTCGAGCAGTCGCATCACGTTCGCAGGGCTGAAGAAATGTGTGCCGATTACTGCTTCAGGCCGAGCCGTGGCGGAGGCTATTTCGTCGATGCTCAGGGTTGACGTATTGCTCGCCAGAATTGCGCCCGGTCGACACACGCGATCCATTTGGCTGAATACTTCCTTCTTAAGCTGCATGCCTTCAAACACTGCCTCGACCGCCATATCCACGCTTCCGAAATCGTCGAAGCTAAGTACTGGCTTAATCAGTTGCAGACGCTGGTCCACGAATTGTTGGGTAAACCGGCCGCGCCTGACGGAACTCGAGTAATTCTTCCGTATGACCCCCATTCCACGATCCAGGGCTGGCGGGTCGGCGTCCTTGAGTAAAACGGGGATGCCGGCGTTGGCGAACACCATCGCGATTCCGCCGCCCATTGTTCCCGCGCCCACAACCGCTACCGAGTTTACCGGGATAATCGGGATTTCCTTTGCTATATCCGGGATTTTGGCCACTTCGCGCTCACCAAAGAAGACGTGAATGAGCGCCTTGGACTGCTCCGAGAAGAGACATTCGTCGAACCGTTTCTTCTCGACCTCGCAACCTTCATCGAAGGGCAGACGGGTGGCAGCTTCCACCGCGTCAATGGCGGCCAGTGGCGCGATCAGGCCACGCTGCTTTTGGCGCGCAACCTCACGCGCAGCGGCGAAGATGGGCGCATTCTGTTCCGGCGTGCCCAGCTTCTGGTCGCGTTCACGCGCTTTAGGTGCTGGCTTTTCCAGAACTGCGCGCGCGAAAGCGACAGCGCCGCTCAGCAGATCGCCGTCAATCAGCTGATCGAGGATGCCGTTGTCCAACGCGTCCCGTGCAGGAACTGGATTGCCCTGGCTGCACATTTCCACCGCCTTGGCCACGCCTGCCAACCGAGGCAACCGTTGCGTCCCGCCTGCGCCCGGAATGAGGCCAAGCTTCACTTCGAGCTGGCCGACTTGCGCACCCGGAGCCGCCACCCGATAGTGGCCAGACATGGCCAACTCCAGGCCGCCGCCGAACGCTGTACCGTGAATGGCCATCACCACCGGTTTAGAACAATCTTCGATCTGCCGTAGCAGGGGCAGGAGGCCGGGTCCGCGTGCCGTCTTCCCTGAAGTTATCTTGCCGAACTCTTTAATGTCCGCTCCGGCGACGAATGTGCGGCCAGAGCCGATGAGGACCGCGGCTTTGACACTCTCGTCTTGGGTGACTTCCTTGATAGCCTTTGAAATACCTTCAGGCACTCCGGGGCCTAACGCGTTCACCGGAGGGTTGTTGATGGTGATGATCGCGATGTCTCTATCTTTCGTCAGTTGAACTAGATGGCTCATGGCAGAAATACTCTGGTCTGAAGTATGCGATTCCAAAACTAACCACGGATGAGCACGGACGTTCTATTCCAGGGTTCACTTGCGCTGCGCGAATTCGGGCTAAACGCTTGTTTGCGCAGCCCAGTACTTCTTGCGCAGATTCTTCTTTAGGATTTTTCCGGTAGCGGTTTTGGGTAGAGCCTCCACGAACTCGATAGAACGCGGGCATTTGAAGTGGGCCAGACGCGAGCGGCAGAACTCGATCAACTCCGCCTCGCTCACTTGGAATCCCGGTTTCAGGACCACTAGTGCTTTAGCCACCTCGCCCCACTTTTCATCGGGGACCGGAATGATGGCAGCCTCATAAACGTTGGGATGTGCCGCGAGAGCTTTCTCCACTTCGAGCGATGAAATGTTTTCGCCCCCACTCACGATGATGTCTTTCCGGCGATCGACAATGAGGATGTAGCCGTCCTGGTTGATGGTAGCCATGTCTCCGGTGTGAAACCATCCTCCTCGCAGAGCTTCGGCGCTGGCCTCGGGCTGTTGCCAGTAGCCTGCCATGACACCGTCACTGCGGGCGATGATTTCGCCCATGGTCTTGCCATCGCGAGGCACATCCTTGTCTTCGAAATCCACAACCCGAAGCTCAACGCCGGGAATGGCGCATCCGGTCATGGCCTGGGTCACAAAGCGCTGATCCCCTTCCCGTTGCAATCCGGGCTTGATCTGGGAAGTGGACAGCACGGGAGCAGTTTCCGTCAGGCCATAACCCGAGAAGCAGGTGCAGCCTAATTTTTCCTCGACCTCGCGCACCAGGGTTGGTGAGGACGCGGCCCCGCCAATGGAAATCCATTCCAGACTGCTCAGGTCGTATTTTGGGCGCTCCGGTGAGTTGACCAAAGCCAGCGCCATGATGGGCACGAGGCTTAATGAGTGCACTCTTTCTCGCTCGATCAGGCGGAAAACCTCGGAGGGAATGAAGCGCGAAATCACGACATGACGGCCTCCCGCAAAGGTGACGGAATGGGCCGCGCCCCAGCCATTGGCATGAAATAACGGAATGGTGTGCAGCTCCACGCTATCGGTATTCGTGTTAAATCGGAGAGACACAGACAGGGCATGGAGATAAATATTCCGGTGGGTCAGCATTACTCCCTTGGGATTGGCGCTGGTGCCGCTGGTATAGAAGAGCTCGGCCAGCGAATCTTCGTCGAATCCCATGATGTCGGCGCTGTGGGGTGTTGCGCTCGCCAAGTTGTCTTCATAATTCTTCGGCGAAAGCCACGGCGCCTGGGGCGGCGCATCGAGCAAGATGAATGTATGAATGTTGCGAACGCTGTCCCGAAACGAATTCACGACCTCCAGGAACTCCTTCTCAAGCAAAAGGACCTTTGCTCCGGAATCGTTCAGAATGTAGGCCAGTTCATGGGGAGCAAGCCGGAAATTCAGTGGAAGCAACACCGCACCAGCCTCCAGGACGCCGTAATACCCCTCGAGGAGTCGATGGCAGTTGAGGCTGAGAAACGCGACTCGGTCGCCGGGTTGTACTCCTGCTTCAAGTAGAACACCAGCCAGGCAGCGTGCCCGTTCTGCGAATTGCGCGTAAGTGAACCTCTGGTCTCCACAGACAACGGCTGTCTTGCCCGGGAACTGCTGCTCGGCATAACGCAGGAAGCGAACAGGGGTGAGAGGGATATTCATGACGTCATCGCGCTACCAGGCCGACTGACCTCCATCCACCACCAAAACGTGGCCCGTGACGTAATTAGAAGCGTCAGAAGCGAGAAAAACGGCAGCTCCTTTTAGGTCGTGGTCACTGCCAAAACGGTGCTGCGGAATCTGGGAGAGAAAAAATTCACGGTTTTGCTCCAGCACCCGGCTCGACATGTGTGTAGGAAACCAGCCGGGAGCAATTGCATTCACCTGGATGTTGTGCGTTGCCCATTTGCAGGCCAGGTCTTTGGTGAAGCTGATGACCCCGCCCTTGCTGGCATGATACCCAATGGCTGGGAGCGCGGGCGGAGCACCACCTAATCCAGCCACCGAGGCAATATTGATGATTTTTCCGCGACCTTGCTTGATCATGACCTTGCCTACGGCTTGTGCACATAGAAAGGTTCCGGTCAGGTTGGTCTCGATCACTTTATTCCAATCTTCCAGGCGCATCTCTTCGACCGGGGCGCCCCAGGAGATTCCCGCATTATTGACCAGAACATCGATCCGTCCGAATTGTGAAAGGGCGGCATCCACAACCCCCTGAATGCCGGCCGGGACCTTGACGTCACAGCCTAGAGCCAGGGTTTTGACTCCCAGTTGCTGCAAGTCTTCCGCGGCCTGCTGGCAGCGCTCTTTCTTGCGGGCACAGAGCACCAGGTTGGCGCCCATTTCCGCGAGCCCTTCTGCGATTTGACGTCCCAGCCCGATGGAGCCTCCGGTGACGATGGCGACGTGGCCGGTAAGATTGAAAAGATCCTTCACATTCCTGGACGCGCTCTCGGTTGTGTCGGCGACCTGCTTCAACATGCGGCTTTCTCCTGTTCCCTGAACTTCTGAGACCAAGAATCGCCGAGAGGTTGTCTCTCGCCCCGCTCTCGATCCTTACCGCGGCTATTCCAGCGCTCCGAGCTGCCAGAAAATCAAAAATCGCGTAATGGGCGGCTTCGGGCTGATCCCAATAAATCCTGTCTCCCTGATTCTCGACGAACGCCATTCAGTGCTCCCACTCAGAACGAGAACCGCACGCCGAGTTGGATCTGGCGTTTGGGGAGTGCGGACGTGAAAGCCAGCGGCGTGCTCGGCGTCGCGGTCCCGCCGCCCGCAACCGGAGTACCCGGCCGAATCCCCTTCACGTTGAACGTTGTGAACCCGGGAGTAAAGCCGAAAACCGGGCCGACCTCGTTGTTTACGCTGGCAAAATTCGTCCGGTTCGCGAGATTAAATCCTTCCGCCGTAAACTGCAGGCTAGCTCTCTCGCCAAGTTTGTGCCGCCAACTCAAGCGCATATCGAAATCGATGTAGTTGGGGCCGAGACCGGAGTCGCGCGGGGCTCCAATGGGACGTTCATTGGTGGGGTGATTGTTGCCGTTCACCTCTCCTCCCGCCAGCAGGTTGAACGGATGTCCGCTGTGATAGGAGAAAATTGGCGCTAACTCGAAACCGGACAAGACAGGCTGTTTCCAGGGGCTGTCAATTACTCCTGCGATCACTACTTTGTGCCGCTCATCAAACTCGGAGAGACTACGATCTAGATTGAGGTTGGTTGGATCCTGCGGGCCGTAGTCCGTGTTGTAATCCGTGGATGTGTCGAAGCCTTTACTGAATGTGTAGTTCCCAAGGACTGAGAAGTGATTGCCGAAGCGTTTCGTGACTTCCAGGATCCCGCCCCAGTAGATCGCATACGACTCGGAGCTATATTGGTTGTTCTGCACAATCAATGGATTCACGAAACATTGGGTGGTGTCGCAGGGCAGGCCCTCAACCCCACCCAGCGGATCGGCTCCAGCGGCCGTAGTATTCCAGTTGCGATACGAAACCTTCTCGCCGTTGGCCAGGGTTACCGTGCTGAGCGGCGCCGGCAACAGATTGGTATCGATTGCGATCGGGAGGTGCTGGGTGTGCGAATAGATGGCGCTGAGAGAGAGAGACAGCCCTGGTCCGAGCTCACGCTCAATCCCAAAGGAGGCCTGCTGCGCGATTGGGGGACGATAACCCGGCTGGTTCACGAAAAGTACATGCAATGGAGATAGAGGCCCGCTATTAGTAACGTCGACGCCGACTGGTTGGGTACCCAGAAACGGGCCAGCCACGGCAGCTGGGGTGATGCAGGCATTATTCCCTGGGGTCGCAGTCGTGCACTGAATCAGGCCCTGCGCAAAAAGTGTCTGGAAAATAGTTGCCGCCCCTGCTATACCCAGGGCCTTAACCCCACCGATCGGATCGGCATAAATGGAAATCTCTCGGTTGCAAGGGCTGCCGCCGCTCCCCGGGATTATCTTTATCCCGAACTGGGAGACTCCACAGATCGCGGTGACGTTTGCGGCCTGGTTACCTGCGGCACTGTTCCCGACCGCAGAATTGTTGGCATTCCGCACTCCCAGGCTGTAATCGACGTCGGGAATCTGCACGTCCACCGGCCCGTAAAAGATTCCGTATCCACCTCGAATCACTGTCTTGTGATTCTTGGAGGGGTCCCAGGCAAAGGAGACCCTGGGACCAAAATCCTTCTTATACGTGGTCAACGGGGCGAATTGCGTATCCAGGTCGTAGCGTAAACCGTAGTTCAGGGTGAAGCTGGGTGTTACTTTCCAGGAGTCCTGCGCGTAAAACGACGTCAGCGGTCGAGTGTAATACGGGTACGTCGGATCTCCGAAACCCTGCTGGTAAAACAAGGGCAGCCCCAACGTTGCTGATTGAAGCGGGTTGATGGTGGCACCTGATACGGTGGTTCCTCCGGGGCAGAGGATCGAGTCTGAAGTCCCAGTCGGAGCTAAGCACGGGCTCAGTGCAGATCCGGGGAGCGACCCGAACACAAAACGGCCGGGCATGAACGTGTGCGACTCCGTGTGATTGCCACGGAGCAACTCGTAAGCGCCGAACTTTAGAGTGTGAGTGCCACGGATCGCGGTGAGATTGTCAGCGAATTCGTAACGCCGCAAGATTGTAAGGTTGGGCAGGAAAATGTTCGATCCAATATTGTTGATAAAACTGGGAATCTGCAGCCCCACTTGTGCCGGCGCGTTGGGGATCACTCTGAAGCTGTAGTAGTCCCACTGCACCCGGGCCTCGTTCTGCGTGTTCGGACTGATCTGCCGGTACCATGTGGCCTGCAGGTCACTGTCATAGTCGTGGATCGAACTTCCCGCCGAAAACGCGGTCAGAGACTGCACATCCGGCGACTGCTCTAAGTCGTGTCCATATCGGTAAGTTAGAGAAACCTCGTTGTTCACATTGAAGTGATGATCCAGGCGGCCCGATGCCAGATATTCCCGCGTGTTGTAAGGAAACAGACCACCTTCTGTTTCAAACTGGTTTAGCAGGAAGCCATTCAGCGCGGCCTGGGTGGGCGACACGAACAGCTTCTGGGGCAAGACGGGATTTGGGTTCAGGGTCAGAATGCTCTGGAGAGCAAGAGCGCAAAAAGCTGGCGGGAGGACAACAGGGTTGGCGGGGGCGGGGGGCGTTAAGCAAGTCACGGCCGGTGCCGGTGAACTCGCCAGCCCGGCAAAAATGGCATTCTGGGCGGCCGTAGGACGAAAGATATTGGTATTCGTCAGCAGAGGAACCGCGTTCTGCGCATTCTGCCGCAAGCCTTCGAAAGCCACAAACAGAAATGTCTTATCTTTTTTGATCGGGAAACCCAGCGTTCCACCGTATTGCTGACGACTCAAACTATCCTTAACCGGAGAACCCAGAGAGTCAGGATTGGCCGGATTGAAGGTCTGGCCGGCCTGCAAGGCCTGGGTGAATGAAAACGGATTTTGCGCGTCCATGGCATCGTTTCGGAAAAAACCATACAGGCTGCCGTGCACATTGTTGGTGCCGGACTTGGTCACAATGTTGACTGAAGCACCTGTGGCTGACCCCAAGTCGGCGGCGTAGTTGCTGCGATTGATCTGAAACTCCTGCACCGCGTCCTGGCTTAACGTAAGGCGCTGACCGCCGCTATCGCCCGAGGTCTCACCACCATCTACCGTGATGCTGTTTCCTCTGCCATTGCTACCGTAGAACGAAAGCCCACTTTGCGGTGTTTGCTTGACTCTGAAATCCTGGTCCCCGGCCAGCCTGGTGGAATCTGAGACCCCTGGCGCGAGCAGCGTGAACGTGAGGTAATCGCGCCGGTCAATGGGAAGGTCCGTGATGTACTGTTGTGTGATTCTGTCCGCTTGGCTCCCTCGTTCAGTTTCCACCACGGGCGGCTGGTCGGTGACCTCGACAACCGTCGCGACCTGCGACGGCTTCATCTTGAAATCAGAGATGACCGTCTGCCCGATGGCGACGGTGACGCCTCTACGAATCTCCGTCGCAAAGCCCGGCAGCTCCGCGCTGACGTCGTAAGTTGCCGGCGACAGCCCTGCTGCTCGGAATTGACCCGTGCTGTTCGTCACTGCCGTGCGCTTCAGGCCGGTCTGCGTATCGACCACATTGACAGTTGCCTTCTGCAAAATCGCCCCGGAGGCGTCGGTCACGGTTCCAGTGATTTCTCCCGACGTGCCGACGCCCTGTGCATGAGCCATCAAGGTTGCGAACAGGAAGCACACGAGACCGCAGGCCAGTGACCTCATAGGATTCTCCTTCTGGATACGTGGGACCTTGCCGCAGTAATCGCCGAGTAAGCCCATCTGCCGGTCAGTTCCTCGGGCACTGCTGCTGCCCTCACGACCTCGGGTCGCCGCCGAATGCTAGAGAGATCTATCTATCTCTCTCTCTCTCTTGCGCTAAGGAGGCGTTGAAAAGCCAAAGAGCTCCACATCTCCCAAGATTGTGAGAGTGAGTATCACATAATAGTTACTAACGTCAAGACGGAAAGTCTGCCCCGGCAACGCGGGAGGGGGCGGCACGACCGGATGCCCGCAGAGAGCCGGCACAGGATCCTCCGGCACTTCGAGTTGCACCGTCACCTGAAAGCGAGCACAAGGCGGCCTGAAACCTGCCCTCGGCGAAGCTGAATCAACGCCTCGTTCGCGTCGGCAAGTGGGCGAGTTGCTATCTGACAACGCGCTTTCCCGGCGGCCGCCATTGCCAGAACCTCACGCAAATCCTGTCGGGTTCCGACCGTGGAAGCTTGGATGCGGATCTCTCCGGCAGCCATCAAGATAGGGGGAAAACATATCGGATCGGCCGGCAGGCCCACAACCAGGAGAGTACCGGTGGGCCGCAGGCAATAGAACGCCGTGTCATACGATGCTCGCGCTGCCGATGTCACCAGCGCGACGTGAACTCCGCCTCGGTTGCGCAGTTCCTTGATCGCATCCTTGTCCGCAGCATTGACTGTTGTAGAAGCACCTAACGATCTGGCAAGTGCTAGCTTTTCTTCGGAGATGTCGACTGCCACCACCTCCACTGCGAGCGCCTGCCCGAACTGCACCGCCAGGTGTCCCAGGCCGCCAATACCGAAGACCGCCAGGCGCTGCCCGGGCAAAACGTTGGCCCGTTTGAGTGCCCGGTGGACAGTAACCCCTGCGCAGAAAAGGGGAGCAGCTTGGACTGAGGAAAGACTGTCAGGAATCCTGAGTGCGTGGCTTGCCGGCGCCTTCACGAATTCGGCATAACCACCATCGACGTGGACACCGGTAATCTTTTGCCGCCGGCAGAGGTTTTCATTCCCTTCGCGGCAAAACTCGCATTCGCCGCAGGTCCAGTGAATCCAAGCTATTCCAACCCGATCACCGATTTGCAAATCCTGTACCGCCGCGCCCTTTTCGACTACGACCCCGGCAATCTCGTGGCCGGGGATCAATGGTGTTTTGACGATTTTCGCGAACTGCGGCCAGTCTCCATCGACTATGTGCACATCGGAATGGCAAACACCGCAGGCTTCTACGCGTATCAGCACTTCACCAGTTCCGGGCTGCGGTTGGCCGACTTCTTCGATCGCGAGCGGCTTCCCAAATTCATGCAGGACGGCAGCCTTCATTCATTTCGCCTCATGTTTCCGAGGAAGGACCGAGCGGGAACGAGATATGAAATCGTCAGGGCTGGACGCCGCGCAAGAAAAACTCCACCGCACTATCGACCCGTTCTCCCAGTTTATGAGGACCCGTGAGATCCACCGCCCATTGCCGAACCACAGTCTGGTAGAGTCCCTCCATGAATTCGGAGAGATGAAGGACTGGGAAGACGCGCGTGATCTCCCCGCGTCGTTGGCCCTGGGCGAGAATCTCCCGCAGTAAGCCGACCGCGACCCCCTCGGGCCCGCGCATTTCCGGAGAACGCACGGGATCCATTGCTCCCGACAGCACCACCGCCTCCCACAGGCGACGGTCCGCTTCCACTTCGCGCGCCAAGGCGCGATACAAGCGGCGCAAACGCGCTGCCGTGTCCGCTTCGCTGGAGAGTTCCGATTTGAGATGTTCGACGATACAGGCGAAACCGCGCCTGCCGACGTCACGCAGAACTGCATCTTTACTCGGAAAATACCGGAAAAAGGTCGGCTGGCTGATCTCGAGAATGTTGACTATATCGTCAATTCGAGTGTTCTCGTAGCCATGCTTGCGGAACAGTCTAAGGGCAGTCTCAACTATCTGCTGCCGTAGTCGAGCCTTCTTACGTTCGCGAAGGCCCAGTATCTGGCGCGCGGGCGGTGACTTCTTTTGTCTCCTTACGCTTGGTCTAGTTTGCGTCCTTACCCGTGGTCTGGCAGCGTTGGCAGGGGCCATAATCTCAATTGTCTCCTGAACTCGTTCCGGGGGCCCGACGGCGCGCGTCGCAGCATGAACTGTCACTTTAACATCCCGCCAGCGATCCTTTGGGGACAGAACACCAAACCGCTTACGGAGCTGGAAGCCCAGCTGCACTCCACGCTTTGGACTTGACGTTATCTACTAACAGATGATATAGACTAACACATTTTCGAGGGGGTCGCGAATGGGCGAGGTCCCAAAGGTTCCAAGATGTTGGCTCCCGCCGGTTACCCACGCAACCGCCCCCACGCGGATCCAACCGAGTCGTCACTAGGATGGAACGATGACAACAGTGGCAGCATCTTCGCCCAAGATAAGCGGCGGTGCATTTCTAATTGAGGAGTTCTCTCCCGACGAGATTTTCACCGCAGAAAATCTGAGCGAAGAACACTTTGCGATCGCCCGCACCGTCGATGAATTCTGGGCAAACGACGTCGAGCCCCATCTTGAGGCTATCCGCCAGCAAAAGCCAGGCATCGCGCTGAACGTATTACGCAAGTCCGCCGACTTGGGACTCACTGCAGTGGCGATCCCGGAGAGATTCGGTGGAATGGAGATGGATCTGGCTTCTGTCATGATCGTGGGTGAACACCTGGGGCGAGATGCTTCCTATGGGTCCTGGCACTCCGCCCACACTGGCATCGGCACGCTGCCCATCCTCTTCTTTGGAACCGAGGAACAGCAAAAGAAGTATTTGCCCCGGCTGGCTAAGGCCGAGATCCTGGCAGCCTATGCCTTGACCGAGCCGTGGGCAGGTTCGGATGCGCTTGCCATACGTACCCGAGCCGATCTAAGTCCGGACCGCAAGTCCTACGTCCTGAACGGACAGAAGATGTGGATTACCAATGGGGGTGCGGCTGATCTCTTTACCGTATTCGCCAAGGTGGGAGGAGAACGGTTCACGGCATTCCTGGTGGAGCGTAGTTTTCCCGGTGTAAGTAGTGGAACTGAAGAACACAAGATGGGCATGAAAGGAAGCTCGACCACCGCCGTGTATTTCGACAATGTTCAGGTGCCGGCCGAAAACGTGCTAGGTGAGGTCGGCCGGGGACACATCATCGCCTTCAACATCCTGAACCTGGGGCGGCTGAAGCTTGGCCCGGGTGCACTCGGTGCTGCCAAGAATGTGCTGGCCGTCAGCCTGAAATATGCCAAAGAGCGCAAGGCATTCGGTTCCCCGATCGCTGAATTCGGTGCCATCCAGCACAAGCTGGCGGAGATGGCCATTCGCATTTACGTCGTGGAATCGATGGTATGGCGGGTGGTGGGACTAATCGAAAGTCAGCTACGAGCGGCCCCCCAAGACAAATCCGACACGACACGAACGGAACTCAAAGCGGTTGAGGAGTACGCCGCCGAGTGCTCAATGATTAAAGTCTACGCCTCTGAAATGCTGGACTATGTAGTGGATGAAGGAGTGCAGATCCACGGTGGCTATGGCTACCATCAGGACTACCTGGTCGAACGTGCCTATCGCGATTCGCGCGTCAACCGTCTCTTTGAGGGCACCAACGAGATCAACCGTCTGCTCATACCGGGCATGCTGCTGAAACGTGCCGCCCGGGGTCAACTGGCGCTGCTCCCGGCCATTCAGGCGGTCCTGAACGGGAAATTAACGAAGACACCCGAATCTGGGGATGGGAATGAAGAGATGCGGCTGGTCGAAAACGCAAAAACGATTGCACTGCTGGCCATCGGGATTGCGCAGCAAAAATACGGGGTGGAGTTGCAAGAGGAGGAGGAAGTCCTGATGAGCATTTCAGACATCGTCACCGAGGTCCTGGCGATGGAATCGACCTTGCTTCGAAGTCGCAAATCCGCGGCTTCTGGAAGAGGCAAGGATGCCGCCGATGTGTGCGCCGTTTTCTTGCGTGAAGCGATGGATCGAGTCGAGATCTCCTGCCGGAATGTTTTCGGGGCCTGCCTCGACGGCGATGCTCTGCGGAAGAACATGTCGGCTTTGCGGAGCTTTGCCAACTACGATCCAATAGATGCGATCGGCCGGCGGCGGAATATTGCCAACCGCCTGCTTGCCCGTGAGCGCTATGTTTGGGAATGAGGTTAGCGGTTAATCGCCTGCTGCGGGCGCGCGGCTGCTAGAAAACCAGGAAGCAATTTCCTCTGGATACTGGTGCGGATAAAGCAGACCGCCGGGAGCGTGCCAGATGAAAGTCGTGCCAGCTTCAAGAGTGCCGCAAGGAGTCGAGTCGCGTGTGCAATCGCCGCCGTTTTCGACGTCAGAAGAGAATTCCGTATTCAAAAGTGGGGGTTTCGTTTTATGTGGCGCATGACAAAACGTCCATTCTCAATTTCTGCCCTAACGCTTCTGCTGTGTTACTTCGCTTCCAGCGCTGTAGCAGCAGTTACCACACACACGGGAACTTTGCCGGACGGTGCGACCTTTCTCATCGAGGTGCCTTCCCCGTGGAATGGGACGCTCCTGCTCTACAGCCACGGCTACGTAATTCCAGGTTCGCCGAATCCCGCACAAGACGTGGGCGATCCGGCTACGGGCACCTTCCTGCTTAGCAACGGATTTGCCTTAGCTGGTTCTTCTTATGCCCACACTGGCTGGGCGATTCAGGAGGCCCTGCTGGACCAAATTGCGGTTCTGGATACTTTTGCAGCGCTGGTTGGTACGCCGAGCCGCACGATCGCTTGGGGTCACTCGCTGGGAGGAATCATCACTGCCGGCCTCGTCCAGCGATTTCCTGACCGCTTTGACGCTGCTCTGCCCATGTGCGGAGTGCTTTCGGGGGGTGTAGGTACCTGGAACCAGGCGCTGGATTCCGTGTTTGCGTTCAAAACGCTATTGGCTTCCGGGACCTCGTTGCAATTAGTTAACATCACCGACCCGAACACCAATCTAGCATTGGCGGAGGGCCTTTTGGCCTCGGCCCAAGCCACGCCCCAGGGCAAAGCGCGGTTCGCACTGTCAGCAGCGCTGGGAGATACTCCGGGATGGTTCGATCCGGCCTCGCCCGAGCCGGCTCCGAAGGATTTTGCTTCACGAGAGGCTAACCAGTTTCTTTGGGCGTCTGAGGTGGATTTTCCTTTCGTCTTCGCGCTTCGCGCCGAACTCGAATTCCGCGCCGGCGGTAATCCCTCATGGAACACAGGGGTTGACTACAGAAAACAGTTAAACCGCTCAGTCGACCGTGAGGAGGTGCGTGCGCTGTACCAACAGGCTGGCCTGAGCCTCGATGCCGACCTCGATGCATTGAAAGATGCTGCCAGAATCACTGCCAATCCAGATTCAGTCGATTACCTGGAGCAGAACATTATCTTTAACGGCCGCCTCAACTTTCCAGTGCTGACCCTGCACACCACTGGGGATGGCCTGGTATCGAACCAGAACGAAAGCGCCTACAAAGATGTCGTCGACGAGGCTGGAAACCAGAGCTTGTTGCGCCGGACCTTTGTTCATCGGGCGGGGCACTGCACGTTCACTCCCGCAGAAACGGTCACCGCACTTCAGAACCTGATTGAACGGCTGAACGACGGAAGGTGGCCTGATCTTGATCCGAGCACCCTTAACGCTGAAGCCGCGGCACTCGGAGCACTGAACGTCGCTCCTCCCTCGTTCCTTCGGTTCAAACCCGCGCCCTTCCTGCGCCCGTTTGATGCGTCCGATGAACACCATTGCGACCACGAACATCACGATTCGGGCCTATGCAGTGGCGAGTTCTGAACATTGCAACCGCGGGACGGCGGTCACGGCTGACAGTCGACGAACTTCAGTTCCTTTAAGAATGTACTCGTGTCAATGGTCGCCCCATGGCAAGAGCCCGCCGTGCGCGAAGATTCACCTTCTGATCTCGTGTGATTCCGAATTCTGGAGAAGCAGTCGCCTGGTTACAACAGTTTGAACGGCGACGCAATTTACAACCTTGCACCACCCCGCGCGGTTACGTGTGGATTCCCTATTCCCGATCAAACACGCGGATTTCCGGCCTGGTTTGACCCACTGACTGTATGGTCATCGTCAATACGTTGTGATCAGGAGAAATCTTGATCTCCTCAGTGCCCGCGAGCTTGCCATCGACCTTGTCGGTTACTGCTAGGGTACGCTCGTCTACTCGGCGTATTGAAGATGCAAACTTTGCCTTAACATTTGGGCGTTCGTACGTGTAATCTCTCCCGTCAAAGTTCAGATTTTTCACTGTCCCTTCGCTGGGATTAATAAAGGCAAGACCATCGCTCTCGTAGGACTGGATCTGAAGCTCAACCACCGAGTTCACTGTTTCGCTCGTGCTTTCCCATGTGCCGTCGAATTCTGGCCCTCCTGCCGTTCGCTTGTACACGTAATACACATTGAATTTCGACCCGTTGGGCTGGATGAAGGTGAAGTCGTCGTCGAGCATATTGCCGTCCTCCGAAAGCTTCCAGTTCGCGGTGAGGAGTATTTTGCCGTCGGTTTTGCGGACCACTTTCCAGCTATTGGGTCCTTCGACGGTGACGGAGAAAGTCGTCCCGAAGACTCCCGGCTGATCTGTCCCGTCAGCAACAATCGTCTCTTCAAAGTCGCCACCTTCGAAAGCAAATGCATACTTATTTGAACTGACCTTCTTAACCTTCATCTCGTCGGGAAGTCTGCTTTTCGAGCCATTGAGCTTCCACTTGCCAACAAATGGGTTGTCAGCCGCCCTTAACAAAGGCGTGATCAGGGACGCAACCAGCAGCAATTGCACGGTACGCTTCAGCATTTTTCACCTCTTAGGTTCTGTACAGGGTGGAACACGACTAATAGACGATTGTTCTCCGGGTTTGGATAGCACCGTGCCAGTGCACATGGCGATCGCGGTAGGGACAGCCATCGCTGGCTGCCCCCCGCACAGATCCGGACGGGCGCTCATAGAAGCGCATCCGGTTCTTATCTCGGATAATCTCGGATGAGTAGCGGCAAAGCGAGCATCCGGAAAGGGATGGAGCGTACGCGGTTGAGGACCTGCGCCTGCATCGCGGCGGAGTAGGGTACTATCGCAGCTCGGACTTCGTGCACGTCGACGTCGGGCGTGTGCGCCCTTGGTAGTTGCTTCTCGACGCTCCAACAAAAGAGAGCAGTGTTGATCTCGTGAGCCATCGAGCGCCGAGTGACAGAGCGTGCCCATCAGTCTCGTTAAACGCCCGACATCAACTGCCCTAGGACGGCAATACGGAAACCAGCGGCAATTCAAAAGCCCTGCAGTACAGCAGTCTCCGACTGATTGACACTCAGTTCAAGGCTACGGCACCCGCGATTTTCGACCCTCTTGTTAAACAGAGAGTAGACATTTCTGCTTTAACCTATTGAATTGGCGACCCCGGCGGGATTTGAACCCGCGTTTGCGCCGTGAAAGGCGCTGACAGGCTGGATCACGGTGTAATTAAAAGCAGCGGTCGCTCTGCAATGCCCTGTAAGGAACGACTGAGAACACGATGGAACGGTTTTTGGTTGTACCGTCCTTGTACCGCGAGTTTTGAACCAAAGGTTCTGAAAAACCACTGGATTTCGCATCCCAAGTGGAAGATCAATTCGCGATTGATGCCAAAGCGAGCGAAGCGCGTTTATTGGGAGAGCGTTGCGTTCCAACGTGGCGGTGCGAAATATCGAGCAATCGTCATTTCGACGACTGGTCTGGAGGTTTCGGGGCCTGATAGACCCTCCACGCCGGCATCTGCCTCATTCTGGTGAAAGTTCATCAACCTTCCCAAGTGCTGCAACGCACGAGCCAGGGCCGCAGCTACATCCCTCCCCGAGCAACCAAGAAGAATTGAACAGTCGTGGTCGGAATAGTGTTCGAGAACTGACATAACGAAAACGAAGCGCTCAAGCGGTGCGAGCTCGAGGATCGCACACACCTCGGCCTCTGAAGCCAAAGGCACATAATTCAAGTCTCGAGGCGAAACAGCGTTTTGTGTTGGTCTTCCGGAACGCTGCCGCGGTGCAATAAGCCGGATCGCAGTCTGAATGATGGTGCGTCGAACCCAGGAGCGCGCCCACTCCTTGAATACACGGTTTCCTTTTGTCGATTCTCCGACGCTAGCGACAAAGCACTCCTCCGCCCTGTCTCCGTCCCCAGTCAGGAGAAGCGAGAGCAGATAGAGACCACTCATGTCCTCGGTGAAAATCCGTTCGAAGTCTGTAGTCGACGCGTACGCGGCGGAGCCTGCGATCTCTTTGGTAGTAGCGCTCGCCATCTCACCCATTGGTCGTCCGGCAGTTTCACAACACCGAGCAACCGGGTCATCCCCTCTGCTGTGTCTGAACCTCGACCCTAGTTCGATGCTGTGCATCAACGGTCGACTCAGAAATATCAGCGCGCCACGCGATCGATACTGATAAGTCGGCTAGTGCTTACCGATGGCGAGAGGTGGCGATTGCGATTGCTGCTTCTGCCTGAGTCACGGCGGAGCGGGTGCGACACTTGATCGCGCACTTTGACGTTGTCCAGAAGTCGTCTTCGACGAGATCGGTACTGATCTCCTCGAAGCCCGTTTCTGGACAATGAGTCAGGTTTCGTGCAGCCAAGGTCGCGAGAAGATAGCGATAGCTAGACCGCACTCAAACTACGAAGCAAAGTTGGCCTAAACTCTCAGTACTCCAACGCCGCGAACTCCATCAGGTCGAGAATTCCCGTCTCCAATGGCGCTGGTGCCGGTATTCCGCCGACCCGCAGAACGCTCCGACCCTCACACGCGACATACAGCGCGCGGTCCGAAGTATCCGAAAGGGGATCGAAAACACCTGACTCCGGGCGCCCTGGCAGTGCGATCGAATTCACTACCGGGAACCAATCTAATCCGAAATCCTCTGTCCAAAATACACCGGCCGTGCCGAACGCAAACCGAGTCTGGCGCTCGCTGCGCAAGAAAAGCATGTCTTGGAGCAGAGAGGCAGAGATCGAGAGCTTTCCGCCAGCGGTGATCACTCGCGTGAGGCCCGCGTCGAAAATCCAACTGAGTCCGCCATCCGCCGAGACTTTCACGCCGTCGGGATCCAGCACGTAAACGGTCTCTGGCTCATACGGGTCCACGAACCACCGGATCGCATTCTTGACCGGCGTCAGCAATAGGTTGTTGGGCACGATCATGTCCCACGAGGTTTGGGCGCTGTTGAGCTTGAACATTTGTCCTCCAAACCGCGTCCCAACGTAGTACACGGGATTCGCGTGCCCACCGCTCGCCTGCGGGATAATCGCTCCCGCCGGCAACTGCGGTCCGATCGGTTGTGCCTTACTTAGATCATGCCAGTGGTTCACGGCTGTAATTGACGAAATCTTTGTAGTGCGAAACAAATTCGCGGTACCGTCCAATGCCTGCTCGACGACGATGATATCGCCGTCGGGGAGCGGCGCCTCTGTGGCCAGCGTCTGGATCAACGGACGATAGCCAAGGAGGTAGACATCCGATTGCGCGTAGGGTGCCAACTTCGTGGCATCGTTAAAGTTTATCTTCAGCGGCGATGGCGCATAGGTTTTGCTTAAAACATCGCCCGCGTTGGGATACTCGGAACCGTTGCTGCTAATGATGCAGAAGTCTCCCGGCCCCGTTCTGGGTAGGAACTGGGTAACCCGGTTCACCTGCGCCGGATCGGTAAACCATGCATCACAATCGCCGCAACCCGATCCCGGGTCTCCCCAATGCTGGCCGCCGTCGCGCGTAAAGAAATCGTTGTTGTCTCCGCATCCGAAATAGAGCGCAGGCTGACTGCCGATTCCACATAGGACCGCGATGTTGATTGGATCCAGCGTCTCCAGTCCGCTTGGCATCTGCCAACTGTTCTCGTTCCTACCCCCGTCATCGCAAAAGTACACGCCACCGTCATTGGCCATCCACAGTCTTCCGGCGATATGTTGATCCAGTTCGCTGTTCTTGTTGTACGGGTTCGACTGGCTCGATGGTTTCAACGTAATCTCGAAGTCCGGGGTAAAAGCGATAGCGTGAGGATCCACGTGCATGAACACGAGATTCTCCTGCACTCCCGACTGATGCGCCACGGATGCATCCATCCCATCAAGCCGATGCCACGATGAATTGTCGGTGGGAATTCCCGCGGAAACATGAACGTGGCTATTATCGGAAAAGAACAACAGGAAGCCGCCGCTCGTGGCTTTAGCGGTCACATAACAATTCCCGCTGGGGGTGGTCTCGCCGGAATACACGGGCGGACCCGGCACCAACGCCCATTGCGCGTTCCCATTGTTCAACTCGAACCGGCTGAAGTCTCCGATCCATAGGCTCGCTTCGTCCGCCAGTCGCTTGCAATCGGTATTGACGAGCGTTCCATCCGCGACGGTTTGCGAATAGTACGTAGGTCCCAGGGCGCCGCCGTTTGTCGCCATGTATACCCTCGAGGGATTCCCTGGCTCTACGGCCAAGACCTGCGCGGCATTGCCCGCAGCATAGGCAATGCTGCCGCCGAAGGGCGCTATGCCATCGCCTCCACAGCTTGTCTGAAAGTCCGACAAGATCGAGCGCACGTTGGTGATCTGGGGCAAGACCCCGTTATCCATCCTCCACTTCTGCCCACCGTCGGTTGAGTACCACACCACGCCGTCGCCAAGGGCGTACACCTGTCGCCTGCCGTCCGGCTCGAGCGGTCCCACTGCAATGTGCCACAGAGAGGATCCCACGAACTTCTTTGCCCAATCCGCTCCTCCATTGTGACTGATGGCGACCACGCCAGAGCTTCCCGACGCTATGACGCTCCGCGTCGCAATGATGCCCGTCGCCACCGTGGTCACCGCATATACCAGCTGCGGATCGTCAGGGGCGAACGCAATGTTGCAGGTGCTCCCGGCTGGCATTACGAGCTTCCAGTTTGCTCCGCCATCGGCGGAGAGGTAGATACCATCTCTCCCGTCGACATACTGGCTGTCGAGTGCTGACGCCAGGACCACATTTGGATCCGCCGGCGACGCCGCGAGATCGTAAATATGCGGTGCATACAACGCTCCCGGGATCTCACCCTGGACGGTGAACGTGGGCTGTGGCCAGGTAAGTTGCGACCAAGTCTGCCCCGCATTATCAGAGCGCCAAACCCCCGCCCAACTCCCTGCATACATGCGCTTTCCGTCCGCGCCAAGCACCAAAGCAGTGATCCGCCCGGTTGAAGAATGATTATCATTCGCGGGTCGGCGCGGAAATGTGCTTGGGGTAGGCCCGACTCCGCTGATCGTGATCACGGTGTATCAACCTGGAGTCCGTCCACGAACCCCGAATCAGGCTCAGCGAACACGTGCACCGTCAACTTTCGGACTGCTGCTTCTCGCGCCAAAGCCAGCCGTTGGGTTTCGACTACGCGATGCACCGCAGCGTCGTCATCCCGGCTCTGCCATAAGTGGAACAGCCACGTCGTCCCCGTACTCGTCTCTTTCAAGCTGATGTTTGCAATGTCGAAAGCGTTTACCGTTCCTGGCAAGAAGCTCATGACTTTGATGCTGATGATCTTCCCGATCGTCTCTGCCATCCTTCCCTCCACTAGCACGGCGCCACGTACGGCGTCGCAGGATCCGTCAGATGTTTGACTATTGCCTTTCCCTTTTCGAAGTCTCCCCCAACTCGCAGCCTGCCCAGGTACAAGGCCTCATACGGCGCCACCTGTCCTTGAGCGATTTGCTCCCAGGTCTCGCGACGCATCACTACTACCACATCCGCATCCTTCGGTTTGCCCTTCTTGGCTTTCCCAGCCTTCGAGCCGCCATGCACCTCCCAGTGCTCCACCGTCTCGCCGGCGGTGCCGCTCACTAACTGGATGTGCATTCGCACTAATGTGCCAAGTCCGCTCAGTGCCTTCGCAAGTTGTTCAAGGCTCTTGGCTACATCGTCCTGCTGCCCTCCAAGCCTTCGCAGTCGCGCGAACGTTAAACCTCCGCTCTCGACTCGTCTGAGCTTGCCACCTTGCCATGTCATCGTCTGTACCCTCCTTGAACGGAAAGACTCTACTACGCGGCGCGGGCCCTGGCAATGTCCGCTGAGCATACAGCCTTTCACAAGATGGTCGGCGACTCGTTGTTTCGGGAGATGTTACCGGGGCTGGAAAGCTCATCGCAAGGAAAGCCGGATGCAAGCGGGTGAGTGTCGATCAGCCGCAGTTGACCGTGATGAGAAGCACTCTTAGGAGTCGAAACAAATCAGGGTTTGCCCAAGGTCAGAACAACTCTCGTTGATCATAGTGTTAACTGCTGGCGGCAGAACTCCGGTTTCGTCCGGAGGACTAGAACTTGATAGTGTGCCGGGCCATAAGTCGGCTTCGGGGCCACCACCCCGTCAGGTGAATTCTAGTCCGAGGTTGTCGTTTACGGCTTGGCTGAGTTTCTGCTTGCAGCCAAGATAGCGTTCAGTTGTTTGAACAGATGCATGCCCCAACAAAAACTGAATCTGCTCAAGTTCTCCGCCCGCTAGATGGCATAACCGTGCGCAGGTGCGACGCAAGTCATGGGGAGCAAGATTCTTGATGTCGGCACGTTTGGCAGCCGCTTTCACCACGTGCCAGATGGCCTTGGGCGTGATGCTGTCGCCCCAAGTCTTATCCAGTCGACTCACCCGGCGGAAGATCGCCCCAGCGTTGATGCCAGCCGCCGTGGTCCACTCATCGACGGTGCGTTTGGCCCATATTGGAACCGGAACAGTGCGGATGTGTTTTCCTTTGAGGAGTGCCAGAATCGCACGATCGCGTTTGCCGCGGAGACTGCCTGACGGTGGTTCACCGAGCAAGGTCTTGGACTGATCAACGGTCAACCAGTTGCCGATCCGCAAGCCCAGGCGCTTTGCGCCTTTGACCCGGCGAATTCCTGCGGCTAGGTCAGGACTCAGAAGGCCAGTATCGGAGGCTTCATAGGCGAGCCGCCTTACAGCGGCTAAGCGCACATTAATCGTTGAGGGTGCCAGGTTCTTCTGTTCGAGAAAGAACCGGTAGCGAAGGACGACAGTTCGGTTAAAGGCCAGACGCGGTTCGGAACAATACCATCCAATGAATTCGTCGATGGCATGACCGTATGATTCTTGCGAACTGGCTGCGCCGAGTGAGTGAAGAACCGCATTCTTCGACTGCTCCAAATCGGCTAGCCGAAGCATTGCTTTTGCCTTAGAGCGTTTTGATGTCTTCCGATGAGCCATACTGGCGGCCTCCCACGCCGCGATCAGTATGGTCATTCAGCGGGAGGCTGATGGGCTCGAAGCCCGTTTCTGGATGGGTTCCGGGTTGCCGACAATGCGCCCAGAACCTTTGCCTGTCACCCAACGCCGTTTCTGGCAAACTTCCGTGTAGCCCGACCACTGGTAAGGAATCGCTGGTCGTCGCTGCGTAAAGCAGCGTTTCCCCAGAATGGGTGAATGGGTCGTTTAGAACGGCACGAGCGATACTGCGGCCGCTACCCAATACGCGAGTGAGCGGCGGCCGCCGGCCTTTTTAGACGCAATCTAGTGTTCCTCCGGCCTAAAGCTGTACGTTCCGTTCCATTGGTAATTTAGGCCGTCCGTACTCGATACAAGTACGCGGGCCCGAAATCCCCTCAACGGCCCGATCCCGTCCGAGAACGTGCACAGTCCGGAATTGCCCGTGTTGTCGAGTGTGCAACGCCCGACCGCCCAGTTGCCGGTCCCGACGTAGATGACGGCGCTGCTGTCAACAGAGATATAGCCGCCTTCGGGGGTTGAGAGGGGGGCCGTGCACGGGTAGGTGGTGCCACCGTTATCGCAACCTACAGGGGCCTGAGCATACAAGACCTTCGAGCCGACCTCGATCTCCGGGAGGTTCGAGGACGTGATCGTGCAGAAGGCACCGTTGTCGAGCGTCCACGCCGAGCAATTCTTCGTCACATGGAGTTCTCCGTTTCGCTCGTGTGCCTGGGCCGGTCTGGGCATCAGAGCAAGGATCATGGCCGCCAATCCCGCCAGCAGGCCAAACGAAATCGAGGAAACACTTCTCTTCAAAACTGGGTTTCGCAACATTTTCACTCTCCTTAGACCGAAGTTGAACGAAGCGGAGATCGGGAGTAGCATCGACCAGATGCCTGTCCTTCCGCCTGTTTCACTACGTAAACCTAGCCTTGGCTGCAGCGGAAGTCCTCTGGCCGACCTCACAAATTCTCAAGAGTTCTCACAGGGATTGCGAGACAAACCGTGAGCGAAGAAACACGCCGACGAGCTGCCTCTGAAGGTTTCCGCGATTCGTACAACGCTCTCAAAGAGGTGCCCAGCCAGGAGTCCATTCGGCTTTACGAATTTGGCCCCTTCCGTCTGGATCCCGCCGAACGCAAATTGTTGCGCGGTAACGAGATAGTAGCCCTCACGCCCAAAGCATTCGACACCCTGTATTTGTTGGTCCGACATGGTGGACGCGTGCTGGAGAAGGACGAACTGATCAGCCTGCTTTGGCCCGACACGTTCGTCGAAGAGGGTAGCCTCTCCAACCACATCTTTCTGTTGCGAAAGGCTTTAGGTGAGGATCCAACTTTCATTGAAACGGTTCCTCGGCGAGGTTACCGTTTTGTGGGAGCCGTGCGACGGTTCCCGCACGCCGCTCCGACGCACAGAGAATCAACCCTTGAAATCATCCCGCCTGGCACCTCCTTTCCTGCGAAGACGCGATGGCCGTGGCGCAGTAGAGCCGCTCTAGGGATCGCTGCGATTCTAGTACTGGCCTTGCTGGTGTCTGCGGGCTGGTTCTTCAGGGTGGCCAGGCGAGGCGGAGAAACCATAGACTCCGTGGCGGTGCTGCCATTCGTGAATGCCAGTGGTGATCCGAACGCGGAATACTTGAGCGACGCCATCACCGAGAGCCTCATCAACAGCTTGTCGCAGTTACCGAATCTGAAGGTGATGTCACGAGACTCCGCCTTTCGCTTCAAGGGAAAGGAAACGGATCCTCAAACGGTTGGTCGCGAACTGGGCGTGCGCGCCATCTTCAAGGGCAAAGTCACGCAGCGCGGGGACACACTGAGCATCAGCGCCGAACTGATCGATGCTCGCGACAGCAGCCACCTCTGGGGGCAACAGTACCAACGGAGGATCATAGATATGGATGTTCTCCGGGAACAGATCGCCGGAGAAATGGCGGGCGCGCTGCGCAGGCGTTTAACCGGCGCAGAAGAGAAACGCATGACCAGGAGCTACACCGCCAATCCCGAAGCCTATCAGGACTATCTGAAAGGCCGCTATTGGTGGAACAAGACCACTGTGGATGGATTTGACAAAGGCATTGAATATTTTCAGCAGGCGATCGCAAAAGATCCCACTTACGCGCTTGCTTATTCCGGCTTGGCCGATTGCTACAGCTCGCTCGCAGACTTTGGCGTTATTCCCGCCAAGGAGGGTTATCTGAAAGCCAAGGATGCCGCGCTGAAGGCCGTGGAGCTGGATGACACCCTCGCCGAAGCTCACGGTTCGCTGGCGTTAATCAAGTCAAGCTATGACTGGGATTGGTCCGGCGCCGACAATGAGATTCGACGAGCCATCGAACTCAATCCAGGCTATGCGGACGCCCGTCGATTGCATGCCGAAGTTCTGTGGCAGACCGGACGGCTGAACGAAGCCATCGCGGAGACCAAGAGAAACTTGGAACTTGATCCAATCTCCCTCGGTAATAACGTCGATTTGGGCGTCGAGTATTTCCTGGCGCGGCAGTATGACCAAGTCTTATTGCAAGAGCGAAAGGTACTGGAGTTGGATCCAAACTACGTTGAGTCCTACTACTTCCGGGGCATCGCTTATCTCAAGAAATCCATGCTCGAGGAAGGTATGGCGGAGTTGGAAAAGGGGCGGGCGATCGCCCCAGCCAGCGAAGAGGCACTAACCGGGGTCGGATACGGGTACGCTGTCATTGGTAGAAGGGCAGAGGCGCATAAGGTGCTGGATAAATTGAACGAGCTCTCGAAGCAGAAATACGTTTCACCGATCTGGAGAGTCAAAATCTATGCGGGCCTTGTGGAGAAAGACAAAGCCTTCGAGTGGCTGGACAAAGCTTATCAGGACCACTCCATAGTAAGCGTCGGGTATATCAAAACGAACCCCATGTTCGATCCGCTGCGCTCGGACCCGCGCTTCGCCGATTTTCTCCGCCGGACAAATCTGCAACCCTAATCGACGAACTATCCCACACGATCGAACCCCGAACAAGCCCGGCGTCGGAGCGGTACATTCCTTCAGCATCTTGGGCCACCCGGAAGTTATACCTCGGAACACACTTTCAACGACGCGGGCCAGAAGTCGGCTTCGAGGAAGCGTGACGTTGTTGACCCTTGTCAGTGCTGCGATCTCCTCGAAGTCCGTTTCTGGATAGCGCCTGACGCCCCTGTCCTGGTCGTCGCTCAAGGGAGAAGGTTCTGGAGTTTCCGGTTAAGCCGGCCATCCAGGAGCGATACAAGAGCTGACTTCTCTTCAATTCTGCGAAGAACGCAAGCCAAGCCTCCACGGAGCCGCGAAGCAAGGACCCCTAGTACAGGTCAATCCCCATATGGCTTACCAGAAACGCGGTATTGATTCTTGCCTTGCGACCTTGGAATCTCCCATTCGTGCCATCTCGCCGCCTTGAAGACCGCATCCGCGAACTCTGTCGCTCTGGTTTCAGCAACCAACACTACCAACTTTGCAGAAGTCCTCGATGAACTGCGGTCGGCATGCTACCGCAGAAGAAGGGTAGAAGCGGGGAAAAAGCAAGTAAGGAGACGCCATGAAAAAGCTAAGATCGTTATTGCTGACGGGAGTTGTGTTCATGCTTGGCATCACGACGCTCGCTGCCCAGAACAGCGTCGATATTCTCAATAGCGGGCCACAACCAACGAACACCTCGGGCTGTGCCGTCAACCCACATTGTGTAGCGGCGACCTGGTCCACGACCTCAAACGCGAATCCGACGCCTGCGGACATTAGCTCTGCGATCAGTAATATTAACTTCGTCTTTGTACCCAACGGCGGGGCTAAGCCTACCGACGTTCCGCCGGCCGCCAGCGGGCGAATCTGTCTGGCCGACACCCGCGATCTTGGCGCCACTACACTGTTCGCCCAGATAGCCACAAACTGTAAGCTCGGGGGCGGCATCGCCCTTCTGCTCATCAATAACGGTGCAGCCACCGCCCCATCAACCATCCCGGTATTCACCATTGCCCTGACGGACGGCGACTTTCTGAGGAACACCGTTGGGTTCATTGCGGCAACGGGGATATCGAACTATCCGATTCGAATCAACACGGCTCCCGTTGCCACCAACCTGACCGGCCAGCACAATTGTCCGAGCGGGCAGATCACCGCGGCCTACGTTGGAACCGGAACGGCGAATTACACCCCGAATGAGAGTCTGTGTCTGCCGTCAGGCGCCGGGCAGGCCGTCGAGCCCAGCATGATCGTAGATTCGCAAGGCACGATTTACGTCGAATCCATACGCGGCGTCCCCGGAGGCCTTGATCTCTGGCGCTACTATCAGGCCAAAGACGGTGCACCGAACAGCAACGGAACTTTGCCCTTCAAGTATGAGGGCCAGCCCGATTGCGGCATCTTCGTCACCACCTTCTGCACCAAGAGCGGAGTGGCGCCGGGAGGCGGGGATGGCGATGTTGCCGTGAACCTTGCCGATCCATCGAACTCGAATATTCCAAACTTGGCAGTGGTCAGCCTGGATGCGGCGGAAGTTACCGGCAGCCAGTCCACCAACCGCGCCGATACCTTCAGCACTCCCAATCCGGCTACCGCCGGAGTGCCTTTCGACGACCGCATGTGGCTGGATGCTTACGACGATGCCGGTCACGTTTACATGGAGTATCACGATTTTGGAACAACGTCCCAAATCTTTGTCCAACGCTCGAACAATGGAGGCCAAACTTACACCGACGCTGCGGGGACTGCACTTGATGCAGCGACGGAGCCGAGCGCTGGTGCTCCCACCGGCAACATCGCTGGACAGATCAAGGTCGACAAGAGCAGCACGGGAAGCCATGGCAACGTCTACCAGATCTTTGTCGGCCCCGATAACCCAACGGATAATGCCAACAGTTTGGTCAACGCCGCCTACGTCGGCGTGGCTTCGAACGTGAGCCTCTCGAATCCCGTGCTGACGTTCACCGACTACAAGGTCTACAGCTGCGGAGCCGGTTCAAAGTGTGGCTCCGGCCTCGGCCTGGGAAATCTTTTCCCCGCACTCGCCGTAGATAACTTCGGCTACGTCTATGCCACTTGGTCGGACGGAACCGACGTTTATTACTCCTACTCGACGACTCACGGAACCAGTTGGTCCCCGGCCATCAAGATAACCCACGGCACGAGCCAGGCTGGGAAGTCGAATGTCTTCACCTGGATCGCGGCTGACGCTAACGGCCACGTGGCGATCGGGTGGTACGGCGCCAATCAAGCGGGCAACTCGAATACGCTTCCACTCACCGCGCAGTGGAGTGTCTTTGTTGCGGAGACCGTCAATGGCCACGCTACTGCGCCGGTTTTCACGCTGAGCCAAGCCACCGACCACGTCAACCATACTGGACAGATCTCAACCGGCGGTCTGCTAGGCAGCTCTGATCGCAGTTTGGCTGACTTTTTCCAGATCGCGATGGACCCCAACCATCTCGTGAACATTGCGTTTGCAGATAACCATGCGGGCCCTTCGATCTCGTATTTCACGCGGGAAAAGAAAGCCGCGCAGGGCATCCAGTCGTGCGGCCACGGAGGAGACGGGGAGGGCGACGAAAACGGCCACAAGGGTGGCAAAGCGTCTTTCCACATTCATCACGACGACTGCGACGCCCAGGCGGAAAGCGAGGATTACAGCGATCCGGAATCGGGCACCAATTTCCAGTCCACGCAGGTGAATTCGGTTACGTATGACGACGTAGCGCAGAGCATCACCATCGTGGGAACGGGAACCGACAACGGCGCGCCGGTAGCGTTCACCATCGTCGCCGTGGACAGCTCGTTGCTGCCGCCCGGTCTGTTCACGATCACCCTGAGCGACGGCTACACAAACACGGGCAGTCTTCTGGACGGAAGCATCACGCTCCATTAACCCGACTTCTGGACGCCAGCTGGGAGACCCGCGCGCATGACAGCGGGTCCCCAGTTCAGAAGTCGTCGGAACGATCAAAGCCGTTCAGGGTGGCCAGGGTGAGATGCAGTGCCAGGCCCATCATATTCACGTAGAAGTCGAGGATCGAGGCAAAGGTATACCGCCTGAAAAGCAATCTGAGATGACCCATCCATCTCCTACAAGCCCGTTTCAGGCCAAGTTCCGAGTAACCGACCATTCGGGAGTTGATGGCGATACGAGCGGCTTGTCCTAAGATGGACTACGGCGCTTAAAACGGAGCTGATAAGCGCTGGGTGTAACCTGCAGTTGTGAGAGAAAGTACGTCTCATGATCTCAGAGCTGCTGAAGCCACAGGAAGCAGCGATTTCCTTGATAGCCTAACGGTTTGTTCCAGCTGTCGACGTGCCGCCTCTACTCGCAAGTGTTCCACGAATTTAGCAGGTGTAGTGCCACTCTCTTTTCTGAAAATGCGGCTGAAGTTCCGCGGGCTCATAGCAACACGTTTGGCAAGTGCATCGATAGAGAAGATTGTTGTGTCAAAAGCGTTGGCTCGTGCTTCGCGAGGCACATCACGGCCTTCCCGGAACCACGCTCACTCTCCAGGCATCTTGCACCAATGCAAACCGGGGTCGTAACTGCGGTGGCGCTCTCTTGCACCATACCTCGGGCACGCGGAAAGTCACAGATTATTCAATCCAGCCCCTGTGGCTCGGCTCACTTGTGATCACGCCCGGTTACAACAGTGAGACTCGCCGCCTGGCCGATGCGAACGACCGATGATCTGTTTGGACGAAGTCAAGGGAGTCCCCGGAGAGAAGCCGCCTGGGCGGAAACTGTTCAAATGAGACTTAGAGCGTCAGCGCACGAGTAAAAGCAAATCTTCCCTCCATTGTCGGGCATGTTGCGCTCTTCGATCAGCACGACGTTGCCAGCAACGGCAAATATTCCTGGTAGCTCCAATCCGTCTTTGTAAAGCTGGTAGCGCTTGAACTTTAGTTTTGGGAGCAATTTCAACGTGCACTCCATGCAAGAGCTTAGAGTACCTCGGTACATTCGGACTTTATGTTGCTCAAACTTGACTAGTATCTTTGACCGGAACCACTCTGCGGGGACAAGTTCGGGGAAACGCATTTCATCGGCAGGCCTCTTCATTCGCTGACTCATATGCCCGCTGCAGCATACAACTGAACCAGAGTAGAGTTCTTTGACCGGGCGCACACTCTTCAGTTTTTTTGGCTTGAAAGATGGTCCGTGCGGGTCCCTTTTCCCTAGCACCCGGGGAGTAGTTAGGTGGGAGATGATGCTTAAGTCACGCAGAGCAAACTTCGCGCCCTATCTTAGCGCCGTCCGCGAAAAGCCAACCCTGCGTATCCCAGTGCGACCCCGACTGAGCCATAAACTGCCGCGTTCATTGGAGCCAGCAGAAGGAAGATCGATATGGGCGAGGGATCGAACGTCATCTTCACTAGATACATCGGGCACAGCGCAAGCATGAGTTGAGGATTGAGATTCCAGCTGTGCGGAGCGAAATAAGCCACCAACGCCAGGAGATAGGAAATTGCTGCGCAGCCGCCAAGCAGCTTGAGGGGCGTTGAAAACAAGCGTTCGTCATCCCGATCTTTCCTGCAAACCTTCGCCATCAACGAACGGGGCAGTAGCGCAGCCGTCAAGCTGAAAAGGCCCACTAGTGCCAGCGCAACCACAAAGATCACCCATTCGCTCTGAACTGGCAGGTCAACGCCTCGCAGCATTGCATAAGGAACCCCGGTCAAGAGCGATATCAGCCCGCAGCCAAAGAAAACAGTGCGAGATGTAATCCTGATCGCGCGTCCGGCCACGCGGCGCATTCTAACAGCGGTGCACGTTCCAGAACACTGATTGGTGTGAAACGAGAATCTCGTTTCGTGAGTGGTTCTGAGTCTAATCTGCTCACGTCAACTAAGAGCTACAATCTTGTGGCGCGAGCCTGTCGAGCCATCTTCGCAATGACGAGAACCTTCAATCCAGCCAAGCGCGAGGAATTAACGGTATGGCTGTCTCAGTAAAACCGTCTGTCCTAGCCTTGGTCGGAACGGGACGGAAATCGGTGGGGGGCCAATTGCGGGCTTCGGGGCTGCTTCTGCTGAGCGGTTACCAAGATATAGGGTTGCGCGCACCCGAGTCCGAGTCAACCCGACGCGAAGGTGGTTGCCACAATCTGCGTCGATAACTCTTTATTCCACAATATTTTGCCCGCAAGCTCTTGCGATCCAATATCTTGCCGCTCGGTCGGGATATCCCCTCGGGTTAACGCCCACGCCCTCAAGATTTTGCCGCGAAGCGCGAAAAAAATATTGATCGATATCCCCCGCCGCAAACGCGGCCGTCAAGCAGTTCGCTCCCACGGATCGCCCGAAGGTATTGTTTATAATCTCCCTTCCATCCCTCAGACCTAAAAGGACGACATTGGGACTCGACGACGATATCTACGAACTCCGCCGCGACAAATTGAAGCGGATTGAAGCGCTGGGTCAGCCGACATACCGCACCAAATATGATTTCACCCACACGGTGGAGCAGGTGTTAGTGACCTACACCGCGAAGACCGCCGAGGAACTGGAGCAGACCCGCGTCAACGTCCGCGTGGCGGGGCGCATCATGGCGATTCGCCTGATGGGCAAGGCTGGCTTTGCCCACCTGCAACAGGACGGTAAGAGATTACAGATTTATGTCAAGAAAGATGCGGTCGGCGACAAGGGCTTCGAGTTGTACAAGCTGCTCGACCTGGGCGACCACATCGGCGTCAGCGGGTACCTGTTCCGCACCCGCACCGGCGAACTGACGGTACACGTCGAGGAGATCACCTTCCTCAGCAAAGATCTGCTGCCGTTGCCCGAGAAGTGGCATGGCCTGACCGACGTCGAACTGCGCTACCGGCAGCGCTACGTCGATCTGGTGATGAATCCTGAGGTCCGCGAAGTTTTTCTGAAGCGCACCCGGATGATCCAGTCGATGCGGCGCACCATGGAAGCGCATGGCTTCATCGAGGTCGAGACGCCCATGATGCAGCCTATTGCCGGCGGGGCGGTGGCGCGGCCGTTTGTCACCCATCACAACACGCTCGACATGGATCTCTATCTTCGCATCGCCCCGGAGCTCTACTTGAAGCGCCTGGTGGTGGGCGGACTGGACCGCGTCTATGAGATCAACCGCAACTTTCGCAACGAAGGGCTGGGATGGCGCTGGAACCCTGAGTTCACCATGCTCGAGGCATATCAGGCCTACACCGATTACCAGGGCATCATGAACGTCACCCAGGAGCTCATCACCGAAGCTGCGAAAGCCGTCAACGGCGGCACCAAATCGAAGTGGGGGGATCAGGAAATCGATTGGGCCAACTGGCAGCGCATGACCATGCGCGAGGCCATCATTCACTACTGGCCCGAGGCGGCCGGGGCGAAGCCCGAGATGAGCGACTTCTCGAGTAGCGATGGCGTGAAGAAACTGGTGGAACGGTTCAACGCGGCACACGCGCATATGGCGTACGAGCCCAATGCTCCGGCGGGCAAAACGATTGCGGCCTTGTTCGAGGCGACAGCCGAAGAGCATCTCACGCCTCCGACGATCATCTATGAATTTCCCACGGCGGTATCGCCGCTTTCGAAGCAGAAGCCAGACGAGCCCGATTGGACCGAGCGCTGGGAAATGTTCGCCGGCAAGATGGAGATCGCCAACGGCTTCAGCGAGCTCAACGATCCAGAAGACCAACGCCGACGATTCGAGGCGCAGTTGAAGGAGCGCGAGCGGGGCGACGAAGAAGCGCACAAGATGGATGAAGACTACATTCGGGCGCTGTCGTACGGGATGCCTCCAGCGGGCGGCGTGGGCGTGGGCCTCGATCGCGTCTGCATGCTTTTGACCGACTCGCACACCATTCGCGATGTCATTCTGTTCCCCCTGCTCCGGCCAGAGAAGAACCTAACCACACAGGACGCCGCAGGGACGGAGGAACACAGTTAGTCGTCCGTTTCCCCGGCGGCTATGAAGTGACCAGTACCTAACAATGCACTTTGTGGAGCGGATTCAGGTTTTATACTCTTGTGAGATTCGGGGGTTTTAGAAAGTGGCGGCGCTACCGTAGTGTTCTAAACGGGACACTGGGTCGGTAGCGTTTCGCATTTGACGGTTTACTTCGCGTGCTTCGCCTCGCCGTTTTTCCTGGGAGGTTTCTCTATGGAGGTCCGCGGCGGGTTATATGCGGGCTGGTCCGAGCTGAAGTTCGTGCTCAAATACTCGATCAGACCGTCGTGATCGTTCGGATCGACGACCGCTCCCCACTTGATCATCTTGTCGACTTCTTTGGCCCACGCAGCCTTGCTGAGGCGTTGCTGCAGGATGATGCGCGCCTCGTGGCACTCCAGACAGGAACTGGTGGCCTTGGCCTGCATCGAGCCAGAGGGCAGGTCCTCGGTGAGCTTCACGTTCGCAGGCTTCTGGCCAAAAGCGGTGAAAGGAAAGATTGCGGCCACGACTACTGCGACCATGACCGGCATCGCAGCTAGCCGGGCTGCGTGCGGCCGCACAGCCGAGAGCCTGCCCTGAGCCTGTTGAAGGGGAGGCTGTCCCCACTTTCGTGCCTCTGAATTCCTCTCATGCGACATGGATTTTCACCTGATCAATGGCGTTGTAGAGGTAGCCGCTGGGATTCCATACCGCCGTCGAAGGCTGGGTTCGTCCCTGGGAGTCGGTCGCGCGGGACAGGATGGTGTAGTCGCCGGACTTCGCCTTCCAGTCGTAGGTCCAGAGACGCCAGGCATAGTGTGCTTGGTCGTGGCCGAGGCTGGCGGGATTCCAATTCGCTCCACCATCGATCGAGACCTCGACCTTCGCGGTGTCGGCCTCGCCCGCCCAGGCTGCGCCATGGACCGCGACTTCGCCCGCTTTGAGGCTGGCGCCATCGAGAGGGGCCGAGATCACCGACTTCAGGTTCAATGCGGTGAGCACATGAGTGTCTTCCGGCTTCACCGCCTCTCCGGGTTTGCCCGGCTGATTGGGAAAGCGATAACCGGGGTTCATGAAATTGCCCGCGAACTCTGACTCCAGAACTTTGATCTCGGTCAGCCATTTGCACGATGCGGCGCCGATCCAGCCGGGCACGAGAGCGCGGGCGGGGAAGCCGTGGTGCTTGGTCAGCGGCGCGCCGTTCATGTGGGTGGCGAGCAGTGTGTCGGCATCGAGCGCTTTTTCGATGGGAATGCTGCGAATGAAGGGGGGAACTTTTCCAGGAACCTCGTCAAGTCCGCGAAACATGACGTGCTTCCCGGTGGGCTTCACGGCGGCGCGCTCGACAACATCCCGCAGACGCGGACCGGAGAAGCGTGCCGTACCGACCGCGCCCTTGGCCCACTGAATGCCGGGGACTTGCGGGCGGTACAGACCGCGTCCATTGCCGGCGCATTCGAGCGTGTTTACCACAGAATGCGTTTCCAGTTTGGAGAGTTCGGCGAGTGTCAGAGTAAGGGGCTTCTCGACCTCTCCTCCAATCGTAAGTCGCCAGTCGTTGGGGTTAAGTTCGCTCGGTTCGTGCATGTGGTTGCGCACGAAGAAATGTGGGACCGGCGTGAGCCAGGTATTGAAGTACTCGACTGGCGTTTCCAAATCGACGAAGCGGAAGGAGCGAACGATCAGGCCATCTTCGCCGGGAACGTCGATGGCGCCGCTCTGGGGGTTAGGCAGCGCCCACGACATAAGAGATGGAGCCGCGCCGACTGTCAGCGCAGCCCCAAAGATCTGCCTTAAGAAGTTGCGTCTCGAGTTCATGGTCATTCCGGCCATGATTATGACCGCAAACCAAGACCCAGTCCACAGGCACCCTGTAATAAACGGTCAGAAAGCAAGCTGGATGCGATTCATCAGCACGTTCTCGCTGTGCAAAGGAGTCACGGCCGAGGATGCCATTCTGAATCCCGTGTGCTCGTAGTCAGTTTCGAGTTTGATGTAGCGGTTCAGATACCAGTTCAGGCCGATGCCCTGCTCCTTCGCCAACTGCGCGGACGTCTTCGGATTCGCGAACAGCGGAAAGGCATCGCCGTCGATGCGCAGTTGACTGTACCTGACGGCGAGTTCAAGGGCTCCCAGGCGGCGAAATCCCGTGGCGTGTTCGGTGGCGTTGCGCGGGCGTATTCCGCTGTAGGAGTTCTTTTCTCCGGTGAGCATGACTGATCCGGCAACTTGCCATGCCTGGTTCTTCACTCTGCCGGTCACGTTCTTGTTCAGGACCTCCTGCGACGAAATCACATACTCGCTCATGAGCCCGAACGGGCCGGCGTAGTAGTAGGCTTGTGGTGCGAGGCGGTTGTGCTGACCATTAGCCAGCGCCGTGGAAGAGTACTTGAAGAAAGTAGTCTGGCCCACGGTTTTCAAGCCGGCGAGCGCTCCGTGCTGGTCTCCGGCAGACCCACCCACCCCGAGGCCGAACTGACGGATCGCACTCACACCCGTGGTTGCAAAGGGGTGAAAGAACACACGGGCGGCAGCTTCATTGGAGTGTGCCCACTGTGTGAAGACGCCATTCGAGCCATCACTCGATCCATCGAAGTAACCGACGGCATAAGCGATCGAATCTGAGAGTACGGCACCAGACAGTTGTGCCCCGATGTAGCGCAGGGGAACCAGGTCCGAAGCCAGCGAACGCTCGGCGAAGGTCAGCTCACGGTCGGAGCGGAGCACTTCGAGTCCGATGGGCTCCTTGAATTTTCCAGCGCGCAGCTTGGCGAACTTGAACGTTTTCAGTTCTAGAAAGGCTTCCTGGATTTGAGGATTGTTCTGGCCGAAATCGGGCATGAAGCGAAAATCCACGGCGTTGAACAGAGTGCCTTCAAACAGCGGACGGATGCGGCGGAACAGTACGGTATCCAGCTCCTCTCCACGAGTGCTGGCAGAGAACATCCGATCATCCAGCTGGGCGTAACCGTGAATGTGAAGTTGAGTCGAACCGTCGTGGGTCGAGAACCACAGGCCATCCCGACGGAACGAGACCGGGGGAGAGCTCTTGCTGTGAGCAGATGCGGCTTCCACGGCTGGGGAGGAGGAGCTTTCCGATAACGCGCCCTGTGTCGTAGGAAGAGGTGATTCGTCTGATAGCGGCTGGGATGACGCCGTTTGCGTCCAAGCTGCAGCGGCCAGTACAGCCACCACCACGGGTATCAAAAGAAGATGTTTCGCTCGTTTCATCGAATTCGCTCCTCCATCCTGGTCAGTGATGTCATTTAGTATTATCATTACCATTATATTAGTAGAGATTCAATCACAAAATTTACCCGAGCCGGTTAAATGACGGTTAATTTGCCGAGGGATTCCGCACAATCCTTGGCGCTGTTGCTACGTGGCGGGCGTCAACCCCCACTGATTCTGCAGGTGACGCTCCATTCCTTTGAACACCTGGGAAGCACTATATTCAATAAACTAGATCGTTGTTATAGCCTTTATTAACATGTGGGACAAAGCAAGCGAGGTTCCAACTGCGAGCGCCCTTCCCTCTCGACTTAAACCTATGCTCTGAAATAACTTAGTGAACTGCCCTGCAAGCGAAGGGGATTGGGGGTAGGCAGCGATTTGCAGTCGGCTGTGGAAAACTCTCCCACGCCCCGTGCAATTTCTTGCGGCCCGGGGGATGACGCTTGAGGGTGGGAATCAGGCGGAGAGGCGAAGAATCAGCACCGTAATGTTGTCGGGCCCGCCGCGCTCCAACGCAGCGTTCACCAGGGCGACGCAAGCTTCGGCCGGCGTTCCGGATCGCACCGAGCGCGCCACTTCCTGTTCTCCAACCAGACTCCATAATCCGTCGGTGCACAGGACCAGTGCGTCACCTTCCTGCAGAGCGAGGGGATGCTCGGGCGTGTCGGGCAACACTTCCCTTCCCGAACCGAGCGCGGCGGTGAGAATGTGACGCTGGGGATGGGTTTCGGCATCTTCCAGGCGCACAATGCCGCTCTCGACGAGCCTGCCGACATAGGAATGATCGCGCGTGAGGCGGGACACCGAGTCGGTGCGGACCAGGTAGAGGCGACTGTCCCCTACATGCGCAAAAAAAAGCTGGCGGCCCACGATGGAGAGGGCGGTGCAGGTGGTTCCCATGCCCTGCAGTTGGACGTGTTCCATCGCGTAGCGCTGAATGTTGGCGTGAGCGGCATAGAAGGCCGCGATGAGGGCCTGCTGAGGACCCGTGTTCGAGGCCAGATCGTAGACCTGGCGTACGGTCTCAACCGCCAAGCGACTGGCTTCCTGTCCACCTTCGTATCCGCCCATGCCGTCGGCGATAACAGCCAGGCGGCCCTTGTAGCGGAATTCTTCGTCGGAATCTGGCTCCCAGTAGAGATAGGAGTCCTCGTTATTGGCGCGCTGGCGGCCCACGTCGGTCAGGCTCGCGATCTCAATTCCGGGTTTCGTGTTGCTACAGTCAACCGCCATAGAAACAGCGAGCCAGTTCTCCCCCTTGCAAAGGGGGATGAAACCCATCGCTCTCAGTCGATAAGACGATTTCGTAGACTACCACTTCTGAAGGGGCTGTGAACATCGAGTTCGCAGTTGTCCGGAAAAAAGAAAAAGCCGCTAAAGGCTGCGGCTTTACTCTCACACGCGTTTCCTTGAGTTGTAGCTTGCTACGTCTTGCTGGCGGCATTTCAGATGATGGCGACAGAGACGTTGCAAGCAACGTTTCTACGGATCTAGTTGCCGGAGTGCTTGTCCTTGTAGATTCTCTTGCTCATGTGGTTGGCTTCCCGGTTGAGCTGGCGCTGATCCTGCTTGGTGAGATGGCCATTGTTGGCAGCCATGTCCTTTTTCTCGTTGTTCTGCAAGCGCTGCTCACCGCGTTCCAGACGGGCGGTCTGTCCAGGCGTCAGTTGCCCGTTCTTCACTCCGTTCGCGATGCGGGTTTGCTGATTGGTTTCACGTCCGTTCACCTGGTTGACGCGCGGATGGCCGGGATCGACTTGTCCCGCGCCGGCTTCGGAAGTGTTGCTGGTTTGGGCTTGCCCGGCGGCGGATCCGGCAACCATCAAACCACCCACTGCCAGGACTAAGAGCGACTGCTTGATTTTGTTGGTCATGCGAGAGTAAACCCTCGCGACAGAGTCTAGTTGCGGGTCTCAGGGGCCGCGAATTACGAAGCGCAATCGCGGTAGGGTGAACGAACGGCGGGGACTATCGGCCGGTAACCATCGGCATGGTTACCGCGGTTACAGGCTGATCCGGGCCTGCGTCTTGGGCCTGACGGAAACGCTCGGTGACGTCGGCTCTCTCAGCTCCATGCTCTCTCAGCTCCATAATAATGTGGTGACCGAGTCCGGCTCCAAGGTGAGAGCGGCGGATCGGTTGGCTTGTTTCAGGGTCACGGGTTGAGCGGGCCCGGTGTTGGTCACTATCAATACCTGCTGTCCGTCTGGATTTGCGAAGCCAACATGGTCCACACCCGCAAGTTTGCTTACTGAATCGATTCTTGTGGCCCCACGACGGACTGAGCGGGAGAAGTGCGCGAAGGCCCAGTACTGTCCACTACGCGTGACTTCTGTGGTTTGCGAATGAATCGTGACCATGCCGCCGCACGAGAAGGGGCCGATGTTGGGGCGGCCTTTTTCATCGAGGGCGAGATTCCATCCAGTGATCGAGCAGCACCAGTTCCGGATGGCGGCGGTGTAGGTCCGTCCCCACTTCGCCCAGTCGGTGAGATAGTCGGGTAAAGTGTAGTCGGGACCGCCTTCGGTCCAATAGAGCTGGGCCTCGGGATGCGCCTCGTGGATTTTGCTCATCATGGCGGGCGTGCCGACGTATCCGTGAAAGGCGACATCGTTGCAGTATTGGCGGAGGCCAGGGTCGTCGAGTTCGGCGACAGCACGGCCCCAGAGGTTGTAATTGTGGTCGAGGATCCAGATCTTCGTGGCGAGGCTATTCTTACGAAGCAGCGGGCCCAGGTGGTCTTTGACAAATCGGATCTCGTATTCCTGCGGCCACAAGCAGGCGGGCATTCTTCCGTCCTGATCGGTATCGACTTCGTTCTGCACGGTGACGGCCTGGATGGGTACTCCGGCGGCGGCATACCCCTCGAGGAACTTCAGAAAATACTGGGCGTAGGCAGCGAAATTGCGCGGGCGCATCGAACCGCCGAGCATGGAGCCGCCGGCCTTCATCCATCCGGGCGGACTCCAGGGCGAGGAGAAAAGAAAGAGATCTGGATTCTCGTGGCGGGCCAGCCGCATCATCGGAAGAACGTAGGCCTGATCGTGGGCGATGGAGAAACGCTTCATTTCGGGATCGGGGTCGCCTTCGTCGTAGCTGAAGAGTTCGGTGGAATAGTCGCTCGATCCGATGCAGGTGCGGCAGACACTCAGTCCCATTTCGGAGGGGTGAAAGAGTTCGCGGAACAACTGTTCGCGAGCCCGCGACGGGAGTTGGTTGAAGGTGTAGCAGGCAGCGTCGGTGAAAGCGGCGCCGAAACCCAGCATCTCCTGGAATTTTTGGCTGGGATCGATGGCGATGGCGTTCGCGTCGGTTGCGCCCGCAACATGCCAGGTTAAGGAGGGCGCCGTCGCGTAGCGGAGCTTGCCGCTGGTAACGCGTACTTGCACGTCGTCCGAGGAGGGACTGCCGGCGGGATCGAGTGCAGACCGAATGTTGGGGGTGGCCGCCGCGGTCAGGCCTATCGCAGACAGCTTCAGAAAAGCTCTTCTGGTCGATTCAGTTGGCACTCAGTTTCTCCTTGGCGGATTCAGTGTACGTCGAATGCAGAGGCTGGAGTCGAAATTTCCTGGTTTCGTCCGGGGCATGTAGAATTTCCGGGTCGTGAATTGCTCTTCGTGGAGACGGCAATGAAATGGGTAGCGATTCTTGTGACCATGGTGGGGTTATCAGCTATGTCAGTTTCGAACCGAACCGCTTCTCCTGACGCCGGCGCGCAGGGAGTGCTGCTGGTCGCCAACAAAGGGGATGAGACGTTGGGCATCGTCGACCCTCGGGCGGGACAACAGATTGCGACTGTGGCCGAGGGTGGGACAACCGGACACGAAGTCGTGGCCTCGCCCGACGGCAGAACCGCCTACGTTCCGATCTACGGTAATTCAGGCGTGGGCAAGCCGGGCACTGACGGACGGAACATGATCGTGGTCGACATCGCGTCGCGCAAAGTGGTGGGCAACATCGATTTTGGACACGGCGTGCGGCCGCACTGTGCCGTGATCGGTCCCAAGGATGGGATGCTCTACGTAACCACCGAGCTTGAGAAAACAATCAGTGTCATCGATCCGCGGACGCTGAAGATCGTGGGAGCGATTCCTACGGGGCAGGCGGAATCGCACATGCTCGCTATTACTGCCGACGGGAAGCGTGGTTACACGGCGAATGTGGGTCCGGGAACGGTTTCGGTTCTCGACATAGAGAACCGGAAGACGATCACGGTGATCCCGGTTGCAGGAGAAGTGCAGCGCATCGCCATATCGCCCGACGGAAAGATGGCGTTCACTTCCGATCAGACGAAGCCCCAGCTTGCGGTCATCGACACAGCCAGCAGCAAGGTCAAGATCTGGATCCCGTTGCCCGCCGCCGGCTATGGAACAGCGCCGACACCCGACGGGCGTTGGTTGGTTGTAGCAGCGCGGACGGCCAACAAGGTTGCGGTGGTGGACCTCAGCGCCATGAAAGTTGCGCACGTAATAGATGTGCCCGCGGCTCCGCAGGAAGTTCTGATGCAGCCCGACGGCCAGGTCGCTTACGTCTCGTGCGATGCCAGCCACAAGGTTGCGGTGATTCGCACTTCCAACTGGACGGTGGAGAAGTTGATCGATGCTGGTCCGGGAGCGGACGGGCTGGCGTGGGCGGGACGCTAGGCACGCCCTGAATTCCAGTGGCAATCACGATTGAAACGATTTATTATCCGGGTTCCGTGAGGCCCCATGGACTCGGCAAGGTTCGTTGGTACGATCCGCCTGGCTGGATTTCCCTTTCGCTTCCAACTCATATCTGTCGTTCTCGTCTGCGGGGCGATTACTCCGATTGCGCCATCTGCCGGCGCTCAAGCGAGAGCGAGCGCGCCGGCGCAGGCCGCGGTGGTTCGCATTGATGTGAATCCCGAGCACATTCTCAACTTGTTCGATCCGGACCACTCGCTTGGCAGTTCGGTTGACGTTTTATCGCGCCGCGGAATCGACAAGGTCTACACACCACACATTATTCAGGAATCGCTATCGGCGGGATGGGGGCCGATCACCTACCGCAACAATACCGAACTGCGGATGGCTGCCTGGCACTGGACGGAGAACGGCAACTGGAGCGACGCTGCGCACAAGAGCGGATACTTCACGGGCAGCACTGATCTCAAAGAACTGACTCGCTACATTCTCGCTTACGCTTTGCCGCATCGCGGCTTCTCGACCAGCGGTGACCGGCCGGTCGAGGGACCGAACCTGACCTACTGGAAGAGCAATCCGTATCTGACCCGCAAGTTCACGGGGGAAAGCGATTCGCTGCATCCGCAGTGGGTAGTCGTCGACCTTCGGGCGCCGAAGCCTGTCAGCGCAGTGCAGGTTGCATGGGCCAATCCGTTTGCGATCAGCTACCAGGTGGAATATTTTGACGGAAAACATGCGCTCGATTTTGACCGCGGACCCGAGGGAACGTGGAAGACCTTTCCCGCGGGCTCGGTGAAGAACGCCGGGGGAAGCTCCATCACTCTGAGACTTTCCGACGCGCCCGTGACCACACAATTCGTGCGGGTGCTGATGACGGAATCCTCTAACACGTGCGATTTGCACGGCGCGGCGGATATCCGAAATTGTGTTGGATTCGCCATCCAGGAAATTCATGCCGGGAGCATCGACTCGAGTGGCGAGTTCACGGATGTGGCGAAGGACGCCATCGGGGGCAGTGAGCCCACCTACTGCTCGTCCTCGATCGATCCCTGGCACTCCGCGGACGACGGCAATGCGACGGGCAACTACCAGCACACGGGTTTCGATCTTTTCTTCACCAGCGGAATTACGAACAATCTTCCGGCGATGATTCCGGTCACCATGCTCTACGGCACGCCTGACGATGCGGCCGCGCAGATTGCCTACATCGAGAAGCGCGGCTACCCGATCGCCTATATCGAGATGGGCGAGGAACCGGACGGAAAGCACGCGATGCCCGAAGATTACGGCGCGCTCTATATTCAGTGGGCGGAGGCAATTCACAAGATCGATCCCAAACTTAAGCTAGGCGGGCCGATCTTCGAAGGGGTGAACGAGGATATCCGCGTGTGGCCGGACGCGCAGGGACGCACCTCATGGATGGGGCGCTTTGTCGACTACCTCAAGACTCACGGCCATTTGAAGGATCTGGCGTTTGTGTCCTTCGAGCATTATCCGTTCGAGCCGTGCGAGATTACGTGGAAGTCGCTCTACCGCGAGCCTGAATTGATGAAACACATTCTCCAGGTTTGGCGCGACGATGGGGTTCCCAAAGACGTGCCGCTCATGGTCAGCGAGAGTCACCTGGCAGCAAGCCTGACCGGACCGATGAGCACGATGTTCGCCGGGCTTTGGCTGGCCGATAATATCGGTTCGTTTTTCGAGGGCGGAGGCGCGGCTTTTTATCACTCGCCCATTCAGCCGCAGGGATTGGAGAGCAGCTGTCTGGGTTGGGCTTCGTGGTCGAATTTCGTGGCGCCTCACGATTACGACATCACCGGCTACACTTCGCTCTATTACGCCGCACACATGATCAATCGCGAGTGGGTGCAGCATCGCTCCGGAATGCATGAGATGTTTCCCTCGTCGACGGGAATTCAGGACGGCGAGGGAAACGTGCTGGTGACTTCGTACGCTGTTCATCGCCCAGACGGAGAGTGGTCGCTCATGCTCGTGAATCGTGATGAAACAAGTCCGCACTCGGTTGGCGTTGCGTTTGAGAACTCGGCGACAAAATGGCGCGGATCTTTCTCGCGCCCGGTACACCTGATGACTTTTGGCAGCGAGCAGTACGTCTGGAAGAACGATGGGACGAACAGTCATGCCGATCCCGATGGACCGCCAGTCGGCACCGTGATCGAGTCGGACTCGCAGACGACGTTCGTACTCCCTAAGGCATCGATCACCGTCTTGCGAGGGAAGATCCGAGGGAATGGAAAATGAACCGCGATGTGAGCGCGTACGGAAGCGGGCTCTGAGAGACTGGGCGAGAACCTTGTGCCGTCCCCGCCTGACTCGCGATTCTCCTCTTTTGTCCGCCAGCACTTCCGTGCTTTCGCATGCCGCCGCTCCGCGACTGGATCCTGGAAGGTCTTGGGCCGCCCTTCTCCATGGAATCAGCTCTCGCGCAGACTCTCGAAAGCGCTTAGAACCCGAATCGTATCGACACAATTCCGTTGTGATTGCTGGTGTGGAAGTGCGTTGCGGCGATCTCGGAAGCCGCCGCCCATCGTGAACCCCACACGTCCACCCCGGTGAAACCTTCCCAACACCAGGCCGGGAGCGACAAAGGTCTGCTCTTGCCGTCGTTGTTGCCGTCGTTCTTGCCGTCCTCGGAAGAAACTGGAATTGAGTTCGACTTCCGGCCACACCTTGCGCAAGCGGTGATATTGGAAAGTGCTGTTCCAGGCATAGGTTCTGCCGATGATATTTGTGTCGGCGGTGGGTAGGGCGACGCCGAATGTTGTCAAAATGGCCGAAGCCTTTTCCGTTAGCGATGGTCGGGGTAATGATGGCGTCCAGCGCGCCGTTCGAGTAGCTTCCGCTGGGCACACTCCATTCCAGGAAAGCGGGCAGAATTAGGTCGTTACACGCTCCGCGTTCTCGGTCCAGAGTTGGCGGTAGCGGAATTCCTCCTCCAGACGCGGCGTAGTTGTGGCCATGGGCGTAACCCAGTGGGGTGGCTCGGCCTGGGTCTTATCCACTCGCCGAAACCAGTCGGTGACATAATTCTGCTGGGCGCCGGCGAAAGTCGAGACGAGGGCCGTTGCGACGAGCCCCACCCACTGAAGTGAAATACCTCCTACCGAGGGAAGAAAGATCCGATCGTCCCCGCGAATGGGTGGTCCTCACCACCGTTACGCGGCCTAGCCTTTGGATGGTGCCAGCTTGAACCGCGCCGAAGTGTAACCATAGCCGCAACCGGCACAAGAAAAGAGTCTCCCGCACGCTGTCCACTGACGATTATGTCACCCTGAAGGAATAGGCGAGGAATCAACCCCTCGGACGGCCACATTCGAACCCGCCGCGAAGGTTTTGATGAACCACAACCCATGTGGGCTCTCGACTGAGCCCGCCGCGGAAACGATCAGAAGACAAACCGAGTACCGACTGTCGGAGCAAAGTTGTTGTTGGAGTTGTAGGGGACGCCAGGGCCGTGAGGAATGGCGATGGCCAGACCGCCGCTCACCCAGGAGTACGCAATTCCGAGAAAACCGTCCCAACGCTTGGTGAAGTGATAATCCGCGTAGAGCGACCCCTCGTTCAGGGTGCCCGCGCAGGAACTGCGGAAATTTCCAGGCACGCAGGTCGGTGGAACACGGAAGTTGTTCTGTCGCTGTTGATACCAGGAGAAAGTGAAGTCGGTTTTGCTGCGGTAGGTGTACTTCGCGCCCGTCCACCAAATCTGTACCAACTTTTCAGAATCAAGATTCTTGTCTTCGACCCCACTCATGATGTAACCGCCCTGGTCCGACGCGCCAACGCCCAACGGGTTCTTCGGGTTGTTCTGCCAGATGTATTCGTAGCCGGCAAAAAACTTGAACGGGTCCCACGCATACTTGGCAGCGACCATAACGGCGTAGTTGTCGGTCACGATGCCGTAGACGGTGTTGTGTGTGTCAATCAGATTGGTTCCGGTGATCTGGTTTGTATTGATGCTGTCGGTAGTCGACTGAAATGACTGCGTTGGACTCTGAGGCCCTAGCAAGGGGTTCAATACGCTGATCGCCTGGTTGTAATGTTGGGGAACGATGTCGGCGGAGAACTTGCCGTACGTTCCGCCGAGGTCGAATCCATAGGCGTTGTTATGCGCCGATTCCGGCGTACAGGTGGTGGCAGTCCAGCCTGCGGAGGCCGAGTAGCAGCCGGCAGAGCCATCGGCGAATTTATACATCGCGCCGAAATGGACCAGGCCATAGGTGATGCGATACTTCACCGCGTCGTCCCAACGGCTGTTCTCGGTGTCGCCGCCGCCGGCCATGGTGCCGTTATACCCGATGTAGGAAAAGGCATAGCTGCCCCCGGCCGGATCGTAGAGGAGCATCGCATCGGTACCGAGAGAGCGCTGGCGACCGAAAGTCAGCGTACCGAAATGCGTGGATGACATACCGCCATAGACTTCGTCATTGAAGGGTTGGCCGGCGCGTGCCCCGTCGATAGCGTACGAATAGCTAGCCCTGGGAAGGCCGTTGTTGATGGTGTCGGTGGCTGACGCGTTGGCGAGCAGGCCCGACTGCGGATTGATGCCAGTGGAAGCGTTGAACACAACCGACCAGCCAGGCCGAAACTCCTCCTTGCCCCTGATGCCCACACCCGTCTGCTGCAGGTTGTTCGGTGCGATAAGGAATCGACGTTGAAAGCCGTTTCGGTTCACCAGAGAGGCGCCTTCGTAGTTGTAGCCGTTTTCCGGTAAGCCGTGGCTTACCCAGCCGACGCCGACGTCATACGCGCCGTACAGCGTGATGCCGTGCCAGGTCAGGGTGCAATCGGTGGTGGCGAACTCGTGGCCGCTCGCGCAGGCGTCGGGGGTGCTCCGCTGCATCTTAATGTCGACCGTGGCGTCCTGGCCGGCCGCCAGGCTGATTCCCGTGCGCGTTTCATCGGCCAAACCTGGTTTTGCCGCTCGAATCTCGAAACGCCCCGGAAGCAGGCCGGACGCCTGAAAGTGCCCCCCGCCGTCGGTTGCGATCGTGCGCGTTGCACCTGTGTGGACGTTCTTGATTGTCACCGCTACATCGCGAAGGGCGGCGCCGGTTGGGTCCGTCACCACGCCGGAAAGGCTCGCTCCCGTTTGGGCCCACACCGGGAACGCCCCCATCGCAAGCCACAAAAGCAGAAAGAAGGGTTGGGCCAGCAGCAGTGAGGCAGCCGTTGGAATGTAGCCGGCGCGCGTCAAAGGTTTCCATCGCCGCCCGTACCGGAAGAAGAGGATCTCGGAGCAGTCAGAGCGTTTCACGATGCGCATTTGTCCCCCAGAGTGCAGATTGCGCAGTGTATATGAAGTACTGTTTATGTGTCTACTTATGTACGATTTAATATCATTCCATGAGGTGGCAAGAGCTGCAGCATTGGCTTGTCGGTTGACCGTGCCATCCGTCGGCTGTACGATTTCTTTCTCGTGCGACGTAAACGTCAACCCGGAAGTGAACCGGAAGAGATGCTGAGGCTGCGGGATGCGGCTTTGCAGCTCGGGATCAGCTTTCCCACCATCAAACAATGGATCTACAAGAAGAAGATACGCAGCGTGTTAACAGCGGGCGGGCATCATCGCGTGCCCCGGAGCGAGGTGGATCGGTTGCTTTTCAGGACGCGAGGTAGGACGGAAGTGGAACGCAGGGAGGTAATCCGCCGCGTCAGCGGGCGGAATCAGTTGGTGGGACGGATCGAGAGTGTCCGCATCAGCGGCCTGATGGCCGAAGTTACCTTATCGATTGGCGACCAAGGAATCATCGCCATCATCACTTCCAGGTCGGCGCGGGAGATGCAACTGAAAGCGGGGCAGTCAGCTGCAGCGTTGATCAAGGCCACCGAAGTGATGATACTGCGAGTGTGAATCTAACCAATGGCGCAAGCGCTCAGGCTGGCGGCAGCGGCTATATGAGACTCGGTGAGAACCGTGCCGTGCCTGCGGAACTCTTTCCCTTTTTTCGGCTTTACCCCGGACTTACGTCCGGGGCTAAATTATGCCGCCGCCGCGCGGAGGGGTCTTGCCAAGCTTCGACTCCACCGTTCCTCGGGAGCTTAGTTGTCGCATAAACTCTATCTGCCGAGGCCTGCGATCAGGGTTTCAATAATCGCAGCGATCAGGAAGATGAACACAAAGTAGGTGGCGGCACGGCTGGCGGAATTATCTGGTTTCGGTTCGGACATGGCTCCTCGCTAGAATTGATTCAGATTGATCAGATCAAGCCTTCTCACCAACCGTTGCCGGACGCCTCCAGGGCTTTCGCGTCGGTTGTCCGGTTACGCTTCCTGTAGGCAAGAACGGTGATTCCTACCGACATAAACATCGGAGGGACAATCAGCACCAGGATGCCGGTGCGCAGCCCCTGAATGAACCGATGCCCCGCGCCCGCAGCTTGCGTATAGCAGAGGGCACAGCTTTGTGCGCAGCCGGCCGCGTTCAGCGCTAAAACCACAGCGGCGGTCAGCACCAGCTTCGTCCGGCGGGCAAGCCGCAATCCTCGAAAATACATCACACACCCTCCTTACTATTTTGCAAAGGGTTTCATGGAGATTAAGCGAAAACTGTCGGCCCACACCATGTTCATCATCACCAGCACGAACAAGGTCGCTGGTATCAGAGCCAGCCGGAGGTTGGACTTCTCGTCCCGTAGGTGCATGAAGAACATCCCGGCCAGGTAGGCCTGAATCGCGGCCAGAATCAGCATGCGTCCCAGGGAAGGCCCCATGGTGATGGCAACGACGACCTGGATCACCGCGATGGCAAGGATCACGCCGTAGACGATGTAAGTGGTGCGCATGCTGTTCGTATTGTTTGCGCTCATCGATGTGCTCCTCTTCTTCAATTACCGCTTCATGTTCAACAGGTAGATCAGCGGGACGACGAACATCCACACCAGGTCAACGAAGTGCCAGTACAACGCCCAGATCTCGATGTGCACCGAAGCGTAGCGGCCGGCCTTGTAACCGGAACCGACGACGACAAGAGCCACGACGCCAGCGAGCACGTGCGCCATATGCAGACCGGTGACCGAGAAGAAGGCGGCGCCGAACATGGGCGAACCCCATGGATTCTGGAAAAGCCGGACACCCTGGCCGATCAGGGACATCCACTCGCGGATGTGCAACGCGGCAAAAAGAATGCCTCCGGCGGCAGTGACCATGGTCCAGCGAAATGCAGCCTGGCGGTCGTCAGCCTGCGACGCCTTGACGGCGAACAATACCGTAAGGCTGGTGCTGACCAGAATGAACGTCATCAGAAGAGCATTCCAGATGCTGGTCGATTTGAAGACCAGGGGCCAGTCCGCGGCCGAGTTCCGAATATAGCCGTAGGCGATCAGGAGGGCGCCGAACGTGCACGCATCCGAAATGATGAACAGCCACATCACGAGTTTGCTGGAAGGAATCGAAAACGGGCTCTCTTCCATTACTGCCGCCACTCCCGCGCTCTGCTCCAAGGTCAGATCGGCTTCGCTCACAGTGCCTCCCTCAGAAGTTGCCCTACAGCTTCATCCACAAAATAAACAGCAGGTAGATCCACAACAATCCCATGAAATGCCAGTAGTAAGAGGTGGCGTCCATGGTGCTGCGGCGCAGGGGCCGCGTGGAACGGCGAAACTTCACGATGACTCGCGTCAGTCCGCCAAGACCGCCCAGCACGTGAACCGCGTGCACTCCGGTCAACAGATAGAAGAAGGAACTGTTCGGGTTCGTGGGCAGGTAGAGACCCTGCGACCTTAACTTCATCCACGCCAGGTATTGCCCGGCTACGAACAAAAGGCCGAGCGCCAAGGTAGCGTTCAACCACAGCATGGAGCTGGAGCGGCTTGGGATCTGGCCGCGCATGAATGCCGCGACCCGGTGCCTTGCCAACTCCAGCGTGATACTGCTGGCGATCAAGGCCAGGGTGTTGAACCAGAGAATTGGAGGCAGGACGATATGGTGCCAATCGGTGGCCGCGCCTTCGCGAACGTACAAGGCGGAGGTGAGGGCGGCAAACGACATGGCGATGGCAGCAAGCGCCACCCAGATTCCGGTGCGCGTGGGCTCGCCCCTGGGATCGGCTACGGATCGCAGATCACCGGTTTCCGGAACCAATCCACCAAGGCCACCGCCGCCGTTTCCGTCGTGCGGATGCGGACGCTTTTTGTCGTCTGTTTGTACTGGCGGCGGTTGAAGTGTCGTTGCCATGAATACTCCGTTTCCCTTCCCCTTAGTCGGCCCCTACAGCCTCAAAGCACAGCGCCTAAAGGCCCGTCAATATTTATTCACTTGCGGCACGCCCTGTAAGGCGTGGCTGATACGAACCTTACTTTCGCCACGGACTGCTAAATGGTGCAGTGCAGTGGTGGCGGTTTGACCTATGGCGTTTCTCCGGCGCGCTCCGGCGATGTTTGCATCAGGTAGTCGGCCGTAGAACTCTGGACTCCGTATTGATACGGATCGTGATAGACAACCGGGTGCTGGCCGCCGAAATTATCGAATGGCGGCGGAGACGACGGCGTGGACCACTCCAGCGAGGTCGCCTCCCACGGGTTGGCCGTTGCTTGCGGCCCCTTGAACCGGCTGTAGATGAGGTTGCACAGGAAGATCAACTGCGCCGCTCCGGTGAACAGCGCAGAGTAGGTAATGAATTTGTGCACCGGGAGCAGCGGCACCAGGAAGTCGTCGGTGAAGGCCGAGTAGCGTCGTACGTTGCCCGCCAGCCCCAGGTAATGGAACGGCATGAAGATGCAATAGGTGCCGATGAAGGTGAACCAGAAGTGCAGCCGGCCCCAGGTTTCATTCATCATGTGGCCGGTCATCTTGGGGAACCAGAAGTAGGTTCCGGCGAAAATACCGAAGATGGCCGCCACACCCATCACCATGTGGAAGTGGCCTACGACGAAGTAGGTCGCGTGCAAATAGATGTCGATCGAGGGCTGCGCCAGGAAGAAACCGCTCACGCCGCCGCTGACGAACATTGAGATGAAACCCAGGCAGAACAAGGATGCCGCGTTAATTCTCAAGTTGGAGCCATAGAGGCTGCCCAGCCAGATCAGCGTCATGATGGTGGCGGGAATCGTAATCATCAGCGTGGGGAAAGAGAACACCAGCGCAGAGAATGGATTCATGCCGCTCAGGAACATGTGGTGTCCCCACACCATATAGCTGAGGAAGCCGATGCCCATCATGCAATAGATGATGACCTTGTTGCTCAGCATGGGCTTGCGCATGCTGTTGATCAGAATGTGGCTGACGATGCCGATCGCGGGCAGAATGGCGATGTAAACCTCGGGATGGCCGAAGAACCAGAACAGATGCTGCCACAACAGCGGCGATCCGCCCTGGTGCGGTTGTATGTGGTCGCTGATATTCAGGCCGGAGGGAATGAAAAAGCTGGTTCCACCCACGCGGTCCAGGATCAGCAGCAGGCAGGCCGGCATCAGAACGGCAAAAGCCAGCAGCGCGATGCAGGAGGTGATGAACCACGCCCATGTGACGATGGGCATGCGTGCCAGCGTCATGCCTTTGGTTCGCAAATCGAGCGTGGTGGCGATGAAGTTCAGCGCTCCCAATAGCGAGGCAATGCAAAAGACAAAGATCGAAAGGGCCCACAGAGTTTGCCCGAGTCCCTCGCCCGGGCCGGAGTCCTTGCCAACGGCGCTCAGCGGGGCGTAGGCGGTCCAACCGGCAAGCGGCGGTCCATCTCCCACGAAGAAGGCGGAGATCAGAATGCAGAAGGCGATGAACGTGGTCCAGAACGACATCATGTTGAAGCGGGGGAAGGCCATATCTTCCGCGCCAATCTGGAGGGGCAGGAAGTAGTTGCCGAACGCGGCAAAGGGCGCGTTGGTCAGCACGAAGAAGACCATCAAGGTGCCGTGCATGGTCATCAGTGAGAGGTAGTACTCCGGCGTCATCACTCCGCCTGGCGCTCCGACCTTGGATAGGAATTGCAGACCCGGAATCGGCCAATTCGGCGCAATCAGGTGAATTCGCATCAGCCAAGAGAGCATCATCCCCGTGACGACGGCGACCAGGGCCAGCGCGTAGTACTGCAGGCCGATGATTTTATGGTCGAGGCTGAAAACGTATTTGCGAATAAAGCCCGTCGGGGCTGCGTGGTGTACTGCGTGCGGGGATGCCTCAGACATTGCCCTTCACCTCTCGCTGGAGTTGGCACTCGCCGTTCTTTGTTCGTTGCGGAACGGCACGGACTGCACACTACTGGGACTGCGCCTTCAACCACTTGTCAAAATCGTCCTGCGACATGACGTTCAGATAGGCCTTCATGTTGTAGTGGCCAAGGCCGCAAAGCTGGGTACACACGATTTCGTACTTGCCTACCTTGGTCGCGGTGAAATGAAGGGAAAGATCGAGTCCGGGGACGAAATCCTGCTGGATGCGCAGCTCGCGAACGTAGAAGGAATGTCCCACGTCTTTAGCGTGCATCATCAGGTGGATTTCCTTGTTTGCCGGAATGACCAACTCGCCCGAGGTGATGTCGTCGCGAGCGGGGATATCGTTTTCCGGATCCAAGCCGAAGAAATTCGAGTTGCCTTCATCGATCTTCTCTGGGTGGATGACGCCGAACTTGCCGTCCGGCCCGGCGTAGCGGAAGTAAAAGGCAAACTGTCCGGCCTGCACCTGGATGGGCAGTGCGTCGGCCGAGGCAGGCTGGAAATAGACTCTTGCCCATGCCTTGGTTCCCAGGGCTCCGAGCGCGATCGCCTCAGCCCCCACCAGCAGCACCGCCGCAAGGACTAGATACTTGGCGCCACCGGGAAAGTTCTTGAGCGGACCAGCTTTGCGTCCGCCAAACTGCCACACAAAGAAGCCCAGCACGAACTGAGCTGCCAGGAATGACAAACCGGCCTCGACCATGGTTTCGTCGAGTTGCTTGTCGATTTCGGCGCCGTGCGTGGAGATGTCCTCGGGCGGAGTCACGCTCGCCCCCAGGAACGTGTGGCTGATGATGGGAACTGCCGAGGCTATTGCAATCACGATCACCAGCACCGCAAATATCTTGCCGCCCATGTTCCCTCGCATCCGCCCGGATCATCCGCGCCAATGAAGTCGATTGGCGCCGGCGCGAAAAGCGCCGGCACCAACGAGAAGCAATTCCTAGTAGGCTTTGGCCTTGAAACTGAAGTCGATCGACTTCGTTTCGCTGCCGGTGATGGTCACATCCTGAGTTTGGGTTCCGTAGTCTTCATGCCAGGCGGTGACGGTGTACTTTCCCGCGGGCAGGTTGGGCAGAGAAAACCCGCCGCCGTCTCCGGTGATCGAGTAATGGTTGGTCTTGAGGACTGCAAACCAGCCGTGCATCCAGGGATGGATGTTGCACTTCACGGAAATGAATTCCGGAGAATCGAACTTCTCCTGAATGGCAGGAGCCCCGGGCGGTTGCGACTTGTTCCACTCACGGTTCACCTTGGCCAGGGGATGAATGTTGTGCGAAGTCTGGTCCCCATTGATGACCTGCAATTGCTGGCCGGTGTGCAGGGCAATCACGTGTGGAAGGTACTGGCAACCTTTCTGGGTAAAAGTGACGGCCTGCGAGGGTGCGTTGGCGTCATCGGCGCCGGTGGAGATGTAGACGATGACGTTTTCGAGAGTGTTGTTGGAGCCGGTGACGACAGTCTCAGTAGTGATGGGAGTCGCGTGCTGCTTGGCGCAACTCGGTTCCTTCGACATGTCGATAGGTTTCTGTTTCGCCGGGGTTCCGGTGTAGGTCACTTTGCCGCTGATGGTGCCTCCGAACATTAGCGCCGGACACAATACGGCCGCTAGCGCCGCAATGCAGGGGTTGCTCGCGCGCATCTCCTGGCCTCCTTAGAAATATCAGATATTAGTTACCGCTATTAGTTACCGCCTCCCGCAGCCCGATTCTCGGACTGGTTGGTGGGCGCTTCCGATTGCTTTTCCACGTAGGGAGGAATCTTGCCTCCCGCCGCCTTCAACACGTCGTTTTCCTTGCTGTGGCGATTGACCTGTAGGGTGCGCAGGAAGTGAACCAGATCCCACGCATCGTTGGGTTGGATGGTGTCGTTAAACGAGGGCATCGGTGTTCCATCAACGCCGGTCATGAAGATCTTGTAGATATCTTGGTTGGTCGAGCCGCACTTGAACCGCGAGTCGTCTTTGCCGTCGGCAAAGTTGTACGGCCGGATGGGTAGATCCTGGCTGTCGGTGAGCGTCGCCGCCGAAGGACCGTCGCCCTTGCCTTGCGGGCCGTGGCACTTCCAGCACTCGAGCTTGGTGAACAGGGCTTTGCCGTGCGAGATGCTCTCGATCGTGACCGGGGGCTCGGCGGGAATCTTGATGGGATCGCCCGCTTTCTCTTTTTGCCAGCGTGGCGAGAACGTCTTGATGTAGGCCACCAGGTCGGCCTTCTGCTGTCCTGAGAAGGTGTTCCAGATGGGCATGTTGGAGTTGCTGAACCCGCGGCCGATGGAGTTGAAAAGATCCTGATCGGTGGGGAGGGTGCCGGTCAGTGTGGAGCGGCACTTGAACGTGGCTAAGGTGAAGTTGCGAGGCTTGGGATCAAGCCACATCGCGTTCTCGCCGTTGCCGTCGCCTAAGTCGCCGTGACAACCGGCGCAGTAGCGGCGGAAGTCCGACTTGGCGTCTTTGGAATGGCCGGTTAACTTGCCGATGTGGCTTTCCATCGGCACCTCCGGAGTCGGCGGATGGGGGCCCACGTCCGGTGCGTCCTGCGCCCGGGAAGAGATTCCGACGGCCAGAACGAAACTCACAATCGCGGTGAGAAAATGGACAGGCTTCAAAGTGTTCATGCAGAGAATCCTTAAATTTGAATTTTCACGCAGGCAAAACGTCTGCCACCTGTTCGTTCTGTTAGAAGTCGAAATCAAACCCCATCAATACTTCGCTGGTGTTGATGTTGGTTGTGTTCAGCCCGACCAGGGGTCCGGTGCCGTCCTGGTGCAGCCAGTTGTACTCGTTGTGCCAGGCAAAGCCGGCGCGGCTGGTCATGAAGGGGTTGTAGCGAAAGCCAACGGTGTAGGTCGAGATATTGCCGAAGTTGGACGCTGACGGAGTGGCCGAGGTTCGCCCATTGGCCTGGCGCGACATCTGAATGTTCTCGTACCGCCCGACGAAAATAAGCTGCGGGCTGTAAATGTAGTGCGGTTCGAACAGAACGCCGTTCCAGGTTGGCGCCTGCGAACCCGTGGGCAGGCTTGTACCGGGTACGTTATTGTTCGTGGCAGCTCCGTTGATCAGATCCCCGTACCCCTGCCCGAACCAAGCGTTATCCCAGCCATGCTGGGTCACCACCTGCAGGTCGAAGTGCTGGCCGAAGTAGAACTGACCGACGAAGCCTTCGCGATGGAACGACTTGTTGCTTGCCCCGGAGCCGGCAAGGGGTGACGTGACTCCGCTGGCGGTCTGAGTCAAATAGTACGTTGGCGCTTGTCCGATCATGGCGTAGGCGCCGATGCGATCGACTCCCAGTTTCCCGACGTCGAAGGCTTGGCTGGCGGCAAAGAAACCGGTGTAAGCATTGCCATACGGCAAGGCAACGTTTCCGTTGGTGGAACTGAGCAGGGCCGCCGAGTACCGGGTCCGGTCGTTGTAGGAGTGGCCCATGATTTCGGCACCCAGCTGGTTGGCTCCCATTTGGCCGAAGATGTTGCCGTCGCCAACCGGAGTGAAGTGATAGAGCTGGTAAATGCCCCCGTTGCCGGTGAGCGTCAGAATTCGCTTTTCCGAGAGGAGGTTGTCGAGTTCGAACTTGCCCAGCTTGATGTTAAGCCAGGGGCTGCCGAACAGGTTGTCTAGCCGTGCCATGACGGTTTCAAAGTGAAAGGAAGCGGTGTTGTCAGAGGACGGAAGTACGTAGAACGAGAAATTCTTTTCCAGAGTGCCCCCGGTGTGGAAGTCCAATCCGCTCAGATCGAAGCCGGAGGTAGTAACCCGCTGAATCGCGGTGCCATTCGGCGTGGTTGATCCCCCGCCGGGATAGGTGTCGACTTCGACCTTGCCCTTACTGACCCGGTGCCAAATCGGGATGATGCGGAAGGTGACGGGCCAATAGCCAGGATTCTGCCAGATCGGCGAGTCGCGATCGTTCATCAACTGGTAGCCGTTGTCTTTGAACTTCTGGCCAAAGTAATTAAGCATCGGCCAGGATTCGTGGCAAGCAGAACAGCGCAGGCCGTACTTGCGAGCAAATGCCGGAAGGGCATTCGCATTTTGACTACTGCTCAGGATTAGAAAGACCACAACCAGAGTTATGGTTACAAAAGGCCGCACACACGGCAGCTTTCGGCGAGCATAAGACTGCGTCCCCATACGCATTCGGTTTCACTCCTCCAGGCCTTTCGGCCACACTTACTTGCATGATGCTTGCGTCCCCACAGACCCAAAATTGGCAAGATGCGCAGACTTTAGCATGTGAAACCCCTTTCACATGCTTGCGACGGAGCAAGTAAGAATCTTTTTACAACTTCCTTCACCGGTCGAACCACCGTACCGGGGCGGAATCCTACTACCGCCCTAACCTGACTTGCAAGCAGTTTTTTACATTTTTTTTACACTGCTAAAGCCAAAGAGTGTTGGGGTTTGGCATTACGACTAAAAGGCAAGCCAGAGTTGACACGCCGCCTCCGGAGTTGAGAATGTGTCCAGAGGGGTTTCAGGTGAAACGGTCTGCGGCTGGTAGGGGCGGTGGGTCCGAGTTTTCGGGCGCGGGTAGGGTTGGGCCGTGGAAGGCCGGTTTGATCCTGCTCTGGATAGGTTTCCTCGCAGCCACGCCCGGACTAAACGCGCGGGAAAAAGATGCCCTGCAGTACGGGGCTGGCCTCATTGTCAACGTTCCGTTTCCCGAGAGCGAAGTTGTCCAAGTTGTCGAGGACGTGGTGCAGAACGGAATCATTCGGGGAACCAAGGAATACAACAAAGACGAATACGTCGCGAACGCGACCGCGGAGTCTTCGACGCGCGCTTTTCCGGCATGGACCGGGGATGGGAAGGGCTTCTACAAAGTGAAAGCCCACGCACTCGATCCCCGCAATTTCAAGGACAGCGGCGACGTGGGCACGCTGGCTGTGCGCTACGTGGTGCAGGCGCAGGGGGACAAAAACAGCGTGTTGCGGATCGATGCAATCTTCGTCGAGGATTTCCGCCACACCTCACATCTGTCGAATGGTTCGGTGGAGAGCGCGGAGTACAAGGACATTCATGACCGGCTTGACGCGATCACCGTGATGAAAACTGAAACCGCCGAAGCCGAGCGCCAACGGGAGGTGAAATTGACGCAGCAGTTCGCGCCAGCCGAGACGACCCGCGCAGCGACTCCCCCTCCGATCCCCACACCCGCGGTGGAAAGTGCCGGCAATTCCGGCTCGGCGCCGCAAACAACGCTTGCGCAAGCCGCGCCGCAAACGCTGGAAGAACGCGTCAAAGATCTCCGCCGTCAGGTTCAGCGACTGGTGAAGGCGCCGGGCGCGCCGCTGAAATCCGCTCCCTTCCACACGGCGAGCACACTGCAGTCGTTGCCCGCCGGCACCGAGGTTCTCATCGTGATTTCGACGACGTACTGGTTTGGAGTGGAAACCCACGATGGCCAGCACGGATGGATATTGCGCGACGAGTTGGAGCAGTTACCGTGAGAGCCCCGGGAAACATCACCAGCCGAATTGCGGCGCGGGCGCTTCTTTGTGGTCTATCGATCTTTCTGGCGATTGCCTCGGTTCGCGCCCAGACTGATCCGAGCCAACGCAGCTTCCGGGAGTCGAAAACCGCGGTTGAGAAGGCGCTGAGCGGACTGCGCTCGAGCCTGGCCGGTCACCTTCCCGCCTTAGAGGGATTCGCTCAACCGGGGGAGCATCCGCTTGACCGCTACCAGCGCGGGTACTACCAAACCACGGTGCAGGTCAGCCCAATTGCGAGTGGCGGATCGCTGGTGCGAGTCAGCACAAAAGTGACGGCTTGGTACAACGATCCCGCGGGGCGCTCGGGATATCAGTTGTTGATGTCGAACGGCCGTCTTGAAGCCGACCTGCTGGATCAACTAGCGGAGGAACTGGCGCGCACGGAGAGCGGCCAAAGGGCCGCGCCGGCTGCGCCACCAACCCAACCGTCCGAGCCGCCGGCCTCCTTGGAACCAACGATTGCGGCGCCGGCTCCAAGGTTCCCCCAGACAGCTGGCACTTTCTCTTCGTCACTGAGGCAAGGCCTGGCTGCGCCGGAGCCCGTGAGCAGCGCAAATCCGGAGCCCAACGCCGAAGAGACGACCAATGCGTTGCAGACAGAAGCCGACAGCCTGGCGGAAATTCTCAAGAACCAGGCTCATCCCAAGAACCTGGTGGCGGTGAAGAAATCGGGCACTCCCGTGGTCGCGACTCCCAGCCTGACTGCGAAGCCGCTTTTCCTCGCCAGTCTGCACGACGAATTCGAGATGCTGAACTTCGACCGGGACTGGGTACACGTGCGCATATCCGGGTTATCGCGTGGCTGGATCTGGCGCAACAGCGTCGAGATGCCTGTTGGCATCCCGGACACCGACGCACCTGTGGTCCCTGCTCTGGCACCCGCGGCTGACTTGTTCCATGTAATCCGAGAGGAGACCGCGCCTTTCCCAGGAGATTGGGAACCGCTCCGCGGCAAAAGCGTTAAAATTATTTCAGTGCAGAAGATTGACGACAACGCCAAAGACGGCGGCCCGAAGGAGCGGCTGGAATATGCGAAGTTTTTGCTCGACAAGAACTTCGCGGAGATGACTCAGAAGCCGCAGGAAATGGCTGGCATTGTGGTGATTTTCGATTCCGCCGACGGCGGCATGATCGCGGCCACGTCGTCGGCTCTGGCGCAATGGAAAGCCGGCACGCTGTCCGATTCCGCTTTGTGGCACAAATGTTTTTTCGATCCACCTGAAACGTTTGATTCGACGGGGCCTTCGGGGAACGAGTGATGCTGAATCAGCGAATACGCTTTGCGTTTTCGCTTGACATTAGAACGCGATGGGAGTACCCATTCATTCCTTGAGCGCGTTATGGCGTGGGGCCTGGCGCGCGTCTCTCAGTAGGAAGTCAGATGGGTATATTCTGGAACGGTTCGACACGGCCTAATTCATGAGCACGATGACCCTGCCTCTCTCGGACTTGCGCACACGGGCTACTTCCCTTTTCCGCGACTACGCCGAACTCACCAAACTCCGCGTGACCACCCTGATCGTAATGACCGCTTGGTGTGGGTACTTTTTCGGCGCGCACAAGGCGGGTAATTTCTGGCTTAGCTGGGGGCTATTTCACTCTCTGTTTGGAATCGGGCTGGTCTCCAGTGGCACGGCGGCGCTGAATGAAGTCATGGAACATGAGGTAGACGCCAACATGCGGCGGACGGCCCTGCGGCCGCTTCCGACCGGCCGGATGAGTCTGCTACACGCCTCCGTGGTTGGCCTGCTGGCAGCGGTGGGAGGCTCGGTCTACCTGGCCGTGTACACTAATCCCCTGACCGGATTCCTAACCTTCCTGACTTCGGTCGCGTACCTGGCGGCCTACACTCCGCTGAAGCGTATTTCTCCCATTTGCACGTTTGTGGGAGCTATTCCTGGAGCGATGCCGGGAGTTCTGGGCTGGACCGCTGCTCGGGGCCGACTGGAGTGGAGCACACTTGTCCTGTTCGCCATTCTGTTTGTCTGGCAGTTCCCGCACTTCTTCTCGATCGCATGGCTGTATCGCGAAGATTACGCCAAAGGCGGAGTTAAAATGCTTCCCGTGGTGGAAGAAGACGGCCGTTCCACCGCGCACCGTATTCTGATCTACTCCGTGTTTCTGATCCCCATCAGCGTGCTGCCCAGTTTCATGGGAATGGCGGGCCGGGTCTATTTTGCTGGCGCGGTGGTTCTCGGATTTGCGCTCCTGTACTTTGGGGCGCGCCTGGCTTTTCTCAACCTGCCGCTCGCGAGTGCGCCGTCGAAGATGCGCGCGCGACATCTCCTGCAGGCCACGGTGATCTACCTCCCTCTCCTTTTTACCCTGATGATGAGCAACTCCGCACGGCCTTAAGGGTCGAAAACATAAAGATGTCTTCGCGTTCGGAGATTACCCCCACCCCGGTGTAGTTACCGCAGTAATCTCGACTTGGTACCTGAGTGGACGCAAGATTTGATTTCGATCACCAAACCGTTCGCCCTCTGCACGGTCGTGGTTTGAAACCGGTAATCGAAGACCCGTAACCGAAGGGTTGCCCGGAATCGATCGATGTTCCAGCGCAGCGTTTCTGGTGAGGGATGAACGTCGGAGGATGCGGGGAGCAAGTCAGACAGACAGAATTCGTCGCCCCGGGCTATGAGAGGGGCGGCCCCCACCGCCGGACACCGGGACAAAATGGGGGACTAATATGCGTAGGAATTCGCGTTGTCTAGGTTTGATGTTCCTCTTCGCCACCGGCTTGGTGTTTGCCCAAAGCGACTACAAGGCCGTTACTGTCAGTAACGGCGGCACGATTTCAGGCTCCGTCAAATGGTCGGGGCCAGTTCCGCACGCCGCTGCCTTCCCGATAACCAAAGATCCTCAGATTTGCGATCCCGACTCCAAGAAGAGTACTGACCTGGAGCGCTTGATCGTTGGATCTGGGGGGGGCGTAGCCAACACCGTCGTTTACCTGAAGAACATCAGCAGCGGGAAGGCCATGGATCTGCCCGAACAGCGGCGGCACCTCGATCAGAAACACTGTCGCTACATCCCGCACATTCTCCTCGTCCCGGAAAACGGTACTCTCAACATGATGAGTTCCGACGCCACCTTGCACACGGTTCATATGGATGGTGCGGCGACGTTCAACTTGCCTTTTCCTTTTACCGATCGCGTAACTTCCCGCACCATGTCCAACCCGGGTCTGGTCCATTTGCGCTGCAACGGCGGCCACGTCTGGATGAATGCTGAGATGATGGTAGTACCTCACCCTTACTACACTGTAACCGACGAGAGTGGCCAGTTCGAGTTCACCGATGTCCCTGCGGGAACCTATCAAATCGTGGCCTGGCACGAAGGTTGGAGTCTGCTCGGCAAGGAACAAGCCTATGACGTGCTGACCGAACGCAGCGTCCAGCGCCCCGTGTTCTCGGAACCCAAAACCTGGGAAAAATCGGTGACCGTCAGCCGCAACAATGTGAGCACAGTGGACTTTGTTCTCTCGAACAAGTGATTTTGGTATCGTCAAGCCCAGCGGGAGCTGATGGCCGTATCAGGTCCCATTGACCCTTGCACGACTTCCAAGCATGATTACTAGGCTCTTCCGCCACTCGGAAGAGCTACAGTGAGAGATCATGCTGATCCACCCGGACCGCCTTTTCCCAGCAGAACCCGCCACGCGTAAGATCGCCAGAACACTCTACGAACATGTGCGAGCACTTCCTCTCGTGAGTCCGCATGGACACACCCAGGCGGCATGGTTCGCGAAGAATGAGCCGTTTCCAGACCCGGCAAAGCTGTTCGTTCAGCCCGATCACTACATTTATCGCATGCTGTACAGCCAGGGAGTGTCGCTGGAAGATCTTGAGATCGGACAACCGGAACTGAAGGATGCTCGGAAGGTCTGGCGGATTTTTGCTCGCCATTATCACCTGTTCCGGGGGACACCAACCCGGCTGTGGCTGGATTTTGCCTTTCAAGAACTCTTCGAGCTTAACCAGCGGCTAAGTGAACGGACTGCGGACCTGTACTTCGATACGATTTCGGAGAAACTGCAAACCCCTGAATTTCTGCCACGCGCGCTATACGAACGTTTTCGATTAGAAGTGCTGGCGACCACCGACTCCCCCCTGGACCCGCTGGCGGATCACACAGCGATTCGGAATTCGGGATGGAAAGCAAGGATCCTGCCGACCTTTCGGCCCGACGCGGTGGTAGATCCGGAGTTCACGGGATTCTCCGAAAACATTGCCCAGCTGGGAGAGCAAACGGGGGAAGACACCTCAAGCTGGGCGGGCTATTTGAAGGCACTCCGGCTGGCGCGGGAACGGTTTCGTTCGCTTGGCTCGACGGCCACCGACCACGGACATCCGACGGCGCGCACCGCGAATCTTTCTCCAAAGGAGGCTTCCGAGCTCTTCACGCGAGTTATTGCCGGAGCTTCTGACACCAGCGATCAGGAGCTTTTCCGGGCTCAGATGCTGACTGAAATGGCGCGGATGAGTCTCGACGACGGCCTCGTGATGCAGATCCATCCGGGAAGTTCGCGCAATCACAACCGCCAACTCTATGAACGTTACGGTCGCGACATTGGTGCGGACATTCCGACGGCGACGAACTATGTCGACGCATTGCGGCCGTTGCTCGACCAATTCGGCAACCAGACCAACTTGACGATCATCCTCTTCACCCTGGATGAATCGACCTACGGCCGCGAACTGGCGCCGTTGGCCGGGCACTATCCCTGCCTTCGGCTGGGGCCACCGTGGTGGTTCTACGACAGTCCAGAGGGGATGATGCGCTTTCGCGAGCAAGTGACCGAGACGGCTGGTTTCTACAATACCGTCGGTTTCAACGATGATACCCGGGCTTTTCTGTCCATCCCCGCGCGTCACGATGTCGCGCGGCGTACCGATTGTGCATTTCTGGCGAGGCTCGTGGCCGAACATCGGCTGGAAGAAGATGAGGCTTTGGAAGTAGCGTACGACCTGGCCTATCGATTGGTGAAACGCGCCTACCGGCTGGAAGAGGCGCACGATGGAGCCTGAAACGGCTTTCAACGACCGGAGTGAGAGTGTCGAACCTGAGGGTGCGCGACCGACGTCCATGCGCTGGACTATTTGCGCGATGCTGTTCGTCGCGACCTCGATCAACTACATGGACCGGCAGGTGATCGCGCTGCTCAAGCCTACGCTCCAGCAGAGCATCGGGCTCACCGAACTCAACTACGGATACATTGTGGACGCGTTTCAGATCGCCTACGCGGCCGGCTTGTTGGGAGTCGGGCGTCTGATCGACCGACTAGGCACTCGCGTCGGCTACATGCTGGTGATGGCTGTTTGGAGCCTTTCAGCAATGGGCCATGCACTGGCCACAAGCGCGATGGAGTTCGGCGTGGCCCGCTTCTGTCTTGGGTGGGGGGAATCCGGCAACTTCCCTGCCGCGATCAAAACCGTGGCCGAGTGGTTTTCACCTGAGGAACGTTCGCTCGCAACGGGAATCTTCAATTCCGGGGCGAACATTGGAGCGATTCTGGCTCCCGCCTTCGTGCCCTGGGTGACGCTGCGCTACGGCTGGCATGCGGCATTTCTAAGCACGGGTCTGTTCGGTCTGCCCTGGATTGTGTGGTGGTTCCTCCGCTACCATCCGCCGCAAGCTCCTCCGCAGGTTGGCGAGGGCATGCTGCGGCAAGCCCCCTCAACGACCGATTCAGCGCCTACGATTTCATGGCGACGACTCTTGAGTTTCCGCCAGACTTGGGGGTTTTCGCTCGCGAAATTTCTCACGGATCCGATTTGGTGGTTCTACCTTTATTGGCTGCCATCCTACTTCAGCTCTAAATTCAATTTAAGTCTCTCGCATCTTGGCCTACCGCTTATCATCATCTACAACGTGTCAGCGGTCGGCAGTATCGGCGGAGGGTGGTTACCCGCGCCGTTTCGGCGCATGGGGCTTTCGCCAAGTCATGCCCGGTTGGCGGCGATGCTCTTCTGCGGAGCGGTCGTCGTGCCGATCTACACCGTGGCAGGCCTCAAAACGGAATGGGCGGCGATTGCGCTCCTCAGCCTTGCCGCAGGCGCTCACCAGGGGTTTTCTGCGAATCTGTTTACCACGGCATCGGACATGTTCCCCCGCAGCGCCGTCGGCACAGTGGTCGGAATCGGTGGTATGGCTGGAGCACTCGGCGGCGCAGTCTTTGCGTTTTTAGCCGGACACGTCCTCGAATTGACTCATAGCTATCGCATCCTGTTCGCGATCGCCGCCTGCGCCTACCTAGTCGCCGTGCTTATTCTGTATCTGCTTGCTCCCGCGTTGAAGAAGGTGGAGTTCGCCGCATGAGTGTTTACTGTGCCGTGGGTAGTCCTGAAACTGAGCTTTCTCCGGAACAACTGAAGGACCTGCTCGCGCAGAGTCTGACGAAACTGGGACTGCGTAAGCGCGTGATCGTCGTACCACCCGACATGAGTCGCTTGCACTCGCGCGCCGGCGAGCTCACCCGTTACGCATGGCAATTCTATGGCGAAAGGCTCCAGGCGGTTCTCCCGGCGGTGGGTACTCATAACGCCATGAATTCCGCGCAGATTGAGCGCATGTTCGGGGCGATGCCGCGCGGACTCTTTCAGGTTCACAATTGGCGGACGGACACCGAGACTCTGGGCGAGGTCCCGGCAGAGTTTGTCCACGAGCAATCGGAGTGCAAGCTCAATTATGCGTGGCCGGCCCAAGTAAACCGGCTGATTGTGAACGGCGAATTCGACCTGATCCTTTCTATCGGCCAGGTGGTTCCCCATGAAGTCATCGGCATGGCCAATTACAACAAAAATATCCTCGTGGGCACCGGGGGGCCGGAGGGGATCAACCGGAGCCATTATCTGGGCGCGGTTTACGGGATGGAGCGGATCATGGGCCGCGCTGAGAATCCGGTGCGTAACGTTCTTAACTATGCGGCGGACCATTTTTTGAAGGATCAGCCCATTGTCTACGTGCTCACCGTTGTGGGGCGGGCCGAGTCTGGGCGGCTTGTGCTGCGCGGACTCTTTATTGGGGATGACGTCCGCTGCTTTCACTCCGCGGCAGAACTTAGTCTTAAGGTGAACTTTGAGATCCTCGAAGCGCCGATCCAAAAGGCAGTCGTATATCTCGATGGCGGCGAATTTCAGAGCACATGGCTCGGCAACAAAGCGGTCTACCGCACTCGCATGGCGCTGGCTGACGGCGCCGAACTGATCGTGCTCGGGCCGGGAGTCAAGCAGTTCGGAGAAGACCCGGCCATCGACAAATTAATCCGCAAGTACGGATATCATGGCACGCCCGCAACCCTCGCCGCGGTGAGTCGAAATACGGATTTAGCCAGGGATCTCAGCGCCGCGGCCCACCTTATCCACGGATCGTCGGAAGCACGTTTCACCATCCGGTGGTGCCCCGGACATCTCAGCCAGGAAGAAATCGAGGGAGCCGGCTACTCCTACGGAGATCCGAGAAGCATGCTCATGCGTTATCCTCCCGAGAAGCTCAAGCAGGGCTACAACCGAATTGACGGTGAGGAAGTTTTTTTCATTTCGGATCCGGGCATGGGGCTATGGGCCTATCGCGGCAAGTTGTCCGATGAGAGACAGAGGAAGTGAGGCTTGAGACTGAGCAAGTATTCGATCGGGACTGGCGACCGGTTCACCCGTCAGGCCAGAGCGCAGCTGAAGGCCTGCATGCAGGCCATGGAAAAAGGCGTAGAAGTAATTCCGGTTTGGAACAAATCGAACCGCGAACACATATTGATCGGCTCCGAACCGGGCTCCGCGCGGCACGCCGCCGACGACGCCGTGAGAGCGCTCGATTGGGGGAAGCAATATTTTTGCGACGCCGATCACACCACTCTGCAAACCGTGGACCGCTTCCTGGAGACCTGCGATTTCTACACGATTGACGTCGCGGATAGCATCGGCCAGTTGACCACGCCAGTCAACGTGGGCATTTGTGGAACGCCGCCCAGAACTGCTGCGGCAGGTGCGATTGGAAGGGGTGGAGGAATCCTTCGAGATTACGAAAGAAGACCTCAGGAGCACCGCGCAGAAGTTCCCGGCTGCCGGGATGAAAGCGGGGGAGGTTTACCGGAAGATCGAGAATAGCAAGGGTGCTGACAACTTCGTCTCAGAAATTTCGGTGGATGAAACCGACCGCGCCCAGACTCCGGCTGCATATGAGTTTCAAAATAGCGGCTAAGATGGGGCACCGTTATCTTGACCTGCGCCGGCAGAACGAAGCCGTGATTGCTAAGAATGTGACGGAGAATCTCTACGAGCGGCATGTCGTGCCGTATTTCTGGGCGGGCAAAGCTGACTTTCCGAGGCAATTCATTTTAGAGAAATCTTGGTGAGTGAGCTTTTCGTCTGACCGGCCAAACGGCTGTGGTGATCGGTGGCACCTAACTTCGGACGCCTCCTCGTTCACTCACTGGCCCGCACAATTCCGCTACACAGGCCCATTTCACGGCGGACTGGGGCGGATCGAATCAGACTTTCCGTGGAACCGTCTGACAGGAGAGCCTCTTATCTATGCCTCGATGGGAACATTGCAGAACGGCGTCGAATCGGTATTTACCTTCATCGCGGACGCAGTCGGCACCAGGCCCGGAATGCAACTTGTGCTGTCCATCGGTCCCAGCCTCGATCCTGAAAAGATTAGTTCTTTGCCAGCCAACTCTATTGTTGTAACAAATGCCCCGCAAATGGAACTACTCAAACGTTCGGCACTATGTATCACACACGCCGGACTGAATACCGTGCTTGAATCTTTGACACAGGGGGTCCCCATGGTCGCGATTCCGGTTTCAATTGATCAACCCGGAGTTGCGGCAAGAATCGCCTGTACAAGAACTGGCGCCTATGTGCCTTTACGAGAGTTATCGACTTCAGGGCTCGCCACTCTTATCGATGACGTTCTGGGCAATCCGGAATATCGTCAGAACGCCAATAAGATGCGGGAACCGATAGTTCGGACAAACGGACTTGAAAAGGCAGCGGACTTGCTGGAGGAGGCGCTTAACCTTTCCCCCAAACCACTGGCGTCATCCATAAGTTGAATATTTTCTGGGGTTCCCTCACGGTAGATCGGGACCGTCATAGACTGGTCCCAGGTAGGAGAGCAGCTGAGGAGGCACGGCCCGGTGATTCGCCTAAACTATGCGGAGCCGGTCATTGGAATTGACTCGGCAAATGGAGGTCAGTACACCAAACGTCAAAAATCGCACGCCTACGGGCTGGGCTGCCTCATATTAACCCCGGGAATAAAGAGCACGCAAATGTGTTCCTTCTCTTGATAGGCGTAGTGTCACTCTTAAAGGAGTGTCGGTTGATGAAGTCTTGGAAAGCTGTGCGGTTTGGTACGCCCGAAGAAGCCCTAAGAATTCAAGAATTGGAGATTCCGGTCCCCGGAGATGGTCAAGTTGCCATCAAGGTTCGAGCGGCTAGCGTATCGCTACCGGACCTTATGATGATTAAAGGTCAACATCCTCTCATCAAGAGCACTCCGTTTTCTCCAGGAATAGAAGTTGCTGGCACCGTCAGCGCAGTTGGCAATGGAGCACCGTTTGCTGTTGGTGATCGAGTGATGACCACAACTGCCTATGCAACTGGCTGGGGCGGTCTCGCCGAATATTGTCTCGCAGACGCCACCAGAGTCGTGCTCGCTCCTTCACATATGACTGATGTCGAAGCTGCCGGTTTCCTGGTGCCCTATAAAAATGCTCAGGTCGCCCTAGTACAGCGCGCGGTCCTGCACCAGGGAGAGACTCTTCTTGTGTTGGGAGCAACTGGAACGTCGGGTGCCGCTGCCATCCAATTTGCGAAGGCTCTGGATGCACAGGTAATTGCTGTCTCAAGTAGTTCTGCAAAACTGGCATTCTGCCGGGAGATAGGTGCTGATCATGTTACCAACTACAAAACCGACAATATCCTCGATCGAGTAAATGAACTGACACAGGGAAAGGGAGCGGATGTCATCTTTGATCCCGTGGGCGGCACACTTGGAAACCAGGCATCGAAGGCCGTAGCTCGCCGTGGACGTTTCCTTCTCATTGGCTTTGCTAGCGGATCTTGGACTCAACTCGACCCGCTAGACATTGCCGTCAGAGACTATTCAGTTGTTGGAGTATTTTCTGCCAGACTTACGCCAGAGGAACTCGCGAGAACTCACTCTGAAGTAATTGCTTTGGCGCAAGAAGGCCGAATCAACACTCCTATAGGGAAGGTCTTTCCGTTCCAGGACGTTCCTGCTGCCCTAACTTACATAACAAGCGAGGATTTGATGGGAAGAGTGATTGTTGAGATAAGTTGATTAGTTCGGGAGATAATATCAAGCGCCAGACAAATAGTATTGCTTGCGTCTGAAGCATTGTTCTGCTTTTGCTTTTCGGGACGTCTACACCTGGACTAGATTGGCCCGAAAGTCATCGGGCTCAGCCCTGAAACGCGTGTGAGCCTGACGGTGGAATCGAAATAGATGGGGCACCGGCGGTATCGGAGTTTGCAGTTCGGGTTGTGGCAGCAGCCGGGGCTGGCGGCAGGCATCGCTCTGATCTTGTTGGCTTTTCCCTGGGGGCGGCAGTTAGGCCGCAAGTGCTGCCACTACCGAACATGAGGAGTATGCAATGAATGTAGCTCTGTTATGTGCCACAGGTTTCGTTGGCTCAGCCTTGCTTAAGGAGGCGCTCGACCGAGGGCACGTGGTGACAGCGATTGTGCGGCATCCGGAGAAGCTTGAAAAACGCGAGGGTCTCTCCGCGAAGGCTGGCGACGTTTACGACACGGCTTCTCTTGCGACGCTGATCCGAGAAAACGAAACAATTATCAGCGCCTTCAGTCCTGGATGGAAGAACCCGAACCTTTATGACGACCAGGTTCGAGGAACAGCATCCATCATCGCCGCGATTAAGAAGGCGGGAATCAAAAGGGTGCTCTGGGTGGGCGGAGCGGGTGGATTGGAGGTCAAACCTGGAGTCCGTGTTATCGACGGCCCTGATATGCCGCTCTGGGTAAAGCCAGGTTCTTTGGCGACGATCAATGCTCTGGACCGACTGCGAAAAGAGCCTGAACTTGAATGGTGCACTTCCATTACCGAAAACTCTGTCCGCACACACGAACGCTCTGATTGGAAAACTGATCGCGGATCGAGACCAGCTTGAAGCGGCTGAATCCAAAATCCGCAAATGCAAGTGAGGAGGTTGTCGCCGGGAGGAAATGTGGTCTTGGGCCGCGAGAGTCTGCTTTCGTTTACCAGGCCCGAATGGAAACTAAATTCGTCGCGGGCCAACTATGCTGCCTGGCGCTGGTATCGGTGGTGCAGTCCCCCGACCTCAGGCATCGCTACCACGCGCCCCCGTTCTGGCGGTTCCAGTGCCCTGGGCTCCGGGGCGTCTTTGCCCAGGGCTAAGTGCGTACGGGACCGCTGATAATTTAGTAAGCAAAATAGCTTTGCAGAGTACGACGCAACGACCTCTCATTCCACACGATAACGTGGTCCAGGCACTCGCGTCGGATGGAGCCACCAGTCGTTCCAAAAACGGATTTTGCCATGGGGATCGCGGCGCGGTGAGGACTTCCTCTATCCCAATACCTCCGGTCATGTCGGCAAAGTCTCTTCCATAGATGGCATCTCGATCGCGCAGCACGTATCGTGGCGCCTCCTCCCAGGGAAACGCTTCCCGCATCTGCTGCATCGTCCACTCCTGCGTGGGGTGTTCCGTCACCCCGAAGTGCAGTACCCGGCGTCGCTCATGGGAAAGAACGACGAAGACGAACAGGACCCGGAAGGTCGCCGTCGGCACGGTGAAAAAATCAATGGCCGCGGTCTGTGCAAGGTGATTCATCAGAAAGGTCCGCCAAGTCTGGGAAGGCGGTTTGCGCGGCCGCGGCAAATATTTGGCCACCGTGGATTGCGCCACCTCAATTCCCAGCTTGAGCAGTTCTCCGTGAATCCGCGGTGCACCCCACAAGGGGTTGGCTTGGTGCATGCGCCGAATGAGATCACGAATGTTTGCCGCTATTTCCGGCCTTCCAGGAAGGCGTCGCGATTTCCTCGTCCAATGCCAGGCAAAAGCTCTGCGGTGCCAGCGCAGGACCGTGTCGGGCTGCACCATGTGAAGACATCGCCGCCAATCGGACCAGAATCGGCACAACACATTCCACAACAGCCGGTCGCCACGGTGGAGGCGCAAGCGACGCGGCGCGTTGTTTTGAAAAACCGCGAGTTGGTGACGAAGCGCCAGGATCTCCGTCTGCAGAGCGACACGGGTTCGAAAAGTGGAGACTACCAAAGCGAAAAGAGCGACGAAAAGAGAGCTCATCGTGGTAACCGCCATGATCTCACGAATGATCGGAACCTCTGTACTACTAACAGTCAAAATGTTTGCAGGCCGCGAAGAATTTCGCCAAGCATATGACTCTAAATGCGTTAGCGTCACGCTCTTTAAAAGGCAAGCGCGCTGACCGCTGAAAGCTCGCGGCAACGCACCCTTTGGTTGCGGCTCCGCCGCGCTGTGTTTTCAGATGGGACGGAGTTTTCGGTAACCACAATCCCTCGCTGAATAGCGAGCTTCAAGAGATTGAGAGCCATTTCAAAAGCGCAAGGAAGTTGCAGCCGTGATGACAACCGGATAAGCCAGAACGAAAGTGATTGTTGTTAAATCTCTATTGCGCTCATTAACCAGCCAATCGACTTGTCTTTTCAATCGCTTCGCTCCTCTTTTTGGTGAAGTACCGATTGGCCGGTTAACGGAACAAAACCCCACGATGAGTGTAACGGCCTGTTCTCGCCAGTTGACGGAATCAATGCCGATTCCTGGCGAGAAATTCAGAACTTGAGGATCGGACCAAAAGTGATCGGTAGGTTTGCGTGGCGGGAGCCCTGAGCACAAACGAAGGCGGAAGTCTTAGCCCACGGTTAGCACGGTCCGCGTTCCGCATAGACCTTGAGGTCAGATCATCTCAAGAACATACACCACAGTTTTCTAGCAACCATCTGCGTTCGTGCACAGCACAGGTGCCCCGTACCTTCTTGCGCCATCCTGATGCACAGTCACTGTGACATTGAAGTTAGGCGCGGGGGGCTGTGGATAGAAGACTGAGATCAGTACTCCCGGAACACCACCCAAGCTCCGGTCCATTCTGAGAGCACAGAAGGTTATGGTCCCGAGAGCGACATCTGTCGTGTCATTCAAGGTCGCCAGACAATTCCGACTCAAGCTTCCCGTTGGCACAAATGCCCGAATGACTTGATTATTCTCATTCGGATTTAAGTGTGCACTTGTCAGGAACACCTGTGCGGAGAAAGGACCATCGTCTTGAGCCGACACAAACTGGCGAGTCACCAATAGCAGCGCAGAAAACGCCAACGCGAGAGCTACAACAACCACCCATCTTTTGTTCATAGTAATTCCTCCAATGCTGAATGCACTCTGGTCGCCCAACAATCAACAAACGAGGAGCAAATGATGCAGGGATTTGCGACAACGAACGAGGGCCGACTCAGTCGGACTCTCAGCAACAAGAGGAGGGTGCCGCTCCTGAGTGCAAGACACATTACGCCTAAAGGGACGGTTGTCAAGCAAAATCCGCGCCGGTCGTGGTTGTCATTACCGCTGTTCAAGTCTGCATTTCCCAGGCTACGGCCCGCTGCGAGTCAAAGTGCCGGCCGAAATCATAAATGGTGAATCATCGCGATTACGCGTTTTGACCCTTTGCCGAAGGTCGGGCCGATTCTCGGTGAGCGTTATCGCCATCTGGTTTCGCCATCTAGCTACGGCTTCGGCCTCGGTTTCGCGGATCTGCTTGGTGGTCAACGTGCGTCGGTGGCTACGGCGCAGCATTTCGTGGGCGATCTCATGGACAAGCGTCGAAAATTCCTCAGCTGCCTGCATCCCGGAAAGCAGCGTGATCTTTCCGGCATGCGAAAGACCGTCGAGCTTAGTTTTTCCGAGGGAATTGCTCCCACAAGGGAGAAAAAGGCATTTTCATTCTCGCCCCGATGGGTTTCGGACTGCGCCGGGTTTCGCGCCAAACTAACCCCCAACCCGTTTGGCACTCACCGCGCTTTCACTCACGCCTGCCACCCTCGGCGTCCACCCGGAAGAGGCAGAGTGGGAAAAGAGGGGCGCAGCTACCTAGAGCGTTGCCCTGTGGCTTAGAGTCTAAGGAAACAGCGGCGACTGCACGACTTGCGTAAGGCGGCAATTCTCGTTGCGCATGTCGGATACTGGCAATTCCACAAAATTCGGAAATACCTTCCGCGCCTCGTATGTCAAGGTTCGGAGATGCAGATGGGCCATAACGAACCGGTTCAGCTCACCGCTCATGCCATATTTCAAGCGCAAGTCGAGAAGGAGTGCCTTCGCTGCAAACGTGTCTTCACTATGCCGGATGGCTCCATAAACAAAATCAACTTGCCTGTGCCGGACCGCCTTGATCGCTCCCCCATCGAGGACTAGGCCCGTTCTTAGGTCCATGGCAACCGCATTGCAATCTAGGTTGAAGGTACGCAGCACATTTTCGATCGAACAGGGGGCGCCGGTCTTCCTCAGTCCTATCGTCTCTTCCAGACGCCACACATCCCAGTTCGGGGCCCCTTCAGCAGGTAGGAGATAGCCTCCATAGCGGTTGCGACGGCCAAATGTCTGGAGCACCGCGTCGAACTCTCCCCGACATAGGCGGCCGATGACAATGTCGAAATCGCGTGGTGTTTTGTCACCCTCTCCCTCATGCTGCATGACAATGGCGTCGCGAAGGGCTCCTGCGACAACGTAGATCTCGGCTCCACAGCGGGAGAACTCGTTTAACGCTTGTGCCCGCGGGTCGGAATGGAGGGCTGTGAGAACAGCATCCCTCACCGGATTCATCTGAAGCTGCTTCATGTGCTGGTTCAGCCTTCAGTTTACCGTAGTGCTCCGCAATAGCGAACAGGTTTTGCCGCCAAGAAACTCGTTACGAAATAATGTCGATGGCGAGCCTCTTGAGAGGCCGTCTTTCAACATCGAGAGCTTCTGCCGCTTTCGTCGGATCCTCGCATACAATGGGAAGTGCTGAATGAATCGTTTCGAGTTCGCTTCTGATCTGTATAGTAGCTGGTACGGACACGAGTTTTTGAGAGCCTATGAGGAACGCAACCTTATATTTTCACTACCCATGCTTTGACGGACTCGTTTCAGCAGTTCTTGCCTGGGAGTTCCTTGAACAGCACGACGGCTGGAATATCAGTGATTTTCATTCCGTTGACTACACTCTGCGAGACCACTGGCTTTCGAGCGAGTTAAAGACGCCCTGCGCGATCGTTGACTTTCTGTATCATCCTAGCGCAGCATTCTGGGCCGACCACCACCAGACCTCGATACTCACCAAGGCCGCCGAGGAGGATTTCGAACGCCGAAAAGGCGACGCCTGCCTGCTCTTCGATGCCCGTGCGCGCTCTTGCGCCTCGCTGATTTTCCGGCATCTCCGTCGGTCTCTGGTGGACAAGCCACACTTCAAGGAGATGGTCGCATGGGCGGAAAAAATCGACTCAGCGGCATACTCGTCAGTCGAAGAAGCGATTCTGGGTGGCGCGGCTGCCCTTCGCATTAGCCGGACGCTTTCTATGGAAGATGAGAGCGGAGCGGAATATCCGCGGTTTTTGCTGCGACAATTGCGAGATCATGATCTTAGTTACGTGGCCGAACTCGACGAGGTCAAACGTCGCGAGGACCGGGTTCGCCGTGGCATCTTAAACGGCCTCCAGAGCGTGAAGGCAAAGCTCCGCGTGGAGCCGGGAGACGTTGCGGTCTTCGACGCCCGCCCGGCTGGCGATCAGGTAATCAGTCGGTACGCTCCTTATTACTTTGCGCCCAACGCTCGTTATTCGATTGCTGTCGTCCGTTCTCCCGAGGGCATAAGGATTACCGCCATGCGCAACCCGTGGCGAAGTTTCCGAAGCATTCCCCTAGGCCGCGCCTTCGCGAGATTCGGTGGCGGCGGCCATCAGAGGGTAGGAGCCGTGCAACTCCCGGTCGCACATCGCAATCAGGTTCACCATGTGGTAGAGTCGCTGCTCGCGGAAATGCGACGTCCTGCACGCTAACGGGGCAATCGCTTGATCGACAAGTTTAATTTCTACGATATCTACGGATACTTCCTCCCCGGGGCAGCGTTTCTGGCCGTGCTTTGGATCCCGTTTGGATTGGTGCGACATTCATGGCCCTCCAGCGATTGGAGTTCCGCTCTGGTCACGGCGGTCTTCGCATACATTGTCGGACACCTGATGCAAAGCGTGGCAACCAACGCGATTCCTTCTTGGAAGGCGAAAAGTACAGACACGACGATTCGTTATCCATCTGAAATCTACCTGGATGCCACGAATAACGAACTGCCCACTCCTGCCAAGCAGAAGATTAACGAACTGACGACCGCACAGTTCGGCATGACCCTTCGCGTCGACCAGACCGGCGATGCCACCATCGATAAGGTGCGCAACAATGCTTTCCTCCTAGCCCGCCAGATATTGATCCAGGGAAAGGCCGTCAGCTACGCTGAGCAGTTCCAGGGAATGTACGCTCTGACGCGCGGCCTCGTATCCGTTTTTGCTCTTGCCTCGGTTTACTGGCTAGGGTGGGCGGCGGCGATTGTGAAAAACAGATGGGTTGTGAGCGGCGCGGTTCTCGTGATGGTGGTCTCGGTTTTGATACTCATGAATATATCGGCCGTGATGTTGCGGAATATTCTCGATGCCCCCCGAAAGCGGAAGTTCGAGTTGGGATATGCTGTGTTTCTGTTGATCTCGTTTCTTACGATCGGCTATGCCTTTGGCGTCCGGTATACGACAACTCGCGGCCAGAGCGCTCTGTTGGCGTTCCTTGCCGCATGGGCGCTCATTGCTTCCCTACGTGCCTATGGAGCCTACAATTTCTTCGCAGGACGATTCGCGAGTACGGTGTGGCGGGATTACCTGGCCTACAATGTCAAAACCGCCGGCGGCAGTTCCTCGGCGGATGAAGAGAAACACTGAATGTGCGCAGCAGACGTGGCGAAGTCAAGAATCAACCTTGGCCTTTTGATTCAATTGTTGCTGAGTCTGTGTGTATTGGCCGTTTTCATTTGGAAGTTGGAAAATATCGCAAGAGTTTTGTTGGCAAACCAGGAACTCACCAAACCGTCGAAGTTCATTCCGGCAGCGGAAGGAACATGGAGGTTCATCGTTTCGGGAGACTCTCGCAACTGTGGCGACGTGGTCATGCCCACGATTGCCGACCAAAGCATTGAGCGATACCAGCCGTCCTTCTACTGGCACCTGGGCGATCTTCGCGCCATCTACAAGATCGATGAAGACATGACCGCAGCGGCGGAGAAAACTGGCCAGTACCTCAGTTGCGAGTCATACCATAAGCGCGCCTGGCAAGACTTCATCGATCATCAGATTGTTCCTTTCGGAACGACGCGCTTTTACCTGGGAATCGGTAATCACGAAACGATTTCCCCCAAGACGCCAGCGGAATTCTCCTCGCAATTTCAAGATTGGCTGCTGACGCCCCGTCTTCTGATGCAGAGCCAGGACAAAGAAGAGATCGCTGCAGCGAAAAGCGGACCCTGCCGGAAAATTGCCGCTCGGCCCTATCTGTCCGCCGTTCCTTACTACCACTGGGTCCGCGGCAGGATTGATTTCATCTCTCTTGACAATTCCTCTGGGGTCTTCCCCAGCGATCAACTGGATTGGTTTGACTGCACGCTCGAAAGGGCGCACAACAATAGTGGAATCAGCACCGTGGTGGTGGGCATGCATGAAGCTCTGCCTTCGAGCAGGGCGAGCGATCACGCCATGTGTGACAACGCGATCAACGATCCGGCTCGAAAAAGGGAGAGTTGTGAAAGCGGCATGCATGTTTACGACGCTCTTGTAGAGTTTCAGAGGACGAAGAAAGTCTACGTACTTGCCAGCCATTCGCATTTCTACATGAAAGGCATCTTTGATAACCAACCGCCCAGGAACCGCTTGGACGGCTGGATCGTAGGAACGGCTGGAGCCGTACGTTACGCCCTTCCCTCAGGTACAAGGCCCGGTCCTGACGCCAAAACAGATGTTTACGGCTACCTGCTAGGAACCGTGCTGCCGAATGGGGAGATTGATTTCAAATTCCAGCAGGTAGCGGAATCTGACATGCCCGGCGAAGTACGTCAACAGTATCCGCCCGGATTGATTTCATGGTGCTACGCCCAGAACTCTCGCAATCAGGAACCGGACTCGGAGGAGACTACGAATCGTTGCAGCCCGCCGACCCCGTCGTCCCCGGCTTTGCCCGTGCCCACCAAACCATCTGGCGCCGCGGGCCACTGATTGCGATGTTTCGTGAATGCTAAAGTTCGGCTCGAACCTACGTTCCCTGGAAACGTCGACATGACACCGATGCCCAGCTTTGAGTTCTGTGCCTTTCGCTTTCTCGCCCAGTGGGAAGAAAGCGAGTATGCGCTTTACAACGCAATCAGGTCGACTCCGACCGAAAAAGACATCGGCAAGGCACTGAGCTACTTTCAGGTCGCGCGGAACTTCGAAGGCCTGAAGGAAGTGGCAAATACTGCGTTCATTGTGCAGTCCCTGCTCGAAGTACGTGCCGATCGAAGCGCTGTCTTCGCCCCACGAGAAAGTGCACAAACTCGTGAAAACCCTTGAGACACGTTTCAAACAAAGCAACCTTTCAGCAGCTTCGAAGCTCCTATGGCTTTCCTACAGACAGCCCTATATCGTCTACGACAACCGGGCGGTCACAGCGCTTCGAGATGAGTTTGGCCATAGGTTTGAGGAGCGGGACTATAGCGCGTACTCGAGGGTCTGGCGCGAGGAATATGTAATCTTCGAGGCATCGATTCGGAGCGCCGTGGAACAATTGCCGAAGGGAAGGATGTTCATGCGTGCGTGCCCTCTCTCTGATCAAGAACTTGTATGCAGGGGGAAGGAGACGTGGTTCCTGGAGCGGGTCTTCGATATATTTCTCTGGGAAATCGGCGGTGTCACGAATGGCAGCGACACGAATGAATGATAGGTTCTTGCGTTGATCAGTTGCCCAGCGAGCGGTGTCTATTCCCGACCCGCGCAATTGGATCCCGCGCTCCTGAGGACAACGGCGGTGTTTTTGGCAATCCTTTGGAGCAACGAAGCCAAGTGGCTCGCCGGCCACCGATTTGAGGTGACGGGCAGATTCAACCCCTCCAACCTGCAGGCCTGGTCTATCCATGAGATCACCCTCGTTAGAAGGACACAGTCGCTTGACGTGATTCCGTGTCGTCCACTGGCTCCGACTGGCGAAGCATCCCCAAGCTGATGAACCTGATCTTCCTCTTCGTTTTCGTAAGCCTCGTGTCGCCCGTGAATGGAATCTTCCTGAGTATCCCCGGCCTGTGCCGCACCGAGAACTTGCCAAAGCTGTTCAGCTTGATGGTGAACCCGTTCGTCCCCAAATTGTTGAGCAGCGTGTGCTCGATGCACGAGATCACGGTGTTGACAATGTGCTCTGCTTCTTTCTTCGTGGACAAATTCAAAGCCTGCTGAACCCTCCCGGCCAACTCGTCCCGGCCTCTTCGTAAGCTTTCTCGCATGAAGTTCAACTCCTTTCGAAAAAGAGGTGTCTCACCATGCTGAATACTGCGATTGGCACCCATCAACCCACTTTCCCGATGAATTTGTCTATTGAAGAGAAGCAGTACAGAACCGACCCGTTCACGTTGATGTAACGGTGCGAACCATCGGCGCGCCACAGATTCCGCACTTCCTGATAATCTCATGCCAGGGAACTGGGGGTTTCGAAGTCGTTTGCCGCCGCTGATCAACGCACAGGGAATTTCGAAAGCCTTCGGGGCCAATCCGCTTTTTCAGAACATCTCGTTCACCGTCTCGGAGGGAGATCGCATCGGGCTCATCGGTCCGAACGGGTCGGGGAAATCTACGCTTCTGAGAATTCTGGCGGGCGAGGTCGCTCCGGACGGCGGAGAAGTCGCTGCGCGAAAACGGCTCCGGCTTACCTACGTAGAGCAGGACTCCAAATTTGAGCCTGACATCACGGTGCGGTCGGTGGTCGATAGAGTGTTCGAAAGGTCTGCTGTGCCTGAATCGGAGCGGGGGACTCGCTTCGCAGAGACTCTGGGACGGGCCGGATTCGAAGATCTTGAAACGCAGGCTACCGCACTCTCCGGTGGCTGGCAGAAGCGGCTAGCGATTGTCGAGGCACTGGTGCAGGCCCCGGATATTCTACTGCTGGACGAACCCACGAATCATCTCGACCTGGCGGGAATCGAGTGGCTGGAACTCGTGTTGGAGCGAGCCGCGTTCGCGTGCGTGGTCATCAGTCACGACCGTTACTTCCTGGAGAATGTTGCCACCGAGACCGCGGAACTCAACCGGGTTTATCCGGACGGGTTGCTTCGTGTGCGCGGAAACTACAGCACCTTTCTCGAAAAGAAGGAGGAGTTTCTGCATGCGCAAACGAAGCGTCAGGAAGCCCTGGAAAACCTGGTTCATTCCGAAATCGAGTGGCTGCGCCGCGGGGCGAAAGCCCGCACCCGAAAATCGAAAGCGCGAATCGACAAGGCGGGCGCACTGATGGAAGAACTCGCGGACCTCAACGCCAGGAGCCAGAGCGCAACTGCCCAAATCGATTTCTCGGCCAGCGATCGCAAGACCAAGCGTCTGGTCGAACTGCAGGGCGTCGGTTATGAAGCCGGAGATCGCGTTCTGTTTGAAGAGCTTGATTTCATTATTACGGCGGGGATGCGGGTCGGGCTGGTGGGACCGAATGGCAGCGGCAAGACGACGCTGTTGCGGCTGTTGCGCGGAGAATTAACCGCAACTAGGGGAGAGATCCGACAGTCCGACTGGTTGCGGATCGTGTACTTCGACCAGAGTCGCCAACTGGATGCAAATGTAACCCTGCGCCGCGCGCTGGCTCCGGAAGGAGATTCGGTGATTTATCAAGATCGGGTCATTCACGTGGCATCCTGGGCGGCGCGGTTCCTGTTTACCGGTGAGCAGCTGAATCAGCCCGTTGAGCGGCTTTCCGGAGGCGAGCGGGCCCGAGTTCTGATCGCTCAGTTGATGCTCCAGCCTGCGGATCTGTTGCTGCTCGATGAGCCCACCAATGACCTGGACATTCCGACACTGGAAATTCTGGAGGAGAGTCTGCTCGAGTTTCGCGGGTCGCTCGTGCTGGTTACGCATGACCGTTACATGCTCGATCGGGTATCGACCGTCGTGCTTGGCCTGGATGGGCAGGGCGGCGTCGAGAGTTTTGCCGATTACTCGCAATGGGAGACGTGGCAGGAACGCAAGCAAGCCACGCAGCCCAGCGCTCGTGTTGTCTCCCGCGATACAGCCTCGACGGCAACAGCGGCGCCGGCGAGAAAGAAACTCTCCTACCTGGAAGCTCGTGAATACGACAGCATCGAGCCTCGCATCGCCGAGGCTGAGGAATTGCTGCGGACGAAGCGGGCTCAACTCGAGGATCCGGCAATCGCCAGCGACAGTCCCCGCCTGGTCAGTGCTCACTCAGAGTTGGAGGCCGCCCAGAAACAAGTGGACGCGCTTTACGCACGTTGGGCGGAGCTTGAGGGTAAGAAAACCTGAGCGCGGGCGCGAACCAGCGACAGGATTGACCCGATTTCCGGAAAGACTCTTACTTCAGTTCGATCACTGCCAGACCATGTGCGGGGATTGGCAGTCGAAGTTCGCCATTTGCAAGGTCGCGGGTTTCCGGTTTGATTTCCGCCGCGGCACGGAGTTCCCGAATTTCATCTTGTGTCGGATAACTCGGCTCGTGCAATTTCTTATATACCCCGTGGACGTCGCCGTGGTCCGCATCGACCCGCCAGATGGAAACGTGTCGCGCTTTTGAGTTCTTCAGGCGCAGATTAATGGTCTTGGCCTGTCCTGAATGGTCAGGCAATTCGTAATTCCATAGGGCGATCACCAGCGAACCATTCTTGCCTCTCGTCACCAGGGCGGAATCAGAATCGAGGGTGAGGCGCTGGTATCCGAGCTTGTGGAGAATTTTGAAAGCGTCGAAGGCCGGCTTTGGAATTGAATCCTCCGCCATCAAACCGTATCCGCCATAGAAAGGCGTTTTCACCACGCCTTGCTCTTCGAACACGTCAGAAAACGACCAGTACGCCATGATGTCCACCAGACCGTCGCATTGTTGAATCGTCTCTGCCAACCATGGGCCCATATAGATGGAGTCGGTAACTTCTGGCTCATTCTTATAGCTGGCGTTGAATTCGCTCCAGATCAGCGGTAGGCCCGGTTTGGCCGAGGCTCGAATCTGGTCGTGAACCTTTTTCACCGCGCGGCAAACCATCTTGTCGCGAGGTATGTCCTCATTCGTGTTAAAGACGTCGGTCGAGCTGTCGTTGCCATAGACGTGAGTCGAAACGAAGTCCACCGGAATATTGTTCTGCACGCAGTGCTGAATAAAAGCGTCGACCCAGGCGGCTTGCGCGGTAGCGGGACCTCCCACTCTAAGCTTCGCACTCACTTTCTTGATGACAGTGACGGTGTGGTCGTAGAGTTCCCAATACGTGGACTGCTTCGGTTCGCCGGCCCAGAAGTCGAGATTCGGTTCATTCCAGACCTCGAAATACCAGGTCGCGACTTCGTCGATTCCGTAGCGCTTTAGCAGATGTTCGCCAAACGCTGTGATGAACGCGTCCCACTTCGACCAGTCCCGGGGCGGACTAACGTTGGGTTTGTACCAAAAAGCATGCAACTTTGGTGCGGCGGCGAGTTTATTCGGCGTGAAGCTTAGCTCAACAAATGGCTTCACACCATTGGCCAATAAGCCGTCGTAGATCTGATCCACATAAGAAAAGTTGTAAACCGGCTGCCCTTGACTGTCCTCATCGTAGACGCCAACCTCGTCATGAAAGATGGCATGAAATCGCACGTACTCGAAGTTGGTGACCTCGTGCACCGCGCGCAGATCCTGACGGTAACTCTCACGCAGGCTGAGAATGGCTCGACCGGAGCCAAACATTTGTTCCCAGAAGTGTGGAAACGGGTGAGCGGGGGCGGCGGCATCGATGACCACCGTATCTGAAGAACCCTGAGCCTGTGCTTTCGCGACTGGAACAACCGATGCTATCAATACGGCAGCAACGTGAAGCTGGTGGTTCCTGATGAGTCTGGGCATCCAACTTTACCCTCGAGGAGAACTTGAATTCACGAAGACAGCAAAGAATACATCAAGTGGTCGGATTCGATCAGTACGAAGTTAAGCGGCGTTCCCGCGCGGAAGCCGCGTCGACGACACGTGAGAGACGGGTTTTTCGTGGAGTAAGAGCTCCGTCGCCTGGACGCGACGGCTGCTGTGGAACCAACGCTGCACCACATTGTCACAGAGAAGGTTGGCCATCGCCAGCAGGCTCATCCCTTGATGATGTGCCATCCAGCATTTCACCAGCCGACAGCGCGACCGGCGGAAACGAGTGAAGGCGGAGAAGTCCGCGGACTCATAGAATCCGTACCGACCGAACCATCCCAGATTATTCATGCGATGAAGATTGCGCAGCGCCTCCGAAGAGTCCACAGTCAGCGCAAGGAAGGTGGAGTATGGAGAAATGATGACAGGATTCGATTCCTGTTTCATGAGGGCGAGTTGTGGAAGCCCGAAAGCGCGATACTGATAATTGCCGGCTTCATCGAGTTTGAAGTAGGCCGATTCTGAAATTCCCCAGGGCACACCTTTGCGGGCTCCGTACTCGCGCTGGCAGTCCACCACCGCAACCCTGCTGCGGTCGAGCAGTGTATTGGAGAAGGAACGCATCCACAACGTCGGCATCAGGTATTCGAACATCGTCCCCGTCCATGAAAGGAGGACCGGGCGCCCCTGCTCCAGGGTGTGCCCTCGGCCCATCCGGAACCAGCATTCCTGGGGAACGTCATCTTTGGCGATCGCGGCAAACACTGCGGTGCGGGACTCAGTCGCCAGTAAGTCATAACAAGCTGGCTCCAACTCCTGGGTCTGAGCGTTGAATCCAACCGACATCAGTTTGCGCCGGGGGTTCAGCAGAAAGCTGAAATCCATAGCATTAGCGAGTTTCGCGGCTTCTGCGGCTATGCTTCGAAGAGTCTGGGCGAGGTGGAGCGCATTCGTTCGGGCCTGGGGAAGCAGAGTACGCAGACTCTCGCAAAGACTCCTTTCTTCTTGAGACGCGGGCAGAGCCAGATCCAATTGATGATGCAAGTCGTCAATGATGTGTGGCAATTGCTCGAGGGAGCGGTCGGCCGTGGGCTTCACCCGGAGGGCCGCGCCCTCTCGCAAGGGCGCGAATTCGGGAAGCTCCCACGGAACATAGGATCGCACCAGAGTCTGAACAGCCTCAAGTCGGGCTAGCACCTGACCTCGGAACCATTGAATTTCCTCGGCAGGGCTGGATTTCGAAACCGAGCGTATTTCATCGGCAGCAGTCTCGGACAACGCAAAGACAGACGGCAGCCAGTTGCCGGTTTTGAATTCCCTTTCGTAGCGGGAAAGCTGCTTGCGAGGAAACGCCCGCATGTCGGCCAGCGTGCACAGAATGTCGAAAAGCCCGTCGGCCAAACAGCGTTGCAGCAGCGGCTCTTGCAGGCGCGCTCGACATCCTTGCTCCAAAGTCCAAAGAGAAGCCACCAGGTTACCGCTGTCGACGGAGGAAACGAAGTGCGGCGCCAGTGGTTCCAGCGTGCGCGTGTCGTACCAATTCAGGAGATGACCGCGCTCTTTGGGTATACGAGACAGAGTACTGAGTGTGCGCTCGGTTTGCGCAGCCATTTCCGGAACAGTGAGATAACCAAGTTCACAAGCAACTTGCTGCGCGTTCAACAGGAGTCCTAAATTCGTAGGAGAAACGCGAGCTGCAATCGCGGGTGGAGTCTCCTGAACATTGTCTGGTATCAGCCAGTGATGTTCCTCGCTACAAAACTCAGCAAAATAGCGCCAGGTGTGTAGTGCGGAGCGGCGCAGAAAGCGCAAATCTTTTGTCGCCAGTTGGCCCTTGGCTGGTTGAGGGGATCGGTTTAACCACCCAGAGACCAGTTTGCTGGAGGCCCACAACAACACAATGGGCAGGGCGGAAGGCAAAGCGGAAGGCTGCGCGATCCACACGAGTAGGCCGATGCCAAGGGCGAAGATCGGTGTCCAATTCAGGTAACGGTCCACGGGAGTAACACGAGAGGCCGCTTCGGATTCGGCCGCGGTCTCCCATTCCAGCAGACGCTCGCGTGACACAAAGCGCCGAAATACTGCCCGGACCACGGCGTCAAGCGAGAGCAATGTCTGGTGCACAAGAAAGGCCAGGGTCAGCAGAGTCGTGACGCTGGCAGCCAGAAACGCGCTGGCCGCTTGCCGAGCCATCTCGGACTTCTTCTCATACAAGGCCTGCCCCAGACCAAAGGCAAGCTGAAAACAGATCGGCAGGGCCAAAAGGAATACCGCCCCCAGAGTCCATGCGAGATGCTGGCCCCCGGGCACCAGCCAACCGAATAGAAGCAGCACGAACGTGGCGGGTTCGACCAGGCTCCGGCGCAGGTTATCAAGAATCTTCCAACGGGAAACCAGCGAGATGGGGTTTGGAACTCGCGCCCCAGACTCGTCGGGCACCGCGGATAGGAGCCATCCAGCAATCTGCCAGTCGCCGCGCAACCAGCGGTGTTTGCGCCGGTTGTAGGCGCTGTAGTGGGACGGGTAATCCTCGATTAGTTCGATGTCGCTGGCCAGCCCGGCGCGCGCGTATGCTCCCTCAATCAAATCGTGGCTGAGCAGCGCGTTGCGTGGGAAACGGCGATCGAGCACGCGGTGTACGGTTTCGACTTCGTAAATTCCCTTGCCGGTGAAACTGCCTTCGCCATACAGATCCTGATAGGCATCAGAAACAGCTCTTGTATAGATGTCGAAGCCCGTCTCCCCCGCATAAACTGCCGCCAACCGGGAACGGGCTGTGCTCTGTACGCTTACTCCGACGCGCGGCTGCAGAATGCCATAGCCGGCGACGACGATGTTCCTGCCCGGATCGATGATGGCCTGATTTAACGGGTGAGCCATGGCGCCAATCATGCGCTGCGCCGATCCGCGCGGGAGTTCGGTGTCGGTATCGAGCGTGATGACGAAGCGAACCTTGGGAACAATAGAAAGGTCGCCGACTTTGACCGGGAAGCTGTCGTATTCCCCGCGTAGCAGCTTGTTCAGGTCAAGCAGCTTACCTCGTTTTCGTTCCCAACCCATCCAGCCCCTTTCGCGCGGGTTGTAAACGCGATGGCGATGGAACATTAGGAACGAACCCCTGTCTTCCCCTGCATACTTCTCGTTCAGTTCGCTGATGAGCGAAGTGCACAGATCAATCAGCGGACTGTCTTCGCGATCGCGGTGGTAAGCGTCGGGCAAGTCCGACAGGATTGCAAAATGAATGTTGGGATCGTGGTTACCCAGGAATCTCACTTCCAGGTCCTCGACCAACGCACGCACCTGCTTTTCATTCATCAGCAGCGTCGGAATTGCTACCAGCGTCATACAATCGGCGGGAACGCCTTTGGAAAAATCGAGTTTGGGAACAATGTCCGGAGGCAACAAAGCAGTAATGATGTAGTCGATGACTTGAACTGCGCCCTGAGAACTCGGCAGGAGCAAAAGCAGCATCGAAACCAGGATCAGGACCAGGGAACTATCGCGCGGAGTCACAAACAATAGATACGCGGTAATGAAAGAGCAAGTGAGGAGGGCAATCCCGGGCAAGAAAAACTCATCAGGATAGCGGCGCAGCCAATTACGCAGCTTTTGCAGCAGGTTCGGCTTGCACCCCACCCGTGCCGAAAGGACTTCCCTTCCTTCCCCGACGAGGTAGTAGCCGATGTGCGATTCTCTTTGGGCAATCCGCGGATCCCTATATCTTCGGTCCTGGGCCTCGCGTGCCAGAGCAAGCGCTTGATCCGCTACTTGCGTCTCAGTCAGATCGGACTGGGCCGCGATGGCAGCGAGCTTGCGGCGATAGAGATCCCGGCTCTCAAAGTCCATCTCGGCGTAACAACTGACTGGATCCTGGCGCAGAGCCTGGTCGAAAAGGATCAAGGGCTCAAGGATCTCTTTCCACGAAATCTGCCCGACCTCACGCAGGCTCTGAACACAAACACCTAGCTCGCATGAGTCGCTGGCGGGGACATGCAGAAGCTTGCGGCCGCGTTCCGTTATCTGCTCGAGCAAAACCAGCTTCAGAGTCGAAACCACAGCCTTCAATTCGCGGAATTCGAGAAGCGAGTTCTCCTGGAATCCCAGGCAGAAGGAGCTGAATTCGTGCTCACAGAAGTGGTAGCGCGTCGCCTTCAGGAATCCCTCGACGACGGCGAGGATTCGGGGAACATTTTCACCTTCACGGGTATGAACGTGAGGCAATCGCCGATGCAGCTTGAGGTCGGAGCTGATGGCCAGTAAGTCGGAATAGACCAGGGATTCGTTATCCCGAAGCCAGCGGACATCCTCAGTGAGCGGGGCGCGCGAAACTGAAGCGCCGACGGCCGCCATCATAGGCATCAGCTTCTTCTTCAGCCTACGGCAACGCTCCGAAAACACATGGGAAGACTTGATGCGCGGCACCCAGGGGAGGTCGGAGGCCAACTGCGCGCCTTTGGCCCGCAACTCCTGAAAGTCGCCTTGCTCTCCGACCGTAGTTGGAGAGTTGGGCGGTTCCGGGATGCTAGATCGGACGTGTGTATTCAGCAGCATCAATTGCACCTAGCGATAACTGGCAGCCTGCATTTCAAACATCTCAGCGTACCGGCCTCCCAAATGAGTCAATTCGTCGTGCTTTCCGTCTTCGGCAACCCGACCGTCTTCGATCACCACGATGCGATCGGCCATCCGCACGGTGGAGAACCGGTGAGAAATAAACAGCGCCATCTTGCTCCGGGTGAGTTCGGCAAATCGCTGAAACACCTCGTATTCACTGCGGGCGTCGAGGGCAGCGGTGGGCTCGTCCAGGATGAGTACTTGCGCTTCCCGCAGGTAGGCGCGGGCTAGCGCCACCTTTTGCCACTCTCCGCCCGAAAGATCGACGCCGCCCTCAAAACGACGTCCCAGCATCTGCCCGTAACCTTGGGGAAGCCTTGCAATCACCTCGTCGGCCAGACTCTTCTCGGCGGACAGTTGAATCAGCGGCAGATTCTCGACCTCGTCAATGCGTCCGACCGCAATGTTCTCGCTGGCCCTCATCTCGTAGCGCATGAAATCCTGGAAAATAACGCCAATTTCCCGGTAGAGGCTTTCCAGGCTGTATTCGCGAAGGTCGATGCCATCGAGCAGGACCTGGCCTTCGAGAGGGTCGTAGAGGCGCGTCAGCAGCTTGACGATGGTGGTCTTGCCCTGGCCATTTTCTCCGATGAGCGCTACCCGCTCACCGGGCCGGAGATGGAAATTGAAGTGGTTAAGAATTAAGTGGCCCCCACCGGGGTAGGCAAAAGAAACGTTGCGAAATTCAAATCCACGCCGGATCGGTCGCGGCGCCGGGAGAGCGTTGGGTTTCGAACGAATGGTGGGCTCCATTTCGAGAAAGGCGATCAGGTCCGTCAGGAATAATGCCTGATCGGCGATGCCGGACAGGGTCGAAAAGATCTGCTGGATATTCGAGCTCGCCTGCAGAATCGCTCCCGCCAGAAACGTGAGCGTTCCGATGCTGAGCATTCCCGTAACCGTCCGCCAGATCACCAGGACGTAGGCACCGTAATAACCGCCGGCCCCAACAATAGACAGAAGCGCTCCGGCCACGAGCCTGCGGCGTGCCAGGGCGACGTCTTCCGAATAGATCTGATTCGAGAGCTGGGTAAACCGTCCCACGAGGAAATCTTTCAGTCCAAACAGCTTCAGTTCCTTGGCCGCCTCTTTGCTGCCTCCCAAGACGCGCAGGTAATCGAGCTGGCGACGAATCGGAGTCTGGCGGAAATTCTTGGCGTAGCTGAGAAACGCGAAGTGACTCTCTCCCAGAAATGCCGGCACCACGCCGGCGATCAGAAGCAGCAGTAGCCAGGGCGAAAAAACTACGATGGAAACCGAAAGAGAAACTGTGATCACGACCTGCTGCACCAGCCGTCCCATCGACTGGATCATGCCCAACCGGTCCGTCGCCTGAACCCGTGCCCTTTCTAAACGGTCATAAAAAATCGGGTCTTCGTAGGCTATCAAGTCAAGGTCGGCCGCGTGCTTCATGACTTGTATGCTCACGTGCCGTGTGTAGTTGTCGGCGAGCAGGGCGTCGAGGTAATCGATGGTACGGCTCAGGACGCTGGCCAAAACTGCCAGCGCGAATTCGATTCCAACCAAATACCAAAGTCGTTCCGGGACGGGTTGGTGGGTGGAGGCGACGTGCACGATGTTGTCGATGATGAGCTTGGTGACCCACAGCAGGGCCATGGGCAACAGCGAGGAAAAAATGCGGAATATCAGATTGAAAGCAACGACCGCCCCCCCCGATTCCCAGACGATACGGAGGACGACCGGAACATTGCGCAGGGCGGAGAGACGTTCCTGCCAATCGCTCCAGAAGTTTTGCCTAGTAGCCATTGCTATAGACCTACCCTGTCTTGCCAGCGGGATGGCCCGACGCCCAACTTATATCTAGTCTATCGGAACTACGCCGGAAAGCCCACTACTCCTCAGAGACCCAGCTTCGATGACAAAATCGCTGTTACAGGTTGGATGACAAGAGTTTCCGGGTTGGCAACCGGCGTCCAACAGCCGCCGCGGGGCCCGGAAGCCGTGACGCAGGGGATCAGTACTTCCTGAAGCCGGCACGCTGCATGCCGCGTTGGGCTTCTGGGGTCTTCATGAACAGGTCCCAAACAAATCCGGTCCTGAGGTTTTCGGCCATCAGTAGGGTGATTCCGGCGTCGATGCCGATCACGTCCTGGTCGTACCAGTTGTTGAGAGGATTGAAGGCATTCACGAAGCCGTACTTGCTCCATGCCGAGCCATATTTGTTGCGTATGGTCTTCAGGACCCGCAGCGTCTGTTGCGGCAGAAAAGGCAAGGAACCGCCGGTGGCGCTGGGCACTATGGTTCCATCAATCGGTCCGACGGCGGGGGGCCCTCCCCAGACGACGTAGCCATTGGGCGAATCAGAAGCCGTAATGCCCCATAGATCGTCGCTGTAGTCCGGGAACTGCTTGCCCAACTCAAGGCAGAAACGGCGATGGGCGTCGGTAGCTGCCACCGAGTTTTGAAAATAGTCGGCATACTTGTCGCGCTTTCCCCGGAAATCGAACCAGGCCTGGGAGTACTGGTGCACAAAAAGTGGTGCAAACGACCCAATATAACGGACGCCATCGTACTCAAAGGGAAGCCGCTTCCATGCCGTCCAGGCTTCTTCCCGGAGCGGGTGAGACTCCGATCCCAGGCCAAGCAGGTACATCATCATCAACTCGCTGTAGTAGTCCCAGCGGGACGGAAGGAATCCAATTTCCGGAGTCCAACCGTGAGAAAGCAACGATGTGTCTTCGGACAGCCAAGTCCAATCCACTCGATTAAAAACCAGATCCGCTAGTTGCTGTATGGCAGGATGCCTGAAATGTTGCCGGCAGGACAGGATTCCGCACAGCAGAATCGCCGTGTCCACCGAGGAGATCTCGGAGTCCCAGACTCGCTCCCCCGTATTGATGTTCGCCCAGTGAAAGAAAAAGCCACGGTGATTTGGAAGTTTCTTCCAGAGGAAGTTCAAAGCTGGAAAAAGTCGTTCCTCAGCTGCTTTGGTGGTGATGAATCCTCGTTTTTCCCCAATGCAAATCGCGGTCAGCCCGAAACCGGTCGCCGCAATGCTAGCGACGACTCCCTGCCCATCGCTGCGCACGTTGGCACGATCCTGCACCAGCCCGGTTTTTGGATTGCCTTGTTCCCAGAAGTAGAGGAAGCTGGCACTCTCCACCTCATGCAGAAACTGATCGTCCTCGGGGGTGAGGGAGAATTGTCCGGAAGCCTGCTCCTGGGCCTGAGGCATCTCGGGGACGCCTTGATCCAGACCCATGAAGATCTGGGCAAAGGGCAGGCCGAGTCCCGCAGCCAGAAGTTGCCGCGTAACTTGCCGCCGCGACAATTTATTGTCGGGTGCTTCGCTCATCCTCGTCGTGCGTCGTGCCCTGTATGTCCGACAAAAATCTCATTGCCGGGAGGCAACTAATCATAAACAAAAAGGGATGCAACTGCTGACCCGGTGGACGCCGTTGTGTATTCTGTTGGAAGATTATCACGAGCCTTTCGCTCTTCGAATGCCTAATAAGACTGGGGTCTTGCTGAAAACGTGACGGTCCGACGGAGCTTGGCAATAGGGGTTCCTTTAGTCATCGTTGTCGCCTTGGCGGTCGGTCTCGCATTTTTTCTCCGATCGCGGGCGCGCCAGTCTACCTCGCTGCAGGGTGCGATCATGGTGCAGGATGCCGACGCCCGAAAAGAGCGGCCCATCGCCGGGGTCGAGATTTCCGAGATCAACGGATTAGCCGTTGCGCCGGTGAAGTCTGACGCCTCCGGGTTCTTCGTCATCAAATGGCGCAGGGGAATACGGCAAGGCCATGCCGTAACACTTCAATTCCGGCAGCCCGACTACCACCCCCTCGAACTTCACGAATTCGTCAGCGACAGGCTCTACGTTGTCCGCATGGTCCCCAACATGGTCGAGGCTCCGAGTGTAAGCGACGGGCCTCCGGTCAAGATTGGGAACGTGCGAGTGCGATATTCGCTCAAAACCATGAGCGCAGTGAATATCGGCAGCGTGGTGAAGACGTTTCAGATCGAGAATCGAGGCGATGTCCCCTGCAAGAACCAGCATCCCTGCTCACCGGATGGAAAATGGAAGGCGGCCCTTGGATCCGCATCGCTCGATGCGGGAAACGGTAACGAGTTTCGGGAAGCGACGGCTTCGTGTATCGCCGGCCCGTGTCCGTTTGCCAGAGTTGAATCGAATCACCTGTCGCGAGGTGGGCAGATCATCACCGTCACCGCTCGCGACTGGTCCGACACAACGACGTTTTTGTTGGAAGCTGAAGTGTTTCACCCCATGGCCAGCCAAATCGTTCACGAATTCTATCCGGTCATTTTTGGAAGGGGGCTCAGCTTTACTCTACCGACGGCCGCCGAAGGGGTGACAATCGAAGCGGACGTTGACGATCAAAAGGTCTTTTTTCCACTGGGTCCGTCCCTTCTCCTGAGTTGGGCCAATTGCAACGCCAGCGTGAATCTCGAGCAGACCCGAGTGTGCCATTGTGACCTCAAACCGGGATACCGGTTTCAATAATCCATGGCTGGCCGTCAGGGACGCATGGCGGATCTCTCCAGACCATTGCGGTCCCAGTTGCCGAGGCTGGCGCCCGCCTCATAGGTGCTGTGGCAGAAGTCCAGCAATGCCGTGCTGGGCGATTGGGCTCGCCGGACGTCCTCGTACAGGAAAAGGAATTCGCCGAGTTGCTTCTGATAAAAGGCGGCATCAGGCCGGACGCGAGCCTCGTTAAATCCCTGCGGCTCGGGCGACATGTACGAATAAAAAGCCGCGTCTTTAACGTCGCCTCCGCCCGGCCAAAAGCCGACACTGCTCACTTCGTGGGAGTAGGCTTCTCGCGTCGTGGAATCGGCGCCGGGGCGTTCTCGAGCTCTGCGGCCCGAGAAGCGGCTGACCGCAAGGTCGAAGCTTCCCCAAAAAAAATGGACTGGGCTGGACTTGCCCAGGAATTCTGCTCGAAATTGGTTGAAAACCGCGTCCACTGACATCAAGATGCGCCAGAATTTCTCCACGGATGCGGGATCGTAGGACGCGTGCACCCGATCCTGGTCGAAGGCGATCGGCTTGGGAATTTCGACCGGCATGCGCCAGATTTTGACATCGATCTCTGCGGACCGCAGCATCTTCATGAATTCCTGGTAGAAATCCGCAACCGAGCGAGGGGCGAGGGGAAGAGCTTTCAGTATTCCGTCACTCGTCTCCACCGAAAGCTGATGCCGCAGGAAATCAAACCAGATCTCAAACGATCGTTCACCATACGGAATTCGCGACGTGCTCAGGCCACGAGCCGTCACGTATAACGGAACATTCCACCAGTGGTTTACTAGCGGCGTGAGACGAAGACGAATTTTACCTACAATCTGGGTCCACATGTGAAGTGTGGAATAGGTTTCCTTCCACCCTTCCAGCGGCAGTGCCGGCCAGCATTCCGGTTGATCAGTTACAAAGAGGGACATAGGACGGATACTAAACACATTCTTCTTGACGGCAAATAACATTATGCCTGTTTGGAAGACTTCGTGGCATTGGGAACTGCACGGAGCGTGCCGAAGATTGGTAGGAACCTGGTGGAAATTCTGGAGAGCCTAGACGCGCCTGACTTCTCGTCACTGCGAAATCTTCGATAGCGGGAGGGACGACTGGCCGAACTCATATCGCCACCCCGTCGGAGTGCGCACGTAGAGGTCACTGAACCAGACCGTGTAGTCAAAGGGCTTGCCGTTCTCCGTACCTTTTTCCCATAGCCTGGCGGTTACCACTGCCGAATCGCCCCAGACTCGAACAGTTTGCTCACTGTCCTGCTGGCGCTCGTAGACAATTCGCCCACTCCGCGCTTCGTTGAGCAGGTCGGTTTTCCCATACGTCTTGCCGGAACCGGTTACCAGAACAAAATCGTCGGCCAGAATCTGGCCCCATTGTGGTCGCATCATTATTCTTCACCGCGGCCTGATATTGGGTATCGAGACCGGCGATGATTGACCTGTCATTCGGGGAGGCGTTCGTGCTCGTTCCAGATGCTGAGGGGCGAAACATCAAGTCGAACCAGGGGTCCCAGGTCTTGCCGCCGTCCGTCGAAGCCAAGGCGGTCTCGCGAACACCGCCAGTTACGGGCTTCCAGACGCCGCGGACATACCTCTCTTTACCATCACTGAGGTGGGAGACGCCGCTTAGAATCATCTCTCCGGCCTGCAGCTTGCCTTCGATGACCAGCAGCACTCCGTGATTCGTGACCCAACTCTGATGCCATACCTGCCGCCCAGCGTCGTAGATGGTGAAACTTTCGCCGTGGGAACCGTCGCTGCCCTGATAGTCTTCCAGCAAAACGCAGCCGTCGAGGATGCGGTCGACGCGGGTGCGTGCGACGACGGTTGTGGGGTTGCCGACATCAAACGCCTTCCAGTCACCCATCCAGAAGTCGAAGCTGTGATATTCGGGACCGGCGCAGGAGGAGGCTCGCCCCGAGTCGACTGAAGCAGACCGATGAGCTCCTGAGAACTCGAGTGCCGCCAGGAACACGACCGCCAAAACTAGCACGGGTCTTAATCTCTTGGTCGTCAATGCTGCGATCTTCAGTAAGGCGATCTTCGATGCAATGACACTGAATCTTGAAAGGATACGATTCACTGTGAGTTGCTCTCTTTCTCCGCTGCTTTCACACTGAGGTAGGTTGCGGCGTCGAATCTGGGCTCAGGACGAGGCCGGCTGCGGAAGGGAACGATTTCCTGCGGTGTACCGTAGCCACGACGATGAGCGGCGGGCGAAACCGCGCACGTCTCTACCTCGCTCCATCGCCATCGGCTAGGCACTGCAGGTCTTCTGCAGGAGCAATACAGAGCGTACTCATCCGAAGAGTACAGAACAGTCGGAACCAGGTACGAGCCGTTGTGGTAAGGACTGCGTGAGAACAGATATCGGGTGCAGCACTTCGGACACTGGACGCAATGGCGAATTCGGGTAGGCACTGCACGTCGATCCAGGTATTGCGAATTCGGCGGTCAGCGAGGGGCTGAAAAGTTCCCGCCCGCACTCTGGGGACTGGTTGCGCCCTCGCTTCGTCAACATAGATCGGGTTATCGAGGGAGGTTGGACGTTTGCGGACTTCGATCCCCGGCTGTTGGACGTTTGCGGACTCCCATCCTTTACGAGTGTCCCAGAGAAGCGAACCCCGTCGAAGGAAATGGGTTCTGATTGGAGATATCGGTCAACCCGTCACCATGCTCAATGCGTGACCAATATCGCTTCAGCGTTGGGCGAGTGGCGAAGGCTTCTTCGTGTATAAAGTTTATTACTTTTCCCGAGGAGCGCACCTGTATGAATCGACGGGACTTTATCGTGAGTGGAAGCGCCACATTAGCGACTTTGCTGGCCCGGCGGGGCTCGGTAACTTTGCTGCCGGCCCAACAAGAAAACGTTCCCTCGAAGAACCCTCTCGGTCGTCTGCCACTCCTGTTCGGCACAGACTACTACCCCGACCAAACTCCTGAGAACCTTTGGGAACAGGATGGGGTGGCCATGGCCGCAGCGGGCATCACGAATGTGCGCATCGCTGAGTTTGCCTGGGCGCTGATGGAGCCGCAGGAAGGCAGCTTCGACTTCAAGTGGCTCGAGCGCGCCATTGGCATTCTTAGCGCTCATCAAATAGCCGTCATTCTTGGCACACCATCTGCAGCACCACCTCCGTGGCTCACGCAGAAATATCCCGAGGTCTTGATGGTCAATGAGCACGGCGTCACGCTGAGTCCCGGCACACGTCGCTTCACGTGTCCGACGAATGCTACCTACCGCCGCCTCTCACTCGCGGTCGCGACGGCGATGGCTCACGCCTTCTCCTCAACTCCTGGCGTCATCGGTTGGCAAATCGACAACGAATTCACCCTCGGCGAAAGTCCCCGGTGCTATTGCCGTTTCTGCCGGGAAGGATTCCAGCAGTGGCTGCGGGGCAAGTATCCATCGCTCGACGCTCTCAATCAGGCATGGGGCACCGTATTTTGGAGCAACACTTACAGTGATTTTTCGCAGATCCCGGTCCCGCTTCCATCCGGCGCTCCACCGAACCCCGGTCTGGCGCTCGATTATTACCGCTACCAGAGTGCTGCCAATACTTCTTTCCTTGAAGAGCAGCTGACCATGCTGCGCAAACTGTGTCCGGCGCACTTCCTTACCACCAATAACGTCGGCGCTGCCGATTTCATTGACATGCGCGAGCTGTATCGCAACCTCGATTTCGTGTCCTCCGATAACTATCCCGGTTTTTTTGCGATTCATGCAAGCGGTCCGAACTCAGGAGTCAGCGCCCCGCAAGAGGTGGTTGTACCGATGGTCGCCTTCACCCACGATTTCATGCGCAGTGTCAAGGATGGCCAGCCCTTCCTCATCATGGAAGAACAGAGTGGCAAGGCGGGGCAACCATTCTTCTCGCCTCAACCCGAACCTGGGCAACTCCGCTTGTGGACGTACCAGGCCGTTGCTCATGGAGCCATGGGCATCAACTATTTCCGCTGGGACACTACCAATTTCGGCGCCGAACAGTATTGGCATGGGATGCTTCGGCACGACCGGTCGCACAGTCCCGGTTTTGACGAGATGCAGCAAACCATGCGCGAACTCAAATCGCTCGGTCACGAAGCCCTCAACGCCCGATACGACGCCGACCTCGCTCTCTGCTTCGATTCCAGCTCCGACTGGGCGCTTGCCATCCAACCAGGCCAGCCCAAGCTCAAGTACCTTACCGAGATACTCTCCTGGTACGGATGCATGGCCGCGTCACACGCGGGCGTCGACGTGGTTGACGCCACCCAGGACCTCGCCCGGTACAAGGTGCTGTGCTCTCCTGCGATGTATGTGGTCTCCCAGAAACAGGCCGACCATATTCGCCGTTTCGTCGAAGGAGGCGGAACATTCATGGCCGGCTTTCGTCTAGGCGTCAAAGACGAGCACAGCCGCATCGTGGATACACCCTTGCCGGGCTTGTTGCGGGATGTTATGGGAGTGGATCTCGTCGACTACGAACCAATTTACTCGGAAAAGCAGGGCGTGAAGTTCGCCGGCCCGCTTGCCGGGGCTGACGCCGAGTGCCGCATTTGGGCCGACATTCTTGATCCCAAAGACAAAGATGTGGAGATTCTCGCCACCTATACGGGCGGCCAGTACACCGGCAAGGCGGCGATCACCTCACACCGCTATGGCAAGGGACGAGCGCTCTATGTAGGCGCTCACCTCGAGGGTGCTGACCTCGCCAGGATCCTTCTTACTTTGATTCGGTCGAGCGGAGTTAGGAGCTCGATGCAGGCGCCTCCCGGCATCGAGGTCACCTCCCGGCGCACCGATCGACAGACGTGGACGTATTTACTTAACCACACCGCGAAGCCACAATCTGTCCAAGTCGATGGCCGCTATCGGGATGTACTCGACCACTCGGTAATTACGGGAACGGTCAACATTGAACAATATGGAGTGAGGATCCTGGTGCGGCCTTAGATCCGCGCAGGGCACCGGGGCCGGCGTTCAGCTGGGTATGTACTCATGCGAACACTTCCATCCGAGATTCTCGCAGCCCCTCGTATTTGCTTCGGAATTTTCGGTCGCGTGCTTAACTAACTTCCTTCTGGACGTTACGTCTACTTCTTATGAGAAGCTCACGGCTGTCCATCTGCGTCACGGCATTGCTCCTCCTGACTCTGGCCGTATCTTTCGGTCAGACCGCGGTTACGTCAGCGGTCCAGCAACTGAATGACCTGCGACAATCGCTTCGTAGTGCGCGGGACAAGAAGGATTGGGGAACCTACGGCACCTACGCTGCTCGACTCGAGGAGTTTTTGAACGGATCGCCAAGATCATTGCTGGAGATGGCTCGGGCAGATCTGATGCGCGGGCACACTGCGGAAGCGAAAGCCGAGGTTCAGCACATTCTCGACATGGGCCAAGCCGAGGATGCTCTGCTGGCTCCGCCCTTTGATGGGCTGCGCGATCTGGACGTGGCCGTGGCTGCCAATCGAAAGCCTGTTACCAAAGCAACGGTTGCGTGGGAACTGCAAGACGTCGGCTTGTTGCCCGAAGACATTGACTATTACGCTCCTACGAAGAGATTTTTTCTCACCAGCGTTCTGGAAAAGAAAATTGTCACGGTCGCCCCAGATGGGAAGGTCCGAGACTTTGCCACCGCTCCTGATCGGTGGGCCATGCTTGCACTTAAGCTCGATGCGCAGCGCCACCGTCTGTGGGCCACTGAAGTCGCACTGCGAGGATTCAGCATCGTACAAAAGTCTGACTGGGGGCGTTCCGCTGTTCTCTGCTATAACCTCGACGACGGCAAGCTCTTGTTCAGAATCGAAGGTCCCGAAGGAAGTGCGCTGGGAGATATGGCGCTGATGCGGGACGGTGTCCCCATTATTTCGGACGGCGAGGGCGGAGGAGTCTACCGGGTCAACGATGGCAAGACACTGGAACGAATCGATCGCGGAGATTTTACTTCTCCGCAGACTCCGTCGGTGAGTGCGGACGGCAGTTCCCTGTTCGTCCCTGACTATCTGCGCGGCATTGGAGTACTCTATCTAGCGACGCGGCGGGTACGCTGGCTTTCCATGGACAACAGGTTCATTCTCAATGGTATCGACGGACTCTACTTGTACGGCGATAGCGTTCTCGCCGTGCAGAACGGTTCTTCGCCCGAGCGCGTGATCTCATTCCGGCTCGACCCCTCCCATGGCAAAGTCATCTCGCAGGATGTCATCGAGTCCGCCACAGGCACGATTGGCGATCCCACCCACGGAGTGATCGTCGGGTCGGACTTCTACTACATTGCAAACTCAGGCTGGGACACGCTCGGCGACAATGGTGAGCGCAAGGCGACAGCGAAAGTCACCACGCCAAGAATCATGCGAGCCGCTCTTCCGCAGTGATCAGAATTGTGCGCGCTACCACACGCGACAAGCGTTAGCGCGGACCATCGGCTGCCCTGCTTTGCAACCAAAGGCTTTGCCAAATTCTTCGAAATTGTTTACCGATCCATTAACCCGGAACTCTGCAGGAGAGTGGGGGTTAGTTTGAACCTGCAACCGCAATGCTTGCGGCGTGGCGTTCGTGCACCAAATCTGCCCGAATCCAAGGAAGAACCGCTGCTCCGGTGTGAGACCGTCAATGGACTTCTGCGCATCGGGTGACTCTTTGGCCAGGGCCTCCATCAGCGCCGCGTAGGCAATCCGCAATCCACCGTTGTCGGCAGTATTTTCGCCCAGGGTGAGATTGCCGTTGACGTGCTCGCCCCCCACGACTGTGAAGTCGTTGTACTCTTGCACCTCGCAGTCGGTGCGCTCTTTGAACCCCTTCTCATCTTCTGGCGCCCACCAATCGCGCAGATTGCCCTCCGCGTCGTATTGCCTGCCTTGATCGTCGAAACCATGGGTGAGTTCGTGGCCGATCACAACGCCGATCGCCCCGAAGTTCACGGGATCGTCCATTTGCTGCTCGTAAAAGGGTGGCTGCAGAATTCCGGCCATGAAGTTAATGTTGTTTTGCGGGGGATAGTAGTAAGCATTGACCGTGGGCGGCGTGTAGAGCCATTCCCCCGGGTCCACTGGCTTGCCGATCTTATCCAGTTGGCGTTTGGACTCAAACTCATTACTGCGAAAAGAATTGCCCAAGGCGTCACCACGGATGATTTGGAGCGTACTATAATCTCGCCATTTGTCGGGATACCCGATTTTGTTTGTGATCTTGTGCAGCTTGATCAACGCCTGTCGCTTCGTGGTCTCTGTCATCCACGGCAACTCGATAATGTCACGCTCCAGTGCGCGTTCGAGAGCGTTGACCATTTGAAGTGTGCGCTCCTTCCCTTCAGCTCCGAATGTACGCTCAACGTAAGCCTCTCCTAAAGCCTCTCCGAGATCGTTGTCCGTGGCGTTCACACACCGCCGCCAGCGCGCCTGCTGTTCCTGCTGCCCGGCTAAAACCTGGCCGTAGAAATGAAAACTTTCTTTATCGATGTTGCTCGGGAGGTAGAGCGTTTGGGCGCTCATCACGTGCCAGCGCAGATACACCTTGATGTCGTCCAAGCTGCTGGAGGTGAGAATAGTTTGAAATTGACGGATGTATTCGGGCTCTGAGACGTCCAGGCTGGTGACGTGGGTCAGACCAACTTCAGGAATGAACTTACTCCACTCGAACGCCGGGCTGAGCGCCTGGAGTTCCTCTACACTCATCTTGTGATACACCTTGGTTGGATCTCGCCGGGCGACCCGATCGAGGGACCCCTTGGCCAACGCGGTCTCGATCCGCATCACTGTCTGCGAATCCGCGGCGGCTTCCTTCTCTTTCTCTCCGAAAAGCACAAACATGTTCTGCATGTGCTGAACATACTGTTTGCGCGTGTCGATTGACTTGGGATCATCTCTAAAATAAAAATCGCGGTCCGGAAGCCCCAGGCCTCCCTGTCCCACAACAGCGATTTGTTGCGTGGAATCTTTGGCGTCTTGCTCAGCGCCGAATCCGAAGAATGCGTTGGTGCCGTTCAACGAGAAGTGGGCCAGGAGAGAAGCCCACGCATCCTTCCCCTTCAGAGCGTCGATTCGAGCCAGTTCGGGCTGCAGGGCGGCTGTTCCTTTCTTTTCGATGCTGCTCTCGTCCATGCAGGACGCGTAATAGTCGCCAATCTTCTGCTCGTTGGCGCTGCGGCCTGGGTTCGCAGCAGTGGCTTTCTCCAATACACCTCTGAGAATCTCGCGGTTCCGGTCGGCGAGTTCGGTAAAACGTCCATAGGCGGCCTTATCGGGCGGCACTGGATTCTTTTTGAGCCACGTCCCGCAAGCGTAGTGGTAGAAGTCCACACAGGGATCAATGCTCTTGTCCATGGCATTGACGTCAAAGCCGTCCTTCAACTTGGGTAAGGAATCGCTCTTTTGCTGAGAAGCTGCCGGACCACGGAAGATCGCCAAAGCGCAGGCGACCATCGCAACCAATGAAAAAGCCCTTCTTCGGTGACGCATCGCAATAACCTCGTCAATTGAAATTTGGGCACTCCGCTCGCGCTGCCTACCAGACTCGGCAGGCGTTGACTCGGGCCTCGGGCTGCCCTTTGTGGCAGCCGAACGCGGCAGAAAATTCCGGCATATTCGATACGGTGTTGTTGACCCTGTACTTCGGATAGGAATGCGGATCGGAAAGTACGGCTTGCCGAACCAGTTCGGGGCGATATTCTTCGCACCAGCCGAAGGCATACGCAAGGAAAAAGCGTTGCCGCGGGGTAAGACCGTCGGCTTCCTTCCCATCCATGTCCCTGCCCTGCCGTGCGAGAGCATGCTGCAGAGCCATATAGGCGATGTGGATGCCTCCATTGTCGGCCGTGTCCTCCCCCAGAGTCATGAGCCCGTCCTGTTTGACGCCGGGGCCGGCCTCGGGAACCTCTTGCGAATACTGGTCGGAGATGCATTTGCCGCGAGATTCGTATTCCTTCGCATCCTTCGCGTTCCACCAATCTCGCAAGTTGCCTTGGGCGTCGAACTTGCGCCCTTGGTCGTCGAAGCCGTGAATCGTTTCATGCCCGATGACAGCCCCGATGGCGCCGTAGTTCACGGAGTCATCCTGGCTCATCTCGAACTCCGGAGGCTGCAGGATTCCAGCGGGAAAATTGATCGTGTTGGTGGGCGGGTCCTCGTACGCATTGATCGTGGGAGGAGTCATGGTCCATTCGGTGCGATCGACGGGCTTCCCGATTTTCGCCACCCAGCGCTCAAATTCAAATTCGATCGCACGCTGGCGATTCGCCAGGTAGTTGTCGCGCACGATCGGCACGCTGGAATAGTCGCGCCAACGATCCGGATAGCCGATCTTGTCCAATGTGGCCTGCCTCTTTTCCTGGGCCTGTTTTTTGGTTTCTGCCGACATCCAGTCCAGCGAATCGATGTCCTTGGCGAGTGCGGTGTTCAGGTCTTGCACCAAATTGAGAACGCGCTCCTTGTACTCCGGGGGGAAGGCACGCGCTACATACGCCTGGCCGAGAGCCTCGCCCAGGGTGAAGTCGGTGCTGTTCACGCACCGGCGCCAGCGCGGCTGGATTTCCTTTGCTCCTGCGAGCGTACGGCCAAAGAAGTCAAAGCTCTCCTGGAAGAAATCGTTGCCCAGACCCGGGGTTGAGCCCAGCAACAGCTGCCACCGGAGATAAACCTTCCAGTGCTCGAGAGGACGATGTTCGAACATACCCTCCACCCCTTTGAAGAAATTGGGAGAGGTCACAATATAGTGCGGACTGAGCGGGGCGTTCACGATCTTCAGGTACTGATCGAAGGCGAACGACGGGGTCAACCCTTTCACTTGCGCCAACGACATTGGGTTGTTGAGGTTCTTCGGATCCCGCCGCGAGATGGCATCCATGGCTACCTGGGCGAGACCGGTTTCGAGGTCCAGAACAATCTCGGCGTCGGCCTTCGCTTGTTCCGGCTTCTCGCCGATCAGCTTGAACATATTGGCAAGGTGCTTCAGGTATTTCGCCCGAATTTCCTTGGATTTGTCATCCTGGTCAAGATAGTAACTGCGGGAGGGCAAAGTCATGCCTCCCTGGTCGAACTGCGCGACATTGTGGGAAGCGTCGCCGAAATCCGGGGATCCGGTAAATCCAAACAGCACAGAGCCAGTCTGGTTGTCTTGTTGTGACCACGCTAAGGGAATAGTTTGGTGCAGGTGTGCAATTTCGGCGGCGAAATCGGACTTCGTCTTGATCCTGGCAATCCGATCAAGCTCCGGCTGCAGCCACTGTCGGCTGTGTGCGTCGATGTTCCGCTCATCCATGCAGGAGTGATAAAAATCGCCGATCTTCTGCTCGTTGGCGCTTCTGCCGGGATCGTTCGAGGAGAGCTTTTCGAGCGTTTGCACCAGAATCGCCTGGTTCCAGATGCCGAGCGGGCCTCCGGTTCCCCAAGCTGCCTCGTCCGCAGGAATGGGATTTGCTGCGTGCCACTTGCTGCAGGAGTACTTGTAGAAATCAGCACAGGGGTCCAGCCCCGTGTCCGCGATATCGGGGCTGAAATGGGCGATTTTCGGCAGTTCCGCCGGTGGACCCGGCTGCCCCGAAGATGTGCTTTGTGCGGAGGTCATACATGTGACGTAAATCAGGACAGTCGACATCATCAGGATTCGCACCGTTCACCTCGCTGGTGGATCGTACATTTCACACCAGGGTTCTGGGAAAATTCAATTCATACCCCATGATGCAAAACAGATCATTCGCCTGCCATATTGACGGAGACGAGCCACGATTTCCGCGCCACTGGGTCGAATTGTCGTGAAATTGGGAGAGGATGCACGGCTCATGGGCTAAAGCCTAACCCCCAACATTTGGGGGACCGTCCGGTAGAACGTCAATTTTCTCCAGGAAACCGTCGAGTCGGTCACGATATCCCCGGCTCAACGGGAGATTCTTCCCATTTTTCAGAACAACCAGGAACTCCCCGTAGCCGCACCCTTGCAGGTGACGAATCCGGTCGACGTTGACAATCAGAGACCGATGAATTCTCAAGAAGCGGTCCGGGTCGAGCCGGGTTTCAAATTCAGCAATCGTCTGGCGGAGCACATGAACCTCATTGCCGACGTGGAGGCGAAGGTAGTTATGCTGCGCTTCAATCCAATCAATGTCGTCGACATTGAGGAACTCGACCTTTCCCCTGGACCGAATGACCAGCCTGTGCGAAGCAGCCAGCGACTTGTCTACCTTGCGTAGTTCTCGAGCCAGATGGGTAATCAGTTCAGAGCGATTTGTGACGCTCATGAGTTGCAATCTTGCGCGCTCCACAGCTCTGCAAAAGCGTTCTTCGTCAAAAGGCTTGAGCAGATAGTCCAGCACATTGTGCTCAAATGCTTGTACCGCGTAACAGTCGTATGCAGTGGTGAAGATGACCGCTGGAAGCATGGCTCTGGGCACGCCTTGCAAGACTCCAAATCCGTCGATTCCAGGCATTTGAATGTCCAGAAACAGAACGTCTGGTCGGTAGGCCTGCAAACAACGGATGGTCTCCCCACCGTCGGCGCACTCGGCGAGAACTTGAATACCCGACGCCTTCGCCATCCGAGCGATGGCTTGCCTTGCTACCTGCTCGTCCTCTGCAATGATCGCCCGCATGTTCATCGTCCAATCTCCAGCCTCGATGCCAGGCCGGATGAGGGCAATGGCAGTTCCGGTCTTGGGCACGACTCCGTTTCAAAGGGAATCCGAACTTCCACCTCAAACTGACAATCGGAGAATTGGCGGACTGAGAGTTGCCCGCGCCGGCCGTAGAGAATTCGCAGTCGATTTTTTACGTTTTCCAGACCAACACCCAGCCGGTCCCGCTCCGAAACCGGATTCGATGCGCCGTTATCATTCACAACTGAAATCTTCAAGTTGTCGGATTCTTTGCGAATGCCGATCTCAATTTTGCTCAGGCCGCGGCGCCTGGCCACACCGTGCTTGATGGCATTCTCGACCAGGGGTTGCAGCAGCAGGTAGGGTACCGTGGCGTCGAGGTCTTCTGCGACTTTAATCTCGGTTATCAGGCGGTCTTGAAACCGCGCTCTTTGAATGTCGAGGTAGGTCTGAAGAAAGCCGAGTTCCCGTCGAAGAGTGACCTTTGGTGTTTCCTCGGCTACGAGCGTCAGGCGAAGTAAGTCGCCAAGCGAACAGATCATTTTCTCCGCGGCACCGGGATCCTTGCGAACCAGGGCGGAAACCGAATGCAGTGCGTTAAAGAGAAAATGAGGCTGCAGTTGAATTTTAAGAACCTGTAGCTCCGCGCGCACCAGGTTTGTTTCCAACTCCGCTGCGTGCGTCTCCTGCGCTCTCAACTCCCCGTAGTAGGCCACCACGTATCCGATAACCCCGATCAGAAGATAGATCTGGATGTCGGCTTCCGCTTCCGCAAAAACATACCGCCTAAACTGGGTGAGGAACGGATGGGACTGAGCTCCCGGAAAGACCCGTCCGCCCAGCAAGGTCTTGATCGAAACATCGATCCCCACCGTTGCCGCGATGGACAGGATGTGAGCGGGTACCAGTTTAAACAATCCTCTTCTGCCCAGCGGAAATCTGGCACAGAGAGACAAAACTAGCGGCGTGAAAAGAAAAGCCCAAATACCATACCCGACCAGGTTCATGCGAATGGCCAGGGTCCACGAGATGGGACGGCTGCGGGCGAGCAAAGATTGATAGTTGAAGCACGTGCCGAGAACAATGAATGTCGCCCACAGGCCTAACAACCCAATCCAAACTCGCACCCAGTTCGGGCGTTCGGCCGCCCACGATGGGAACTCATCACTCATTGGCAGCAATGAGACTCCCGATGCGGAAAAAGGTGAGCCCTGTGCCCTCGGAAAAATCGATAGCAAGCAGCCTCGCGGCGTCCGTGGAGCCACTTCGAAAGCAGGGGAGGGCTGGCTTTGGACCGGCCCCCATCACGATCGCATCCGAGCTAGAACGTATATTGCAGGCCGAACTGCATCTGCCGCGGCTCGTGCGCCAGGTTGGTGAGGATTCCGTACTGGCTCGGATTGTTAATGTTATTGTTGGCCGTTCTAAGAGACCCGACTGCATTCGGATCCGTGGAAGGGTCGTTGAAGCTGGCGTGGTTGAAGACATTGAAGGCTTCAGCCCGGAATCGCAAAGTCTGTTTGTCCGACCATGGCATCTTGAAAGTTTTGAGCACCGCCATGTCTGTGTTGACGTAGCGGGGCCCGCGCAGGGCGTTCCGGTCTCCAGTGGCTCCGCCAAATGGAAATCCAAAGGCGTTTAATGCGGCGGTCGGATCGGCAAAGAAATCGACCGAGTGGGTGGCAGGATCAACGTGAATGCCTTGCTTGACGGCGGATTTCGGTCCCACCAGGACCGCTGAGCCGGTCTGAGTAAAGGCAATGGGAAACGCGTTGGTTGTGGTGTTCCACGGATACCCAGAGTGAAACGTAACGATACCCGTAGTCGCCCAGCCTCCGACAACAGCATCAAGCCATTTCGGAGCCTCACCCAGCAGAGCTCGCCCACGACCAAACGGGAGTTCGTAGTCGTAGTTGGCGCTAACGGTGTGCAGCGCATCGAAATTCGAACTTGCCCGACAGACTCGCAAGTTCCTCAGATCGCAGACCAGCCCTTGTCCGTTAAAGGTCGAAAAAATGACATCGTTGGTGATGTCGGAGACGTTGTCGATCGAATGGGCATACGTGTAGTTGAAGTCAAACTGCAGGTGGTTGGAGAAGCGCTTGCGCAGGCTGACGATCAGAGAGTTATAGCTGGAGGCACCAAAGTTCCCCACATTGGCGATAGAGCCGGTCTGGTATGGCAGGCCGGTGTTGGGTAGCAGCAATCCCGCATTGGCCAGATTGACATCCACCGTCGACAAATCGCCGATCTGAAAATTAAACGGGAAGCTAGCTGCTGCCACGGCCGTGCAACTCGCCCCGAACACGCCCTGACAGTTGCCGCCCGAACCGGGAACACTCGCGATCGCGGCATTCATCTGATTCTCAAACCATGGTTGGTCCTGCGGAGTCGTGCCCGCCTGAAGTGCAGCCTGTATGTTGCCAAAAGCAGTATTTAGGAACTGCCCAGATTGAGGATCCTTGAAATTGAGCTGCTGCGCGGGATCGCCGACCGCAATCAGGCGGCGTCCGAATCGGCCAAAGTAATTCACATCCAACAGCATGTTCTTGGGAAGCTGCCTCTGAAATCCAAACGACGCCGTGATGCTATAGGGCATTTTCAGAGTGTTGTTGAACTGGAACAGGTCGTTGTTGGTAAACAAACCCGTTGAGCAAGGCTGTCCTGCGGGAACGAAGGCTCCGAGCGGCCAAAAGCTGCCGACCGGGCAAGTGGCTCCGTCGCTAATTGTTGTAAATGGGGTGAGTGACGGCCTCGGCAGAGTTCCCGGCGCAGGTGGAGCTACGGGTGAGTTGATCGATGTGAAGCGAGGATCTTTTTGGAGCGAAGTTGTTGGATCACCCGCTTTGCCATATTGGAATGAGCGGGATGTGGCGAACAACTGGCTGACCTCATCGGTTTCAAACGTCAAGGTGCTGAGGACTCGGTCATAACTGATCCCACCGCCGGCTCGGATGCTGGTTTTGCGGTCGCCGAGAATTTTGCCGAGAATCCCGCTGGTAAAGGATGGCGAGTAGGCGATTCCGATCCGGGGAGAAAAATCCTTCCAGTCCGGGTGGTAGAAATTCGGCCCATGATTCACGGGTCCACCCAGCGAATAGCTGACGAGCGGAGCCGCGTTGAACCCGTTCGTTCCGTTGGCGGCGGCCTGCTGCCGGGTCCCAAACATTTGCGGCTCGAAAACGTTGGGGACGGACTCGAAACCGTTGGCTTCAAAAGGCACGCTGTGGTAATTCCAGCGCAGACCGTAGGTGATCGTTAAATCCGAACGAAGCTTCCAGGAATCCTGCACGAAGAATTCGTATTCGTTGTAGTGATAGTCGCGGATCGCGGCGGTGTTCTGCGGAAATGGGTTGCCGGCTCGATCGAAGTTATACTGGCCGGTGTTACTCGAATACCTTCCCAGCAATACCGTGAAGTTGTTATCCCAGTTAGCCGCTACGCTGGGATCCGCGAAGATGTCGGCCGGTCTGAGCGATGAATCCAGGCTGGTGATCTGCGATTGCAGTCCGATCGTTGGAAAGTTTATGTCGTTGACGTTGGTCGAGTGTACGCGAATTGGTTTGATGTCGCCGCCGAATTGCAACGAATGTTTACCCAGGCTCCAGATGAGGTTATCGCGAACCTCCGGAACCGCCACGTTGCGGCTTTGCGCGCGAAAATCCCCGTAAGGGCCAGTAAGTCCATTGGTGAAGCCGAACTCATTCGGAGCCGTCGGCGCGAATTCAGCCGGAAAGTCATCCACCTGCCGGCTGAGTCCCACGAAGGCCTGATTGGTGATCCGGTTGTTAATGGCCCACGTCTCGCCTACGACCCAAGTGCGGTCGTGCACAATTCTTCCGATGAGCGTAGCCGGATCCTGAGGGAAGAGCTGTTGATTCTGGGTGTCGTGGTCGCGATCCCAAGTACCGCGCGCGAACAACTGATGCTTCGTGTTGAGGTTGTAATCCAGCCGCCCTACGTAGGTATTCTCATTCCGACGAAAAGGAGCAGTAAAGGCAAACCCGCCCGTGTTCACACCATCGCCGACGCTGGTATTATTGGGAACCGGGTAGCGGCTTTGTATGAAACTGACCAAGGCAGCATCCGGACCTTTTCCCTGCGGGTCGAGCGCAGCGGACTGCGCCTGCGTATACGTCGTGATGCAGTTGGGCTGAGATTGCAGGGTGGCCGATGCGCTACAACCGGACGTGCTGTTGACATAGGAAATCTGGCCGTTGCGAAAGGCGGACAGAGGAACCGTGATGTTCTGAGGCAATCCCTCGGCATCCCGGCGTCCAAGGTAGCTGAAGAAAAAGAACAGCTTGTTCTTCAGTATCGGGCCACCGACGCTCCCGCCGAATTGATTCCGCGTGAGTTGTCCTTTCTTGACTCCATCCAGATTGTTGAAGTAGTCGTTGGCGGCAAGCAGCGACACGCGATTGAACTCGGAAACAGAGCCGTGCCACTGGTTTGTTCCACTCTTCGTGACCAGATCGACTTGCGCGCCGCCGCTGCGTCCGAAAGTTGCATCGGAATTTCCCACGATGGTACGGGCCTCCGCAATAGAATCGATCGGGGCCCGGCCGACCGTCGTGAACGACTGTCCGATGGTTTCGTCATTTACATCAAGACCGTCAAGGGTAATGTTGCCCGCGTCGGCACGGGAGCCTGTTACCGATCCGTTCTGCGCATCGGACCCGAATTGGGGAGCCTGAACGCCCGGCTGCAGTTGCAACAGGTTCGAGGCGTCGTCGCGAAATAGACTCGGCAGGTCGGAAAACTGCTTTCCCGTAATCACATTGCCGATGCTGGCGTCAATCGTATTCACGGTTGCAGAGTTTTCTGCGCTGACTTCAACGGTCTCGGCCGCTTGACCGACCGCCAGGTGTGCGTCGCGGGTCTCGGTGACGCCTACCTCCAAAGACACATTGGTGACAACCACATTGCGGAATGACTGCTTTGTGAATGTCAGCGTGTATCCGGTACCCGGTGGGACGCTAGCGAACTGATACGCGCCCACACTGTTGGTTCGAGTCGTCGTGGAAAATGCAGTCGCCGGGTTGCTAAGCTCGACCTGAGCGCCTACCACAACCGCGCCACTGGAGTCGGTGACGACTCCGGTGATCCCCGAAGTGGCTTGTGCGGCAAGGAAGGGGGGCGCACAACAAAACAGTGCGAAGACAGCAATCTTGACAGTTATAACTTGCTTCATAGCGCTTAGCATCTCCTCATGCGATGTGAAATGGCGGGCGACCTTCACCTAGTCATGCCTTGAATCAAGTGCACGTTTGACGCCACAGACATTTCGTCCTGAAATTACGCATGGACTCGCAATGCTTCTCGCACGACGTCGCCGTGCGCTCGTCCCTAACCCTCCAACAAAATGGAGACTATGGATGTGAGTCTATGAGTTGTCACATTCCGATTGATTGACAGATCTTGTGCGAAACAGAGCCTTACAAGTTGTGATGACAGTTAACATCAATAGGCGTGTGTGGACCCACGCCGAATCTCCCCAAGAGGAGGGAGGACTTTGCTGCACTCGCCTGGTGCGCCGGTGCACCGTCTGGAGCCTTCCGGCGTGGTTACGAAAAAGGGCTCCCTGTAATCAATAATCATTCCTGTAATAATTCGGCCTCCAGGCCGTCTTTAGTGGTGTAAGTGAACAACTGGAGGCGTACCCTGCGAAGCTTATTGGCAGAGGAACCGGCAATCGCGATTCCGGACGAACTCGATCGGGCCTTTCGGGCCCACCACGGTTTGGTCTTCCGCACAGCGTACCGGATCACCGGCAACGCGGCAGATGCCGAGGACGTGCTGCAGACGGTGTTCTTGCGCCTGCTCCGCCGGGCAGCCCACGCCGATGCGATGGAGAATGAGGAGAGTTACATGCGCCGGGCGGCAATCAACGCCGCGTTGGACGTGATGCGATCGCGACAGACCGATCGTACCGTGGAGCTTAAGGAACTGCCGGCTGAGGGCGCCCATAACGACCCTCGCGAGCTTCGCGAGGCGCTGGGATGTGCTATGGCCCAATTAAAGCCGCGTCCGGCAGAGATCTTTGCGCTGCGCTTCCTCGAAGGTTTCAGCAATCCGCAGATCGCGCGGATGCTCGGCATTTCACGAGTGTTGGTGGCGGTTATCGTTCATCGCACTCGGCAACAGCTCCGCACCGCGCTTGGCGCGTATCTAGGAGGCAGGTCATGAAGAGCGAGAAGTTCGACCGTTTGCTGTCGACAATTCGAAATGAGCATGTGGATGACAAGGTGGTTGCTCAGGCTGGCGAGCGGGTCTGGAATTTGATTGCCGGGGGGTCTGCGACCGCGGACCTCGGCACGCGCACGCTTCGAAGCTGTGCAGATTTTCAGGCGCTAATCCCAGGCTATATGGGAAAGCAGCTCGCACCCGCGCGGGCTCTGCTATTTGACGATCATGTGCATGCGTGTGTCGCATGCCGCCACGCGCTGGAGATCGCTCGGGAGGGAGAGCCACAGAAGGTTTGGCGGCTGGAAACAAAGCGCTCCGGTTCGCGGGGATGGTGGGCGGTGGGCGCGGCTGCTGTCGCTGGGGTGACACTCGCGGTCCTCGCGTTCACAAACGGGCTTCTGCCTGGCCAGCATTCCGTTCGCGCCGCGGTTCAGACTGTGGACGGCTCGTTGTATGCCGTGTCGGGCTCTGAGATGCGGGTGGTTCCGGCAGGCTACGAGATCCGGAATGGAGACGAGATCCGCACCGCGAAAGGATCGACGGCGGTGGTGCGGCTGCTCGACGGCTCCCTGGTCGAGATGGGGGAACGCTCCGATGTTTCGATATCGCGGGCATGGAAGGGCACGACGATTCATCTGGACGGCGGCCAGGTCATCGTGCAGGCTGCGCAGCAGCGTTCGGGCCGTCTGTATGTCGCCACCGACGACGGCCTGGTCTCGGTGAAAGGCACCATCTTCTCCGTGAATCATGGTACGAAAGGCTCGCGCGTGGCCGTGATTGAAGGTGTGGTTCGCGTGGAATTCGGAGAAAACACGGCCGACCTGCACGTCGGGGATGAAGCGACTTCGGGCGGCGTGTCGAAGGTTGCGATCCAAAACGAGATCGCATGGAGCAGGAACGCCGCCAAATACCTTGCTCTGCTGGGTGATTTCGCGGTCCTGCAGAAACAGTTTGCGGCCATTCCCGGGCCTGGATTGCGGTACAACTCCGATCTTCTGCCCTATGTTCCTGACCACACCGTGGTCTACGCAGCGATACCGAATCTCGCAAATACCTTGGGAGAAGCGAGCCGGCTTTTCGAGGACCGACTGCGGCAGAGTCCGGAGTTGCGCAACTGGTGGCGGCAACAGCAAAAAGGAAATGGTCCGAAGCTGGAAGACGTGCTGAATGGGGTAAAGACGTTCAGCAGTTATCTGGGCGAGGAGATCGTGTTCGCCGTGGCGAAAGACGGAACAAGTTACACCGCGCCGGTCGTGCTTGCGAAGGTACAGCGTCAGGGACTGGAGGCCTTTCTGCAAAAGGAAGGCCGGCATCTGAGTTCAAATCCGTCCGAAGTAACTCTGCAAACCGTGCACGACCCGTGGGCCGTGCCACCGGCAGCCGGTCGGCCTCTATTGGTTTATGTGAGCAACGACCTGTTGATCGCCACTGCGGACGTGGCGGAACTGCAGCATGTGGTCAGGCGGGTCCAGCAGGGTAGCGGCAGTCCGTCTGCCGAAACACCGTTTTACCAACAGATTGTCCGCAGCTACCAGCAGGGCGCAGAATGGCTTTTCTGCGTGGACATGGAACAAATTGTCGCGCAACACGTACAAGATGGTAGCAACAGCCACCCCCTGCCACCGGGAATGGGAGACGTGCGATACCTGACGATGGAACACCGCGAGGTGAGCGGCAAGACGGAGAGTCATGCCACTTTGACATTCGCGTCAGAGCGCCAAGGCGTGGCCGCCTGGCTGGCGGCGCCTGCCTCCATGGGGTCGTTGGAATTCGTTACGCCCGACGCCAGCATGGTGACGTCGGCGGTGATCAAGAACCCGAGAAGCATTATGGAAGAGATGTTCAAGATGATCGGGAGCGCCGATGCGGCCTTCACCGAGCACATGGCCGAGTTCGAGAGCAAGACTGGCGTGAATGTGCTCAATGACATCACGGCGCCCCTTGGCGGCGAGGTTACCATGGCCTTCGACGGCCCGATGCTGCCAACGCCGCGGTGGAAGCTGATCTTCGAGGTATATGATCCGGCAACCCTGCAATCGACGATCGCAAAACTCGTTGATAGTTACAATCGCGAGGCCGATCAGAAGGGGCGCCCGCTCGAGTTGGCGCAGCGGCAGGTTGGTTCCCGGATTTACTTCGTCATTACTAGTTCGAACCCGCGCAACCCGAACGCGCCGAATTCCGAGGTTGACTATACCTTTGTCGACAGTTATCTGATCGCCGCGCCAGATATGGCCACCATCTCGCGGGCGATTCAAACCCGCGAGACGGGATACACCCTGGCACATTCAGCCGGCTTTCAAGCTCTATTACCGAGCGACGGTTACACGAACTTTTCGGCGATCTTCTATCACAACCTCGGCCCGGTCGTGGGCCCACTGGCCGAACAACTGAAGGCCAGCGGGGCTCTGACCCCGCAGCAGCGCCAGTCGGTCGATGCGCTCGCGGCAAACTCCGCTCCGGGCTTGATCTATGCCTATGGCGAGCCGGATCGGATCGTGGTAGCGAGCAATACCGGCTTCATGGGTTTTGATCTGGGCACTCTGTTGACGATGGGGGATAATGGGCCGTTCCTGCCCCAGATGTTTCTGGGCAACACCTTGAGTCATCCTGCACCTCAAACTCAGTGAGTACGACGACACACCTCGGAGCAGCAGAAAGCGAATGCGAGCAGACGCCGCCTGCTGCCCCGCTGCCTCCGCTGATTGAACTGCAGGGTCTTTCGGTTAAGTTCGGCAACCGCGAGATCCTGCGTAGTCTTACGGCTTCGTTGCGCGGGCGAGCGATTGGCTTGCTCGGCCCAAACGGCGCAGGCAAATCTACCCTGATCAATACCCTCCTCGGCTTCTACAAGTCCTGTGCCGGTTCTGCCCGCGTATTCGGATACGCGATTGGAACAGAAGTCAGAAACATCCGCGGGTTGGTGGGCTACATGCCGGAGAACGACGCCTTCATCTCGAAGATGAGTGCGGTATCGTTTGTCCAGATGATGGGAGAGCTGTCGGGTTTGCCGCCGGACGCAGCCCTTGAGCGAGCGCATGAGGCGCTGTTCTATGTTGGCTTGGCGGAAGCTCGTTACCGCCAGTTGGGAACTTATTCGCTGGGCATGAAACAACTGGCGAAGTTGGCCCAGGCCATCGTTCACGGTCCGAAGCTGCTGATACTCGATGAACCGACCAATGGCCTGGATCCTTCCGCGCGCCAGCGCATGATCCGCATGATCCGCGAGATTCGAGACGGTAAGGAAATGAGGATTGTGCTCTGCTCGCATCTGCTGCGCGATGTCGAGGAGACCTGCGATGAGGTTCTGATCCTCAAGCAGGGACAGATCGCTCATTACTCGAATCTGAACCAGGAGCGTCAGGCGAACAAACGATTTCTCGAACTCGAGATTTATGGCGCGAATGCGAATGGGGATTTTACGGGCGCGATCGAGAAACTCGGGTGTGAGTGCGCTGTGACGGCAAATCGCTTGAAGCTGGTTCTCACCGATGGGATTGAAACTCGCGACATCTTCCGCATTGCCGCGGAACGCCAGGTCCGCATCCGGCGGCTGAATTTCCGGCGCGACACGCTCGAGGACATCTTTTTGAAGGCCATGGAGTCCTGAATGCAAAGCTTGAGGCCGATGCCGAGGAGTGGCGATGGCTGTTTACAGGAATAGCTACAAGCCGTATTCCGGGCCGTTGACTCCCGCCTGGTCGCGGTGCCTGGTGCTCTTTCGTTATTCCAGGCGGAACCTTTTTCAGTCCAAATTTCAGACCGGGTTTTTTGTGGCCTGTTTCTTCTTCCCGGTATTGAGCCTTTTCACGATCTACCTCGTTCATAGCGCTAGCTTTCTGGCACAAGTGGGCATCCCCAGCCGGCTCATCTCCATCGACAATAAGTTCTTTTTCTATTTCGTGAACCTGCAGGGAGCACTTGCCTTTCTCTTGACTGCATTCGCCGGGCCCGGACTGATTTCACCGGATCTTGCCAATGGCGCGCTCCCGCTGTATTTCTGCCGTCCGTTCACGCGCGCCGAGTACGTCCTGGGCAAGTCTTCGGTATTGGCGATTCTGCTGTCCGAGATCACGTGGATACCGGGATTGATTCTGTTCGCCGTGCAAGGGAGTTTTGCCGGACCACGATGGACGTGGGACCACCTTTGGATCGCGGGCAGCCTGGTTGTTTCTTCGCTGATCTGGATCACAATCCTGTCGCTGTTCGCAATGGCCCTCTCAGCCTGGGTGAAATGGAGAATCGTCGCCGGTGCCCTTCTGCTGGCGGTGATGTTCTTCGGAGCAGGCTTTGCGCAAACGGTAAACACCGTCCTGCAAACCGACTCAGGCTATTTCTTCAGTCTCGGGTACTTAACGACGACGGTGGATAATGCTCTCTTCCGGATGGACGCCGTGCGCGCTATTTCTGTGGCCGATGCGTGTATCGCCTTGCTCGCGTACTCTGCGGTCTGCCTTGGCTTGCTCATGTCCAAGGTGCGGGCTTACGAGGTGGTGCGGTGAATGATCGCATCACCTGCGAAGACGTATCGAAGTTCTACGGCGAAATTCTGGGCGTGAATCGCGTCAATCTTTCGATCCCGCCCGGGATCACCAGTCTGGTGGGCCCGAACGGTTCGGGCAAGACCACGCTGATGAATCTGCTGACGGGCTTGGTCAGGCCCACGCGCGGGCAGGTTCGAGTGCTCGGTTACACGACCACCGATCCCGAACATCTGTTCACCATCGTCGGCTATTCCACGCAATTTGACGCGTTTCCCAAGGGCCTGACGGGTTTCCAGTTCATTTATTCCTATCTGCGCCTGGCGGGACGAGATGCCCGGAGCGCGGAGCAACTTGCCTGGCAAGCCATTGAGCGGGTGAACCTCACCGAAGCCGCCACACGAAATATCGCAGGCTATAGCAAGGGAATGCGCCAGCGGATCCGGCTGGCCCAGGCTTTGTCGCATGATCCGAAAGTTCTCGTGCTCGACGAACCTCTGAATGGTCTCGATCCCCTCGCCCGATCCGAGATGATCGCGCTGTTCCGTGAGGCGGCGGCGCAGGGCTGCTATGTGATCATCTCCAGCCACATCCTGCACGAAGTCGATGTCATTTCCGATCAGGTCATCCTGCTCAGCAACGGCTACGTTGTGGCCGAGGGCCCGATCCGCAGCGTGCGCAGCGAGATCCAGGAACATCCCACGCAGATTCTGATCCGCTGCGACAAGCCGCGAGAGCTTGCCGCCAAGATGTTGGAGGATGCACACACGATCGAAGTTGCCATCCACAAGGACGAGCGCGGCCTGCTTGTGAAAACGCGGGATGCCGACAAGTTCTATCTGACGATGAATCAGATTGCTCTGAACGGAGTTGAAATCGAATCAGTTGTCCCGGCTGACGACGATGTGCTCTCGGTCTACGGTTACTTGATCGGGAATGAAGAGGTAGTCCGATGATGAGCGTGTGGTGGCCGCAGGTCAAAGCGGTAATCCGACTGGAGCTGAAGAAGACTTTTCTCGCGAAGCGAGGTCTTTGGATATATCTGGTTGCCGCTCTCCCGGTTCTACTCTTCATCGCCTACGCAGTGGTCACTTCGACCCAGCAGAATCGAAGCGCCAACGTCGCCCGGCGGACCGAGAAGCAACTGACTTACCAGGATCTGCTGGCAGTGAAGGCGGGCATGGCTAAGGAGGAAGTGGTTCGAATCCTTGGAAAACCGTCCCTTAGGTTTCATTGGGCGGAAAATCGACCACGGGGACCGCTGACAACCCTGAACATCCTTCATGAGCAATACCGTTACTCGGACGGGCAGAACGATTTGTATGTGGAAGTGGTAGACGGCCGGGTCGAAGCAGTTCATATTCATGAGGGCTATAACCTGGGCCAGGATTCCATCGTATTCGCCGGTGTTTTTCAGTTCTTTTTTCTTCGGCTGGCCGTCTTTTTTGGCTGCCTAGGGATCTTCATGAACCTGTTCCGTGGAGAAATCCTTGATCGCAGTCTCCACTTCTATTTTCTTGCGCCGATCCGACGAGAAGTCCTGATGGCAGGAAAGTTTCTCGCCGGCTTGATGGCAACTTGCGCCATTTTTGTCACCAGCACAGTGCTCCAGACGATTGCTTTCGTGTGGCACTTCCCTCCGATCGTGCGTGACGTCTACCTCTATCACAATCATGGTCTTGAACATGCAGCGGTATACGTGGGCGTGACCGTGCTGGCCTGTGTTGGCTACGGCGCGTTCTTTCTGGTGGCTGGAATGTTATTCCGGAATCCGATCTTGCCCGCAGCGGCGATCTTGATCTGGGAGAGTGTGAATCCGTTTCTGCCGGCCGTCCTTAAACAGTTCAGCGTAATCTACTACCTCAAATCACTGTGTCCGGTGGAGATTCCGAGCGCGCCCGGCACCCCGCCTTTGCTGGCATTGCTGATATCGAACCCCGATCCCGTCTCCGCTCCGGTTGCGGTGCTGGGCGTGTTGATCGTGGCCCTGGTTGCGCTCTATGTTTCTGGCGTTCAGGTTCGGCGGATGGAAATTAACTACACGAGCGAATAGAACCACCACCTACAAGAAACGATTCAATTCGCCGCGTCTTCAATCGTCCGATTCCCGTTGACGATTGTGAAAAGCAGTCCCGATCCGAGGGTGATCCACACGGCCAAATCCAAGGCCGGGCCCCACCCTCGGTGAACCGCAATGGATGCGGTCACGGTTGAAGAAATCACTCCTCCGATGCTACCCGAAGTATTCATGAGTGCCGAGAGCGAAGCGGAGTAGGAAGGGGCCAGGTCGATGCAGGTTGCCCAGAAGTTTGCGGCGGCGAACATGTTGAAGCCTGCGGCAAATGCGATCATGGGCAGAGCGATCACGGTGACCGAAAGATGGTTCCCGCTATAGAGCAGCAGCGCCGACATACCCATGCCAAGCCACACCGCTGCCGCCCTTCCCTTGCGGCGGTCGGTGGCCCGGGCGACACGATCGGAGAACCATCCTCCAACCGGGGACAACAACGCCATCGCCAGGAACGGCGCTGACGTCCAGATGGCGGCCTGCATGATTCCCAAGCCGCGCATTTTCACCGCGTAGAAATAGAACCAGTTGTAGTAGAGATAGAACGCATAGCCTTGGAAACCGTAGCCCAGAATCAATCCCCACACCGAGACGCTGCTGAGCATCTTGAGCCACGGTACGCTGGTCGCTCCCCGGTGCGTCGAGCGAGCGCCCACGTCCCCCTTCCGCGAACCGGGGTGAATGATCTCGAGTTCCGCGTCGTTTACGTCGGAGTGCTCCTCGGGCCAGTCGGTGGAGTAGAAATGCCAGAGGGCCACCACCAGAAAAGCCAAACCGGCACAGACTTCGAACGAAGCGCGCCAACTCCAATGCACCATTGTCCACGCGATGAAAACCGGAGTCAGAGTTCCTCCCAGCCCGAGCCCGCAGACCTGCAGACCGCTCGCGAAACCGCGTTCCCGGACCGAAGTCCAAGACGCGATCACCCTGGTCACGTTGGATGAAATCGCGGCCTCACCCACGCCGGTTAAGAAGCGGACCACACTAAACCCTGCGAGCACACTAATTCCAGCGAGGCTCGCAACCCGGGGTACAACCGCCATCGCGCCCGCTCCCACGGCGAAGATAAAAATGGCCACGGTAAGGGTGCGGCGCGGACCGATCCGGTCGCACACATATCCCCACGGAATCTGGAACAAGGCGTAGCCCCACAGAAAGGCGCTGAACACCGAGCCCATAGCCACGGTGTTGAAGGAAAAGTCTTCCTCGATGGTCTTTCCGGCTATGCTCAGGTTGAGCCGATTGAGCGCAGTCACCGCCATGATGGCCATGACGATTCCCATGATCCACCAGCGCACCGCGGTCGCTCGGCCAGACTGGGCAGCGCCGGCTCCAGACCAACTGATTTCCTTTTCTATGTTTGTAGTGTCCAAGCGATTTCACCCTGGCTTGCACGTTCTCGGCGCGAAGTGAGCCCCTGTGAGGCTGAGCAATCTTACCGTGGTGGGGGCCGTGGAACCGCAGTACCGACTGCGGTTCCCCTCGGTTTCAAGTTCTCACCAGATCAGCTTCAATCCCAGCTGGATTTGTCGGGAAGCAGTTGAGGTCGAACCCAACACGCCGGCAGATCCGGGAACGGGATTTCCGCCGCTAAACGCGACCGAATTATTGGCATCATTAAGGAAGTTGGGGCCGGCGAAGTTTGGGTGGTTCAGGATGTTGAAGAATTCGGCCCGGAACTGCAGTTTTATGCGTTCCATCAATTGAATATTCTTGAACGCCGAGAAATCAACCGTCTTCAGCCCCGGTCCATACAAGCGATTGCGTCCCGCGTTACCGACCAACACGCCGTTCGCGACCGTGGGGGGAAGAGCGAAACAATTGACGTTGAGGTAATCGACTCCGCCATGGATCGGGTTGCAGCCTGAAACAAGGTTCGGAAAATCCATCGAGAAGTCACCGTTGAAGCCCGTATTGAGCGGGTCGCCGCCTCCACCCGTGGTCACGGTAAACGGAGAGCCGGTCGTCGCCGTGACGATGGCGCCCAGTTCCCATCCCCCTAACACGTAGGACGCTGCCCCAGACTTGGGACCGGGAACATCCCAGATGAAAGTACCTGTGGCCGTTTGGCGCAGGTCAAAGTCGCAGGCGCCACCGCGATACTGCTGGCTCAGCAGGAGCGGAACGGCAATGGAATTGGAGTACGTGTCGCCCGTTACCGGGGCGGAACTGTTGTCGCGGCACTTGCCGTAGGTGTAGGACAGCTGGCCTTGCACGCCATGGCTCATGCCCTTCTTCAGTTGTGCCTGAAAGCTGTTATACGTGGATTCGCCGTCGAACAATACGGGGCGGATTCCCGCTCCACCTGGCGCGCCCGGAACCAGCCCGCCATTGGCCCCTCCCCAATTCGGGTCAAGCTGGTAGGTGTTCGAGGGTATGAGGATGCCCGCAGGCGTCGAAACCGGAGGGACGAGATTGATATCGTCAGCAGCGACCGACAAGTGCACGGAGCGGGATCCGACATAACCAACCAAGGCGGTCCAGCCCGGGGCCACTTCACGCTGAATATTGAAGTTCCAGTTCATAACCAGCGCGCGCTTCGGGTTCTGCTGTATGTAGCGGTTACGGACTGCATTTAGATCAAAGTTGACGTTCTGGTCTATGCCGCTGCCCAGACTCGCACTCGCATCCTTACCGATGACTTGAAAAGGAAATGTGGCAGCCGTGTTCAGGCCGAACTCGTAGGGTAGGGGGAGGACGTCGAACATACTAAAACCGCCCCGAACTGAGGTCTTGCTGTTATTGGTCGGATCCCAGGCGAAGCCGATGCGGGGTTCGAAGTTCTTCAACGTCGGGTTGGCGGCGATGAAACTGCCGACGTGGACCGGTGCGCACGGACTGCTTGTGCTCGCGAGCACTCCTGGGGTCGCACAATTCGTCAGCGTGGTGATTTCCTGGATTCGGTTATTGGCGTCTTTCGGAAGAGTCGTGAATTCGTAGCGCACACCCAAATTCAACGTGAGTCTGGGAAGCGCCCGCCAATCATCCTGTAAGTAACCCGCGAACATACTTTCGCGAATCGCCACCTCGAATGAGCCTCCCGGCGCGAGCGCGTTGAGTTGGTCTGGCTGATTGGCCAGCAGTGCATCGAGAGATGGGTAGTTGTTCATCCTTCCGTTAGGGCTTAGCTTCTCAGTTATGTTGTAGAGCATGCGCTCGAACGCAAAGCCCATCTTGATGGAATGGGTTCCGTGGGTCAGAAAGGCATCGTCATAGAGTTGACCCGAAGTCCAGCGGTGGACGAACCGGTTGAGGCCTCCCAGTCCGATTGCAGTGGTAAGGACGCCGGGGACCGAGATCTGTGGCGGCGCCGCCGCTCCCGGAGCAATGGCCAGGGCCGCATCCGTAGCGACCTGATCGCCGGATACCGGGTCGTTAATGTCTCCGCGGACCCGGCTTAGCCCGAGCCGGAGCGTATTCACAAGTGCAGGGGTGAAAATATGGGTTTCTTCGACGCTCGCCATCTGGCGCCGTGAGAACACCTGGTGCGTCGCGTTTTTTAACGGATCCAGCTGCGATTGCGGTCCAGAGTCCCAAAAATAACTGACTGCCAACTTGTCGGGGACACCAAGTTGCTGGTCAAACCTTGCGGTTGCATAGTTCTCATTGGAAATGCTGGGGAGGGCGACACCGAAGGTTTGCGTCAGCCCGTTGCTGTCTACGGGCGTGCCTGACGGGGCTTCTGGCCACAGTTTGAAGTAAGGAGCCACTGCTGGAACCGCGAGGGCGCGCTCGGCGTCGGTGGGGACGTGAATGAGTTGTGACGCCGGCCGGTTTTGACGAACCCCCTCGTAGGTTCCGTAGAGGAAGGATTTGTCCTTTACGATCGCGGTGCCGCCCGAGCCGCCAAACTGCACTCGCCGAAACGAGGGAATCGGCTGCGTAGCGCTGTCGAAGTAATTCTTTGCGTCGAACACCTTGTCGCGATCGAAGAAGAATGCGGTTCCGTGAAAATCATTGACACCGCTTTTGGTGATGGCATTGATCACCGCGCCTGACGTGCGGCCATATTCCGCCGTGTAATCGCTGGTAAGAACGGAAAACTCCTGGATGCCATCTACCCCCAGATTCAGACCGGAAGCCCCTCCGGGAGCACCATTTGAGTAATCGTTGATGCTGACGCCATTGATTCGGTACGTGTTCTCGTTGGCGCGGTGGCCGCCGTTGCTCAACTGGTTTCCGAATCCGCGGTTTCCCTTGTTAGCGCTGAATCCGGTTCCGACCTGGGTCTCAATGCTGGAAACGCCGGGTTCCAAGGCGGCAAGGGACGTCCAGTCGCGTCCGTTCAGGGGCAACTCGCGCACGGTCGCAGAGTCAACCGTTGCGCTTATCGTGGAGGAAGTCGTCTGAACATCCGGTAGAGCGCTGGTCACCTCGACCAGTTCCTTGATTTGGCCCGGCTTCAGGCTGATGTTCAGCGCCTGCTGCGCTCCGACGGTTAGCGTTACGCCTTTTTGCACCACAGTCCCAAAGCCCTGTGCCGTGACGGAAACTTCGTACTTCCCGGGCAAAAGGTTAGGGGCGGAGTAGAAGCCGTTTCCGTTTGTCGGGACTTCCCTCACTTCGGCGGTCCCCACGTTCTTGACGGAAACTTTGGCATTGGGGATCCCGGCTCCGGATTCATCCGTTACCAACCCTGACAGGGTGGCGCCAGATACCTGGGCCGGCGCGGGCATGGCCCACAATACGACCGCACAGACCGTCAACAACACGCATAGCAGATTTCCAACATCCGCTCCAGTTCGCTTATCGGTTTTCATCGGCGCCCCTGTTCCCCACCGGGATTGCTCGGCGGAGATTGAAGTGGTCCTGCAACGACTTGTTTTTTGCAATTTCCGCTCGCCCCACTGCTACCTCGAACGAAACATTCGGAAGCTGGGTCCTTCCGATGTCGGCGACTTTGCAGAAAGTTTCGCTTTGGTGCAATCCCCGATCCATCCAATCGAAAACATTTCTACCTCTCTGAAATCAACGATGAAAATAAACGAGATAACAGGGCACATCCTTTTGACCCTTGGGTGGCTGCGCAGCTATACTTCGAAGCCAGCGACTAAGGAAACGATGGGATCTCCTGTGGCGTCTGCGCGGATCGTCCGCTTCGGCGTATTCGAGGCGGACCTGAAAGCTTCGGAACTCCGCAAGCATGGCTTCCGGCTCAAGTTAGCGGAGCAGCCCTTTCAGCTCTTAGCAATGCTTCTCGAGCGGCCCGGCGAGGTTGTCAGCCGGGAAGAACTGCGCACCCGTCTCTGGGCAGATGACACCTTCGTGGATTTCGATCACGGCCTGAACAATGCCGTGATGCACGTGCGTGAGGCCCTGCTCGACTCCTCCGAGCATCCTCGGTATGTCGAGACGGTGCCACGTCGCGGCTACCGCTTTGTGGCGCCGGTTGAGCAAGCTCAAGTTTCGCCGGCCGCGGCGATCACACTCGAGCCGGTTGACGATTCTTCCGCGATTAACGTGTCGCTGACGCGGAGTTCCTCTCCTACATTAGTGCCGGCGGCGGTGGATGATCTTGTTTCGTCGAGAACGGGAATCCGACGCTGGGTGACGTTGCCTCACATCGCTGCGCTGGCTTTCGTCCTGCTGACTGGCCTTGTGGTGGTTTTGGCTTTCGCGCTCCGCGCCAACCGCGCCATCGCGACTGGGAAAGCCCTGGAACACAGTACCTCCCTTGTAGTTCTACCCCTTGAAAATCTTTCCGGTGACAAGGAACAGGATTACTTTGCCGACGGCATGACGGACGAACTGATCGCAAATCTCGCGAAGATCCGGTCGCTGCACGTCATTTCCCGGTCGACTGCCATGGCTTACAAGGGGACCCGTAAGCCTCTTTCGGAGATTGCGCGGGAGCTGCATGTGGACGCGGTGGTGGAAGGAACGGTGATGCGCGTCGGAAATCGGGTGAGGATTACAGCCGAGCTGGTCCAGGTCTCTACCGATCATCACTTGTGGGCGGATACGTATGAGAGCCAGATGGGCGATGTCCTCGCGTTGCAAAATCGGGTCTCGTCAGCGATCGTAAACGAGATTCGCATTAACCTCACGCCGGAAGAGCGAGAACGACTAGCGAAGGCCCCTGCAGTATCTCCCGAAGCTTACGAGAATTACCTCAAAGGTGTTTATTACTGGAACAAGCGCTCCGACGAAAATCTCGCCAAGGCGATTGGATATTTCGAGCAGGCCACTCAGCTTGATCCACAGTACGCCCTGGCCTATGCCGGGCTCTCCGACTGTTACGCCATTATCAGTGCTGAAATCTTTGGCACCATGCCGGCGTCGGAAGCGGCGCCGAAGTCAAAAGCCGCTGCTCTGCGGGCGCTGGAACTCGATCCCACGCTGGCGCAAGCGCAAACGTCCCTGGCCACCGCGAAGTTTAATTACGACTGGGATTGGAGTGGGGCCGCGGAAGGATTCGAACGCGCGCTTGGCTTGAACCCAAGCTATGCCACTGCCTACCAGCGTTATTCGCTCTACCTTATTGCTATGGGCCGGGTTCAGGACAGCTTCGCTCAGATCCAGAAGGCCCGGGAGCTGGATCCCCTTTCCATCAGCATCAACTTCAGCCTGGGATGGCGACTCTACATGGCGCGCCAGTACGATCGTGCGATAGCGCAGTTGCAGAATACTCTGGAAATGGATCCCACCTATGAACTCCCGCATCTTGTTGCGGGGCAGGCGTACGAGCAGAAGGGGGATTACGCCCTCGCAATCCCGGAGCTGAAAAAAGCAGTCGAGCTGTCGCACGGCACGCCGCTGATGGTCTCAGCGCTGGCTCACGCATACGCCCGATCCGGCAACCGGAAAGAAGCTGAAAGTCTTCTCGCTGAACTGCAGACGAAATCAAAAACACAGTATGTGTCTCCGTATTACTTGGCAATCGTTGGCGTTGGATTGGGCAAGAACGACCAGGCGATCGATTGGCTCGAGAAAGCTTTTGCGGACCGTTCCAACGGACTCGTGTTCCTCAAGATGGAACCGGAACTCGACGAACTACGGTCGGATCCACGGTTCACCGCCTTGCAGCAAAAACTCGGCTTCCCGGCCGTGAATTAGACCGCTCCTTCGTCGACCGCCCTAAACATGAATCCAATTCAAAAGGATGAGCACAAGCGCGCCGACCCCCACGATCATCCAAAGAGCAAGCCCTTGTAGAAGAGGACGAAGACCGACTCGCTCGAGCGTCTTCTGGTTGAGTCCGGTGCCGATCAGAAACAGTGTTGCCGTAAGCCCCATCTTTCCCAGACGGCTAAGAACACCGAACCTCGGGCCGAAGGCCGGCAAGAGCGTGTTCAACAGAGCGGCAATGCAGAAGAACAGAATGAACCAAGGCCATTGAATGCGTGCTTTGGACTTCAACGTAACCGCCGTTACGACAGATAGAGGGACAATCCAAAGGGCGCGGGCCAGTTTAATTGTCGTGCCGACAGACAGTGCCACCAAACCGTACTTGGCGGTTGCGCCAACGACCGAACTGGTGTCGTGAATAGCCAGCGCCGACCAAAGACCAAACTGTTCCTGCGTCATATGAAACATGTACCCAACGGCAGGAAACAAGAACAGCGCAATCGAATTGAGGATGAACACAGTCCCCAGCGCCACGGCCATTTCTTCCTCGTTTGCGTCCGCGATCGGGCCGACGGCCGCGATGGCGCTGCCTCCGCAAATGGCCGTACCCGCGCTGATGAGGAACGCGGATTTCTTCCCGACTCGAATGAAATAGCCGAGCCCGAGTCCGAGCAGCATCGCGATCGTGATGCTGGCGGCCGTGTACAGAAAACCCGAGCGTCCGGCGTGAACCACTTCCTGGAGGTTCATTCCAAATCCGAGAGCTACGACGGAAGCTTGCAGCAGGAATTTGGCCAGGCGCTTGCTCTCGACGTGAAAGGGATGGGTTATGGCGAATCCGTAAATCAGTCCTCCCAGAAGCGCGATGGGCGGCGAAACCAATCCGCTTGCCGCCACAATCAGGCCGGCGATGAAGAGGTACTTATGCATAGCTTAGAGTCTGACGCAGAGACAGAACAGCTGTCCAAGCAGTAATTGTCATTGGCGATTAGCTTGGCTTATCGGCTGGAACTGCCCGCCCGGAGCGGCTTTCGTGACGTGTTCGAAAGAAGGCGGGCTCGCTCGAGAGCGAATGTGCGAAGCGCGCCCGCCGGGCCTTGCGGCTCCGGCCCGGTCGGAGAAATGAGCGTAAAGTGACGTGTGGCCCGGACACCACTGACCCGGGCGACCTTGAGCGCGCCCAACTCCAGCTCTTTGGAAATCGCCCACCGCGAAACGAAGCCGAGGCCGAGACCGGCTTCCACCGCAGACTTGATAGCTTCGGTCGAATCCAGTTCCATCACCCGCTTGAAGGACTTCAGTTTGAAGCCCGCTCTTGCAAGAGCCGACTCGACGACTCGGCGCGAGCCTGATCCCTGTTCGCGCATTAGCAGACTGAATGCCACGAATTGCCTGTGGGATATCCGATCGAATTCGAAATCGCGGGGTGTGATCAACACCAACTCGTCCTCCATGAAAGGTTCCGTACGTACACCCCGGTCGCGTGCTGGCCCTTCGATCAGTCCGATGGAAACCTTACCTTCGAGCAGGCACCGAACAATTTCGCTGGTATTGCCGCTGTGCAGCGAGAACTGGACGCGGGGATGCTCGTCGAGGAAGGCCCCGAGGAGTCGAGGGAGAACATATTGGGCGATCGTGGTCGAAACTCCCAGAGACAGATCTCCGGATACTTTGCCATCGTCAGTGCCAAGCTCTCGTTCTGCCTCGGACATCAAGGTCGCGACTCTGTTGGCATGGCCGAGCAAGACTGATCCCTGCCGGGTCAGCGAGATGCGGCCGGCCGCCCGGTCGAAGAGGCGCACGCCAAGATCGTTTTCGAGCGCTTTGATTTGAAGCGTTACCGCGGGCTGGGTAAGGAAAAGATGTTCCGCGGCCTGGCGAAAGTTCAAGTGCTCAGCTACTGCACGAAACACCTTCAGGCGAAAGTTTTCTAGCTGTGCCACTGGCTGATGAACCGTCCGAGACACCGCCCGCACCGAGAGCGGCGCCATCAAGGATACAGCACAAGTCCCTCAGTTCGGCATGGCCTGGCACCCTCACTGCTGTATTCGAGGAAAGACCCTATTCCCCACCCGGCTCCGGTCGGGCTAAGACGTAAGGTTGGCTACAGCTTCTCCATCGCCGCCTCCACGCCCACGCGCTCGAATTCTGGCCATGCCACGCCGCCGCTTCCGCAGGTGGCGTTGGGCGATTGGAATCCTGGTATTGCTTCTCATCGTCGTGGCCTTCTGCGTGCCCACCGTTATAATTCGCGCTCAGCCGATTCTGCGGGGCCGAGTCATCGAGACTCTCTCGACCCGCTTCAAGAGCCGTGTCGATCTTGCCGAGTTTCATGTCTGGATCGCGAACGGCGTCCACGTGAGCGGCAAGGGTTTGAAGATTTTCGGAGCTACCGACCCAAATCCATGGGAGCCTGGTGTCCAACCCTTACTGGAGATCGAGGAATTCCATTTTCAGACCGCCCTCGACAACCTGTTCCGCGAACCCGTGCACGTCGATACCGTTTTTTTGACCGGCCTCACAATGAATATCCCGCCAAAAAGCGATCGCCACGAGATGAATAGCTTGCGCCCACGCTTGGGAAGAATGAGCATAATGGTCGAGCGCTTCGTTTGCACAGACACTAAGCTCATCATTAACAACGCCCATCGTGCCAAGGCGCCGATGGAATTCGATATCAACAATCTGCGAATGAAAGACGTCGGCCCTGGTTTGCCCTTGCGCTTCGACGCCACGCTGGTCAATCCCAAGCCGGTCGGGGACATCCAGTCGACGGGGCAATTTGGACCTTTGAACGAAGAAAGCCCACGAGACTCTGCCGTTTCGGGAAACTATTCCTTTACCAATGCAGATCTCGGAACGCTCAAGGGCATCGGAGGAATCCTCTCTTCCATCGGAGCCTATGCCGGAACCCTGGGCCGCATTGAAGTGAATGGCCAGACCGATACGCCCGATTTTCACATTGCCAGCGGCCATCGCGTCCCGCTCCACGCCGACTTCCACGCCATCGTGGATGGCACTGACGGCGATACGTATCTCGATCCGGTCAGGGCAAGGGTGCTCCAGTTTTCATTTACCGCGAACGGAAGGGTTGTGCTCATGAAGAATGCGCACGGGCACGATATTGAACTCAACCTAGTGCTGGGTTACGCCAATATCGAAGATCTGTTAAAGCTGGGGGTCAAAACCGATCCGCCGATCATGACGGGCGCGGTGGCGATGAGGACCAAGCTTCGTCTTTTGCCTGGACCAACCGACGTCGCCAACCGGCTGAGACTTGACGGCACCTTCCATGTGTCGGAAGGCCACTTCAACAACGAAAAGGTTCAGAACCGAATCGATTCCTTGAGCCTGCGCAGCCAGGGAAAGCCAAAGCTCGCGCAAGCGCATGGCGAAGAGAATGTAGAGTCTGACTTGCAAGGAAGGTTCGCGCTTCGTCAGGGGGTGCTCACATTTCCCTTCCTGCGCTTCCAGATTCCAGGTACGCACGCAGACTTGACGGGGCAGTACAGCCTCGACGGCGACATTTTCGACTTTCATGGAACGGTTAGGCTGGATGCAAAACTCTCTCAGATGACGACCGGCTGGAAATCAATCCTGTTGAAGCCGGCTGACCCGTTCTTTCGCAAGCACGGAGCAGGAACGGAAGTTCCTTTCAAAATCACCGGCACGCACGAGGAACCGCGATTCGGCCTGGACTTTGGACATAAGAACCAAAGCTCGCGTGTCGACCACCAAGAATCCACCGCAGTGCGCTAGCGATCCCGTTCCAAGGTCGAATCCCAGTTTCCCCTAGCATCGGTCGCTCCGACTGCGCCATTCACAACGGCTATACAGCATCTGGGGTATTGTTCGCCTGTTATCGTCACAATATTTTTCGAAAATAGAACCCCAGTCGATGACACTCCGCTTCGTCGCTGGAACTCACCAAGGAGGAACAGGATGCGGAAGGACTCATTGCGACAGCTATACGTCGACGAATTACAAGATCTCTATAGCGCTGAGACCTAGTTAGTGAAGGCCCTGCCCAAACTGGCAAGAACATCATCGAACGCCGAGTTGCGCCAGGCGTTCGAGGAACACTTGAGGCAGACCTCTGAGCACGTTTCCAGGCTGGAACAGATCTTCGACACGCTGGGAGAAAAAGCCGGCGGCAAGAAATGCGTGGGAATGGAAGGTCTAGTGAAAGAGGGCGCAGAGACGATGCAACAAAAATATGGGAACACCGTCATGGATGCTGCAATCATCGGAGCCGCCCAGAGAGTGGAGCACTACGAGATTGCCGCCTACGGGACGGTCCGGGCGCTTGCGGAGTTGTTGGGTGAAAGCAATCACGTGCCCCTGATCGAACAGACACTGGAAGAAGAAAAACAAGCCGATGAAAAGCTGACCCAGTTGGCTGAACAGCTTAATTGGCAGGCTGAAGTAGATGAAACAGACGCGACCAGCCGACAGCGCGAGAGCAAGAGTGCGTCCAAGCGGGCAGCCTAAGTTGAGGACGGAAGGGCGCATGCGCGTCCTTCCCTCAGCTTTCCACGAACGCCGCTCAGAGGATTCTGTTCGCGTGCGCCCTCAAGGGAAAATGGGTGCAGTATGTTGTGACGAGTCCGGCATGATGGAGTGGCGGCTCCTTTTGGGGCGCCGTCCTCTTCCGCAGCCCGACGAACGCAGCAATCGTCAATAGCAACCCCAGGAGAGCAATGGAGATGGTTAACAGCGTTCGGCCCGCCTTGTGATTGCCTACGATCATGTTCTCTTAGCGAACTCTCTAAACCGATTTCCCGACGGTGCTGGCACTCTCGGATCCTCGATCGGCGCCGATCACCCGCGCGTCTCCTAAAATCCCATAGTGCGCCAAATCCGACCTTCTGAACCTTCACTGCATTGTGAAGACATCGAGACCGAGTATGGGATTGAAGTGGGAGATAAACAATCCGACGATCACCGTAGGGAGAGTAGGGAAACCGCGCGGGACCGCTTCGTGGGCCGCAGCCACAGCATCCTCCTATCGCAGGGTTCAATCTGACCTCGACTGGTTGACGCCAGAACTCAGTTCTTCTCGCCACTTCAGACTTTCGGCAAAACCAATGGAACCTCTTACTACATCCCTTGCGATTCAGGCGACACGATTGCTGTTGCTTCAATCCGGGGGCCTGCGTTCATGGACGGTCAAGCACGAAGAGGTTTTCCGTGAACCCCGCAAGTATTGCCAGCGACAGACACGCACGGCTCCTAGCGCACCTCGCCGAAAGTTCTTCTGTCTGTTCACGTGCATCAATACATGAGCATCCACAGCCGTTTGCGGCTCGAGATAAGCACGAGAACCTGGAGACCAAAAGCGAAGGAAGGCGACGTCGAGCGAAGAAAGGCAGCCTGAGCGTTGAAGCAACAATTAGCTCCGTTGACCCGCGTCCACCAGGCGCGATCTGCCATAATACCCACAAGTGTGCGGCCGATATCGGTTATCGCGCATCTCCAAGGACAGTTGTTTTGCTGAAGGCACACGGATGAAAAAGCCGGTGATACGCGTGACGAAATGGCTCGGGGACATTCCCGTAGAGGCTCGTTGCAGTGCGTGTCCTGACCTTGAGTTCAAGGCGAAGGGTGTAGACCATCGGCCTAGCCGCGAGGCGTACCAGAAGTCCCTCCAGCAGCAATTCGACGCTCATTGTAAGGCCACACACACTTCCGCGAATGGTGACATCCAATCCCTGACAACGACCGACTAGTTCCCCACTTGCCCTCAAATTGCCAACAGTAAGCCTTTTATCTAAAACGATTTACGGGCTCATAAAGTCGCGCAGTTTCTGTGCAGAATCGACGACTCTGTAGCATCGGACCGCTGAAGACCGGTGTCCTCAGGCTTCAGCGGTCCGATCCCGGAGCCTCCCAGAATCGCCAATCTGACAAGGACAACCCAGAGTCTTTCGGCTGCAACTAAAGAATTAGTTACTTTTCTTGGTTTGGTTCGTCTAACCGGATGTAGGGAGGAATTGAAGGTGCCGCGAAAGCCGTCCGAGACTCTGACTGAAGCCGAACTGCGGATTATGAACGTGTTGTGGCTGAGGGGGCCTGGAACGGTTCAGGAGATCTTGGATTCGCTGACCGAGAAGCCTGCTCTGGCCTACAACTCTGTTTTGACCACCATCCGAGTACTGGAGCGGAAAGGCTACGTAATGCATTCCAAGGATGGCCGCGCGCACCTCTACGCTGCTTTGGTGGGGCGCAAAGAGGCAACACGCTCGGAGATCCGACACCTGGTCGGCCGTTTCTTTAAGAACTCCCACGAACAGCTGGTCTTGAACATCCTCGAGGAACAAGGAATAGACGCGGAAGAACTTAATCGCCTGCGAGAGATGTTGGAACGGAGCGGCGCGAAATGATGTGGCCTCACTTGGAGATGGTTGCCCAGATCGCGATCGGCCGTATTCTGAATTCGCTTCCTGAGGGATTGCTCATCGCACTGTTTGCGGGGGCGACGTTGCGCATTTTGCCGCGGCAGAATTCGGGAACACGATTCGCGGTCTGGTTCGTGGCCCTGTTGGCAATCGCCGGACTTCCCCTTGTAGGCGTCACGGGAGGGCACTCTCTTCTCCCGATGGCCGCGGCGCGGCCTCTGATCACCCTCCCCGGTCCCTGGGGACTGATTCTGTTTCTGGCATGGATGATGGTCGTGTGTTTTGCGCTCCTGCGCTTAACAACGGGGATTTGGCGTCTGCGCGAACTGCGCACAGGTTGCGTCGCGATCTCGGCGGCCGACCTCAACTCCGAGACAGCGAAAGTGGTCACCGACTTTACCTCGTCCAGATCAGTGACGCTGGCCATATCAGAGCGCGTTAGCGTGCCTGCGGTTGTCGGCTTTTTCAAATCGATCATTGTGATTCCGGGCTGGGTCCTTCGAGAACTGTCGCCCGACGAGCTGAACACCATCTTGCTTCACGAGTTTGCACATGTCCGTCGCTGGGATGCCTGGACGAATCTAGTGCAGAAGATCGTGCGGGCTGTTTTCCCTTTCCATCCCGCGGTGTGGTGGATCGATAGGCAGCTCTCGCTGGAGCGCGAGATGGCTTGCGACGATCAGGTGCTGGCTGAAACCGCCAATCCGCTCGGTTACGCGACGTGCCTGATCGCGCTCCTCGAGAAAAGCGTTGCACGCCGTGGATGGGCGATGGCGCACGCGGTTGTTCACCGCACACATGAGGCCTCTTTGCGCCTGGCGCAGATCCTTGACGTCGGCCGGCCGAATACGAAGAACGTCTGGAAACCAGCCATGGCTCTCATGGGTGCTTTTTCTTTGCTTTGTCTTATGGTCGTGCAACGCGCCCCCGAGTTCGTCGCATTTGACCAGAACACGCGCTCAATTCAGACCGATGAAGCACATTTGGCTGTGATCGATCAGTCTCCGGTCCCAGTCGCAGCCGGCATTCCTCGAGCTATGCGCACGGGCTCTTCGTCATCGTTCAAGAAATTATCTCGACGTCCTGCCGCGCACATTGCCGGACACCCTCTCGAAAATCGGCGCGCTGGCCCACAGATGATCGCAACACGTTGGAGCGCCGACACCCGGCAGCCGGTTGACTCGATGACCGTGGACGCCAACCAGAGTCTTCGGCCGGCATCCCAGACACTCCTGATAATCCAAACAACGGAACGCGTGGGGCCAAACTCCTGGGTTTGGAGTGTCGGAGTGTGGAAGGTGACTTTGCTGAGTGCGCCTCCGGATGGAGCGGGCAGAGTACCGGTCGCCAAAAAGACTTAGCATAAAAAATTTTGGGGAGTTACAACTAAACAATTAGTTGCAAAGGAGAAGTGAAATGCACAACTGGAAGACAAAACTGACCGGGCGCTTACTGGTGGCCGTGGTCGCCGTAGTAACCGTCGCGTCGCTTACGACTTACGAGTTCGCTAAGCCCGCGAGAGCAGCTGTGGCGGCTCCCGCTGCTGCACCCCTTGACGAAAACAGTGTCGCTGCGTTGCTCACGCTTGACCGCGCCATGGAAACGCTGGCAGCCCGGGTTACTCCCGCGGTTGTAAACGTGACCGTGACGTCGAAGCCGAGCGCGCAGCAAGCTGGCGACGAATCCTCTGAAGATATGCAGCAGTTCTTTGGTCCATTCGGTGGCAACCCGTTTGGTGGTACACCTTTCGGCCGCCAGTTCAAGATGCCGATGAACCCTCGACAGAGAGTGGAACACGGCCTGGGCAGTGGCGTGATCATCTCTCCCGATGGGTACATCGTTACCAACAATCACGTGGTGGAAGGGGCCACCGATATCCGCGTCACCATGAGCAACCGCGAAGTGCTCTCGGCGAAACTGATTGGCACCGACCCCCTGACCGACCTGGCAGTGATCAAGGTGGATGGAACGAACTTGCCCAGCGTGCCCTGGGGTGATTCGGCCAAGGTCCATCCGGGGCAAACCGTGCTGGCATTCGGCAACCCGTATGGATTCCGGTTCACGGTGACGCGGGGCATCATCAGCGCACTCAACCGCCCCAATCCGGATGCGAGCGATCGCCACAAGCCTGGGGAGTTCATTCAGACCGATGCCGCCATTAATCCCGGGAACTCCGGGGGTGCCCTGGTCGACGCGCGCGGAGAACTTATCGGAATCAACACCTTCCTGATTTCGTCGAACGGATCGTTCTCAGGAATGGGCTTCGCGATTCCGACCCAGATCGTTCAGCCCACGGTAGATACCTTGATCCGCGACGGCAAAGTCAGTCACGGAGTCATCGGAATTGGCATCTCGGACGTAACCCCGGAGAACGCCAAGTTCTTCCAGATGAGCACCGCAAGCGGAGCCATCGTGACTCAGGTTGAACCCAACTCTGCCGGGGCGAAGGCTGGCATGCGGACAGGCGATGTCATCACCAAACTAGACGGACAGCCCGTGACGGATGCCGGAGAACTGCAGATGCAAGTCGGGCAAAAACATCCGGGTGACACGATCCATCTGGAGGTCATGCGCGATGGCAAGACCATGAACATTCCAGTCACTCTGGAAGCGATGGGTGAAAACAGCAGCCGCGCGACTGCCGGCGCGGAGCATGGGAAAGGCCGCTGGGGACTCAGCCTTGATGATCTAAACCCTGCCACGCGCGACCAGCTGCAGCTCCCGAGCGACGTTCACGGTGCAGTGGTAGAGGATGTGCAGCCGGGAAGTCCGGCGGACAACGCCGGCTTGCAGCGCGGCGATGTGATTGTCGAAGTGAACCGGCATTCCCAACAGTCTGCAGCCGACGTGGCCCAGGCACTATCCAACGTCCCCAAGGGGCAGGAAGCGCTGGTGCTGGTTTGGTCAAACGGGGGCAATACCTTCCGCGTGTTACATCCGACACAGGGGTAGGTTCGCGTCTGTGACTCCGCTCTGGCGTAAGCTGGGGCGGAGCAACGGCGTGGTCGATTGAGGCTGTCCCAGTCCGATACCGAAGACAGGGCCTCCCGCGCGCCTTTGCCATATGACCAAACAGAAGACCCTAGTCAAAAAAGTCAATCGGCTATGGCGCCGTATTGAGATTCATTTCAGAAGAATTTGTTTCTAAAGGCCCGATGGCGCCGCTGCGACAGGTTCAGGATCTCTCGAAATTCGGGCTCTTTGCGCAGTGGGTCCAGCAAGGGATCGGTGACGAGATAGGGATACGAGAAAAATCCGCCTTCAACACTACGACGCAGGGCACCTAGAGCGGCATCTTTGTCGCCCAACGTCGAGTACGCTTGTGCAATCTTGTAGGTCGCCTCGGGATCACCGACTCCACGTTCTCCGATCTTCTTTTCGAGGCCATGCAGGATTTCGAGTCCATCCGAGTTCCGATGCGAAATGGAATCACTGAGAGCCTTGCCGATTTGTGTGTATAGGTAAGGGTCAATATCGAAAGCACGATCGAAATCCTGGGCAGCACGGTCCCAATTCTTCTCGTGATATTCTCCGAATCCACGATAAAACAAGAAGAAGGCTGAGTCGTTGGCCTCAGGCAGGCTGGCAATGAACTTGTCGTACTCTCCTAAGTACAAATAGGCGTTCAAAGCGGAGCCATTCGACTTGACCAGTGGATCAAGCTGACGCGCGCTCTCAGACTCCGCGACCGATGCGTTCAACATACCGGCAAAGCGGTAGGCGTACCCGAGTTCCCAGTGGGCGTCGGCATGGTTAGGATTGATCTTGAGAGCATCGCGCAGCAAGGGCACCGCTTGCTCAACTTTCCCAGTGTCAACGAGCAAGTTAGCCAGGAAGATTTCGGCGTCCAGCTGCGATGGCCGTATCTGAAGCGCGCGTTCACAAGCCGCTTGTGCGCGGCGGTACTGCTCTCGACCGCCAAGCTCGAAAGCCGCATCCGAGGTGTACGAAGCTCCTAGATACGCCCACGCGGAAGCATAGTTTGGGTCGATTTCAGTTGATTTCTCCAGCATCTTGATCGCCATGGGAAATTTGTGCTGGCTGTGGAGGTCGACTCCTCGCAGGTAATATTCATAGGCGAGCGGATTGACCGGCGCATCTGCCCTGATCCTCTCCTCCTCGGATGGGGATAGGTTCAGTTCCAAGTCTTTGATAATCTGCTGGGCTACATTGTCCTGAACTCTCAAGAGTTTGTCGTACTTCAGATCGATCGTTCCCCTACCTAAGATCTTGTCAGTTTTGCCGTCGATCAATTGATAAGTGATTCGCAGATCTTCACCTTCACGGATAAAAGTGCCGGTGAGCAGCGCATCCACGCTTAGCTCCGTCGCCACCTTTTGGGGGTCGATCACCTGGTCCCTGTATTTCTGAACCGAAGAGGAAGAGCGAACCGCGAGGGCACTTACATAACCCAGCTTCGTGATAACGGCATCGGCGAGAGAAAACCCCAGGAAATCATCATCGGGATTTTGTCGAAGATTTTGTAGGGGCAGAATCGCCAAGGTCCTAGGCGTTACTTGTAACTGCGCGCTCGAGGATCGCCACTGATAAAACCATCTTGCGATCGAGAAGAGTGCGAAAACCAGCAGAGCGAAGACGACGATCCGACCAATAGGGCGCTTTATCTCTCTTCGATCTTTCCCTTCGCGGGAAGCCGTGAGCGGTCGAGGAAACCGTGCGATCTTCCCCCAACTACTCGTACTGCTGGGAATCCCATTGCGCCGGTCGATTTCTCCGCTCGAGGACGCCACCGGGGAGCCGGGCAAATCTGATCTGGGTGTCTCTTCCGTCCGGTTTCGAACCTCTGCCACAAAGCGATAACCACGACTGGGGACGGTAACGACGTATCGCGGATCGCCAGGAGACTCGCCGAGTGCTCTACGGATCATCGACACTTGCTGGGTCAGGTTCGACTCTTCCACGAAGCTGTCAGGCCAGAGGGCCTTCATCAGCTCTTCTTTCGAGAGCATTCGTCCGCTGTTCTGAACCAGCACCAGTAGCGTGTCATAGGTTTTCGGGGTTAGCGGTACCGGGTTTCCTTCTCTTAGCAATGCGTGCTGAATTGTGTCCAAGACAAAAGGACCGAACTCGTAACACATGGGACAGCTGGCTCCCTGCAATGTTGGACGGAACTGATTCGCGGTACTCATGGATCAAATGTGGCGCGGGAGTCGTTTGCACCTGAATGGTGCCAACTCTCTGCCCGATAGTGATCTGAGCCTTGTCGACGTTTCCCGTGGGGAAATACAGGTCAGGGCGCGGCGCGGCAAGTTGCACCCTCGGCGCTTGCCGGGAACGAAAACGCCGCTGCGGACTTGCGGTGGTCATTCTACGGCAAGAACAGGCAATGTGGAATGTGAAAACCGCCGTTCAAATGCTCTGTGCGTTCCATATGCTCTGCCCCCCACCTCGCAAACCAATCCGCAACTCCCTTCGCTCCTGCCAGATACGGCGTTCCTAGTTTTTTTGGAGTTCTTTTAGAGGTCTTTTAGGTCCTTCTGAGGACGATTTCGCCTGTTCCGGGAGAGGATCCGCTCGTCGGCGCTGCTAAGCGACGACGGCCTGCGAACGCATCGCGATGATCAGAAACGGTTCGCGGCCAATTCTCATGACGGGAGATCGAACGATATGACACAGATAAGAAAAACAATTCATGGTGGCAAGTGCCTGATTTTGGCTGCACTTGCCATCGCAATCGCAACAGCCGCCGCACAGCCTATGGCGGCACAGGTCCAAAAGAAGAGCTTTAAGCTCTATCCCAACCCCAAGTTCATTGCTTGTGCAGGCGTACAGGGTGGCCCCACTCCAACGGCGTCAGTTACGGTCACGCGGGGAAATCTCGCCGACACCTTATACATCACGGGCAAGAACTTCCAGCCCAATCTGGGCTTCGACCTGTTCACCATCCAGCGCAGTGAGTTGTTGTCGAACGGCCAAGTCGATCCAAACTTCACCAACTTTGGCCAAGCCTGGTATCAAACCGACCTTCAGACCGACGCATACGGCAATTTCAACGGGACCATAAAAACCATCCTCCTGGACCAGATCTTTGGGTTCGATCCAGATGTCAAGCTGGCCCCAACCCAAGCCCTCAACGTGGGCATTTGGTTCGACGATCCCAATGCTGCTGCGGCCTGCGGCTTCAACGTGAACAACCCGACACCGTTTAATGGTCAGCACAAAGCCGGTCCGAACGCCCTCATCAGCGTACCGAACTCGACGACCAGACTCGGGCCTTTGTGCACCAAGCCGATCAAGCAGGGCAGCACCTACGTCTGCAACATCAACTAGCAGGTTCTGTACGACACCTGGCCGTAGGGATCAGGTCAGTAAGGAACAGGTGCGCAATGAAACGATCAATATTCAGCGGACTAGCGAGGATGTTGAGTTTGTTGTTGGCAACCGGAGTTTGGGTGCTGGTTGTCGCTCGCGCAAATGGCCAACAGGAAGTGAGTCCAACGTGGTACGACCCCTGGCCCGCGGCTAAGAAAGAAGTTCCGGAGTCCTCGAGGACACGCGCGGCGAGCAAGCAGAGCGGCCGGAAGGTCCGTGCTGCGGCCTCTAAGCCAGTCGCCCGGAAAACACGGCGTGAAGCATCCGTCGATCAGCGTGGCCGTTTGCCAAGAAGACGGTCTGGGCAGTGAGCGCTGTCGGGGGATTTCTCGATTGCCGGAGGACGCAATTCAGGAGCGCTTTGAAATCAAGAACAGAAGCCGAACCGGATTACACAAAACGAAACTTTAGAAGGAGATGCCATGCAACTGCGTAACAAATGGATCGCAACAATGTCTATCTTGCTGCTGGCGGCGGCGCTGGGTACCGCTCAGTCCTCGAGCAGCGTAACTACTAACGACGTCGTGCCACGGCTGGTTAAGTTCAGCGGATCAATGAAGGATGATGCAGGTCCTACAGAAACTGGCATCAAGGGCGTGACCTTTGCACTTTACAAAGACCAATACGGCGGCGCGCCGCTCTGGTTGGAGACTCAGAACGTGCGCATCGACAGTAAAGGAAATTACACTGCCTTGCTGGGATCGACCAAGGCCGAAGGCTTGCCTGCAGATTTGTTCTCGTCCAATGAAGCGCGCTGGCTTGGCGTTCAGCCGGAAGGTCAAGCCGAGCAGCCGCGTGTGGTGTTCGTGAGCGTGCCCTATGCGCTGAAGGCTGCTGATGCTGAGACCGTCGGCGGACTGCCTCCCTCAGCCTTCGTGCGCGCGAATCCTGCGACAGCCGCAGCTGGCAGCACTGAATCTCAGTCTGCTTCGATCGCAGCAGTGGGTTCGAAGAACGCGCCGCCGGCGACGTTGAATGTCATTACTCCTCCTCCGGGTCAGCCGGCTGGATTTGTACCCTTGTGGACCGGCGCGAGTCCGACGCACACGCTGGGTAGTTCCGTGTTGTTCGAAACCAGTTCAAAGCGGATCGGATTGAACACTAAGACGCCTGGGGCAAGCCTGGAAATCGACTCGACGAATCAGCTTGGCTTGTTCCTGCACGCACCGTTCTCGGGCAACGTGGGTACTGGGCTCGACTTCTTCACGACCGGATCGGGCGGCAGACAATGGGAGATCCTGGCTACGGGCAGCGCCGCCGCACAAGGAGCTGGAAAGCTCAACATCCGCGACGTGAGCAGCGGGAAAGATATCTTCACAATCTCCAGCTTGGATGACACCGTCGGCATCGGAACCACCAACCCTGGAGGAGCGGCCCTGACCGCCGTGTCGAACAACGCAAACAGTGCCGTGCTGGGGCAAAACAAGACCAGCGATGGGAGCGGCGTGGAAGGTACCACTACCGGCATCATCGATTTTAATTCCGGCGTAATCGGTGCATCGCTGGCGAGCACCGGTGTGACCTACGGCGTGAATGGCGTCAACAACAGCACCAACTTCTTTGCCGCCGGCGTGGAGGGCGATTCGTTTGCCACGAGCGGCCAGGCCCTCGGCACCGTTGGGACCACTGCGAGCCCCAATGGCACCGGCGTGTGGGGGCTCGCACTTGGGATCAGTAAAACAGGCAAAGGCATTGGCTGCTGCCCGGTGGGGGTGTGGGGCGACACTGCCTCCAACGCGGGTGGGGCCGCCGGTCTGGTGGGCACGGCCGACGACGGTCGGGCCATCTATCTCGAGAACAACAGCCCCAGCGGCGTTCCCACGGCCTTTATGCGGCAGGACGCGAGTGGCCAGCTCGCTCTTGTGGCGGGTGGGCTAAGCGCCGCTTGCACCATCGACACCAACGGACACGAAAACTGTCCCGGTAATTTCTCGACAACGGCGGCAGTGAACTCCGGCAAGCGCCAGGTGGCCCTTTACTCTGTGCAATCGCCCCAAAACTGGTTCGAAGATTTCGGCAGCGGACAGCTTGCAAGGGGAACAGCCTCAGTGACCCTCGAGGGAACCTTCGCGCAGACCGTAAACGCGGCTTCGGAGTATCACGTCTTCTTAACGGCCGAGGGGGACTGCCGTGGACTATATGTGAGCAAGAAGACACCTGCGGGTTTCGAGGTGCGTGAACTGGGCGGGGGACGGTCCACTGTGGCATTCGATTACCGCATCGTGGCGATCCGGCGCGGCTTTGAAGGCATACGCATGGAGGACATGACCGAGCGTCTGAAAAAAGCGACTGCGCCAATGCCGAACGCTTCTCCCGGGATGAGGTTCACGATGCCTAGACGGCGAGCAGTTCCCGGTGTCTCGGCCAAATCCGATGTCGCAACATACGCCAACCCAGTCGGGAGGTAGTTGACCGATACGCAGAAGCCTGTCCCCGGGCTCGAGGTGAGCAGGATAAGGCCCGAGGACAGCTTCTGGTTAGCTTCGAATAACGATCTCTCCGGAAAGGGAAACAATATGAAAAGGACATTTTTGCTTGCACCCGCAATACTCCTGATGGCCGCCGCAGCTTTTGCTGCGACGACCACGCAAGAGTGGGCCCCTGGTTGGGACAAGTTTGGGGAACCTCTTAATTTAACGAAAAACAATATTAAGTGGTCAGTGTCAACCACCCGCAAACTAACTGTCATATTCGGATTCGTGGGCGCGAGACCGAGCAAGCTATATCAGGTCAGCATCAACTTCTTTTGCAGCACGTTTCCTGCAACCTTTGGTCAATATCCCACCGACGGTGGCGGCGGTCCCTGTCAGACACTCACGCGACAGGGTGTGACCAGGGACTCTGCCGAGATCGAAGTCGGTGTGGTCACGACCGACATCCACGGCAATGGGTCGTTCACGGCGGTCATTGGCCCGGTCCCATCGGGACGTTATGAGCTCGAATTCTTTGCGCGCGACGGCGCAGGATGCAATGTAAATGGTGGCGGGGGCCTCCCGACATGCCCGGTCGACTTCCAGTCGCCCGGCCCATTCGGAACCGCAACTACGATAACGGTGCCCTAAAGGGCCTTCGCTTTGAGGAAGCGGGAGCCACGCTCCATAGCTCCCGCGATGCTCGGCTTTCAGCTCAGAGCCTCTAACAAAACCTGACTAAACCTGACTATTGGGTCAGCGGCACGCGTAAACTACACATTTCAATTGGCTTTTGTCTGCGCGGCGAGATATTGCTCAACACTCTGAATCTCCCGTTCCAGGTAGTCTGAGCCGGCTCCAACTGGATCAACTTGCCGCGCGTGTTTCAGTGACTCCAGCACCGAATGATAATCGTTCATGTGGGCATAGAGTGAGGCAAGCGCACGATACGGAAGAGCTCCGTTGCAGTCAGCGGAATCACTACGGAGCACCGGACGTCGCTCTTTCCGGTAGTGCGCTTTTCGTTACGCCGAAGGCGCAAGGGATAGTGTCTCTTCTCAAAAACGTAGTTCGAGGGTTCTTTGAATGCTGACTAGTTCCCTCTGTATAAATCAGCGCCAGACCGACCAAAATTGTAAGAGCGGCAACCGAGCAAACTGCGGAATAGCCTTCTCTTCATTGCTGCTTAATTTGACGAACAAGCAGTTGAGCGCTCCGACTCCTACCAAGATCAGCGCTCCTCCGTAGTAGTCCATGGGTGAAAATCCCTCCGGCGGAGCCTACTCGACGACGAGTCCGATCGCGTGGAAATCCCCAATGACCACGCTCACGAAGTCTCCACGCTTCACTCGTCGACCGGGGTTTGAGAAAGCCATCCAGTACGATTTGTCCGCCTCCGGTGTGCTGCTCTGACGCAGTTGCCCGACTTTCTCCATTGTCGGGATCACCAGCTTGACGCCAGCTTGCGAATCGAGGAGGATAGGATTCGTCTTCTTGTCATTGAGTGGTGCTGATTTTTTTGGGTCCAATACGCGCCAGCTAAATCGAATGAGCTCGCCCGACTCCACTGCCTTAACCCGGAGCGAATCGATTCCCCAAATAACGGAGTAATACATATGGGCTCGTCCTGGGAGCCCATTCCGCACAAAGTGGACCGGAGTGCCGACCGATGCCGGCTTTGGCGATGAAGCAGCGGTTTTGATTGGCGATTTTGGGGTTTGGCCTTCGTTTGAAACAGGTGAGGTGCTTTGTGCACACAGAGCGCCGCAGAACAGAAGACTGATCAAAATAGAAGACCGAATCATGAGGTTATCCGTTTCATCCAGGGGAGGCGAGTGGTAAAGGTACGGACCGGAAATCCAGAGTTTCCTGGATGTCCGGCCCTGTTTGAGCTGCTTAGTTCACCGTAAACGTCACCGCCGCGTTGACGGGGGTGGTGCCGTTCGGTGTGACGACGCGGACGTTTCTTGCGGTGTGTGCCGCGCCATTGGTGATCGCGAACGTCGCCGTGAGCTGAGTCCCAGCGGCATTCACGACAATGTTGCTCGCAGTGATGCCTGCACCTGCGGTTACTGAGGTCGTGCCCGTGAGATCACTACCGGTAATGGTGACCCCAACGGAGGTGTTGTGTGTCCCGCTGGTTGGAGTGATCGCTACCACCGTCGGTCCCGTCACGGTGAACGACCCGGTAAGAGTGGCGGTCCCGACCGGTGTAGTGACGCTGACGTTCCTCGTCGTCAGCCCCGCCCCAGCCGTGATCACGCAGGACGCGTTGACCGTGGTAGCGGTCGGCGTCCCCGAGATCGTGCAAGCGACACCTCCTCCACTCGTGGTCACTGCAGTAGCACCGTTCAGGTTGGTGCCGGTAAGGGTGATCGGAACAGTCGTTCCACGCGCACCCGACGTGGGACTGATCGACGTCAGCGTCGGCACCGACGCAACCGTCACTGTGAATTGCACGGTGTTGGTGGTTCCGATCGGCGTTGTAACGCTGACCGTCCTGCCCGTCAGGGCGGCACCAGCCCCGACCGTGAACGTTGCCGTCACCGTACTGTCGTTCACGACGGTGAGACCGCTGACCGTGATGCCTCCGCCAGATACATTGACCGCCGTGGCTCCCGTCAGCCCAGCTCCCCTCAGCGTCACGGGTACACTCGTGGCCCGCTGGCCGGATGTCGGAGTGATCGACGCTAGTGTCGGGCCCGTCACCGTGAACGTCACGCTGCCGGTAGTTCCTCCCGACGTTGTGATAGTAACGTTCCTGGCTGTGAGCGCCGCAGTGTTTGAGATGGTGAAGGTCGCTGTGACCGTAGTCGGGTTCACGTCGGCCAGGTTGCTGACGGTGACGCCCGCACCTGAGACGTTAACCGACTGCGTACCCGATAGGTTCGTGCCGGTAAGGGTCACGTTAACTGAGGTGCCGCGCAGACCCGACGTGGGAGAGATCGATGTCAGGGTCGGTGCAGCGACGGCGCCCTGGAACTCGAAAGCACCCACGTCAAACCTTGTCGGATTGGAGGGATCAGGCCGCGGATTCCCCAGGAAATCCGTATGGGGGTGCAGCTGTCCGACTGGCACGTAGTCGATGGCTGGTGAACTCGACTGCATAGTGTAGTTGCCGAGCACGAGGTTGGTCGATGGGTTCGACATCGACAGCGGACCCCAACTGATGTTGACCCAGTTGTTGCCCTCGTCTACGGTCGCGTTGGGCGTCAGGCTGAAGAGCGGATTGGGCGCTGTCGCGTCCGAGATTCCCGGAGGTACCTGGTAGCCTAGTCCACCGTTCTCCGGCGGAACTCGCGAGCCATTGCAATACTGGCTCACAAGCGCTGGGTTAGATCCGAGGTTGTTCAAGCCCGGATAGTCTGTGCTGTCCGTTAGCACGGAGTACCTTGGGGCAAGGGTGAACCCGGAAGCATGGTTGCTCGGTCCAGTGTCTCCGCGCACTCCGATGTCCCAATAGCTGACGCCGGTCGGGCAGGCACCGGTGGCCGTTTGGTTCGGAGCAGCAGTCCCGGTGAAGGCATTGAACAAAGACACGATGTTCTGCTGGTATTGCGTGCTCAAGGCGCCGATGCCAATGTTGAACGAGCGGTTTTGCCAGATCACATTGTTCTGCAGCATCGGGTACGAGACCTTGGTGCAGGTCCCGTTGGTGGCGCTAGCGCCTGCGTAGTGGCCATTCGGGCAGGTGATCGCCCCGGTGGTGAAAGACGACGTCAGTTGCGGACTGTTCACCATGGTCACAACGCCTGCCGGCTGAGGCAGCGTTGAGGTGCCGTTGCTAGTGATCGTGGACGGCGGTGACTGGCCGCTGGCCAACGGTGCCCCCAGGGTGTTGAAGAGCGTGCCCGACGAGGCGGTAGTATCGTTGGAAGCGATCGTGTTGTTGATTAGGTTCACCACAAGCGAGTCTTCCAGGGACACTCCAGCCCCGTCCCATCCGGCCACATTGTTAGCGATGACATTATTGGTGACCTGGACGGAGTACCATCTTTCCGGATTCGCCGGGAAGCGAGCTACGTCCGCGCCGTTAACCGCCTGGAAGCGTAAACCGCCGCCGCTGCCAGCCTCCGCACCGTTCCCCATAAGCAGGTTGGCGTTGATGACTAGGCCGGGACCGCTGCCGTCGCTCAGTCCAGGTACGCAATCGTTGTCCGTAACACTGCCGCACTCGGTGGCAACACCGTTGACAAGTGTGGTGCCATCTGGTGCTGCACCCTCAATGATCAGTCCACCGCCATTGGCTGGGATGGTCGGGTTGGTACTCTGGTTGAAGATGATGGTGTTGTGCTCGATGTCGCCGTTATAGCTGAACCCGAGCTGCCCGACGCCGCCGCCATCACCGCTGCTCATATTTCCGCACACCCAGTTGTAGTTGAACAGGTAGTAGTCGGAGCCGGTGCAGATACTGACACCGCCTGCTCCCGCTGGCGTGCCCGTGAACAATTCGTCCCCCGTCGAGGAATTGTACGTGACCATGTTGTGGTGCATGTTCACGTTCAACTGGAGGCAATACGGCAATTGAGTATTGGTGATGCTACTGTTCTGGCAGGAACCAGGTGGGGTTGTAGCGCCCGGGCCAAAGTCCGTGGGCGCCAAATATGCCTCCGGAAATTCCCCTTGGCCGATGACCATGCCACCCGAGAGCGTTCCGGAGTTGTTGTAGACGCGGTTGTTGGCAATTTGCAGGTTATGCGTCCAGCCGTGCAGGAAGATGGCCCCGCCTCCCTGAGAGCTGTCGGTAATGCCCAAGGCATCGATGCTTGAGGGATTGCACTGGAAGTTGCTCGGGTACGGATTGGGCCCGCCTGCGCCGCAATCGGCGTTTGTAAGCAGCGTGGAACCCGTCGGGAAACTAGCCTCTGCCCCGCTTCCGAAAACGTCGGTGGATCCGGCGGGGATATTTACACCCTTCGCCACGACCGTAATCGCTGCGCCTTCGTAGGCTCCCATGATCGAGGGCTCTTGCAACTGCTCGGCCAGGTTGCCGTTCACCGTAGCGTCCCAGCCGAGAATGCCTTCCAAGGGTATCCGATCCACAATCATCGTTGGATAGTTCGGGCCGCCGGAGAAGTAGTTCCAAGTGTCCCCCGTCGCCGTGGCGGGGCAGCTGTAGGTCCCGCTCGAATCGTAAGAATTCGATCCGCCGGTGGGACCGTTACCCGTGTACGGTTGACCATTGAGCGCCAATCCAAACAGACAGTTGACGCGTCGGCGCCACGGATCCAACGTGCCGGCCGGATGGGTAGAGGCGTCGATGGTGCTAGAGGCGGCTCCGGCGCCTTGCAGCCGGACCGGCTTCCACATGATTACCAGCTCACGATACGTCCCCGGAGGAACGATGATCATGTCGCCAGGAGCGGCAGCGTCAATGGCAGACTGGATCGTCTGTCCAGCAGTGAGCACCGTCGGTGTTTTGCCACCGATCGTAATAGTCACCGCATCAACTGATTGTTGGCCAGTGGCGGCCGTGATGACCAACTCACCGCACAGCGCGGCCTTAGCCGGAGCTCCGTACTGCGTTTGTTGCTGCACGGCACATTGCGGCACGCCGGTGGGCACAGTGACCGTAATCGCTGTGTCACTCCAAGCGCCCACTGTCGCTGTTTTCCCACCGATCGTGACCGTTCCCGCCGCACTACCAAAACCGTAGTGTCGGGTCACCATCTTCTGATTGAAAGGAGCAGTCTGGGCCGACGGTCCCGAGTATCCATAGTTGTTCACTTGCTGATCGCCCAAGGAATTGATTGTGAGGGTATGACCGGCGGCGCTCACCCAAGGTCCAGCAACATCGCCGGTGACGCTCGAGACCGCCGGCGTGAGATTCGGATAGGCGCAGTCAGGATTGTTGTACCCGGCTCCCACGAAGCCTGCGGTCGGTACGACCGGAGTATCCAGGTAAGAAGTCACCCCTGGCATATACGGATCTTCGTAACAGAACTGGCTGTAGAGCGGATTGAAGAGGGGATCCTTGATCGTCTGGCCGGGATTGTTTGGATCAGGAATCGGCCCGGCGTCATTCATGCAATTGATCATCATCCCGGGCGCATATCCAGTTGGGTTGGGCGGGTTTACTTCCCACGTCGAATACGTCATTCCGTTGAATGTTCCCCATTGATCGGAATACACGCGCGAGACTTCGTTTCCGGCCCAGTCCCTGAACGTTACCGGCATATTGGGCGGCGAGAATTTTTCGCCGAAGGTAGGCGCGAAGGGATCGAATTCAGACGTGAAGTCGTCCGTGATGATTCCCGTGAATTTGGAGCCGATGTGGGTCGAGGTATAGATGTAGAACTTAGCGATTGCGCCGGTCTGGTCACCCAGAGTCACTTCTTTGCGGTCGCACAGCGGACGCGTCGCTCCGGCAAAGGCAGCTACTTCGTGAGCCTGAGGGAAGATGCTCATATAGTCAGGCACAATGCGCATTTCGCCCACGCAAGGCCAGACGGCCTCGAACGGATAAGCAGGGACGGTCGAGGTTCTCGGCACAGTCCCTAAGCTCTGAGTTTGGTTCTGGGCATTGTTGGCGTTGTAACCCGGGCCCAGATCATTCGCCGACGCTACCGAGGCCTGATCGGGAATGATGAAAATGTCTCCAAGAGCGCCGAACTCCTGGGTGACCGGCGCGATGAAGTTGTCCCCGATCAGAATGTTCTTGTCTTCTTCTTTCACCAGCTCAAAGCCCGGTGGCAGTACGACTTCAACCACATACTTGCCCGGAGGCAACATGTCCTCCTTGCCGAAGCGGAATGGGTCGGTGGCGTCAGGGTCCTTGACGCAGATGGTGCAGTTGGTTCCCGTCGTATTGCCGGTTTGCGGATTCCTTCCGAGCACGCTGGGGAACGCGTAGGCGCCGTCATAGGGCGCTGGCTGGACCTGGTTCCAGTTGTGCATGCCGTCATAGCACTTGTACTGCGAGTTGGCGGGCAGCGGGGTCACCGGATTCCCACCGTGTTGGGAGTTGTAAAGATCCAGATAGTTTGGCTGGTTGTATAGCGTGAAGTAGAAGAGATCGGCAGTGGACTGACCCGGGCAGTTCATGTACGGGATGCCGTCGGAGCGGAAGCCCTGCGCCCAATCGTCCCAACTGCTCGTCTTTGTAGTGTCGACCAGCTTGAGAGTTGGAGTCACTCCATCGGCCGCGAAGCCTTCCTGATAGAGATTTATTGTGACGTGCGGAAGCAGAGGCTCCCATTGCGTCTGTACGAGCATCATGGGGTCATCAAAGGGACGCGTCGAGGCATATATAACGTGTCCAGTGATGCCACCGTTCTCGCCTGCCGCGTAGGGCGCTTTTCCGAACTCGATGAAATTGAACTGGCCGATGAAGCCTTGCCAGCCCTCCGACCAAACCCACGGTGCATCAATGCGGCCAGTCGAATAGTTCGTCGTCGAACTGGGGACCGGCCCGCCGGCGATGGAATTGCCGGTGCAATCCGCGTTGCTGCAATACACCGCGCCCGGTACGGACAGGTTAGCCGGTAGAGGAAAGGGGTCGTAGGTGTTCGCCAAGTTTTTGGCAATGACTGAGGAACCGCAGTTGGGCCAGGGTGTGCCGCAGGTAGTGCCGTCAGCCGGCCCACCCGCGTCGTAGACTGTGTGGATTCCCGTGGTCTTGTAACGGGTGGGATCGGTTTCCACGGTGTACCAGTTGAACAGCGGGAAGGTCTCGTTGAAATTGGCCACGCCGCCGAAGTCCGTCAAGAGGTTATTGGCCAGCTCGCCGTCTCTGAAACGGACGCTCACAGACGCAAGGGGAATTCCGAGCTCGGTAGACTGGTAGACGCCGTCTTTGTTGTCGTCAATGAACGTTCGGGTATTGAGATCCGACTGCCATTGCTGTTGCGGAATATCTCCCATAGCGACGGTTTTGCCGCCTGCAAGCTGTACTGGCGTCGAAAGCCCGTCCACAATCTGGTCGTTCCACTGGTCGAAGACGGTGATTCGCCAAATCCCAGGGGGGAGGCCAGAGAGCGAGAACGTGCCATCGGCGGCGCATTTAGTGAAAGCAAAGTCCTCGCCGTCCGGATCGCCCATGCTCACGTAGCACTGGGTCCAGGAGTAGGCATCGCGCGAACCGCTGCTATACAAGCGCTGATCCGGAGTCCGGCTCATGCGCTCACTCGTGATCTTGCCCGTCACCGAATTGTTACAGCTACCCCCTAAACCGGGAAGGTTGAGGTCGGTCCCGTTGCAGACACCCGGCAAGCGGCTATTGATGATCGCCGGATTAGCAAAGCCGACGGAGACGTGGAATCCCGCAGGCCCATACTCCTGGAAATAGGCCGGCTCGCCGATCTTGACGAATGCATCGTGGGCCTTCTGTCCATCCAGGGTGTTGGTTTGGAGCCATTCTTCACCCCGCGCAATGCGGTCGGCTCCGGGAGTCGCAATGACGCTATAAAATCCTGGCATCAGATTGGCAATGACGGCTTCGCCCGCCAGCGGGGACATTGTTACCCCATCGGATTCGTACTTCGGGCAGGTGACGATCTGGCCTGTAATGCCCGTTGCCGTCGGATCAGTCGTACCATTCCCGCCAAGCAGCGGGTGTGCCGATATCGGACATGCGTCCATCCCGCTGGCCGGATCAATGGTTCCCGCCAAGCTGTTCGATAGCGGCTGATTGAACATGTCGTAGGTCATCTGTCCGGTTACGTCACCGAAAGTACCCTTTTGGTCGACAAGTTCGATGTTGAACCCACCCAAGCCTGGCTCATTGGTCGCGATAATGTCGACTCCACCACCAGCATCTTGCTCGCCGTTGAGCGGAAAGTCGTCCTCGAATACTTGGACAGAAAGTTTCGCCGGCGGGTACGGAGAAGGCTGCGTCAGCGCCGTGACGGGGAGAAAGGTGGAGGTAGCAGTACATGTTCCGGTCGGAAAGCAAGCCGCCATGATCGGAGCGCCGCCCATGCCATGGCCGCACTTACCAGCGGCTCTGCCAGTGGCAGAGCAGTCCGGCGTACCCGCGTACCCGGCGCCAAACGGGTTGGCCGCGTCGCCCGGTAGGACAGAGATGTAGTAGCGCTTAGTAGGATCCAAAAGGACTTGGCTAGGAAGGACCTCGGTCTCCTGGGTGCCGGTAGTCCGGCAAACACCGTTGCCGATATCGCACACCGCCGGCTGACCGAGAAGCGTCTGGCCCGACTCGCATGACTGCGGCCCAGTGCAGCCTTGCGCCACGTACTCCATGTGGCTGGGGTGAAAATTCACACCGAAAGTGGGAGTAGCCCCTCCAGTGACCGCGGCGGGGCAGCCCGGCGCTGGAGATGTAGTGTTTGTCGTGCAGTTAGGGTTGACGTAGAAGCTCTTGTCTTCCTCGATGATCCAGCGGTAGTCGCTGATCACAGTGGTCTTGTCGCTGCCGTCTAGAACTGTGACGTTCAGACCGCTGCCTACGGGGAAAGTAACGTTCACCGTCATAGCGGAGCTGAGGGTTCCCTGCGAGTTCTTGGCCTGGAAGGTGAAAGATCCAGGACAACCGCCCACGGTAGTGCATGGACTGGCGAGCGAAGCGTTGAACCCGCCGTTTATATCCCCCGCAACCGTTAACCCTGTGCCCGTAAAGGCAGTCGCTGTCAAGGGATAGCCTGCGGCGTCTGTACAGGTTGAAAGAACGCCAGGAGTCTTTATCGCCAGATACGAAGATGTGCTCGCAGTGTACGACGTGGGACTTGTACAAGTGATCCCGCTCGCCGACTCTATCGCCGCCTTACCCAGAGTCACGCTGGCTGTTACGCCGGAGGAGCAAATCGCCGCCGTAACCGAACCGTTCGCGCAGTAGGTGAAAGAGTCCGAGGTGGTTCCGGTATTTGGTATATACGAGAAGGTGCCGTTCGCGTTGAGTGTCACCGCGCCATTACTCGGCGGATTAAGAAGCTGAACGCCGTAAACATTCGAGTCGTTGGCGATCACGCCTTTGCCTGGATCCGAGACGTGGAGCGGCGTGCATGAAGCTGCAGCGCAGGGAACCAGCGAGTTATAGGTATCCGCCCTGGCGACCGCAGCCCCGAGTGATGGAGAAGAAGGAAGCCCCGATCCGTTGATGCCGATGTAAGCTAGCATGCCGGCATCTCGCTCGATGGCGTTGCCCGAAAGGCTTAACTCGCGGTCGAACACCGCAAGCGCAGGTGCCGTAGCACTGGTCGGCACATTGATCATTACGTCGTTAGTCTTGCCGGCGGCCATAAAAAGGTCGCTCTGCACTTTGGGAACGCCCGGCGAGACGTTGCCGTCTTCAGCAATGATTGAAAAGCCACTGATACTCGAACTCGTTGACCCAACAGGGTGCGTAGTCAGTGATCCCACGATCGAAGGCACGTGCATGCGGGAGCCAGCATTCACCAACCGGACTAAGACGTTTCCGGTGCCTGGAGTAAGTCCGGTGGCGGGGCTGACCACGAACAACGAGGACGTGGGGTTGGTCCTGTTAAACGCGACTCCATTGATGAGGTAGTACAGCGGAATGTAGTTCACCGCCGGGGGATAACATTGATGGTAGGTCGTCGAACTGGGATTGCCGCAGCCGCCCGGTTGGCCCGACCACACCATGGTCTCGCTGAAACCCACTGTGTTCACAGCGATGTTGACCGAGTTGTTTTGCACCGGGTCGATTTCGCTAAACTCCAGCGGAATCTCCGCGTTGTAACTCACACCGGGGTAAGCCGTGCCGGCTGTTGTCCCATTGGGTGCGGCGGTGACCACCAGGATGCCGTACAAACCCATGGGAACTTGAATCGAAGGATGGGTGCCGGACTCAAGCAAGTAAGTGCCCGGCCGCAGCGCGCTCCACGTGAGCGCGGTCGTGGATCCGGACGCGACCTCGGTAGCAACCGATTGCACGCGTGGCCCCTGGAGTGGCGGCGTGCCAGACACGCCTGGGCCGCTGGCGCCCGCAATGGGCCAAGTCACAGTTGACTGGGCCTTGGAGTGGTCTGGACTCGCCGTCGTGGTTCGCTGCGCTAAGACGCCGAGGCCTCCTCCTATCTGGCCCACGATTACCAGCGACGTGGGAACGGTATTTGCGGTCGTGGCGCTGGCCGGGGTAAACGAGAGACTGTTCGTGAGGTTGATCGTTAAGCTTGTTCCCGTGGAGACGTAGGGAACCGTGACGACCACGGGCGACCAGCCGGCCGGAGTAGTGGTAGCGGCTGGCGCGTTCGGATTCAATGCCGCGCAAGTTGCGGTCGCACCGGTCACGGCCGCGCCGCAACTATAGCCCCACATCGGCACCGTTGATCCGTCCGGCAACGTGAGGGTGGTCGGAGCAGCGGTCAAATTGATCTGGGCCACTGCAAGCCCGACTCCAAGGAGGAGAACAGTTGCTGTTATTACCGCAGTTTTCAAGGTTGCTTTGAGATAGTTGAATCGCATTGCGGTCTCCTCGTTGATTAGTTGGACTCGTCGATGACAAATTCCCGGGAATCAACCAGCATCATCATCAGCATTCCACCTGGGAAAACGTTATTGGTTGTAATTTCGCGCTCGTTATGCGAGTGCCACATGAACGCCCAGCCGCGCTCATTGGCCGGGTTGGCTTGCATGTTGGCAGGTTGCAGGTTGGTACAGGTCAAGGTTGCACTGGAGGTGGTGGCACATGCGGGGGCTGTGGCGCGCAAGCTCGCATCCGGACCCAAGTACGGGTTGCCGCCATACCAGGCGCCATTGGTGAAAATGTTGGGATCGGGCAGAGTCATTGGCCCGCCGCCCGCCACATCGCCGAGCGGATTCAGTTCCATCGGCTTGTTATGGTCCTGACACCACTCGAAATAGTTGACCGCAGTGGGAGCCCCCGTGTTGTAGCCGTTGGCGTCCGGAGTACAAGGAAGGTAGGCAAGAGGGTCACCGAAGGAATCAGGGGCGGGATGGTGCCCGTACGGATCCCAGTTCAAACCCCTGCCCGTGAAGTAGAAAATCCCATCGAATGCAGAACCCGGAGTCGTGTCGGTGTTGAACATCAGAATGCCGGCGAGGGAATTCCCAGAGGGAGTCAAAATCAAGTTGCCGTCACGCGCCAGGATACGCACGTGATTGGCGTGCTCGTGGAACGGATGTTGCCACCGTCCTTGCCCGATGCTCCGGACCAAGGTCATCTCACCCGGATGCATGTGCGGATTGCCGTTGTAGGGCTGATGCGGATACTCCGCCGCGTAGTTGGGGTCCATGACGTCCGGCATGGAGCGTCCGTTGATCAGAAAGTACGCGGGCTTGTAGGGCTCAGTCGGAACATTGAGACTGCATCCCGGAGCGCCGGCCGTGCACCCCGTCCTGGCTTGAACTTGCGCCAGGGCCTGGGCGTGAATGTTCGGATCCATCTCGGCCCACTGAAACAGGTATTCCCGGTCGTAGCACGTCTTGGGGTGGTCGTAGGCGGCCGCCGCGAGCCGGAAATCAGTTTCTTTCCAGAACACTTGAGCGGCCCTATTATTTCCAGCATTTGTTGGCGGCAGGCCCCCTGAGGTCAGAGTGCCGCAAGCTGCGGTGACGGCAGCGTTGCCCGTCGGGAGCACAACGACGGCGCCATACAGACCCATCTCGATCTGGAGGTCGCTTTCCGAGCCGCTGTAATAGGCGCGCGTTCCCGGCGAAGAAGCGACGAAACTGTAAGTCACCGATCCGCCCGGGGCCGCTTCCTGCGCTAGCAGGCCGGTTACACCGCCCGTCGCGGTCACCTGGAAACCGGGAAACACAATTGACGTGTTACCGACCGCGGCGGGCAAACTATTAGTCAAGTTAACTGTGACCGTCTGTCCTTCGGTCACGATCAACGTTGGCCCGGGGACTTGCATGGTGAGGCACGTCGCGTTGGTAATAGCCGCTGGGGCAAAGCCTGTAGGCGCGCCGTTGCAGCCGTAGCCCCACGAGTAAACCGCCGCCCCGTCCGGTTGATTGAGGTAAGCCTGTTGGGCTGTCAAGTTGAAGGTCGGGCCGGTAATGCCGGGGGTCGCAGCATAGGCCGCGGCCACGAAAAACAACGCCAACGCTGTCGCCGCCAGAAGCCATCCGCTCTTCGAGATCGCTTTCTTCATTGTCATCTCCCTCATTGCCGTGCTCCTAGTTGCAGGTGTTTCCGTAGGTGCTGCCGCCAGTAACGCTGTTGCAGATGTGGACCTCAGTCATCATTCCTCCGAAATTTTCGGCGTCGTTCGAGAGGTGGTCGAGATTGGGGGTATAGAGATAGAAGACGCTGCCCGCCGGATAGAGCTTTACCGCGCAACCCGCTGAGCCGCACCCAGCGTCGCTAGCATCCAGAATCACGTCGAGTGACTCGCCGCCGCCAAGCGTGATGGAGTTGGTGTAGAACTCAGTGTTGTTGCCCTCCTGGTCCCGCAAAAGCTTGGCGTTGAACCCGACTTCTTTCATCGGAATCCCGAGTGTGGCCAGCGTGTGATATTGCTCGACGGAGAGGTTGACGAGGCGCAGAGATGCCTTCCCACCCGCCGGAATGTTGATGAGGGCCGGCAGGGGCTGCGAGTAGTGCATTCTGCCGTCGCTCGACATAGTCGCCTGGGGACCGGTCGCGACCGTGTCCGGGTAGCTTCGCCCGTTGAGCAGGAAGTATTTGCCCCTCATATCCACAAAGGCTTCGGGATTGAAGGTCATACCCACAAAATGGAAGTTAGGATCAAAGTCGTGCATCTGGATGGGGTACTCAACGTCATAAGCCGTTGAGCCGTCGCCGTCGTTGTAGACGTATCTTTGCGGGTTACCCAGTAAATCAAGACCTTGGTTGAGACCGGTGTTGATGGCCGGCGTGAAAGCGCTGCACAGGATATCGTTGTTGGGATTGCAGGCCGTCCGCAGGTCGACTGTTGTCCCGAGGCCGTTTTGTTGCTGTAGAGCGGTATAGAGGCTGGTGCCTTGCGGGACTCGATCCTGTCGCGGGCGTACATAAAGCTGTCCAACCATGCCCATCTGCAAGTGCTCGGGGGGAGTGATATGGCAATGCCAGAAGTAGGTGCCAGCATCGGGCGCGAGATAGTAATAGGTGAAGCTGCCGCCGATGTTGATGGCCACCGAGGCGTCAGGGACGCCGTCATAGAACGAGGAAGCGTTTGGGTAACCGTGGAAGTGGATCGTGTGTTGCTCGAAAAGATCGGGCCGCATGAGCATGCCGACGTTGGTAAGTGTTAGAAACATCTCGTCGTCCTCATCAAATGCAACCAGAGGCGCCGGGATATTACCGTTCATCACTCCGATGTCCATGATTTGGCGAGGATCGACGTGTCCGTCAAGACAGGGAGCGGTGCAAGCTCCGCTGGCGATCGCATCGAGGTCGGGCATCAACCCAGCGGCACCGTTAAAAGTAAACAGCGAAGGACTGCCTGGCGAGGCGCCGCTCGTTGCTCCATCGCTCATGGCCGGATCACCTGGCTTCAGCGTTCCGGGATACACGGTGTTGAAGACGTTTGGAAATTCAGTGCCTGCCTGGCCGTTCGCGATGTCCGCGAGCCCGGACAACGGTCCGAACGAAAACATAAAGGTTTGGGTTCCGTCGGCCATCGTGGAGTAGCCGTCACCACCCGACACCTGCTGACACTTGATCGCGCCGTTCACGTTCGCGGTCGGAGCGTAGAATCCATTGCTGTTGATCGCCAGCGTCGTCGGACCGGAGTAGGCAGGCTCTGCGTTGACGTTGGTTAAAGTCGAGGGGTGAGTGATGGTACTAGTCGGGCACTGAACTCGGAATGATTGGCTGTTCGCAATTCCGCTCGCAATCACAACTAAAAGGAGTGATAGAGAGAGTGCGTATCCGTTCCTCATACGTGTATAGCCTCCTTACTAACTTGCGGCCGCCACTACAGCGCCGTCGGTGCTAATGCGGCGACATTAGCAGCACTCAGTCAGGCTTATTTGCTCAACCGCAACCGCATGAACGAATTGACAGAGATTTGATATTTCTAACATCGCGCGGCAGGCTTAACACGGTTTGTCACAACAGTGGCGTAGTCAGTGCGGCAAGACGGTACCTGTGATTGCGTGGACTTATAACGACTCAACCCTTAGCACAAAGAAAGGGAGTCAACTGATTCGTTACGAGAGAGGCTAGCATCAACAAAAAGGCCGTTTGGTTGTGTCGGGTCGGTGACGCCCCACCTGTTGCCTGAAGTGGTGATTGTGCAGCGAGGTAGAGTGTATCTTGATATGGGTCGTTAGACGGGGATACGCCAGTATATGTATCTATCCGACCACTTAGCAATTCGAGATTGGGGTCATCGCACCATATTAGATCATAGCAACGACACACAAGTTGACGACACAAACAACGTCACTCGCGCAATAACTTGTATCCAAAGCGCGCGACCGTTTTAATAAGAGCAGGCTGCGTCGGATCAGTCTCAAGCTTCTGGCGCAGAGTAAATATGTGCACGTCGACCGTGCGGCTATACGTTTTAGCGTCGTATCCCCACACAGCGCGAAGCAGTTCCTCTCTCGTCACCGTTTGCCCAGGACGGTTGATCAAATAGCACAACAAGTGAAATTCTCGCTCGGTAAGGTAGACAGGTTTGCCATCGCGTGTAACCTCTTGCCGCGGCACATCTACGTGCAGGGAGCCGATCTCATAAACCCCTCGTCCGCTGTTAGCAGGGGCCCGCCGTAATAATGCTTCCACACGAGCAACGAGTTCTTCCGCCTCGAACGGTTTGGTCAAGTAATCGTCGCCCCCCAGCTTGAGGCCCACAATCCTGTCGAGTAATGACGTTTTGGCAGTGAGAAACATGATCGGAGTCGCCAGTCCAGATTGGCGAAGGTCGCGACAAAGATCAAAGCCACTATGGTAAGGAAGCATCACATCGACGATGAGCAGGTCGAAGGAAGATGCGCTAATTTTCTCTTCGCCCTCCTCCGCGTCCTTGGCGCTGTCAACTACATAGTGTTCTCCACGAAGCCGATCGCCCAGCGTAGTTCTTAGAGCAGCGTCATCTTCGACTATCAAAATGCTGGCATTCATCTGGAAATCAAAGCCTCCTGGGTTTCAATGGTGTTTCCAAGGGGTGCCGTCCTTGCGACCTGCAAATGCGCCGTGAAAGCACTTCCTATTCCGACTTCACTGTTCACCGACAATCTCCCTCCCATTTCTTTGACGATGTGCTCTACCACCGCGAGTCCGAGGCCACTGCCGTGAATCTGCGCTGCTATTGCGCCTGGGCTTCGATAAAAGGGCTCAAAAATGTGCTGGAGTTCGGAAGAGTCGATTCCGACCCCACGGTCGGCTACAGTGATCCTGATCCCAGCGTCACCGCTACCGGGCTCGTCAAGTTCCGCAGAAATACCGATCCACCGGCTCTCACCACTATACTTGGCGGCGTTTTCAATCAGGTTCCGCAAGCATCGAAGAAGTGCTTGTTGATCAGCCAGAACACAGGGCAATCCCTCTTCCAGCAGGTACTCAACGTGAAACCCAGCCTTTCCGAGTATAGGCAGAGTAGTCTTACGAAGACTCTCCACAACGTCGCTGAGCCGCACGGCGGTTAGATGATACTTCTTCTTGCCGTCCTTCATCGAAGCAAACAACAAGATCTGGTCTACAAGATCGATCAAGTGGCGGGCTTGAGCCGCAATCAGGGACCCGTAGTGGGGTAGATCCGGCGCGAACCCGTCAGCGAGGTTCTGTCCTGCAGCAAGCATCGCCGCAAGCGGTGTACGGAGTTCGTGGGAAATGGACGCCACAAAATCCATCTGCATGGTCGCTAGGGCACGTACACGCTGGGTCGCAATTACGACCAGAAACATACTGGTGGCGAGGAGCAGGAGAACCATGGCTCCTACGAAAAGATTGGCGCGCCATACTCTAGTGATTGACGCCTCCACTGAACCTGTTCGATGTTTCAGAAACAGCATCCAGTGTTGAGTTTCTGCCGATTGCCTAATCAGCGGAAACCAGACCGGCGCCGAAAAACTGTGCCATTCTTCACCCCTTAGGGATTCTCTATTTTTCACAACCTGCCAAAAACTACCCTCTGTGCTTTCGGGTGGCGGGCCGAAGATATTCATGACTGAATCCGATCGGCCGAGGTCTGGAATCCCGAATCCCGGATCTGAAGAGTAAAGCAGGCGGGACGTTTTTCCGACTGCAACAACAGCTAGTTCGTATTCCAGTCCTTGACCGCTGACGAAATAGCGCTGAGCGAGTTCGGGAAAGATTCTGCGGGTAATGGTGTCACGGTTCAGAACAATCACGAGCCAATCAACTGGAGCCTCAGGGCGCAAAGTGCCGGTCTTGCGATGCAAAATGGGGTGGACGATCGCAGGAATGCTTTCGTCAAACTGCCATCCTGTGATCGGGTTCCTTCGCAAGTTGTGGCCTACAGATGACTCCGTTTGGCTTTCCGGCTCTGCGCTTGCCGTTGAGTCGCTAGACTCCCAGGCGCGCAATGCAATGCGGAGGTTTCCTGACTTCCGTTGCAGGTGCGCGAGCAGAGCCTGCAATCCCACGGGGGTGACCACTTTTTCAATCTTGTCCGCATCCGGGTCAAGACGCAGCAATCGCCCACCCGTTTCACGGCTCGTCTCGTAAATGTAAATATCGCTTACGACATCCGGGTTCGAGTAGATATTTTCGACGAAACCTGAGTTGCTTGCCGTGCTCCTCCACTCTTCGTAACGCCGCAAATAATCATTCCAATGGTCGCTGGCCCCTGAATCCGGGCCGACCTGAACGGCAATGCAGATGGTAGAAAGCTCGCGGTATAAATTTAGGTGCCATCTCATCATCACCGATTCCAGATCGGCACCCAATCGAACTTCCGTAGCTTGTCTGATCTGCATGTTCCAGCGGTACTGAAGTAGCGCGACGGCAATCAAAAGAACGGCAACTCCAACGAGAGCCGCCGTCCAGACGAAGCGGGCCCATCGTTTCGAACTGAGGCGCTCAGTCATAGCAGACCTTGATGCGCAATTCATATCGATTAATAAAGCTAAGGCACGCCTTCGTTCGCTGGATCGCCGTTCTTAAGTTTACATTAGTGAACGCCTCACTAAATGATTCAAGTCCGAGTGCTCAGATGAGGCGTCGACCGGTCGGCTTACTGGGGAGGACAGATGCGCAGTTTGCCAGCGACAATCAGCAATTGCAAGAAGAAAATCGAGCGAAACGTTCGTTGTTAAGTCTCTTAACATTTATCATGGGTCTCTTTACAGCGGCTGGGGAATAGTAGCTGATCGGTCTGGATCAGATCTATCAACGTGAAATCGAAACTCCTGCTCAAAGGATCGCTCTTACGCGCCGCTTCCATTTTCCGCTAACTCGTCATTGTTGTCAGCCTATCCGCTATTCCGTGCTACTCCGCGGAGCGGCACCGAGGCGGCGAACCCTCCCCGCGGAGCCTCAGGTCAAGGGAGTGGCAGAAGCAAGTCGGCATAATCCGGGATTCGGCATAGTGACGGCGATACTGAATTCGGCGTAGTCGTCACACCTACCGCAGTTGACTGGATGCCGTGGAACACCAATTGCTGTTCAACAGAAACTGATGCGGCACAGCGACATCAGAACGACGATGAACATCTACGGCGACGTGGTGACCGACGAGATGGGGCAGGCACACTCCAAAGTTGTTGGACTGGCACTGAGCCGACTGGCTTAACTGATTGCGCTGGTAAGTGCAGGCTAGTCTAACTAGGCAAGGGCTTCGCCCTTGATATCCCTTCGGGATATGGAGCCAGAAGATCAGGAGCCAGAAGCCAAGATCGCCCGCACATAAGCGTTGAGCAGCTTGCTGGTTTCTTCCAAGTTGGCCGCCAACAATTCGCTCTGGCCGTAGCCCAGGTCTTGGGACAGAATCAAATAATAACGGCACTCTTCGAGGGAACCCTCCGCGATATTCAGGAATCGGGCTTTCTCGGCAGGACTGCGCTTGCCGAAGCCCTCAGCGATATTGGCAGGAATGGAAACGGCCGCGCGAGGTAGCTGATGCGCCAGCCCATACTTCTCCCGTTCGGGAAACGATTCGCTGTAGCGGCAAACCGCCAGCACGAACTCATGCGCCTTTTGCCAGACTCTGAGATCGCGAAAACTGCGAGCCGGAGAGCGATCGGAGGACATACCCAAGAGGCGTTCACGGCGTT